>VYKZ01000009.1_pt1 | contig 179476 bp, 188 predicted proteins | sample 5114421 | NCBI WGS metagenome assembly VYKZ01 (sample SAMN12291788, study PRJNA351875) | freshwater metagenome | isolation source: freshwater lake | place: USA: Michigan, Gull Lake | collected 2013-08-08 | reverse complement strand
GCCGGTCGCGCGCCGCGCGCTGCGCCCCTCGCCGATGCGCGCCAGCACATCCTTGGGGATCGAGGCGAGCACCGCGGCCAGGATCAGGTCATCGAGCTGATCGGGATCGTGCTGTTCGTCTTCGCCATCGTTGTCGCCCGGCGGTGGCTCTTCCTCGCCTTCGGGGGGAGGGGGCGGAGGCGGCGGTTCTTCGGCCTGCTGCGGGATGCGCGTGGCTCGGGGCCCGAGGACCGTGCGGGCGACGAACTGGATGTCGTCGTCGGTGATGGAGTGGCGCTCGTCGATCTGCGCGGAAAGCGACAGCGCGGCCTGCGCGAACAGCATGGCGCGCGCGGAGTCGATGCCGAGTGCGAGGGTGATATTGGCGAGGGTCTGGCGGTCGACTTGTGCGAGTCCCGTTCCCACCTCCGCCTGTCCCGAGCGAAGTCGAGGGACGTGCCCGCTACCCGTTGCGCGAGGTCCCTCGACTTCGCTCGGGAACTCGGGAGAGGAGAGTTCATGCTCTTGAGACGAAAAATCGCACCAGAACGCCACCCGCTCGGTCAGCGAGACCGGCGGCATCTCCTCTTCCCCGCCATCATCGATCAGCACCAAAGCAAAGCCCGCACCGGCATCCATCGCCTGGGCGATGCGTCCGGCGACCATGCCACCCAGCCGTTCGGCCATCGGCACCACCAGCAGCCCGCCTTCGACCTCCTGCAGCAGCCCGGCCTGTTCGATCCGGCGCCCGGCGGACAGGCTCGAGGCGACATCGACGCCGCCGCACAGCCGCTCCTCGTCGATATGCACCGGCAGGCGGCGCACCGGGCGATCGGCGAATTCCTCTGTCAGAAAGGCGAGCACCGCGTCGCGCTCTGCCGAGGGACCGCGCAACCACATCCCGCCCAGCCGGGCAGGCGCGGCGGCCAGCAGGTCCGCCGCCAGCAGCGCATCGCTCATCCGAAAAGCTCGGTCAGCGCGCGATCGATGCGCACGGTCGATCCGGTCTCGTCGAGCACATCGCGGCGCAGGCGGTGGCGCAGCGCCATCGGAGCGACCGCGCGCAGGTGCTTGCGTTCGGCCGATTTCGCGCCTTCGAGCGCGGCATAGGCCCGCGCGGCGCGCATCAGCGTCAGTTCCCCACGAAGGCCATCGGCTCCCACCGCCATGCACAAGGTGGCGGCGTCGGTGAGCGTCGATTCGGGCATCGCGACATTGGGCAGCGCCTTCTTGCCCCTGGCCAGCCGCTTGACGATCTTGGCGTCCGCCTCGGCCCAGTCCGCCGCAAACGCCGCGCCGTCGCGCTCGAGCGCATCGCAGCGGCGCATGATCTCGATGCGCTGCTCAAGATCCTGCGGCGTCTTGACCTCGACCGAGAGCCCGAAGCGGTCGAGCAATTGCGGGCGCAGCTCGCCTTCTTCGGGGTTGCCGCTGCCGATCAGCACGAAGCGCGCGGGATGTCGCACCGAAAGCCCTTCGCGCTCGACCAGGTTCTCGCCCGAGGCCGCGACATCGAGCAGCAGGTCGACGAGGTGATCCTCGAGCAGGTTGATCTCGTCGATATACAGATAGCCGCGATGCGCGCGCGCAAGCAGCCCGGGCTCGAACGCCTTTTCGCCGCGTCCCAGCGCGCGTTCGAGATCGAGCGCGCCCAGCACGCGGTCCTCGGTTGCGCCCAGCGGCAGGTCGACGAAAGGCACCGGCACCTTTGCGGTCTTGACGCCCTTCTTCTCGGCGCATTTGTCGGGGCAGCGGTCCGCCTCTTCAGGCGCGCAATTGTAGCGGCACCCGGCGATCGCCAGCATCGGCGGCAGCAGCGCCGACAGCGCGCGCGCGGCGGTGGACTTGCCCGTGCCGCGGTCACCGAACACCATCACCCCGCCGATCCGCGGATCGACCGCGCTGATCAGCAGGGCACGTTTCATTTCGTCCTGGCCGACGATGGCGGAAAAGGGAAAAGGCATGGACCTAGGTCTAACAGATTGATCCGCCGCGACAAGCGGGGGTGTCAGGAAAAGTTGACAGTCTGATCAAATCCTCCCCCAGCTTGCTGGGGGAGGGGGACCGCCCGCGCAGCGGGTGGTGGAGGGGAAGCGGGATCGTGAAGCCGATTGAACGCCGTGCCATCTCGCTTCCCCTCCACCACCGACCTTCGGTCGGCGGTCCCCCTCCCCGAGACAAGCTCGGGGAGGATTTTTAATCGAAGCTCCCCTTTCGCGGGCCCAAGTACCCAAACAGATACGCCCCCACCTTGCGCATCTGGATCTCCTCCGATCCTTCGGTGATGCGATAGCGGCGGTGATGGCGGTAGATGTGCTCGAACGGGGTGTGGCGCGAATAGCCGATGCCGCCGTGCACCTGCATCGCGCGGTCCGCCGCCTCGCAGCACAATCGGTTCGCCCAGTAATTGCACATGCTGACCTTGTCCGAGATCTCGCGCTCGATCGCCTTGTGCTCCATCCGGTCCATGTCCCAGGCGGTCTTGTAGATCAGCCAGCGCAGCATCTCGGCCTGGGTCGCGAGTTCCACCAAAGGAAACTGGATGCCCTGATTCTCCGACAGCGCCTTGCCGAAGGGCTTGCGCTTCCGGGCGTATTTGACGCTCTCCTCGATGCAGAACACCGCCGCGCCCAGCGACGAGGCCGCCTGGCGGATGCGGTTCTGGTGGACGAAGCTTTGCGCCAGCGCGAGCCCGCGGCCTTCCTCGCCCAGCATCGCGGTTTCGGGGACCCAGACGTTGGTGAACGACAGCCGCGGGTGATCGGTGGGCATGTTGAAGGTCCAAAGATACTCCTCGATCTTCAGCCCCGGCGTCTCGGTGGGCACCAGCAGGCAGGTAATGCCCTTGGCGTCGCCATCCGCGCCGCTGGTGCGCACGAACAAGGCGCAGTGGGTGGCGACATGCATCCCGGTGATCCACATCTTCTCGCCATCGATCCGCCAGCCGGCAATGCCGTCGCGGGTCTCGCGAACCGCGCGGGTTTCCATGTGCGTTGCGTCCGATCCATGGTCGGGCTCGGTCAGGCCAAAGGCCGTGATCCGGGTGCGATCGAACCCGCCCAGGATGAACTCCTGCTTCTGGTCCTCGGTGCCGAACTCCTCGAACATCGCGACGAACGGGAAGTTGCCGACGATCGAATGCTCGTTCTGCAGATCATTGTGCAGCCCCAAGCCTTTGGCCGCAAAATGCTCGCGAATCACCGCCATCCACAGGTTCGACCCATCCTTGCCGCCGTACTTTTTCGGTGCCGAGAAACGCCAGTGCCCCGCCGCGTCCGCACGGCGCTGCGCCTCGCGCAGCAGCTCTTCCCAGTCGTGCGCAGGCAAGCCACCAGCATCGAAATCGGTCCGCGCCCATTCGCGGCGATGGTCGAAGAAGCGGATGTTGTCGTCCGCCTGCTCGAGCGGTTTGATCTCCGCCTCGATGAACGCGTCGAGCTCGGCCAGATAGGCGGTCAGCTCCGCCGGCAGCACAAAATCCATAAGTGCATCCTCGATTTATCGTTTGGATGCACTATGGACGGCTTTACGCTTGCGGCAAGCCCCTAGGCCATCCGCTCCGCTACATCGTCACGCTTGCCCAGCCCGGACCAGTCGACCTTGCGCGTAACATACATCACCGCCGCCAGCGCTGCGAACAGCAGCAGCGATCCGATGATCAGCGAATAGGCCTCGAGGTTGAGCAGCACATAGAGCAACGCATACAGCCCGAGCAGCAGCCCGGCGATGAAGCCCGCACGTTTCACACTGCCCAGCACCGCGGCGCTGTACGCGCTGATCAGGGCGATGATCGCGCCCGACGCCAGCAGATAGGCGAGCGTGAAGCCGATGATCTCGGCAAAGGCGAGCAGCAGCACGAAGAACAGGATCAGCCCTGCGCCGGTGAGCAGATACTCCGCCGCCGCGACGCGCGCGCCCGCGATGATGTCGAACATCAGGAAGGCGAGGAAAGTGAAGCCGATGAACAGGAAGCCGTATTTCACCGCGCGGTCGACCTGGCTGTACAGGTTGACCGGCTCGATCAGGTCGATCTGCGCCGACTGCGCTCCCTGGCCGACTTGCTCGCCCGGCTGCGGCAGTTGGACGATGGCGCGGCCGAGCGCGAGGTTGCTGATTGCGTAGCGCGCGGTGAAGCCCTTGTCGGTGACCGAGCGGCTGTTGGGCAGGAACTGGCCGCCGAAGCTGGGGTGCGGCCATTGCGAGGCGATCGTCCAGTCGGTCGATTCGGCATCGGGGATCAGGGTCAGCTGGCCGTTGCCGCGCACACCGAAGCGATAGGCGACGTCGAGCGGCGCGCCTGCACCTGCGGACCAGTCGGCAAAGGCGAAGAAGCCCGACCCGTTGGTCGCGCCCAGCCCCTTGCCGGGGCGCAGCGGCAATGCCGTCCCGCCGACGCTGATGCCGTTGTCCGCGAGCAGCCCGCGCGCGTCCGATATGCCGACGCGGATTTCGGCGCGGTCGAGCAACAGCTCTTCGGGCTTTACCCCGAAGCGGGCCAGGTCGGCGGGCAGTGCAAAGCGCGCGGTGCCCTTGACCCGCGCCTCATAGACCACGGTTTCGTAGATCGACTTGACCCGGCGTTCGGGACTGACATCGACCTTGGCGGTGTTCTTCACCGGGGCGAGAAACAGCTCGCGGTCGATCGTGACTGCGCGCGTTGTCGCCTTGCCGTTTTCGGTAACGGTTTCGACCGATTGCTGGCGATACGGGATGACCATCACCGGCCCTGCGAGCATCTGCGGCCCGCCCCAGCCCTCGGCAACGCTGGCGCGCGCAGTCTCCGACTGGCTCTGCCGGTCCCAGACGAGCGCATAGACCATGAATAAGGGGATCGCGAGCAGCGCGCCGATCAGCACGGTCATGCCCAATTTGAATCCCGGGCTGCGTTGCTTGGTCATGAGGGGCGCTCCCAAAACGGTTGGTCAGAGAAAAACCGCGCCCGGACTATGGCGCGGCGAATGTATCAGGTGTGAACTGCATCACAGCGAATCGCCGAGGTTAATATTAACCCTGTTGCGGAAGCCGGATGCCCTACCCGTTCGTTGCCCGCTAGCAATCGGGGCGTCCGGTTTCCACTATTCCCCGCAATCCACGACCGTCATTCCCGCGAACGCGGGAATCCCGCTTGTTCGCCACAGTCGCGCAAAAGCAGGACCCCCGCCTTCGCAGGGGTGACGAGGAAAATTGGGCGGAAAGAACCGGCACAGCTGCCCGGCTACCCGCAACATCCCTTCGCGCCTTCGCGCCTTCGCGTGAGAAAAACAGGTTCACGCGAAGCCCGCGAAGCCGCGAAGTGGTTCCGCCCAACGGCACCCCTCCCCGCCACCTCACCGGTCCCCTGCGAAGGCAGGGGCCCATCTCCTGACGGTCGTGCCGGGTGAAGGGGCACGAGATGGATGCCTGCCTTCGCAGGCAAACGGGAGGTCGGCAACCGGACCTGAGAACGAGCAACCGTTCTACCTTGTTCGTCATCCCGGACTTGATCCGGGACCCAGTGTTATCGCCACAGGTGACGCACGAGAGGCCCTGGGCCCCGGATCAAGTCCGGGGTGACGAGTTACCTACCCCTCACCGCTTCTCCATCGCCAACCGGCTCATCAGGATCGCCGCGCGTTTCGCCTGGCGCTTGATGCTCGGCAGGTCGACCGTCTCGCCCGGCGCATGCGCGCCGTCGCCTGCGGGGCCCATGCCGACCAGCCCGTCGACATAGCGCGCGACGAACGAGATATCGCCCGCGCCGCGCTTCAGCGGATCGAGCTCGGCCATCTGCTCGAGGCCAAGGTCCGAGTTGACGACGTTCAGCCGCCGCAGCAGGCCGCGGTTGCCTTCGGTCGGAGCCATCGGGGGATAGCCCTGTTCGAAGACGATCTCGGCGCTGGTGCCGGGCAGGTGCTGAGCGACGATGGCCTGCATCTTGGCCTTGACGCGCTCGGACTGCTCGTCGCTCAGCGTACGGAAATCGCCGCGCGCCACCGCGAGCGCGGGGATGATGTTGGTCTTGCCCGCCGCCTGCGCGCGGACGAGGTCGGCGTCGAGCTGCGCCACCGACCCGCCCGCGATCAGGCCGACGTTGAAGGTCAATTTGTCCTCGGGCAGCTCGTTGTGGAACTGGTCGATGATCCGCGCGAGTTCGTAGATCGCGCCATGCCCTGCGCTGGCCGAGAATATCCCCGAGCTATGCCCTTCCTTGCCGGTGGCGTTGACCTGCCAGCTGTATGACGAGCGCCGTGCGATCGCGCCCATGTCCTTGCCGTTCTCGCGGCTCAATCCCTCGAAATCGAGCGCGACATCGGCCCATTGGCCCCATTTGATCAGGTCCGCGCGCGCGATATCGACCGGATCGCCCGCATCCTCCTCGTCGCCGGTCAGCACGATGGTGATTGTCGCCGCCGACAATGTCCCCGCCGCCTGCATTGCCTCCAATGCGGCGAACATCGTCACGACGCCGCCCTTGTTGTCCTCGATCCCCGGACCTTCGAGCGTGTTGGCATCGATCCGCCGGACATTCTGGAACGGCGAATCGGGCTCGAACACCGTGTCGAGATGGCCGATCAGCAGCATCTTGGTGCTGCCGGGGCGACCCGTGCGTGTCGCGATAAGATGGCCCGAACGCTTGGCGGCGCTCTGGTCCACCCATTCGACCTTGAATCCCAGCTTCTCGAGCTCGGGCGTCACCATCTCGCCAACCTTCTTCACACCTGGAAGGTTGCGGCTGCCGCTGTTCTGCCGCGTGATCGTCTCGAGCACGCCGATCCAGCGGTCGTGGCCCTTGTCCACCGCCTCGACCATCCTGGCTTCCTGCGAGCTGAGCTTGGCGAAGGCGGGCGTGGCAAAGGCCAGCATGGCGGTGGCGGCCGCAAGGCCGAACGTCTTCAATGTCATGGTGTTTCCCTGTCAGCCGATATCAAGTTCGCGCACGCCGCGCTTCTGGCGAATCGCTTCCACCCGGTCGCGCAATTCGGCGCGGATAGCGCGCGCGTCGCGCACATTGGTCACCTCGATCGAAGTGCGCGGATGCGGCGTGGCCGAGGCCAGCCGTCCGCTCGAATCGGATGACGAAATCTGGATGGTGCCGTTGTCGAACATCTGCTGGATGACCGAGAAGGAAACCTTGACGTCCTTGATCCGGTACAGCTCGATCTCTTCCTCGCTGCGCATCAGGATGCCGCGCCGCATGAACAGCCTCTGGTCGTCGATCCAGAACAGGCTGGTGCGGTTCTCGATATGCGTCCAGGCGATATAGACGCCCAGCACCACGCTGAGCACCGCGAGGGTCTGCCACCAGTATCCGGCATAAGACCCGCCCGCCATGACCGCGGCCGCAAGCGCCAGGATCATCCAGCCGGTGCCCGACTGGAACAGGAACGCGAAGGTGGACGAGCGGAACTCGATCCGCGGCAGCCCGTCCATCCGGCGCACGCCCGTGCGCGGCTCGATCGGGCGATGTTCGATGATGTCATGCGGGTCCATATCGCATCCCTTCCCCCCTGGCCCAAGGCCGATGCCATGGTCTTAACCGCCATCTGTCTGGCGGTAAACGGGATTGCGCTCGATCGGGGCCGAGTTGCATTTGGTCGAAGAGCAAACGTCGCCGGTCGAAGCCGATGCCGCAAAGCGCAGGCTTGGTTCCAGACGACGACTACGGGTGTAGTTGAAGGCGCATGTCAGCGTATTGAGCCCGCCTGGGGGATTTCGTGTGACATATCGTTTGCTTGCCTCTGTCGCTCTGGTCGCGCTGCTCTGGTCACCGGATGCGGGCATCGCGCAGGATGCGCCGCCCGCACCGGTGCCGGCAGGTGCAGGCGCAACGACGCCGCTGCGCAGCTTCGATCCGGGCTATTTCGACCGCTTCGCCCCGCGCACCGCGCTCGACATGGTCCGCCAGATCCCCGGCTTTTCGATCGCCGAAGGTGAAGACCGCCGCGGCCTGGGCCAGGGCGGCAGCAACGTGCTGATCAACGGCGAGCGTTTTTCGGGCAAGAGCAACGATGTCGTCTCCGAGCTCGGGCGCATCGGGGCAAGCAACGTCATCCGCATCGAGCTGATCGATGGCGCGACGCTGAACCTGCCCGGGCTCACCGGCCAGGTGGTCAACATCGTCAGCAAGGTGGATTCGCTGACCGGCCAGTTCCGCTGGAGCCCGCGCGTCCGCTTCCGCCGCACCGACCCGCAGTTTCTCGATGGCGAGGTGTCGATCAGCGGCAAGGCGGGCAAGATTGCCTATACGCTCAGCCTTTCCAACGACAGCTTCCGCAACGGCAATGCGGGCATCGAGCGGGTGCTGGACGCGAACGGCGCGGTGACCGACCGCCGCTATGAGGAGCTCTATGTCGATGGCGACCGGCCGCGCATCGCTGCGGGTGTGAAGTATCAGGGCGATGGCGGCCAGGTCGGCAACCTCAACCTCTCCTATGAACGCGGCTGGACCGAAATCCGCGAGGATTCCGATGGCGAGGTGGTGCGCGACCGCGACTATCTGGAGACCGAGAAGGAGTATAATTACGAGATCGGCGGCGATTTCCTGTTTCCCTTGTGGGGCGGCAACCTCAAGCTCATCGGCCTGCGGCGGTTCGAGCACAGCCCGTTCTTCACCCGAATCTTCCTCGATTTCGAGGACCGCCGCCCGCGCGAGGGCAACAGCCTGGCCACGGTGATCGACGAGACCGAGACCATCGCGCGCGCCGAATATGGCTGGAAGGCAGGCAAGGCCGATTGGCAGCTCAGCGTGGAAGGCGCGATCAACAAGCTCGACACCCGCGCCGAGCTCAACCTGCTCGACACCACAGGCACCTTCCAGCCGGTCCCGCTGCCCGGATCGGACGCGGTGGTCGAGGAAAAGCGCGCCGAGATCGGGCTGAGCTATGGCCGCCCGCTGTCTTCGACGCTGACGCTGCAGACCTCGCTCGGCGGTGAGTATTCGCAGATCGTGCAAAGCGGCGTAGGCGGGCTGACGCGCAGCTTCATCCGCCCCAAGGGCTTTGTCTCGCTGGCATGGAAGGCCACCCCCCGGCTCGACCTGTCCTTGCGCCTGCAGCGCGATGTCGGCCAGCTCAACTTCTTCGACTTCGTGGCCTCGGCCGATCTGGGCGCCGAGAACCAGAACAGCGGCAATCCCGAATTGGTGCCGCAGCAAAGCTGGAACATCGACTTCCAGGCGACACAGAACCTGGGCGCGCTGGGATCGATCAACGCCAAGGCGTTCGTCAACTTCGTCGAGGACATCGTCGATCAGGTGCCGATCGGTGCCACCGGCGAGGCGCCCGGCAACATCGCAAGCGCGACGATCTGGGGCGTATCGCTCGACAGCACCTTCAAGATGGACGTCATCGGCTGGACCGGGGTGCGGTTCGACATCGACTATACCTACCGCAAGAGCAGCCTGCCCGATCCGCTCACCGGGATCCGCCGCCGCATCTCGGGCGATACCATCCACGAGTTCAGCGCCGAACTGCGCTATGACATCCCCGGCGGCGACTGGGCCATGGGCGCGAACTACAGCGATTTCAGCCAGGCCGACGAGGTGCGGCTGAGCCAGCTCGCCGAATTTCCGATCCGCGGCGGGGACCTGGGCTTCTATATCGAGAACAAGAATGTCCGCGGGCTGACGGTGCGCGCTGGACTGTCCAACCTGATCGGCACCAACGAGGCGTTCCGCCGCACCTTCTATGTCGGCCGGCGCGATGGCCCGGTGGCGTTCGTCGAGGATCGCGAGCGCTTCTTCGGCCCGGTGGTGTCGCTCGGCATCAATGGCAGCTTCTGACCGCGAGCCGGCCAGGCGCCCGGTTCATCGGTGATACAGGGTGCGAAACCTAGCGATCGGAACGACACGGCGAATCCTCGCCAACCCGCTTGATTTGCGCTTGGCGCACGGGTGCTTAGCCGATAAGGGTTGCGGCCATGAACAAGGCGATCAAACTGGCTCTGGCAAGCGCGGGCGCGCTGGCTCTTCTTTCTGGCTGCGCCGGAGGCAAGAACAAGGTCAACACCAACTACATCGCCCGCGATGTCAGCACGCTGTACATGGCGGCGAAGGACCGGCTCGACCGCGGACAGAACAAGATCGCCGCCGAGCTGTTCGACGAGGTCGAGCGCCAGCATCCCTATTCGCCCTGGGCGCGCCGCGCGCAGCTGATGAGCGCGTTCAGCTATTATCTCGCCAAGGATCACAACAAGTCGATCCAGTCGGCGCAGCGCTTCCTGGCCATCCATCCCGGCAACAAGGATGCGGCCTATGCCTATTACCTGATCTCGCTCAATTATTACGAGCAGATCAGCGACGTCACCCGCGACCAGAAGATCACCCAGCAGGCGCTGGCATCGTTGGGCGAAGTGATGCGGCGCTACCCCAACACCCGCTATGCTTCGGACGCGCGGCTCAAGGTCGATCTGGTCAACGATCACCTTGCGGGCAAGGAAATGGAAATCGGCCGCTATTACCAGCGCAGCTCCAACTGGCTGGCCGCGACGTTGCGCTTCCGCGAGGTCGTCGACAAGTACCAGACCACCAGCCACACCGCAGAAGCCCTGTATCGCCTGACCGAATGCTATCTGGCACTGGGCATTCCGCAGGAAGCCAAGCGCTCGGCCGCGGTTCTGGGCGCCAACTATCCGGGTTCGGAATGGTATGAAAAGGCGTTCAAGCTGTCAGAAAAGCACAGCGACCTGATCACCAGCTGATCCGCACGACATTCGATCAAAAAAAGCCCCGGCAGCGCGATGCTCCGGGGCTTTTTTTGTTTTCAGATCTGGCCGAACACCCAGCGCAGCACAGATTTCTGCGCGTGCAGCCGGTTCTCGGCTTCGTCCCACACCACCGATTGCGGGCCATCGATCACGCTGGTGGTAACCTCCTCCTCGCGGTGTGCGGGCAGGCAGTGGAGGAACAGCGCATCGGGTTTGGCCAGCGCCATCAGCGCCGGGTTGACCTGAAACGGCATCATCGCCTTGAGCTTCGCCTCGGCATGCTGCTGTCCCATCGAGATCCAGGTATCGGTAACGATCACGTCCGCACCCGCCGCCGCCTCGGCGGCATCGCGATGCAGCGTGATCGTGCCGCCCGCAGCCTGCGCCCGCGCGATAAACCCTGCGTCGGGATCATAGCCCTGCGGGCACCCGATGCGCACGGTGAACTTCATCAGCCCGGCGGCTTCGATGATCGAATGCAGCACGTTGTTGCCATCGCCCAGCCACGCGACGACCAGCCCGGGCAGCGCCTTGCGGTGCTCGATGATGGTCAGCAGGTCGGCGACGATCTGGCACGGGTGCGACAGGTCGGTCAGGCCGTTGATCACAGGAACGGTCGCAAAATGCGCCATTGCCTCGATCTTGGCGTGATCGTCGGTGCGGATCATGATCGCATCGCACATCCGCGACAGCACCCGCGCGGTATCCGCAACGCTCTCGCCGCGGCCCAATTGGGTGCTGCCCGCATCGAGGATCAGGCTGGTGCCGCCCAGCTGGCGGATCGCCATATCGAACGAGACGCGGGTGCGGGTCGAGTTCTTTTCGAACACCATCGCGAGCGTGTGCCCTTCGAGCGGCGCATCGGGATCGGCCTTGCCGCGCGGCCAGCCATGGCGGACCGCCTTGCGGTCAAGCGCATCGTTGAGCATCGCGGCAATCGCATCGTGTCCGGCATCGGACAGATTCAGGAAATGACGGGTCATGAAATATCTCCCCCTCCTCTCCCTCCAGGGGAGAGGATACGCAGACCTGAAGCGAAGCTTCCTGTCGAAGTTGGAGAGGGGAATTCAGCCCAGGGCATCAGCCCCTCTCCCTGCTTCGCTTGCGCGAAGCTGTCCCTCTCCCCTGAAGGGAGAGGGGATGCATTCGTCAAGCCGCCACCGGCATCGCAAAGTCGCGCGCGCCTGCAGAAAGGCGCTCGATGAATTCGTCGACATGGGCCTGCTCGATAATCAGCGGCGGCAGGATGCGAACCACATTCTCGCCCGCAGCCACGGTCAGCAGCCCGTGATGATCTCGCAGATGCGCCACGAAAGCACGGTTTTCGGCCTTGTCCTTGAGCTTCAGCCCCAGCATCAGCCCCATGCCACGCACCGAATCGAAGATCGCATCGTGGTTGGGAATCAGCTGCTCGAGTGCGCCGCGCAGGCGGTCGCTCATCGTGCGGACATGGGCCAGGAACTCGGGGTTGTCGACCACGTCGAGCACCGCCTCGCCCGCTGCCATCGCCAGCGGATTGCCGCCATAGGTCGATCCGTGCGTGCCCGCGACCATGCCGCGCGCCGCCTTTTCGGTGGCAAGGCACGCGCCCATCGGAAAGCCGCCGCCGATGCCCTTGGCGGTCGCCATGATGTCGGGCTCGATGCCGTACTGCTCATAGGCATAGAACGTGCCCGTGCGCGCGACGCCGCACTGCACTTCGTCGAGCACCAGCATGAGATCGTGCTCGTCGCAAAGGTCGCGCAGGCCCTTCATGAACTCGAGGGAAGCCGGGCGGACACCGCCCTCCCCCTGCACCGGCTCGACCAGGAAGCCCGCGACATCGGGACCGATTGCCGCCTTTGCGCCTTCCAGATCGTCGAAATCGACATAGCGGAAACCCGGCAGCAGCGGCGCGAAGCCCTTGTGCATCTTTTCCTGGTTCGACGCGCTGATCGTCGCCATCGTGCGCCCGTGAAAGGCGTTGTTGAAGGTGATCAGCACCGTGCGGTTGGCATCTCCGCCTTCGGACTGGTGATAGGCGCGCGCGGTCTTGATCGCGCACTCGACCGCCTCGGCGCCCGAATTGGTGAAGAACACGGTGTCGGCAAAGGTCGAATCGACCAGCCGCTGCGCCAGATGCTCACCCTGCGGGCTGCCATAGAGGTTGGAGACGTGAATCAGCGTCTCGGCCTGTTTCTGGATCGCCTGGGTGAGGTGCGGATGCCCATGGCCGAGCAGATTGACCGCGATGCCGCTGGCGAAATCCAGATATCGCTCGCCACGCTCTCCGATCAGATAACAGCCTTCGCCGCGCACCGGGCGCACGGCGCACCGGGGGTATACGGGCATAAGCGGCGTGATCGTCATGGCGGCCTTGTCCTTCTCGCAAGGGCCCCGTTTGCATGGTTCGCAAGCCAGGCAAGGCGCAGGGGGCCGCTGCACCAAACGTAAAAAGGCGGCCCCGTCCAAAGGGCCGCCAGCTTGCAGGCCGCAGCTATAGCGCCGCAGGGGCCACCGGGTCAATGATCGCCGCACAAAGGGGCTGGCGGCATTCCTTATGGCTTGCTAAGGGCATGCGCCTTGGCCAGACGCACCCGTAGCTCAGCTGGATAGAGCGCTGCCCTCCGAAGGCAGAGGCCACTGGTTCGAATCCAGTCGGGTGCACCAAATATTTCAATGCCTTACCGACGCTCAGCCCTTGTTAAAGTTGAAGGGGCAGCACCGGGGTAGCACGCTTTCCACTAAGCCTTTGAAAGCCGCGTCACGTCCAGAAGGTCGAAGTCGCTCCGAATCCCCTCAACTTTCACACGGCAGCCCAGGAGCCGCCCCGCGCTGGGATGCGCATCCAATCGCCACCTCCCACCATCAGGAAGTTGCAAAACAAGCCATCTGCCTTCCTGCAGCAGTACGCCGATCAATTCATGCTTTGTCCCACGTGGCATTCGCGGTAGCTTGCCATAGGAGGACCTATGAGCCTAGCTGATTTAACTATTGCCGCAGTGGAAGCTGCACTCGATGAATATGACGCCATCGGGCAAAAGGCGTTTTTAGCAAAATATGGCTTTGGTGATTCAAAGCGATATTGGCTACTCGCACGCGGCAAACAGTATCCCTCAAAAGCCATCGCAGGTGTTGCTCACAAGTATCTTAGTGGCGCGCCTGGTCCGCTCCGCTCTGCCGACTTCGTGGGCGGGCAAGTTACGGTTGTGAAAAAACTTAAGCATCTGGGTTTCGATATAGAAGTACCAAGTCGCAATCCCGACTGGGCTCGCGATGAACTCATTCTAGCTATGGATTTGTATTTTACGAACCCATCGAACCCCCCAGGAAAAACTAGTACAGCGGTTGCGGAATTATCAAACTTGCTGAACAAGATGCACCGAATTTCGGGAGGAAGGGCGAGTTTAACATTCCGAAATGCCGATGGCGTTTATATGAAGATGATGAATATTCGCTCAATCGATCCGGCCTTTGTCGCTCAAGGCAAGAAAGGTATGAAGGCTGGAGGATCACTGGAAAAAGCAATTTGGTTAGAATACCAAGGGCGACTTCCTGCGTTGCAAATAGATGCAAATGCTATTCGAAAAGCCATAATCCAGGCTGATGAATCTGCCATTTCAAAGCTTCCGCTCGCTGATGATTACGAAGGTGAAGAAGGCGGAGTTTTACTGAGACTACACAAGCGCTATGAACGTGATCCACGCTTAGTCACTGAAAAGCGGAAAGCTGCTTTAAAGGCTGGAAAGCTATCGTGTGAAGTATGTCAGTTCAATTTTAAGTCTACATACGGAGAGCTTGGCGAAGGCTATATCGAAGTTCATCATATCAAGCCAGTACACATGATGAAACCAGGATCGAAAACTAAGCTAGACGATTTGGCTTTACTTTGTGCGAACTGCCATAGAATGGCGCATCGTAAGCGTGAGCCGCTATCTTTGGCCGAAATTGCGATTAATCTTACGAAATAAAATCACGTAATTAAGGAATTAGCGGTGAATACATTGCGGCTTGAGCGTAACGAGTGGCAACTTGATGAAGCCAGCCCACTTGGCCCACCAGGCGGCTTCGGTGAGGTTTTTCGTGGTAGAGGTATCGACGGAGATGTCGCGATTAAACGATTGAAATTGTCAGCGGGAGCGGCTTCACATCGCGAAATGTCGATTGGGGCAGTACTTGCAGAGCGAGATCACAAATACATTGTACCCGTCTTAGATTATGGTCAAGACGCTGATAGCGACCGGTATTATCTTGTTATGCCAATTTGTGAGTATAGCCTTCAGAACTTTATAGATAACAATGGTCCCTTAAGCTACTCAGATGCAAAGCTTACAATACTTAACATCATAGCAGGATTGATGGAAGTTCAAGATATTGTGCATCGTGATTTAAAGCCCGGAAACATATTATGGCATCAAGGTCGATGGAAAATTGCTGACTTCGGCATTGCGAAATTTGTAGAGGATGCAACATCTCTAGATAGCTTGAGATCATCTCTAACTCCTGCCTATGCTGCTCCTGAACAATGGCGTGGCGAGCGTCCAACTAGCGCGACAGATATTTATGCTATTGGGTGTATCTTCCATACGATATTGACCGGCTCCCCTCCGTTTCAAGGAGATAAGGAAACTGTTCAAGAGGCGCATCTATACACACCGGCCCCAACTTTGACAGATGTTGAGCACAGGCTTTCTGGTTTAATCGGCACAATGTTGAGAAAATCACCAGCATCAAGACCAACATTACAACGGTGTGAGTTTGTTGTTAGAGCTTTAGATGCTAGCACTGCGTCTGCAGGTAGAGCGGCATTAGCTGCCGCTGGTAATGCGGTATCGCAAGCTGAAGCTGCTGCCGAAGCCGAACGCAACGCACGTGAAACGGCTGCTAGATTGCGTAGAGAGCTTGAACAGGAAGCAACATCAGAACTTGACTCGATAATGAACCGACTTTTTGATATAATAGAAAGTAGCTCTGAGGCCATTTTGCGGGATAAACGGAGTATTACTCTCGGTTCCGCGAAACTTAACTTGAGTGAGGGGTCTAGAGTCTCAATGATCGGAAACAATATAGCTAGAGTTGGAAACGATATCTACAAGCCAACATGGGACGTTGCGGCAAACGCATATCTTGTACTAATTTGTGATATGGGCGCGAACACTGTATATCGGCCAAACGAATATAGATTTTCAACAACATTAGCTTTTGCATCTATTCCGGGTGATGACACTTTTAGATGGCGAGAATTATCTTTTATGGAGTTGTTTAGTAGCAGACCAAATCGTGAGCAGCCTATTGCCTTGAACCCATTGAGCCGGGAATTTGCCATTGCATTGTCGAACACTATGGGAGCACATCAAGTAGCGTGCGGCCCGTGGACGATTGACGGGGAAGACGAGGTTTCATTTCAGGAACGCTGGATCAGGCTATTTGCAAAGGCAGCGACCCGGCAATTACAACCACCCATGCAGTTGCCGATCCCTCAGAGCTTTTTCGATTAACACAAGCATGACTGTCGGGCTGGCGGAAGTTTTATCCGTGCTGCCCCCGTGCTACCCAATTGAAATAGCATTTTCTTTCTGGCATTTAAATTGATGTTTTCATTGAATTTAAATCCGGATTGAAAGGGAAAGCCATTGCCTGTTGGCGGCAGAGGTCACAGGTTGTGATTGAGCTTTGGCACTTCCGTTGGATCAGGCCTAGCCACACAATGACTAGCTTTGCCCAGTTTTAGCGATGGGTTCTTTCAGCCAATCGGGCCGCATCCGGTCGGCGCTTTCCTTTTGGGTTTGCGTTAATTCTGCAGGCGGCAAATCGCCAAAATCAAACCGCTCTGGATGCTCACGCATTTCCGCGCGAACTTTGGCAATACGCATGTCCATGTTCAGTTTCCATTTGGTGACGCAATTCAGATCGGCAAGACTGCGCTTCGTGGTGCCCACACGCTGGCCGCTGTTCTTACAATCGCCGGTCACCTGTTATAAGCTGATAGTGCCGTATTCGATATCGGATCGGCGAGAGAATGGGCAAGTTGTCGAAGGGGTAGCGGATGATCGGGATACTCGCCTTTATCGGAATCCTGGTAGCTGGCTGGATGGGGCTCTCTGGCTGGCTTAGCATTCCACTTGGGATAATGTTTTTTATCGGTCAAAGGTTGGCACTTCCGGACAAGGCCGGGGGGATCAACGCAATGGGCATACCTTTCTACATCTTTGTGTCGTTTCTGTTGATGAAGCTTTCGGGCCTGGTTGCCAGCTGGATAACAGAATTGTAGCGCGCCGCCGCTTAGGCTTTCGCAACACTTGAATTGCTTGAATGCCAACCAAGATAGCGCTCATCGACAACGCCGATGCCAGCCATATCCCATGGGAACGCCTTGGGATTATCAACGGACATTTCAGGTAAGGTTGCAGCAACCTTGGCAGGTTCGGGCGTCGGCTCATACAGCCAGCACCAAATGCCAGTGTCGATAGCAGCCAAAGCGCGCTCCTTAAATGCCGCTTCAGGTTCGCCCGGCTTCCGCATGATTGGTGCCGCGCCCATTGCCCCGCTCTTAAGCCCTAGAACGGGTGGCGGATCGTCTGCAGGGTGGATTGCATAGATTACCGCCGAGCGCGCCCTGTGATGGCTGCGACGGGCCTCTGCGCGCTTGATACGGGCAAGGAGGGTCGAATGCCTCACCGGCCAACACCTTGCGCCTCAACAGCGTCTAAACGCTCTGCCAATTTTTCGACGGTTTCGCGTTCGATCATGCGGCCAAGGACTTCAAGCGTCCATACCAGCTTCGCACCCTTCACGATGTCAATTTCACCGCCTTTCATGCCGCGATAGAGCTTCACAATCTCGCGCCGGACCATCGGCCCGTTATCCAGCCTAAGCCTAGGTGAAACCTTCATGGGGGAGGGAGGGGAAGGCTTGGACGCAGGAATTGCGGGCGCTTCCGGCTGGCTTGCCGCGCCATTTTGCGTTGTTAGAGAGAACATAGGCCAACCGGTCATGACCAAACACTAACAGGACGCGGATCATAAATAAAGATCAGTTTCTGTCGTTCGGGCGAATAGGCGTCGGATGCAAAAGTTGCCACTGCTCAAGAGATTGGTCGCCATGTTCAGCTAGAAACTTTGCCACCTTTGGGGATTGCATTTGAATGTATGACCCAAGGTCTTCAAGCGATTTGTACGCAATAGCCGCTAGCCGTTCCATTTCAACATCAATTTCACAGTCAGGCTCAAATCCTTGACTGCGAAGTAGCTTCCTAGTCTTTCGCCCTAGTTCAGCGTCATGCTTTCTGTGAGCATCGGCTAATTCCCGCTCACCAATGCCATCAAAAATGCCAGCCTGTTTCTGAGCTATCAAGCGCATCACCAGCAGCAGCGCAACGCCGGGTTCAAATTCATATTTCTCAGTCATCAATGTTTCCTTTGTTCAAAATGAGGCGACGGCTCGGTTAGGAGCCGTCGCGCCCGTTTCAATCTTCAAAGCCAATACCGTAGGACTTCAGCACTGCGGCGGTTGTTTGGCGGGCTTTCTCATAGCCACCCGTTCCAGCTAGCGCCCGCGTGGCGAATGCCATCAAGCTAGGACCGGCATTTTCGAGATAACGGCCATATTTCTTGTGGGCTTCAACGCTGGCATATTCAGCCGGGGCAACGGTTCGCTGGTATTCTTCGACCAGAGCGGTAACGGTTTCAGGATTGCAGCCGTGCATAAGCGGATCAAAGCCCACAACAGCACCGATGATTTCCCGGTTGCCATCCTTGAACGCCCTAGCCAGTTCCGCTTGACGCTGTTCGGCTGGCAAAGCTCGCATGATGCTGCGGATTTCAGCCGCGTTGGCAGTAGGGGTAATGCCCACAGCATGTGTCAGCTTGGTTTCAGCCTCTTTGAGTGAACCGGCCAACGCCTTGCGCGCATGATCGAGCTTGGCAGTTGCGTCGTTGCTGAAGCCTTCAACATACTTTTCAACATTGGCCAGATATGCCGCCCGCGTAACGGTAGGGTCCGCCGATTTGCGAGCTACGTTGACACCTTCAGCCGCTTTCAGGATCGCGGCCAATGCCGTTCCAGCCGCACTTGCGCCGCTCGACAGATTGCGGTCAACATCAAGGTGATAGTTCATTGCGCCGGGGAGTTCGACCGCGCCAAGCGGTGAGGCTTCAGCAGCATGGATCGGGGTAATGGTAGGCATTTCAATTTCCTTCAGGCATCGGCTTGCCCACATCGGACAAACGGTTAAGTAGTTCAGCTAAAAGTTCAGTCATTTTTTCAGGATCATTGGCTATTGCTTCTATTCCTTGCTTTTATTTGCATTTATAGCGCTCGCTAAAAGCTGAAACCCGCAGAAAACCTGGAGTTATTGGTATATTTTTATGTTTTATGATTTTTATCTATAATTATAGAGCCAATTTAATTCCGGCATTTTTTAATCCCTACAATGACGGTTGGTACTTGAAACGATAAACCCATAAAACCATAAAACTCTAGGACTTCTGCGGGCTTGAGACATTCACGGCGGAATAAAGACCATAAAAATCATAGCTTCATTTCCTTTATGATCGCGTCAGGATCAGAGACAGCAAAGGCGCGCGGATGCTTGCCAAACCTTCGAACCATTTCGGAGTGTGGGATTTCACGAATAATGTCAGCTTCAAGCAGTGACTTTAAGGTTCGCGTCAAAGCATCCTTTGGGCCACGCGGGTCTTTGGCGAATGCCTTTCTAACATAAACCCGCTGCGCAATGTGGGCTTGGGTTATGATGCCAGAACGATGCATTTCTTCAGTGCCGTGATACTTCAGGCATTCGGCCAATGGCTTTGAGTGATAGTCGGCGATAACCTTCTTAATTTCACGCTCTTGCAACGTTTGATTGCCAGCCGCTTCGCCAGTCTCACCATTGCTGAATTTTGCAGCCTGAAGGTTCGTGTAATACTCAACGTAGTTGATTGCCCAATTGGCCATCCCGACCGTTACCAACGGCGCGTGCCAGTTTTGGCCAACCGCTATCGTGCCAGCGAGTTTCAAAGCCTTTTCACGATTGCGGTTGGATAGCTCCCTAGCCGGACCATCGCCCATCGCGTTGCGGCGCTGGCGCAATTCTTCAGCAAAGGCTTTGAAGCGCCCGCTCGCTTCTTCAGTTAGCGCGATGGGCTGCACCCTGCGGCTATGGGCATGGGTAAGCGCAGTGCTGGCCAAATCGGCAAGCCCTTGAACAATACGAGGCGGTAACGCTTCAAAGTTCTGTTGATGCCGGTCATTGAACGGGGGAATATCGCCAACATGCTCAACAATCATGGTGCGGGAAAACAGGCCGCTATTTGCCAGCGAGCTAGCCAGAACCTCATTGAAGCGTTCAGGCGTGCCAGTGCCAGCAATTGAGAGCGCGGGGCTTTCGAGCGTTCCCACATTCTTGCCGCTGTCACTGTGGGCTTTGCCGTCCAGGACGTTGCCAGCGCCGCTGAGGGGCCATAGCTGATTTAGGGTCTTTTCCTTCGCTCGCCCGTTGGGGCTGCGGGGGTTGGCCATATCGTCAATGTCGCTACCCCATTCATCAAAGACGCAAACGGCAATGGGGTAAGGCCGGTCGGCTAGCCACGTTATCATGCCCGGGCCGGATGCCAGATTGCCCGGCCCCTTCAATTCAAGCGCCGCTTTGACACTTTCGCCAACTTCAGCGAACAAGCGGCCAAAGCACTTGATGATAATTCCTTTGCCAGTTCCGCTTAAAGCTACAAGATGCCAATATTGATTTGGGCCGGTTCCTTCAATGTTGAATGACCTACTCGCGATGCCACCTACTATTAGAAATGCCGTGATTTGTGCAGCTTCCAGCATTGGGCTTGGCGCAGATGCCATAGCCCATGCAGTTATTTCAGAACATAGGTCGATTGGCGAGCTATATGAACGAGTGCCTTGCTTAGCGCCGGGCGCGCTGGTATCATTATATTCGGTCATTTGGATCATGGCCTTGCCACTGCCCTCGCTGCGCGCCCGGTTCGTAACCATCGCAGCGGGGGCATTTCATTGCGGGGGGATGCGCGCCCGCTTAAGCGGTTTTGCGCCCGGCAAGCTCCGAAGTCGAAGCCATCGGCTTTGACATGCGAGCTTCAGCCCAAGCGTCCAAATCGGCTGGCGAATAGAGCGGGAAAGCCCCCATCTTACGAAAGCACGGTCCGCCGCCAACACAGGCGAGCTTGGCCAAGGTTTCGGCGGTGTATGCGCCGTAGCGTTCCTGAAGGTATGCAGCCGCTTCTCTGCGGCGAAGGTATGCCCGGTCTTTCATTTCCATCTCCGTCAATGCGAGGTGATGGAATGCTATTAACCGAGCTTGCCCGGTGTCCGCGCTGTATTTATTTTTCGACTATATTGTTCCGTAAATAGTCAATTGCACTTTCGTATGTAACATAGGGCCATATTCCGGCCTGATCTATCGCCATTATTGCTGCTGTGCGCTTGCCGATTTTCTCATTAGCATATATTGATCTAGCCAAATTTAGCCGTGCCTGTCTTTCAGATTCGGGAATAGGGATATTGTCATCTACTTCAAGCACCGCTCAAACCTTGATTGATCGAAGAAAGGTTATTGCCAACTTCTCCGCCAGACAACGCCGCCGCTATTGTGTTGGCGATGCTTTCGGACGCGCGCCGCAACGGGTCATCGGCAAAGTGCGAATATCGCGCCGTAGTAGCCGGCGAAGCATGGCCAAGCAGTTTGCCCACAATGCCAAGCCCCATGCCCGATGCAGCGCCAACCGATGCATAGGAGTGCCGCAGATCGTGAAGGCGCAAGTCTGCCAACCCGGCGCATGCGGTGATACGCTTCCAAGGCCGCTTCAGGTCGCTACGTGGCTTGTCCTTCCCCTCGCCAACAATGACGTAGGAGTTACCCTCAATGCGGGCCAAATCCGCCAGCACCTTTAGCGCGGGAGCACCAAGCACAACTTCCTTCTTGCCGGTTTTGGAATCTGGCAGATTCAAGAAGCCACGCTCAAAATCGACGTGCTCCCATTTCAGATTGAGAATTTCGCCAGCCCTGCAGCCGGTCAATAGCAACAGCCGAATAGCGGCAACAGCATGTGGAGATATGATTTCGCGCTGATTTTCGGCCTTTAATGGGCGATGCTTAGCGTTCGCCCCTTCCTTAAATTGCCACGGCAAGCCGATGGTTTCAGCTTCGCGCAATGTCTCGCCTAGCCGCCGCAGTTCATCGCCCGACAGGAAGCGTTCGCCCTTGCCATCGGCATAAACCTTCACCCCAAGGCGAGGGTTTTTCTCAATATAGCCGTGGGCAACAGCATAGCTAAAGATGCCACCTAGGAGCCGGACGGTTCGCGTTGCCGTGCCCTCGCCGCCCGTCACGATTGCCCGGCCAAATTTGCCTGTCTTTACGTCGATGGCCGTCTTACCTTTGGCCACCGAGCGCATAAAACGCTCAATGTCGCCGCGCTCTATGTCGGTAATCAGCTTCCCGCCAAGCAGTGGCTTAATGTGCCGCTCAATACGCCCCTTATCCGTTGCGATTGTGCTGGCCTTTTTGTGACCGCAGCCTTCAGCCAGGTATTCATCGCAAAGCTCGTTCATGGTCATGGCGGCACGCCGCTTTGCGCGTTCTCCCGCCACATCCTCACCAAGTTCAGCTTTAGCCAAAATGCCGCTTGCGGATTTGCGCGCCTGTTCAACGGTCAGCTTGCCAAATGTGCCCACAGTGACTTTGCGGGTTGGGGTATTCCGCCCGCCAACACGGTATTGGACGATGAACGATTTAGAGCCGCTAGGACGCACGCGACAGCCAAAGCCGGGGAGTTGCCCGCACCATTCAACATAGTCCTTCAGGCGCGGCTTCAGTGCCTCCACAGTCGATTTTGTCAGCTTGCCTTGGGCCATCGGATTACCTCTCAGGGTAGCACCGGGGTAGCACGGTGCCGGTAATCTGATGCCATCCCAATCAGTGGAAGGCAAGGGCCACGGGATATAAATCCCAAGCTTTTCAGAGCTTGAGGCAACTTCGATCTATCTGGGGCAATACCAATTAAGCCAATACCCTTGCCCTCCGAAGGCAGAGGCCACTGGTTCGAATCCAGTCGGGTGCACCATTTCTCCACATCCGTCGCGCTGAAGACGCCATGCACCCGCCGAGGGGCTGGCCGCCGGCGTTTCAGCCTGCGGCGATTTTCTGCAAGGGTTCGCGGATGGTGCGTGCCGCCATCAGGAAACACGGTGCTGCCGCAGCATAAGCCAGGCACGCAGCAAGCAGCCCTGCGCGCATGCCGGCAGCGGACGCCTGCGCGCAGGCAATTCCCATCTCCGCCGATGCTGCGGGGAGAGGCTTTCCACCCGGGCAGGCCACGCCATAATCACCCAGCGATTGCGCGAACGATGACGCCGCGACACTGTCGCTGACCAGGCCGACGATCATCGGACCCATGCCCGTCCCCAGCGCAATGACGCCGATCAGGATGACCGCGGTTGCCGTGCTGCGCATATGTGGCGGCGACATGTTCTGGACTGCGGCATAGACCGGGCCATTCTTCATGTCCCCCATGATGTTGGCCAGCAGCAGAAAGCCGAGCGCGACCTGCCATGACGGGCTGGTGAACACCACGGCAAACATCAGACCCGCACCGGTCGCGGCGACAGCGCACATGCAGGGATACGACCGGCCGTATTCGCCAGCATAGCGATCCGCCAGCCATCCCCCCATGAAGGTGCCGATCAACCCGGCTGCGCCGAGCCCCGCCGCCATCATCGCCCCCACCTGCGCGAGGGTAAGATCATACTGCCGAAGGAAATAGGAGGCAGTGAAGACGTTGGTCGCGCCGACCGCCTGGCCGAGGAACGTCGCGCCGAACCACAGCCAGACGAACGAGCGGTTGGCCGTGAGCAGCTTGATATCGTCAAGAAACTTGCCCGAGCCCTGCGTCTTGCGCGTGACCAGCGTGTTGGTCATGTCATGGCGCGGATCACGCAGCGTCAGCCGCAGCAGCACCGCGACAAGGATGCCGGGGAGCCCGACGACGACGAATGCGGTCCGCCAACCATATTGCATCGCAACCACCCCACCGATGAGCGGCGCCATCAGCTGCGCGATCGGAATGCTCGTCGTCAGGACCGACAATGCCATCCCGCGCTGACGCGGTGGAAAATGATCCGACACCAGCGAATGGCTGACCGGCGTACACGCGCCTTCCCCGGCCCCGACCCCGATGCGCGCAAGGGCCAGCTGCGCAAAGCTGCTGGCTGCGCCGCACAGCGCGGTCATTCCCGACCAGACCGTGATCGCGATCGACAGCACGGTGACCCGGTTCAATTTGTCAGCGATGCGGGCGGCGGGGATGCCCGAAATCGAATAGAGCAGCGCGAAGGCAGGACCGCTGATCAGTCCCAGCTGCCAATCGGCCAGCAGCAGATCCTGCTTGATCGGCTCCTGCAGGATGGCGAGCACGCCGCGGTCGAGATAGTTCGAGATGTTGACCAGCACGAGCAGGAACAGCACCCAGATCTGCAACGGTGTCCAGAACCGCCTGGCCGGGGGTTTGGCGCCATGGTCAGGCGGAAGGCTTTCCATCCCTGCCGATGGCATGGACTGCACGTCTTGTGGGTCGCTCATGCGACTGCCTCTCCCCCCGGCATTGTGCCGGTATCCGCTTGGGCTGACCGACCGCCGGAAAAAAGTCAAGTGACAAGAGTATTTGGCTATATTAATAATCGAGAATTCAGATGAATGGAGAGCGATATGGAATCTGTCAGTGAGCGCCCGATTGCCAGGCCCCTTGAAGGTGTGCGGGTGCTCGATCTCAGCCACGCTCTCTCCGGACCGACCTGCACCAGCCTGCTCGCGCTGCTGGGGGCCGATGTCATCAAGGTCGAACGCCCCGAAATCGGCGACGATTTTCGGCATTACACCGAGCATGCCGGGCTGCCGGGAATGAGCATTCCGTTTGCCGCGGCAAATGCCGGCAAGCGGTCGATCACGCTGGACCTGAAGCAGCCCGCGGCGATCAAGGTGGTGCGCACGCTGGCCCAGCGCAGCGATATGCTTGTCGAGAACTTCCGTCCCGGCGTCGCCACCAAGCTTGGCCTCGACTGGCCGTCATTGCGCACCATCAATCCAGGGCTGGTGTATGCCTCTATCAGCGGGTTCGGGCAGACCGGGACGCTGCGCGACTGGACCGCTTACGATCATATCGTCCAGGCCATGTCGGGGATCATGTGGATGAACGGCAACCCGGACGAGGAACCGATGAAGGTGGGCTTCCCGATCATCGACACATTCAGCGGGTACATGGCGGTCATCGGCCTGCTGTCCGCGCTGCATCGCCGCGACCAGACGGGCGAAGGCGACTATGTCGATGTCGCGATGCTCGACAGTGCATTCAACCTGATGGGCGCCGCCATCCCGGTCTATTTCTACTCGGGCGAGGTGCGCGGGCGAACCGGCAACCGCGGCTATCGGCTGGTGGCGACGTCGGAGACCTACAAGACGGCCGATGGGTACATCTCGATCGGCGCCAATCACCATCACCAGATCGAAGCGCTGTGCCAGGTGCTGCACTGCGAGTGGCTGCTCGAGGACGAGCGGTTTGCGACCCACCGCGCGCGCGTCGACAATCACGATGCGCTGCGAGCGGCACTCAGCGACATTTTTCGCGAACATAACGGAGAGGAGGTGGAGCCACGGCTCGCCGCGCGGCATGTGCCGGTCGCCTTCGTCCGCAATCTTGGCCAGGTGCTGAGCCACCCGCATTTCAAGGAGCGCGACATCTTTCTGGAGGCGCAATTGCCCGGGTCGCCGGAGCCGGTGAAGATGGTCGGGCCCGGCTTCCAGCTCAGCAGCGGCAAGTTCTCGTCGGGCGCGGTCCCGTCGCTGGGCGAGCATACCGATGCCATTCTCGCAGAACTGGATCTCGACGCGGAAACGCTTGCCCAACTGAAAGAGCATGCGACCGCATAGCGCTGAAACGATAAAATGATTGTATTTTCCGATGATCTAAGGAATGCTACGATCCGATCGACTATGAAAACATAGAAGACAGCGCAGACGCAGATCTGCGATGAGGGGGAGAGACCATGAAACTAGGCATCACCGTTTCCGCCATCGCCTTGTCAGCGGGGATGCCCGCAATCGCCCAGACAGCCGATTTGCCCAGTCCGGCCGAAGCTCCCGGCCTCGAGACTGAAGAAGGCGCGCGAGGCAAGGAGATCGTGGTGACGGGGAGCCGCATCCGGGGCACGGGCCCGGTGGGCTCCAACGTGGTCTCGGTGAGCGCCGCGGAGATCGAAGCCCAGCCGACCGCGACGATCACCGAGTTCCTGCGCAAGGTTCCGCAGATCCAGGGCTTCGGGGTCGATTCCTCGAGCGCGGTGGTCAGCGGCGGACAGGGCGGCACCAACACCACCCGCGGCAGCGCCATCAACCTTCGCGGCGTCGGGCCTTCGGCAACGCTGACCCTGGTCGATGGCCAGCGGCTGAGCTTCTCGGGCGTCTCGTCCAACTATGTCGATGCCAACGCCATTCCCGCAGCGGCGGTCGACCGAATCGAAATCGTCCCCGACGGTGCCTCGGCAGTCTATGGTTCGGACGCGGTCGCAGGTGTCGTCAACTTCATCCTGCGCAAGGAATTCGAGGGCATTCAGGTGCGTGGCCGCTATGGCGTGGCGGACGACTACTGGCTGGCGCAGGCCAGTTTCATGGCAGGGACCAACTGGGACTCGGGCGGGGTCGTCTTCGCGTATGAATACACCCGCAACGATGCGCTTGGCGGCGATGAGCGCGACTTCGTGCGATTCGATCTGACCGGCCGGGGTGGCCGCGATTATCGCAACGGTCAGTGTTCGCCCGGGAATATTGTCGTGGCCGGCCGGACCTACGCCATTCCGCAGGCCGGGGTCACCCCTGCCACCGCCAGCCAGCTCGTCGCGGGCACGCGCAATCTGTGCGAAAACCTCAGCATTGCCGACATCCTGCCCGAGGAAGAGCGGCACAAGTTCTACGGCTATGCCTATCAGGAGATCGGGGACCGCCTGCGCGTCCATGTCCAGGGCATCTACTCGCTGCGCGACTACACCGCGCAGGCGATCCAGCAGGGATCGACTTCGAACATCGTCAACCTGGCGGTGCCGAACACCAACCCGTTCTTCGTGCGCCCGGTCGGCACGACCGCGACCACGGTGACGGTGGAATATGATTTCACTCCGCTGATCGGTCCGATCCAGCAGACCGGCTTTACCGACACGCTGTTCCTGACAGTAGGGCTGGCGTGGAACATCGACGACAACTGGAAGGTCTCGCTCGATGGCGTGTTCAGCGAGGATCGCAGCGCCCAGAACACGCGGCGCATCAACACCACGGTGCTGACCGACAGATTGCGCAGCACCAATCCGGCGCTGGCGTTCAATCCCTTTGGCGGGGCCAACAGCGCGGACAATATCGCGGCGATCTATTCGGGCGTGTTCAATCCGTTCGCGATCAGCCGCACCCGCGGCGGTTCGCTCCAGGCCGATGGCAGCCTGTTCAGCATCGCTGGCGGTGATGTGCGGCTGGCAGTGGGGGCAGAATTCCTGCGCTACACCTCCGATGCCGGCAACGCCCAGGGCGCGCTTGCCGCCCCCACGGTCACGATCAACCCCAAGCTTGAACGCAACCAGAAATCGGCCTTTGCAGAGCTTTACATCCCGATCTTCAGCTCCGCCAACGCGACGGGGATGTTCGAGCGGCTCGATCTGTCAGCGGCTGTCCGCTACGATGATTACAGCGACGTCGGCAGCACCACCAATCCCAAGTTCGGGCTCAACTGGTCGCCTGCGCGCGGTGTCCTGTTCAAGGCCAGCTATGGCACATCGTTCCGGGCACCTGGCCTGCAGGATCTGCCGCTGCTGCGCACCGGGGCCGGGCTGACGACCGCCACCTGGACCGATCCGCTCTCCCCCACCGGCACCAGCGTCGGTTTGCAGCTCAACGCAGGCAACCCCAACCTCAGCCCGGAAAGCGCGGAAACCTGGTCGATCTCGGCCGAACTCAACCCCGGTCTGGTCCCGGGTCTGCGGCTGGCAGCGACCTATTTCAACCTGCTCTACAAGGACCTGATCGGGTTTCCGCCGCGCACGACCAGCAGCTTGCTCGACCCGAATTATGCCTTTGCCGTCACCCGAAACCCCACCGCCGCGCAGATCACCGCGCTGACCTCGCAGGGGCTGAGCCTGCAGGGCGTCGTGCCACCGGTCATCGCGTTTCTGTATGATGGCTCGGCCCAGAACCTGGGTTCGATCCATACCGACGGTTTCGATTTCGATGCCAGCTATGCATTCGATGCTGCAGGCGGTGAGCTGACGCTGGGCTTCAACGGCACCTACACCTTGGGCTACGACTTTGCGGTGACCCAGATTGCCCGGCCTCTGGACCGGGCTGGCGACATCAGCTTCCCTGTGGTGTTCCGCGCCCGCGCCTATGCCGGTTTTCGTTCGGGTGGGTTCACGGTCAACGCGCTGGTCAACCACGTCAGCGGCTATACCAACACGCTGGTGACGCCCGAACAGAATGTCGGTCGCTGGAACCCCGTCGATATCGACATCAGCTATGAGTTCAAGGACAGCGGCGTGCTGAACGGGCTGGCGCTCGGGCTTTCGGTGACAAACCTGTTCGATCAGGACCCGCCGTTCGTCAACATTCCCGGCGGCTGGGATCCAGGCCAGGCAAGCGCGCTCGGTCGGCTGGTGGCGTTCACGTTGACCAAGAAATTCTGATGCGTGAAGTCGAGGGTGAACCGCCGCTCGCACGGTTCGGCGGTTCACCGCCGCCGCGGGCACCCTGGCTGGCCGAGGCGCTGGCCACGCCGCCGGATCGCAGCGAATTTCTGTGCGACGGTGCAGCCATCGAACTGCTGACATGGGGTGAAAGAGGACGGCCGGGGCTGCTGTTTCTGCATGGCAATGGCGGCCACGCCGACTGGTGGAGCTTCATTGCCCCCTATTTTGCCAAGGATCGGCGATGCGCGTCAATCTCGTGGTCGGGAATGGGTGGATCGGGCTGGCGCGACCAGTATTCGATCGAAGCCTATGCCCGCGAGCTGGTCGGTGCGATCGATGCTGCAGGACTGGCCGATGCCGGGCCACCGGTTGTCATCGGGCACAGCTTTGGCGGAATTCCCCTGATGTATGCCGCGGTCCATCACACTGACCGGCTGCGCGGCGGCATCATGGTCGACAGCTTCGTCCCGCCACCCGAGCGCAAGAAACCCGGCTGGGCGGTATCCGGCAGGAGCCCGCCGCGCTATGCCAGCGAGGCCGAGATCCTCATGCGCTATCGTTTCGCCCCGCATCAGGACAGCGCGCATCCCGATATCGTCGATCATCTTGCGCGCCATTCGGTGCGCGAGGTCGCAGCCGATACGCCGCCTGGCAAGCAATGGACCTGGCGGTTCGATCCGCGGATGTGGGCGACACTCGATCGCAGCGCCGCCGATCCGCTGGTCGAGCAGGCGAACCTTCCGATCGGGCTGATCTATGGCGAGTACTCGGCGCTGGTGACGGCTGATCATGTTGCGCAGCTGGCGTCGCGGCTGCCCGACTGCCGGTTTGCTGCGGCCATTCCGCATGCCCGTCACCACATCATGGTGGATGATCCGATCGCGCTGATCGCCGCCTTGCGGGTCGGCATCGCTGCTTTGGAGCAAAAACCATGAAGGCCTGGATGAGCGCTTCTCCCGGAGGCCCGGAGACATTGGTGCTGGCCGACCTTCCGATCCCCCAAGCCGGGCCGGGCGAGGTCGTGGTTGAGGTGGCTGCCTGCGGCATCAATTTTCCGGATTCGCTGATCATCAACGATCTGTACCAGACGCGTCCGCCAAGGCCGTTCGTCCCGGGAGGCGAGATCGCAGGCACCATCACGGCGCTGGGCTCCGGTGTCACCGGCCTGGCAGCAGGTGACCGGGTCATCGCGCGCACGGCCTGGGGCGGGCTGGGGCAATACATCGCGGTGCCTGCCGCAAAATGCGCGTTGATGCCTGATGGTATGGGATTTGCCGAGGGATCCGCGTTCCTCTTCACATATGCGACATCCTATCACGCGCTGGTCCAGCGCGCGCGAATCGCACGCGGAGACCGCCTGCTCGTTCTGGGCGCGGCGGGTGGCACCGGGGCTGCGGCCATCGAGCTGGCCAAGGCCTTTGGCGCTCATGTCTGCGCGGCGGTGTCGAGCGAGGAAAAGGCGGAGTTTGCCCGCGCATGCGGCGCAGATGACACGGTGATCTACTCCCCCGGACCGCTCGACAAGGATGCGGCTCGCGCGCTGGGCGCGCAGTTCAAGAGCGCGGGCGGCGAACGCGGCTTCGATCTGGTCTATGATCCGGTCGGCGGCGATTATGCCGAACCGGCGCTGCGGGCGTTGGGCTGGAAGGGCCGGTATCTGGTTGTCGGCTTCACCGCGGGCATTCCCCGGCTTCCGTTCAACCTCCCGCTGCTCAAGGGCTGCGAGATCGTCGGCGTGTTCAACGGTGGGCTGAATGCCAATGAACCGCACGTCGCGGCAGACAATGTTCGTGAGCTGATCGCACTTTTTGAACAGGGCAAGGTGCGGCCCAGAGTTTCGCGCGTTTATGCCTTTGCCGATGCACCCCAGGCAATCGCTGCGATCGCCGGACGCGGGGCGCTGGGCAAGCTTGTCGTCGAGGTGGGAGATTTCGCGCATGGCTGAAACCCCGCTGGATCGCCTGCGGACCGCTTATGCCGATCCGTTTGCCATCGGCCAGGCGCGCAAGGCGGCAGGCGCGAGGCTGATCGGTTCTTTCCTCAATTCGGTTCCGGTCGAGCTGATCCTGGCGGCGGGGCTCGATCCGATCCGGCTGCGGGGAATGCCTGCCGACACGCCGCATCGCGCAGGCGCCTATATGGAGGAGTATTTCGACGGAGAGGTGCGCGCCATCTTCGAGGCGCTGCTGGCGGACCGCTATGCGCTGCTCGACCTGCTGGTGGTCCCCCGCTCGTCGGAGGTCTACCTTCAGCTCTACTATCTGATCCGTGAAATTCCCCGCTGGGAGCCGCAAGCCCGGCTGCCCGAGACCAGCCTGTTCGATCTGCTGCAGACACCGGGCTATACAACAGCGCGCTACAATCTGGGGCGGATGAAGGCGCTGGCCGAGCAGCTGGCCGCGATTGGTGGACGGGCGATCGACGACACTGCGCTGTCGGCGGCCATCGTCGACGCCAACCGGTTGAGGACCGCGCTGGCCGAGGCGTCGGTGCTGTGGCGCGGGCCATCGCCGCGGTTGAGCGGGAGCGATGCCCTGTGCGTGATCGGCGCTGCCAGCGTGCTGGATCCTGCCGATGCAATCGCGCAGATCGAGGCGCTGGTTGCCGAGCCGCCGCCGGAGCTGGCGCGCAGCGGACCCCGGCTGCTGATCAAGGGCAGCCCGCAACACGACACCCGGTTCACATCGCTGGTAGAAGCGTGCGGCGCACAGGTCGTGGCGCATGATCATCTGGGAGGTGACCGCACCTTCGAGACGCTGGTCAGCCAAGAGGGCAACCCATGGGAGGCGCTGGTGCACCACTATCAGCGCGAGATCCCGGGTCCGCGCGCCTATCCGCAGGCCCGCGAGGATGCCCGGTTCATCGCGCTGGCAGAGGCAGCTGCGGTCGATGGCGTCATCATCCTGCACGACGAGTGGGACGACACTTTGGGCTGGGAGTATCCCGACCAGAAAAGGCTGCTCGATGCGCGCGGGCTGCCGGTGCTGTTCCTCAAGCGCCAGCCCTATTTCGATCCTCCGCAAGACGAACAGCGCCGGGCGGTCACCGGCTTTATCGAAAGCATCACGGGAGGCGCGGCATGAGCGAACCTCAGGAAAAGATGGCCGCCACCCTGGCCGCGCAGGCGCACCAGAAGGAGACCCAGGCGCGCTTTCGCACCGAGGTGATCGAAGGCGGCGGCGATTACGTCATCGCCGATGCGGTGACCCCGCACGAGATCTTCCACACGCTGGATATCCCGGTGATCTCGCTCGCCTGGTATTCGGCGGTAATCGCCGCCAAGCGGCTGTCGCCGTATTACTTCGAGCTTATGGACCAGCTCGGCTATCATGACGGTCTGCCGCGCTATGGCAGCCTGCCATTCATGACCACGCTGGATGGCGACCCGGAGCGCGCGCCTTATGGTGGGCTGCCCAAGCCGATGCTGATCCTAGAGAGGCTGCGCGGCGATTTCGGCCAGAAGATCGGCGAGCAATGGTCGCGCGCGTTTGGCGGAGCGCCGCTGGTTGCGCTCGATTCCTCGTCGGTGAGCGAACTGCGGCCCTCCTGGTACACCCGGTCGCAGCATGATTGGGAAGAGCTGTACGAGACACCCAGGCTAGACTTCCAGGTCGAACAGCTGCGCGGGCTGATTGCCGTCAGCGAAACGCTCTCGCATCGCAACCTCGATATGGCGGAGTTTCGTGCGGTGATGCACCGGGTCAACCGCGCGGGCGAACTGGTCGACAAGGCCAAGCAGATCATCGCGCGCACCCGGCCCGCCCCTGTCGCATTGCCCGAGCAGCTCACCAACATCATGGCCGCGACCTGGTCGCGTGGCAGCCAATGGGCGATCGATCACCTTCAGGCCTATTGCGACGAACTGGAAATGCGCGCCGAAAAGGGCGTTTCGGCCTGCCCCAACGAGCGGGTGCGGCTGTTGTGGGTCAACAACGGCCTGTGGTTCAACACCGCATTCTACCGCGCGTTCGAGGAGAAATACGGCGCGGTTTTCGTGTGGTCGATGTATTCGAATTTCTTCTCGGATGGCTATCGCAAGTATTTTGGAGAAGACGATGATCCGCTAAGAGCGCTTGCGGCGCGGCACATTTCGATGAATGAGCAGCTGCATCTGCCCGGATGGATGTCCGAATGGATCATCCAGCAGGCGCGCGACTATCAGTGCGACGCGGCGGTGATGCTGGTGCCTGTCGGGGACCGCATGGCCTCGTTCGGCACCAAATTGTGCGCGCTGGCGCTCGAGCAGGCCGGCATCCCGGTGCTGACGCTGACCGCGAGCATGGTCGATGCGCGGTTGTGGGACAATGATGCAATGATCGCCAGGGTCGAAGCATTTCTGGAAGATAGAGTGATTAAATGAAGCGCGATGATCCAACCCGGCTGTATGCAGAACCCGCCCCGCCCGGCGCATCGGTGCGCGGTGTGGCCGACAAGTTCTCGATGGGCGTGCTCGACGAGCTGCTCAACTTCCGCCTGCGCCGCATCCGCAACTGCCTGACCGAAAAGTACCGCAACGAAACGCTGAAGATGGGCCAGCGCGCCGGCGCGTTCAGCATCCTGGCGGTGATCGCGGCGAACCCGGGCATTTCGCAGATCGATCTCGCGCGCTTTGCCGGGTACGACCAGACGGCCCTGGTCGGCATCATCGACGACATGGAGGCGCGCGGCTGGACGACGCGGACGCGCGACCCCAAAGACCGCCGCCGGCATCAGGTGCACATCACTGATGCCGGACGCGAAGCGCTGGACGAGCTGTTTGCGGCTGCAGTGGAAAACGAACGCGAAGCGCGCGAGGCGCTGTCTCCCGAAGAGCTCGACGTGTTCCGGGTGTGGCTCGACCGTATCTACCGCAAGCTGCTCTAGGCGGGCGCGGTGCGGATCTGCGTCTTCGGGGCAGGAGCCGTTGGCGGCAATCTGGCGGTTCGGCTGGCGCTGGCCGGAAACAAGGTTTCGCTCGTCGCCCGCGGCGCTGCACTGGCCGCGATCAATGCCGACGGGCTGCAGGTACTGGCGGGTGACGACGTCCTCGAAGCGCGGCTCAGCGCGAGCGATGACCCGGCGAGCCTGGACCCGCAAGACGCCGTGATCGTGGCCGCCAAGGCCCATCAGCTGCCCGCGTTCGCTGCAACCGCAGCCCCCCTGCTGCATCGCGATACGCTGGTGGTGTTCGCCCAGAACGGCATTCCCTGGTGGTATCCGGCCGCAGGATTGCAGCCGCTGCTCGATCCCGATGGGGCTGTGGAACGCGTGGTCGGCCGGGAACGGAGCGCGGGCGCGGTGATCTATTCGGCGAACGCAAAGCTGGCGCCCAACATCATCCGCAACACCTCGCCCCAGCGCAACCGGCTGACGATCGGCGCTGTGAATCCAGGCTCGCAGGCCCGCGTTGCGCAGCTCAGACAGGTGCTGCGCGCCGCAGAAATCGAATCGCCCGACACCGACGATCTGCGCGCCGCAATCTGGCAGAAGCTGATCGGCAACGCGTCGGTCTCGGTGCTTTCGTTCCTGGATGAACGCACGTCGCGCGAGGTGTTCGACGATGCCTGGGTAGGCCCGGCGGGTGCGGCCATCGCCGAAGAGCTGGCGGCAGTCGCGCGCGCCGAAGGCCTCGCAATCGACGCAGCCAGGGCCGCCCCCGCGCCCGGGCACTTCAGTTCGATGCTGCAGGATTCGCGCGCCGGGCGACCGATCGAGGCAGCAGCCTTGCTGACCGCACCGCAGCTGATTGCACGGCAGCACGGCATCGCGACGCCATGCTTCGATCTGCTGTGCGGGCTGGCCTATGGCAAGGCCGCGCGCCTGCAGGCACAGGCTCAGGCAACGGCGGACCTTGGCTGATGGAGGTCAGGCGCGGCAATCCGCCCAGGGCGCTGCAAACCCAGGCGCCGGATGTCTCGACGCCCCCGGGGGCCTCCGGCCTTGCGCCCGAGGTGCACTTCGCGCAGCTGCGCGCGCAGTGTCCGGTCGCGCTGCAGGCAGGAAGCGGCACCAATGGCGCAGGGCGGGCCGCATGGGTGCTGACGCGGTATGAAGACATCGTCGCCGCTGCGAACGATCCCGAAACCTTCGGGCAATCGCAGCGCTTTGCTGGTGAACGCAGACCGCCGCTGGAATCGAACCCGCCAGAACATCGCATCTGGCGGCGGATGCTCCAGCCCTATTTCCTGCCCAAGGCGATCAACCAGATGGAGCCCTTCACTCGCGCGCTGGCGCGAGACCTGCTCGCGCCGATGCTGGCCACCGGCAGCGGCGATGCGGCGCACGGCGTTGCGCGGCCGTTGCCGCCTCAGATCCTGTTGCGCTGGCTCGGCCAGCCTTCGGAGGATTGGGAGACCATCAAACTGGCGTGCGAACACGCCTATTTCCAGGGATCGCCCGATCCTGCCGAGCGCGCAGCCTTCGAGGAGGCAGAGGCGCTGCTCTGGCGTTATGCGCGCGACACTGTCGCTTCGCGGATCGAGCGAGGCACACACGAGGCAGCCGAAGATCCGGTTTCGGCGATGCTCGCCGCCATGCCGACAGAGCCCGCGGTCACTCGCCCGCTGATCGACGGCGTGGTGCGGCTCCTGCTGGCGGCGGGTCATGATTCGACGACCAGCGCGCTTGGCATGTGCATCGGCTTCGCCGCGGGCGATGAGCCTTTGCAACAGAGCCTGCGCAGCGATCCCACCCGAATTCCCGCAGCGATCGAAGAGATGTTGCGGCTGCGCACCCCGGTGCTGCAGATGCCGCGCACGGTCATGATAGATACCGTGGTCGGCGGGAGGGAGATGGCAGCCGGCGACAGCGTGCTGCTGGCTTTTGCATCGGGCAATCGCGACGCGTCAGCCTTCGAAAATGCGGAATGCTTCGACATGGGCCGTCGCTCGGGCCAGCATATCGCCTTCGGCATCGGCATCCACCGCTGCATCGGCAATATCCTGGCACGCCAGGAAATCCGCGTGGTGCTGGAAGAGCTTCTGGCGGCAACGCGCAGCTTCAGGCCCGACGGAGACATCGAGCACGAGTTCTGGCACCCTTACGGTCTGCGCCGGCTGCCGCTCAGCCTCGTCGCGCGCTAGGGGTTGCGGGGATTGAGCTTGAGGTGATGGTGGCGGCTTATCAAGGCCCTTGCCTGGCTGAAGCCGGAGCGCCGCTGGGCATCTTGTGCAACGCCTGAATGCCCAAAGCATAGTCGCAGATGACAGCAGACATCTCGCCAGGCGGATAACAGAGAGGCATCACGCTGGATCAGCCGCCGATCATCTGGCCAGAAACCGATCCGGCCACCTGCTATTCCACCACCAGATAGAAACGCGCCTTGCGCTTGGCCGGGTTGATGACGTGGATCAGGTGCCGCTGCGTGAACACCGGGACCCATTCGCAGATCGGCCGCGATGCGGTGTGCTGGCAGACGGACTGCGACGTCCCGTCGACCACCTGCAGCCGCAGCTCCACCGCATCGGGCGACGACAGCGCGATCGAGGCTTTCTGGCCTGAGAGGAAGGTCTGTTCGATGCGGACGTCACCGCCCGCGCCGAGCATGCCGTGGCGATAGCCGGGGCCGAGCGCGCGTCCGCGCAGCGGCGGGGCCTGATCGGGGAGCCGCGCCTCCCACCGGGCGGTCGTCGCGGCGGTGGCATCGTCCAGCGGCCGAGCGCCCATGCCCCTGATCATCGCGAGCGGCCTGGCAAGCGCGCTGTCGTTGCCGGCCTGGACGGCGGCATCCGCGCTGGCCAGCGCATCGGCGAGCCGCGCGGCGCCCGATTGCGGTGCTGCAGCCGGGGGCCCGGCAAGCTTAGTGCTCGATACGCCCGGGGCACAGGACGCCAGCACAGACGCCAGCACACCTGCCAGAAGGGGAATGCGCACGCGGATCATGCCGCCTCCTTGCTAAGCTGGAAACAGGCGCCTTGCGGGCTATCGACCAACCCCAGCGTCAGGCCATGCCGCTCCGCAATCGCGCGCGCCAGCGCCAGGCCCAGCCCGCTTCCCGGCTGGCGCTGGTCGACATTGCCGCTGCGATAAAACGCCTCGAAGATCCGCGCCTGATCGGCCTCGGGAATTCCGGGGCCGTCGTCCGCGATCGTCAGCACGGGACCCGCAGCAAGCCACACCGTCACGCTGCCGCCTGCGGGCACATATTTGAAGGCATTGTCCAGCAGATTGGTCACCAGTCGCCCCAGATGCGCCTCCTCGCCCTCGATGAACACGTCCGGCGCGATATCCCACGCAAAGCGGTGTCCTGATTCCTCCGAGCTGTCGGCATAAAGCTCGCAGATGCCGCGCAGCATGGCGGACAGATCGATGCGCTTCAACCCGGTCCGATCGCCGCGCCGCGCCTTGCTTGCGGCGATATCCAGCAAGGATTCGAGCGTGCCGACCAGATGGCGGATATCGCCGCGCGCCGCGACCAGCGCCTGCGCCGTCGCCGGATCGGGCTGACCCTCGAGCAGCTTGGCCAGCCGCCGGTCGAGATGCATCACCGGGGTGCGGATTTCATGCGCGACCTGATCGGAGGTATCGCGATAAGCCTCCATCAGATCGCGCATGCGGGCGAGCGAGGCGGCGCTGTGACCGGCAAGCTCGTCGATCTCGTCGCCCCGCTTGTGATTGTCCACCTTGCCGTCGAACAGTGCGCCATCGGCCGCCGCGCCATCGGCCAGACTGCGGAGCGGCTTGCCATCGAGGCTGCGAAACGCGCGGTTGATCGCTTCGACACGGTGCTTGAGATTGCCCCCGGCGCTGCGCCCGAACAGCCCGATGACCAGCGCAAACACCAGCCCGCCGCCCAGGAACACCAATGCGATGCGGCCCAGCAGCGGCTGGCCATCGCCCGCCTCCTGCGCGACCACCAGCTTCAGGTCGGGGCCCAGCTGCGTCGCGCGGGCATAGACATGGGTGGCGTTGCCGATGCGGATGAAGCCGCTTTCCGACACGCGCGCATCGAGCGCAGGCCAGGCGGCGATGTCGCCTGCAATCCGCGCGCCCTTTGCATCGGCCAGCAGATAGTGCGGCAGGCTGCCATCGGCGGGGCGGATCATCAGCCGGTCGCCGATGCGCCGCGCCAGCTCGTCGCGCCCGCCGCTGGCATGGATATCGACAAGCCCCGCCAGATCGACATCGACCGCCTCGCGCGCGGATGCCTCGAGCGTCGCGCGGATGGTCTGGTCGGTCACCAGCCACAGTCCTGCGACCAATACGCCCGAAAGGGCAATGGCCATCACCACGATGCGCGTGAAAATGGAACGGCGGGCAGCGCGGGTCATCGGCCGTCGAGCAGTCTGTAGCCCGAACCCCAGATCGTCTCCAGCGCAGGCGTGGCAAAGCCGTCCTCGAGCTTGCGCCGCAGCCGCCCGATATTGACATCGACGACATTGGTCTGCGGGTCGAACGCCATGTTCCACACATCGCGCAGCAGCATCTCGCGGGTGACGATCTCGCCGGCATTGTCCATGAAATAGCGGAACAGTTCGAACTCGCGCGGGCTCAGCGCGAGGTGCCGGTTCTGGCGAAAGGCGGTGCGCGCCTTCACATGGCATTCGAACGCGCCGAACAGGATCACCGCGCTGTGCTCCTGCCCCGACGCGCGCCGGTGCAGCGCGCGGATTCGCGCCATCAGCTCCATCGCCTCGAACGGCTTGGCCAGATAATCATCCGCGCCTGCTTCCAGCCCTTCGGAGCGGTCGCTGGTGCGGCCCAAAGCCGAGAGCATCAGCACCGGCGTGCCCACGCCGCTTTCGCGCAGCCGCCGCAGGATATTGAGACCGTCGAGATCGCCCAGCATCCGGTCGAGAATGATGACATCGAACTTTTCCAGACCGGCGCGCAGCAGACCGCCCGCACCGCTGTCTTCCCACACCAGCTGATCGCCGTTCTCGCGGGCCAGCTGGCGCACCTCGGCGGCGGCGCGCTGATCGTCCTCAACATACAGGATCTTCATCATGTGCGTTACACCTGTCCTGCCCCAGCCCTGCCCGCAGGCAACCAGCGATCCGGGTTTATGGCCCATGGACCGCGCATCGGGCAACCACGGCCTTGATCCGATCGTCCGGGCTTGAGCGCTTCCTTCTAGCAAGCCTGGCACAATAAGCTTGTTACAAATCCCGTTAGGGCGCGCGCGAACCGTGCCGGGCCGGTTGGCCGACTTGCCGCGACCGCGCATGGTTGAACGGCCAAGCCTTTCGGATTTGCAGGCGAAAGCGTGAAATTTTCGGATAGGTCGGGTCGCTAACGGATTTTGTCATCTTTCGTTCAATGCTTGTAACACGCAAGAATCGCAGTCACCGCCTAACCTGCCTTCATCAAGCAACGCTCTGCAGGAGGCACCTCATGAAAGCCCGCACACAGTTCGCATCGGCATTGTCTGCCGCCGCTTTCGCAGCCCTGGCAGTTGCACCGGCGCATGCGGGCAAGCCGCCCGCCGAGGTCGAGGTCACCAAGTGCGCGGCGCCCCATGGCTCGATCGCGATCACCGATGGCGACACCCAGGGCTGGGCCAAGATGGGCCTGTCCAGCCCGCGTGGCATGCTGGGCGCGATCGTGCAGCAATCGGGCTGCTTCACGCTCCACACCGGCGCCGAGGGCAAGCCTGCGGACTATCTGATGTCCGCCGTGGCAGGGTCGCAGGAAGAGATCGACCGCACGATGGACGCCGCCAAGGGCGCGCTGACCACCGGGCTGGTGCATTCGGGCGCAGCCGGCGCGATCCTCTCCAGAGTGCCGTTCGGCGGCGCGATGTTCGGGATGCTGGGCGGTCTGGGCGGCAAGAAGAAGACGGTCACCGCCGGGCTTCGTCTCGTCAATCCGGCCAACGGACAGACACTGCTGTCGGGCAGCGGCCAGAGCCAGAAATCGACCATCAGCGTGCTCAGCAGCACCGACTGGGTCGCGGCCAGCCAGGGGCAGCTCGGTCTGTACGGATCGTCGGCGGATGGCAAGATGCTGACCAGCGCGTTTATCGAGGCGTACAATACGCTGGCATCGCAGGCAGGCGCATTGGCACCCGTGCAACCTGCCGCGCCAGCCGCAGCCGAGACGGCGAAATACATCGTCGCGGTGGACACCAAGATGCGCGCCACCGCAGCGGCCGAGGCACCCGAGGTCCGCGCGCTCAGGGCAGAGACCGCGCTGATCCCGACCGGTCAGAAGGAAGGGCTTTTCGTCGAGGTGACAGACACCTACGGCACCAAGGGATGGGTTTCGGTGGAGGACCTGCGTTAGATTGCGACCCGAGCGCAGGCTTTCCACCGTCAGGAGGGCGCCATCCGCAAGGTTGGCGCCCTTTCCTGTCTGCAGCAGGTCAGTGCGAGGCGACTGCGTTCCGGCTCAGGCCCGGCGAGGTCCCGTTAGAGCGGCAACCCGACATAATTTTCGGCGATCGCGGTCTGCATTGCGGGCGAGTTGGCGAGATAATCGAGCTCGGCGATCTGCATGCGGCGCTCGAACGCGCCCTGCTCGGGAAAGCTGTGCATCAGCTTGGTGAGCGACCAGCTGAAGCGCTCCGATTTCCAGATCCGCGCCAGGGCGCGGCGCTCGTAGCCGAGCAGCCCGGCTTCATCGCGCTGGCGATAATGGCCGATCAGCGCGTCGGACAGATAGATGACATCGGACGCGGCAAGGTTCAGGCCCTTGGCGCCGGTCGGCGGCACGATATGTGCCGCGTCACCGGCGAGAAACAGCCGTCCATGGCGCATCGTCTCGAAGACATAGGAGCGCAAAGGCGCGATCGACATCTCCAGCGCCGGGCCGCGCGTGACGCCGTGCTGCGAAATGCCGTTGAAGCGGCCTTCGAGCTCGTCCCACAGCCGGCCCTCCGACCAATTGTCGATGCTCTCGCCCTGCGGCACCTGGATGTAATAGCGGCTGCGCGTCGGCGATCGCATCGATGCGAGCGCGAAGCCGCGCGGGCCGTTGGCGTAGATCAGTTCGTCGTGACAGGGCGGCACATCGGCGAGGATGCCCAGCCAGCCGAACGGATATTCATGGGTGTATTCGCGTACCAGGTTTGCGGGAATGGCGCGGCGTGAAGGGCCGTGGAAGCCGTCGCATCCGGCGATGAAATCGCATGCGAGCGTGTGCGCGACGCCATCTGCGACATAGGTCACGCTGGGATGATCGCTGTCGACATCGTGCAGCGCCAGATCGGCGGCCTCGAACACGATGTTCAGCCCGCGCTCGGGGGCTGCGTTGATCAGGTCACGGGTAAGCTCGGTCTGGCCATAGACCACAACGTTGCGCCCGGTCAGCGCCTTGATGTCGATGCGCACCAGCATGTCGCCATCGGCGAGGTTGAAGCCATCCTCGACCAGCCCTTCGGCATCCATCCGCGCGCCCAGCCCCAGCCGGTGCATGATGTCGGTGGTCACCGTCTCGAGCACCCCTGCGCGGATGCGGCTTTCGACATGCGCGCGGGTCTGGCGTTCCAGCACAACGCAATCGATGCCCTCGGCCTTGAGCAGATGGCCCAGCATCAGCCCGGCAGGACCCGAGCCGATGATCGCAACCTGGGTCCGCTGGGCCGTCATGCGCCGAGCTGCCGTTCGAGATCGCCGAGCACCCGATAGCAATCGAGCACTTGAGCAACCGAGCTGTTGGGCTCGCGTCCCTCGCGGATCGCGGCGATGAACTCGCGGTCCTGCAGTTCGATGCCGTTCATCGATACCGCGACCTTGGAGACATCGATCGGCTCTTCCTTGCCGTTCACCAGATCGTCGTAGCGCGCGATATAGGTCGCGGTGTCGCCGATATAGCGGAAGAAGGTGCCCAGCGGCCCTTCGTTGTTGAAGCTCAGCGACAGCGTGCAGATCGCGCCGCTCTCGCTCTTGAGCTGGATCGACATGTCCATCGCGATGCCGAGCTCGGGATGGATCGGCCCCTGCAGCGCGTGCGCATCGACGATCCGTCCCGCCTGATAGGCGAACAGGTCGACGGTGTGCGCGGCATGGTGCCACAAAAGATGATCGGTCCAGCTGCGCGGCTCGCCCTTGGCGTTGATGTTGCGGCGGCGGAAGAAATAGGTCTGCACATCCATCTGCTGGATGTTCAGCCTGCCGCCCGTGATTTCGTTGTGCACATACTGGTGGCTGGGATTGAAGCGGCGGGTGTGGCCGACCATGCACACAAGTCCCGTCTCGCGCTGCTTTGCGACGACGGCCTGCGCATCAGTCCAGCTGTCGGCGAGCGGGATTTCGACCTGCACATGCTTGCCCGCGTTCATGCAGGCGATGGCTTGTGCGGCGTGCATCTGCGTCGGCGTGCACAGGATGACGGCATCGACATCGTCGCGCGCCAGCGCTTCATCCAGTTCGGTCGTGGCATGCACCGCGCCGTATTTTTCGGCGACGACCTGCGCCTGCTCCAGCCTGCGGCTGACGATCGAGACGATTTCCACCCCGTCGATCAGCTTCAATCCGTCAAGATGCTTTTCGCCGAAGGCACCTGCGCCTGCGAGGGCAATTCTCATGTCTGTGGCTCCAATACCAGATGGCCGATAGCGGTGTTGCTGCACGGGATGTGGTAATGGCGGTGCAGCGTCTTCACGCTCTTGCCCAGCGCGCCGCGCATGATCAGCCACATCACCATCTCGATGCCCTCGCTGCCGGTTTCGCGCAGATATTCGATGTGTGGAATGTGCCGCACCGCGTCGTCATCCGCTTCGAGCATGTCGAGGAAGCGGTTGTCCCATTCGCGGTTGAGCAGGCCTGCGCGCGGTCCCTGCAGCTGATGGCTCATCCCGCCGGTGCCCCAGATCTGCACGTTGAGATCCTCCGGGAAGCTGGCGACTGCGCGCGCGATCGCTTCGCCCAGCGCCCAGCAGCGGTTGCCCGACGGCGGCGGATAGGTGACGACATTGACCGCGAGCGGGATGACCTTCGTGGGCCAAGCCTCGCACTTGCCGAACATCATGCTCAGCGGCACGGTCAGGCCATGGTCGACATCCATCTCGTTGATGATCGTCATGTCGAATTCGTCGAGGATCAGGCTTTGGGCGATATGCCAGGCGAGGTCCGGATGGCCGATGACATCGGGAACAGGACGCGGTCCCCAGCCCTCGTCCGCCGGCTTGTAGCGCTCGCCGCACCCGATCGCGAACGTCGGGATGATCTTCATGTCGAAGGCGCTGGCGTGATCGTTGTAGATCAGGATCACGACATCGGGCCGCTGCGCCTTCTCCCACTCCCGCGTCCAGTCATAGCCTGCGAAGATCGGACCGAAATAGTCGTCGCGCTCCTTGCCCTGGTCGTGCGCCACGCCCAGCAAAGGAACATGGCTGCTGGCCACGCCTGCGGTAATCCGGGCCATCAGCGCTTCTCCCTGATCGACCGCAGGCCTTCGGGCGAGCGGCCCCCATCTATCATCATCTGGCGGTATTCGGGCCAGCTCATGTCGGTCATCGTGCTCACCGCCTCGGCAAAGGCGATGCCGTCGGTGGAGAACAGCTTGGAGAGAAAGTAGATGTTGCCTCCCAGATCGATCATCGCGTTGTAATCGCGCGCCATCACCGCAAGCTTGGCCTCTTCCGGGATCGCCCATTCGTCGAGATAGCCGCGTTCGTCGGCCTTGAACCGCGCGCGGCTGTCGGCATCCATCAGGCTCATCGCGAACTGGTTGAGGTGATATCCCTGCCGTGCGCGCGCCGCGGTGAACACGCGGGTGCCCGGAATGTCCTCGAGCTCGGCGAGATAGGCGTGAATGTCGGTTGGTGAGGTCATTCTGCCAAATCCTCCCCTGCAAGGGGAGGGGGACCATCCGCAGGATGATGGAGGGGTGTCCCCTTCCGCTGGGGGTGACACCCCTCCGTCAACGCTTCGCGTTGCCACCTCCCCTTGCAGGGGAGGATTTTGCAAGTCGGAACGCTCACAGGCCGCGCTCCTTCAATTGCGCGTCGAGCCGAGGAAAGACGCGGCGGGCATTGCCCTCGAAGATCATGTGCCGCTCGGCCTCGCCGATATCGAGCGCATCGACATAGCGCTTGGTGTCGTCGAAATAATGGCCGGTGGTGGGGTCGATGCCGCGCACCGCGCCAACCATCTCGCTGCCGAACAGGATGTTCTTGTTGTCGATGACATCGGCGAGCAGATCGATCCCCGGCTGATGATAGACGCAGGTGTCGAAGAAGATGTTGTTCATCAGATGCGTGTCGAGCGCGGGCTTTTTCAGCATGTCGGCAAGGCCGCGATAGCGCCCCCAGTGATAGGGCACTGCGCCGCCGCCATGCGGGATGATGAAGCGCAGCGTGGGAAAATCGGCGAACAGGTCGCCCTCGAGCAACTGCATGAACGCGATGGTGTCTGCCGCGATATAATAGCCGCCGGTGGCGTGCATCGCCGGGTTGCAGCTGCCCGAAACGTGGATCATCGCGGGCACATCGAGCTCGACCATCTTCTCGTAGAACGGATACCAGAAGCGATCGGTCAGCGGCGGATGCTCGAACCGCCCGCCACCCGGATCGGGGTTGAGGTTGCAGCCGATAAAGCCCAGTTCGCTGACGCAGCGTTCGAGTTCCTCGATCGAGCCTTGCATATCCGCCTTGGGGCTTTGCGGCAGCATGCACACGCCTGCGAACACGCCCGGGAACAGGCCGACGACGCGTGCGATCAGATCGTTGCAGCGCCGCGCCCATTCGCGCGCCACGCCCTCGTCGCCGACATGCGGTGCCATCGCGGAGGCGCGGGGGCTGAAGATCGTGAGATCCGCGCCGCGTTCCTTGATGAGCCGCAACTGGTTGGCCTCAATAGTCTCGCGGATGTCGTTGTCCGAAATCTCGGGATAAGGCGGGCAGACCGTCCCCGCCTTGAACGCGGCCTTCTGCTCCTCGCGCCAGGCGTCGTGCGCCTTGGGGAGGACCGTGTAATGGCCGTGGCAGTCGATGATCATGGTCATGCGGGGGCTTTCTGTCCGGCAGCGGTGATGGCGTGCAGTTTTGCGCCCAAGCCTTCGGGCGGCGTGATCGCCAACACGCCCAGGTCCCGCTGGCGGGCGATGGTGCCGCGGGTCATCACAGGGTCGACACCAAGGTCCTCCAGCGTCACCGCGACCTCTTCCATCTCGGCGGCGCGGCGCAGGCCGTGCGCCATCATCCGGTCGAGGTTGTAATCGAAACGCTCGCCCCAGGATTGCGCCTTCCAGCTCGCGTCGAGCGAGGCGATCATCGCATCGGTGACCCCCGCGCGGTCTGCGGCCAGCGCGCATTCGGCGCTCAGCGCCTCCAACCCCTTGACCATCACCGACCGGATCATCTTGATCGCCGACGCATCGCCGATTGCACGTCCGGCGACGGCGACGTTGGCAAAGCCGAGCATCGTCAGTGCCTCAAGCGCAGCCTGAGCATGCGGGCCAGATACCGACAGCGGCACGGTCTTGCGCGCGGGCAGCACCGGCGCCATCACCGCGACATCGACATAGCGTCCACCGGAAGCCTCGATCGCCTCGGCCGCGCGACGCTTGGTGCCCGGCGCGACGCTGTTCATGTCGAGCCACAGCGCGCCCGCACCAAGCAGCGGGGCACAATCGTGCGCCGCTGCCAGCGCCTGGTCTGCAGTCACCAATGACAGCACCACCTGCGCACCCGACAGGGCGCTCGCGGCATCGTCCATGCCTTCGACACCGGCAGCGTCAAAGGCAGCGAGCATCGCGCCGCGTTCGCGCTCGTGCAGCGTCTTGCGGTCGAACGCCCGCGCGCCCGCTGAGGCAAAGGCGCGGCCCGCTTCTCCAAAGCCGACAAAGGTGGTCGCTGGCATCATGGCGTGGCCCTAGGCCAGCGAGCCTTGCTCTCACCAATCCAATTGCTGGGTCCCCTATTGGTTTTCGTGAAGTCTTGTCTCGATAGACGCCTGATGCAGCAGATCGACCAGCCGCTGCTGCGCGCGCGTGGGCCGCCAGCCGCGGCGGGTGCTGATGCCGATCGTGCGCACGCTGCCGGGCAGGTCGAGATCGATCCGCACCAGCATCGCGGTGTCGAGCTCGACCGCGATCTGGTCGGGGGACAGCAGGGTCAGCAGGTCGCTCTGCATCACCAGCCCGCGGATGACCATCACCGACCCGCATTCGACCGGAACCGGGGGAGGATCGCCTGCAAACAGCGCCTCCCAGTGCGCGCGCAGCGGCGTTCCCTGCGGTCCCACGACCCAGGACTGGCCGCGCAGCTGATCCAGCGTCACCCGGCGTCCGGCCAGCGGATGGTCCTTGCGCGCGAAGATCGCCAGCCGGTCGGTGAACAGCGCAACCTGATCTATCTGCGGCGGCGGGTTGTCGCGCAGCGCGCCGACCATCACGTCGATGATCCCGTCGAGGAGCGGATCGATCAGTTCGCGCCACGATCCTTCGACGACGTCGATCACCGTGCCGGGGCTTTCGCGCAGGAAATGCGCGATGGCACGCGGGACCACCAAAGCGCGGCTGAGCGGCATCGCGCCGATTGCGATCCGCCCGCCGACCTCGGGATCACCGCGTGCCTCGTCCATTCCCGCCGCCAGCTCGCCCGCCGCCAGCCGGACCCCGCGCGCCAGCGATCGTCCGGCGGGCGTCAGCACCATGCCGCGCCCGCGTCGTTCGGCCAGCGCCGTCCCGCACACCTGTTCGAGCTCGCGCACCGCGCGGTGGATGCCGGGTTGCGACAGACCGCTCGCGGCGGCGGCACCGGCAAAGCCCTGCGCGTCGGAAAAATGCAGAAAGGCTTCGAGCTGGGTCGCGGTCATCAGCTGTTCGGGACGGGAAAAGCCGCGCGCGCCGGTGCGCCCTGGCCGCCGGGTCGCGGATGCCAGATGCGCAAACGCCCGTTCTGCCCGTTCGGCCAGCGCAAGGCCGGCAGCGGTAGGGGTGACGCCGCCCGAATGCCTGTCGAACAAGAGCACGCCGATCTGCTTCTCGAGCTTGCCAAGACCCTGTGTCAGCGCAGGTTGCGACAGGCCCGCGGCCTCTGCCGCGCGGTTGAGACTGCGCAGCGCCACCACGTTGCCGAGCGCGCGCAGATGGCGCAGGTTGAGATCGAACGGCTTGAGCATGAACACCAGACATAGCAAAAACCTATTGGCTGTCCACAAGTTGGATTGGCGTTCGGCGGGATCATGGGAGCACGGGGAAGCTCCAAGGGAGTGTTACGCATGAATGTGGTGGTGCAGAATATCGAGCGGACCGCGCTCGACATCGTCGATGGCCTGGGGGCTGCGGGTGTCGCAACCGTGCACGAGGCGCAGGGCCGCATCGGCCTGCTCGCGCACCATATGCGCCCGATCTATTCAGGGGCCCGCATCGCGGGCAATGCGGTGACGATTTCTGCGGCTCCCGGCGACAACTGGATGATCCATGTTGCGATCGAGCAGCTGCAACCGGGTGACATTCTGGTGCTCGCCCCCACCAGCCCGTGCGTCGACGGCTATTTCGGCGACCTGCTCGCGACCAGCGCGATGGCGCGCGGCTGCCGGGGGCTGGTGATCGATGCCGGGGTGCGCGATGTGCGCGATCTCACCCAGATGGGCTTTCCGGTCTGGTCCAAGGCGGTGTTCGCGCAAGGCACGGTCAAGAACACGCTGGGCAGCGTCAACGTGCCGATCGTCTGCGCGGGCGCGGCGATCCAGCCGGGTGACGTGATCGTTGCCGATGACGATGGCGTGTGCGTCATCAAGCGGGCGGATGCAGCGGCGGTGCTGGCCAAGGCGCAGGCGCGCGAGGCTGCCGAGGAAGCCAAGCGCCAGCGGCTGGCGGCGGGCGAACTGGGGCTCGACATCTACGACATGCGCCCGCGGCTCGCCGAGATGGGGCTGAAATATGTGTGACCAATGTTAGGGGACAAGAGTGATCGGAGTGCCGGGATTTCTCGGCATTGAACGGGATATCGTGGGACGAACGGCGGAAATCCGGGGCATTCATGAGGTCTCCCAAAAATTTGGCGCTTCGAGGCGTTGTCTAGAGTGGGTGGTTAATTAGACAACGCCCGGACAGGTTAGGTTGGAGTCGGCCGGCTTTCTAGAGGCAATCGGTTAACGGCCCCTCAGGCACCGATAAATGGCCCTTAACCGCCACTTCAGGGGTGACCAATCCCGCCGATCCGAACATGACAGCGCGGTGCCCTAAAAAAAGAAGTGGGCCTTTGCAGGTCCCAGTTTGCAAAAATGAAAAACGCCCGGAAAACCGGGCGCCGGGCGGTATGCTGCCGTTTCAAATATGAATGGAAGTGGGACGGCCTAAAGGGCGGTCAAGGTAATGGCGTCGACACACGAGCCTGAGATACCAAGCTTGGCGATGCCAAGGTTTGCATCAAAGAATGTATCCTCCGACAACGCTCTTTTGATGCTCTTCAGCTGTGCGTCAGAAAGGTCGACCAGGGCGAACCTTGAAGCCATTTCTGCAGCAGCTGCTAGACCGTCGTCATTGCTGCCACAGGCATGCTGCTTTCCGCTCCGCTGACGGATTCGCCAGACACGGCCGGTAGGACCCGTGAAAAACTGAAGCGCGCCCTGGTCATGAAACACCATGAAGATTTCGCCGCCGCTGAAGCTATCAGGATCACGGTTGTCCAGTGCCCGATCGGCATCGAAGAGCGTGGTGCTTTGCATCCAAAGGTCCATATCCTCTGAGGTCAGCGCGAAGGTGTTAGGACCTTGCTTCGTTAGAACATGATAGCTCCGATCGATCGAAGCCGAGGCATCGACCGGTGCGGCGTCCTCGCTATCAGCCAGGCGCAGGCCAAACAGCATGATCAACGCCAGGGCTACCAGGCCCGTGCCGTACAGGATCGGCGTGCTAATCTGGGATGATGCCTTCTCGCTCACAATGCCCTCCGAGGGTTTCGCTCAGGTCCGTCTTATCACAGCGACGACCCTGCCGATAACAGACATTTCGCCGTCAACTGCGGTCGCCGGTTCCACATTGGGATTGTCGCTCAGCAGCTGATAGCTGCCATCGGGCATCGCGCGCACCCGCTTGATCATCCCCAGCTCGCCATAGGCGAGTGCCCAGATCCGGTCCTGTCTATTGATCGCAATCTGGCTGCGGTCGATCAGCACAATGTCCTGGTCGAGGATTGTCGGCATCATCGAGTCGCCATCGCCCCTGGCAAAAAACAGATGCTCGGCATCGGCGTTGGTGAAAGTGCGAAGCCACGCGCTTGGGAAGGGAATGGCCTTCGGCTCAACGCCGGCGACATCGAGATATGTGCTCCCCATCCCATAAGCGAGATCGATTTCCTGGACCATAACCGATCCTTCTGGTGCGGCTGCATCACTAGCGACGGCATCGCCATCGCCGGACAGGAGCCAGCGTGGATTCACCTCAAGCAGATCAGCGAGAGGCACCAGCCGATCGGTCGGCCAGTCCCGAAGCCCGTTCCAATAATTTGAAGCTGCCGACTTCTTGATCTCCAGCGCTCTGCCGAGATCGGCGGCAGTCAGGCTCTTTTTCAGAGCCAGCTTGCGCACGCGTTGCGCCATCGCCTCACGATTGAAAGCCGCTTGACTTTCCACGTTTGTGGCCTCATTGTCCTCATATGTGGATTTGTCATTTAAAGGATCAGTCATGAGCGTGCCAGCCATGCATCCCGAGGACGTGCGGGCGGAAATCCGTAAGCGCTTCGGCACGTTGAATAAATTCGCTGACGCCAAAGGCATCAAGCGCACGCTGATCTTTGATCTGCTGAGGGGGAAATCCTCGACGGCTTCCACGATTGTGGCCGACGCCATTGGCGTCGATCCGGACGAGTTCAGGATCATGAAGAATTCCACACATCTGGAAATCGATAGCAAGGCCAAGGGCCGCGCGCACTCTCTAAATGCAGGGGCGAAATAGACATGGCTGGCGACACGATCATCGAGCTTGAGCCTAACACAATCGGCCAAGGTAATCGCATCGGCCTGTTCTGGCCCGACAAGGCCAAGGCGATGGGCGCGCTGATGAAGCGCGACGGGCAGAATGACCCAATCAAGGTCCGGAAAGGCCGCAAGGGCGAAGAACCCTGGGTGCTGGTGGCAGGTCTCCATCGCCTCGTCGGCGCCATGCTGGAAGGCCTGAAGGTCCAGGCGATCGTCGTCGAGGGTGACGCGCTGCAGCTGCGCCTGGTTGAAGCATCCGAAAATATGCATCGGCGCGACTTCGGGCCGATCGAAAAGGCGCTCTTCGTGCGCGCTCTTGCAGACGTCTACGAGGCCCAGTTCACTCGCGACTTTGGCGGCGCGTCCGCTCAGGAAATTGGTCAGCGCAAGCGCTGGGAAGCCGAGCGAGACCTTGTGCAAAATGGTCCCGAAAAGCTCGCTGACATCGAGGCCGACCATAGTGCGGCAACGATTGCCGGACTATACGGGTGGCAAGATCAGGCAGCGTCCGCGCTTGGCATGAGCCCTCGCTCGTTGCGCGATTATCTGTTCATCCATCGCGCCATCATCGCCCCGCTGCCCGACCATTACGAGGACCTTGCCCGCCATCCTATCGGCGAGAAACGCAAGACGGTCATGGAGCTTGCCGAGATCGGTGATGTCGAAAACCGGCGCGCGGTGATCGACTGCCTACTGGAGTATCCCGCAGGACTGACGATCGCTGCCGCCAAGGAAATCGTCGGCATCAAGGCAGCCGCCGCGAAGGGCAAGGCCACCGGCCAGAGCAAGTTCATGGACAACGCCGGATCGAACCTCGACCGGTTGTCGGAGAGCGCCTGGCGGCAGTTCGCCCCGCGTCTAGCTGCAGCGATCAAGCCCAGCGCCCTGCGCGAAGTCCGCGACGCAATCGACGCCCGCCTCGCCGAGATCGAGGGAGACAACGCATGATCGACGGTCGTCCCGCCACTTGGCGCGAGAGCCTGACTTTCTGGGGCATGACCTTGGTCGCATCGATCCCCGGCACCGCGGCCTATGTCGCTATCGCCTGGCTGGCGGGAGCATGGTCATGAAGCGCTGGCTGCCGACTGGTTACATAACCGAATGCACCCATTGCGAACGTGACGGCGAGGCTGAAGGCTACGCCGTCTATGTCAGCTGGGGCCGCTGGGTATTCGAATTTTCGATTGCGCGGAGGCAAGCATGAAGCGCTGCTCTGCCACCTGCTGCCGCGCACCGGTCGCCAAGGGGATGCTGTTCTGCACCCCTCACTGGCAACAGGTTCCCGAGCGGCTGCGCAAGGCGATCCATGGGGCTTGGCGGGGCCGACATACGCAGGCCTACGCCGCCGCGTTCGACGCCGCGCGCAACCATGTCGACCTTGCCGACGGCGTGTTCGAAGATGTGTCGGCGCCGGTGGCACCGCGCTGGGTTGTCCCGCAGTTCATGGGGGTCGCACGATGACCCGCGCACAACGCGAGAAGCTGGTCTGGACGCTCGGCTATGTCGAGGCGCTGGTGCGGGCGATGCCATGGATCAGCGCCATGGGCGAAGCGCAGCTGTCACTCGGCGCGACAATCCGCTCCGGCGAGGTCGGCCACAACCTGCGCATGGCCGGTGTCTCTGGTGTGGTCACGCACGAGGACGGCCAAGAGCAGCTGCTCACTGCCTGGATCAACGCCGCCAAGCAGGCGCTGGCGCGGGAGACCGCGGCATGATGACCGAACGAGAGCAAATGATCATGGACCTCTATGACCGCGGCTTCCGCAGTGGCGAGATTGCTGCGATCACCGGCATCAAGCCTGTGGCCGTGCGGCGGGTCATGGGTCTTTATGCCGATGGCGATAATGGCTTTGAGGACAATATCATTGCTGGATCGCGCGAGCTCCGGATCGCGATTGAACGCGCGCATCCGGACAAAACGCGGGAACTGCGCGCATGAGCTGCACCCCGCAAGAGACCCGCATCCTCGACCTCTGGGACGGTGGCCTTTCGATCAAGCAGATCGCTGCAGAGACCGGCATCCGAAGCAAGACCGTCGAAAATACCGTCTCGTATTTCCACGGTCGCCATGAACAGCGGGTGCAGGAAGGCCTGATCCGCAAGGGCTCGATGGACCTCCTCGCCGCAATTCGACAGGTGCGCGCATGAGCGGCGGCGAGCTTTCCAGCGCGGCGACGCGGCATCCCTGGGATTGGTACGTTGAGGAATCGTGGGTAACCCAGCGACTAATCGAGACGCTGCACGGTCCGCTCTGCGGCAGCTATGACGACTGGTTTGTTGACGACCTGATCTGGGACCCGTGCTGCGGCATGGGCAACGTACTCGCACCTTTCATGGACCTCGGCCTCACCGTTGCCGGCTCCGATGTCCAGCGTCGCACAAGCTCACCGCAGTTCCTGTTCGAGCATGACTTTTTGGCAGACCAGAGCTGCCTGCTCGATCACTGGGGGCCCAAGTCGATCGTCTTCAATCCGCCATATTCAAACCAGAACGGACACAAGGTCCGGGGTTTGACCGAGAAGTTCATCCGCAAGGCGATCGCGCTGCATGCCAATACCGTCGCGGCACTGCTGCCCGTCAAGTGGCTTGCCAGCGAAGGCCGTCACACGCTGTTCAACGAGCATGTCCCGCGCTTCGTCATGATCCTGTGCGAGCGGCCCAGCATGCCGCCTGGCGATGTCGTCGAGGCGCTGGGCGACAACGCCTTCAAGCATGGCAAGGTCGATTTCATGTGGGTGGTCTGGGATCGCCACGTCGATCTGGAACCGGGCGAAACCCGGACCATCTGGATCGAGCCTCGCCCGAAGGTCCGGAAGGTGCGCAAGTGATGGGCGCGCAGGGCGACAAGTGGCGTCAGCATCGGCGAGCTTTCGAGCTGGCCCGCGCACACAACTGCTCGCTGAAGGAAGCCGAGGCCACGTTGCGCCGCGATGCGGTTCTTATCGCCCTGCGCAAAAGCCGCGCCGCCGAGAATGAACGCCGCGCCCGCTACGGCCTCGCGCCGATCGAGGAGCCCAAGGCGGCACCGCATGAACCTTTCGACACCCCCTGGATGATGAGGAACTGATGATGCGCGGACGCCGCCAATCCAACATTCGCCCGGTGCGTGGCATCACCTCCGATACCGTGCGCGCGCTGCTGGCGCTGCGCCATGCGGGCACCGATTGTTCGTATCTGCCGCTGGAGCGGACGCGCCTAGCCGACCAGGTCAAGGGAAGCGAGCCGGCGCTCTGCATCGACCTGGCGGACGTGCCCGCTACCTTGCGCGCGGATTGCGATTCCTACCCTGCCACTCCGGTCGTCATCGGCTTCGATCTCGCGGCCAAGGGCACCGATCAGACAGTCGTCAGCCTGCGCGGTCGCAATGGCCAAGTGATCATCAGCGAGGCAGGTCAATTCACGACGGCGGCTTATGAAGAGGCGCGCGACAAGCTGCTGTCAGCGATGCGCAATCTCGACATCGATACCAGCTTGCTGCCTCTGCCGCTCAACGGGCAGCCAGCTTTCCCATCCGTCACGCAGCCTGAACCCCTCGGCTGTGACGACGAGGCGCGGTCGGCGGGTCAAACGGAACCGACCGCGCCAGCAATTCCTACCACTCCAAGCCCGGTTGAAATCGACACTGGCAGAGCGTTCGCCAGTAGGTCGATTACCGGCGGTGCAGAAAGGACATTTCGTGCCGTTATCGGAAAAGAACCTATCCCTGGCCGCGAGTATGACAGGGCTGACCGGGCCGGGACCGATAAGAGCGGACCAGAAAGACGAGCTGATCGTTGCGACCGCAAGGCTGGCAGGGTTTCTGGATCGGCTCGACCAGGCGCTGCCGCCCGCGCTGCTGGCGATGATGGCCAGCGAGACGCCGCACCGCCCGAACTGAAGCCGCAGCGGATCGACATGATCCGCGCGATCGGGGCGAAGCTGGCGGCAGCCAGGCAGGTAGACGCCGGGCCACTGCCGGGCAAGCGCATCGAGCGTCGCATCATCACCGGCGGCGCCCCGGATCATGTCGTGCAGCGGCAGGCTGCCCTCGCCGCCGCCATTCGGTTTCTGAAGTCGCGCGCGATCCTGGTCGACGTGATCGACCGAAATGCAGCGATTCGCAAATACAGCGTCTCGGGCCGCTGGCAGCATTTTCTCGCCGAGGAAGTGATCGCGATCGCGCAGAAGATGGGCATGGGGGAGCTGGGCTGATGCCGATCGACCCCAAGCTGCAAATGGCGCTCGACATGCCCCTCAAGGACAAGCCGAGCATTCGGATCTTCAGCGAAAAGCGCAAGCGCAAGGGCGGCTATGCCGCGCTGCCTGGCACCGGACCCAAGGGCGAGAAGTGCAAGACCTGCCGTCATATCCGGCGCGTGATGGGTGGCAACAAGGCTTTCCCGAAATGCGCCCTCATCCGTTGGACCAAGGGACCGGGAACCGACATCAAAGTCGGCTCGCCTGCCTGCTCGCGCTGGGCACCGCAGGAGAGCGCCAGCTCGTGACCCGCAAGCGCCGCCCTTCCTTTGACAGCAGCCAGCTGGGCTTCACATTCGAGGCGCCCAGGCCGGTGTCCATGCCTGCCGAGTTGGCCGGGCTGGACGCGATGATCGCGGCCGCGGTCGGCACGGTGCTGAAGGACGACGCGCGCTCGCGGCAGGAGATCGCCGGGGCCATGTCTGCGCTGCTCGGCGAGGAAATCTCTGCGCTGATGCTCGACGCCTATGCGTCCGAGGCGCGCGGCAATCATAACATTCCGACGCACCGCGCTCTGGCGATGGTGGCGGTGACCGGACGCTTCGATGTGATGGACGCGCTGCTGCGCCGGATCGGCGCGGCGCTGCTGGTCGGCGAGGAAATCCACACGGCGCAGCTGGGCCACATCGATCGGCAGATCGCCGAACTGAAGGCCCGCAGGCGCACACTCGAAACAACAGCACAACCGATAAAGAGGGGCGGACATTGATCCAGTCAGGCACAAAGACGTGGTTCACCGCAGCCGAGCTCGCCGACCTGGCGCTGCCCGGACTGCCGCGCATCAAGCGCAAGGTGAACGAACGTGCCGCAGAAGAACGCTGGGCGCTGGCGGTAGATAGCCGCGGTGCCCCGCTCGCGCGGCCGCGCGCCGGTCGCGGTGGCGGTCTGGAGTATTCGATCCGCGTGCTGCCCGCGATCGCCCGCGCCGAGCTTGTTCGCCGCGGCATCTCGATCGATGGCCAGGTTCACAACTCGCCAGATGACGCGGCAGGAATCGCCGTGTCGCAACTGTGGAGCTGGTACGAGGCGCAGAACGCCAAGACCCGCGCCGAGGCCGAGCGCCGACTGGATGCGGTGCAGCGCATCGAACGCTATGAGGCCGCAGGCCTGACCCGGTCGATGGCGGTCAGCGCCGTCGCCCAGGAAGGCGTCGCCGGCCAGTCCACCCTGTGGGCCTGGCTGAAGCTGGTCGAAGGCATCGCCGCGCATGACCGTCTGCCATGCTTGGCACCGCGCCGCCGTGGCGGCGGATGCGCCGCGCCGATCGACGCCGCCATCTGGCAGTATTTCAAGAGCGATTTCCTGCGGCCCGAACAGCCGACACTGTCGAGCTGCTATGCGCGGGCCAAGGATATCGCTGACGCGCAGGCGCTCTCCATCCCGTGCGAGAAGACGTTCGCGCGCCGCCTGGAGCGCGAAGTCGACCCCCGCGTCATCATCGCCCGGCGTGAAGGCGCAGAGGCCCTGCGCCGCTCGATGCCCGCCCAGAAGCGCAGCGTCGCGGGCTTGCATGCAATGGAGATCGTCAACATCGACGGTCACAAGTTCGACGTGTTCGTGGCGCTCGACGATGGCCGGATCATTCGCCCGATGATGGTGGCGATCCAGGACGTTTACAGCCGCAAGATACTGGCCTGGCGCATCGGTGAGACCGAGAGCGCGGTGCAAACCCGGCTCGCGTTCGCGGATCTGTTCCGCGACTTCGGCATCCCCAAGCACTGCCTGCTCGACAACGGCCGCGCCTTCGCCTCGAAGTGGATCACGGGCGGCGCGGTCACCCGCTTCCGGTTCAAGATCAAGGAAGACGAGCCCACCGGCCTGCTGACCTCGCTCGGCATCCAGATCCACTGGGCGACACCCTACAGAGGCCAGTCAAAGCCCATTGAGCGTGGCTTCAGGGACCTTTGCGACAGCGTTGCCAAGCACCCCGCGTTCGCCGGTGCCTATACCGGCAACAAGCCCGATGCGAAGCCCGAGAACTACGCCAGCAAAGCCGTGCCCTTCGCCGAGTTCGTCGCGATCGCCACGCGCGGAATCGCCATGCACAACGCCAAGACCGGCAGGCGCACCGAAACCGCCAATGGCCAGAGCTTCGACCAAGTGTTCGCGGCAAGCTATGCCCAGGCACCGATTGGCAAGGCCACGCCCGAGGTTATGCGTTTGGCGCTGCTTGCCGCCGAGCAGATCAACGTCGACCGCAAGACTGGCGAGCTGCGCTTCATGGGCAACCGGTACTGGTCGCCATCGATGTCGAACCTCCACGGCCGCAAGGTGACGGTGCGCTTCGATCCCGACGATCTGCACCAGGCGCTGCATGTCTACGATACGGCAGGCGCGTATCTCACCAGCGCCGATCTGCTGGAGGACGCTGGCTTCCTCGATGTCGCCAGCGCGAAGAAGCGTGCGCGTCAGGAATCGGATTGGCGCAAGGCGGTTCGTACCGCCGCCGATATGGAGGACCTGCTCACTGCCGAGCAGCTGGCAGCGATGATCCCCGATTACGAGGACGAGCTGGAGTTGCCCGACCCGCAGGTAATCCGCGCCGTCCACCACCGCGGCACCGCTGCAGCGCTGAAACCAGCGCGCCGCGCCGCACCCGATACGAATTTCATGGAACGCTTTGCTGCCGCCGAAACGCGGTTGCGGGTGGTCGACTGAAACGGCCGCACCGGCCTCGCGCTCTTTGGACGGAAGCGAGACCGGCGCGGTGCTCTCAAAGCAAGGAGAAGACTAAATGAACAATCCGGAAAATGCACCCGCCGATATCGAAGAGATGCGCGCGTGGATGCTGGGTCACAAGGCACAGCTCGGCCTCGGCTGGGAGCCACTGGGCAAGCGCGTCGGCATCGCGGGTGGCACGCTCGGCCCCTGGTGCCAGGCGAAGTACCAGGGCGATAACCAGCGTGTCGCCAACGATGTCTATCGCTACCGCCAGCTGCTCACCAGCCAGGCGCAGATCGAGGTCGATGCACCGACCATCCCTGGTTTCGTCAAGACGCCGACCGCGCAGAAGGTGCTGAGCCTGCTGGGCTGGGCGCACCGCGGCAAGATTGTCGCCGCCGCCATGGGCCCAGGCACCGGCAAGACCATGACGATCCAGCACTACCGGGACAGCGTCACGCATTGCTTCGTGGCCACCATGGCACCGAGCACCGCTGGGGTGAACAACATGCTGATGGAGGTGATGGCGGCGCTGGGCGAGCCCGATGCCAAGGGCACGCCGCAATCGCTGTCGCGCCGGGTCAAGGACAAGGTCCGGAACATGAAGGCGCTGCTCGTGATCGACGAGGCGCAGCATCTGTCGGAGAAGTCTGTCGAGGAGCTGCGTAGCCTGCACGACGCAACCGGCCTTGGCCTCGGGCTGTTCGGCAATCACGAGGTCATCGGCAGGCTTGAGGGCGGGTCCCGCAAGGCAGCCTATGCCCAGCTCTACAGCCGCGTCTCGATGCGGCACGAGCAGCTGCTGCCGACCGAGATCGATGCGCGCGTACTGGCCGACGCATGGGAAATTGCCGACGACGCCCAGCTCAAGTTCCTGATCTCGGTTGCGCTGCGGCCGGGTGGTCTTCGCGGCATGAGCATGGTGCTGGAACTGGCGACGATGATCGCGGCTGCAGAACAGCGGCGGGTCAGCGTCGGCGATATGCAGGACGCCTGGCTGCAGCTGTCCTCGCGGCCTCGGTCGGCGTGACGGCCATGCTGGAAAAGATCATCCGCATGTGCGGCCTTCCTGCGATCGAGATGCACGCGTCACAGCGCCGGGCTGTAGCGGACATCGCGTTCATGATCGCGATGGGCCTGGTCAGCTTCATGACGCTGGCGATCGCGGTTGCGGCCGGAAGGGCAACGCCATGAACGCCGCCTCCCGTTCTTCTGGCAGCGCACCGCGCGCCACGTTCGATCCCTCGCAGCAGCATCGCCGGTCGATGCTTGCGAAGATCCACGTCGCCCGCAAGGAGCTCAACATCGTCGAGGATGACTATCGCCAGATCCTGCTCGATCAGACCGGCCTGCTGTCGGCCAAGGATTGCACCGATGCGCAGCTGCACAAGGTGCTCGACGTGCTGAAGGCCAAGGGCTTCAAGCCCAAGAGCCGGTCGCCGAGAACCGGGCAGAGCCGCGCCGATCATCCAATGGCGCGCAAGGCTCGTGCGCTCTGGCTGTCGCTCCATCACTTGGGCGCGGTCCGCAATCCCGACGAGGGCGCGCTGGAGGCGTTCGCCTGCAGGCAGCTGAAGGTCGATCGGCTACAGTGGTCCAACCAGTCGCAGGGCTACAAGCTGATCGAGGCGCTGAAGGACATGGCAGCGCGCGAAGGCTGGCCAGAGGCGAAGAGCGGCCTGGCGATCACGCCGCTGCAGCGCAGCCTGGTCACCGCGATCCTGCGCAAGCTGGTCGCGCGCGGTCTGGCCGATGCCAGCTGGGATATAAAGACAGCTGCATATCGCCTCACCGGAAACGACATCGACCTTGTTCACGCCGACTTTTCGACCGGCACCCAGCTGACCCGCCTGGCCCAGGCGTTCGGCAACATCCTGAGGGAGAGCACCACATGAGCCGTTTGTTTGATACCAACAGCAAAAGCTGGGGCGAAAGCATGGAATTCGCCTATGACCTGCCCGAGCTAGGCGCGCAGCGCCGCCAGCACGCACCGCACCGCTTGGTCTGGTTTCTGCTGGGCCTCGCCATCGGCATTGCTCTGATGGTGATCGGCTAAGCCATGCGGCCGGACAGCCCCCAAATGACCGGAGCTTCTGAAGCGATCAGCACGGGCAGCCGTGTGCTCGACGATGTCGCCGAGGTCATCGGGCTGTCCGCGGCCGTGAAGCTCTCCTGGCGCTTTCGCGGACAGGACATCTACATCCCCAAGAACCTCGACCGCGCGCCGGAGATCGTCGAGGCGATCGGCCGCGAAGCCGCCGAGCAGCTGGCCGATCTGTATGGAGGCATCCGCATCGCGGTCCCCCAGCGCGCCGGTATCCGCGCAATGGTGTTGCATCTGTCCCGCCAGGGCGGCAAGACCAACCGCCAGATCGCCAACGAACTTGGCATTGGCGAACGCCGGGTCTATCGGATACTGCAACACGCCGACGACCGGCAGCTGCCCCTCCCGCTCTAGGAAAAGAGACCTGCCGGACGATTGTCAGGCAACGGTCGCAGCGCCCCCCAAGCTATGGCAACGGCCATGGCAAACGCATCCATTTTTCCATTTCGTCACCCCGTGTTCGCGGCGATCAAAGCGCTGCGCAACGATCGCGCGTTCACGCCTTCCGAAGTCGTGTCGATCGACCGGTTGCTCGATGCGCTGGAGGTTCCGGCCACGGCGTCGCGCCAGATCGGCCTGACGCCGGACGACTTTGCCGCAGCAGCTGCCCGGCTCGGGTGCACTGTCGCTCAAATCCGCGCGGTGTGGGAAGTCGAGAGCGGTGGCGGCTGGTTTGCCGATGTCCGTGCGGATATCCTCGCAGTCGATGGCCCTGGCGGTTTCATCGACGGCCCGAACCTCCCGAAAATCCTGTTCGAGGCCCATATCTTCGACCGCGAAACGGGCGGTCGGTTCCGTGCCAGTCACCCCAACCTGTCGTCGCGCACGTGGAACCGCTCGCTGTACGTTGGTGGTCAGGGTGAATGGCTCCGCCTGCATCGGGCGATGCAGCTGGACAGGCGCGCGGCCCTGCGCTCGGCATCGGTCGGCGGTGCCCAGATCATGGGCTTCAATCACCAGCTCGCAGGCTTTGACGCCGTCGAGGATTTCTGGGAGGCAATGAAGGTCAGCGAACGCGCGCATCTTGCGGCGTTTGCCAACTTCATCCTCAACAAGAAGCTGGGCCCGGCGCTGCGCCAGATCAGCAATCGGCCGATCGACTGCCAGCCATTTGCGCGTGGATACAACGGCGCGGGTTTTGCCGCCAATCGCTACGACGAAAAGATCGCCGCGGCGCACGCCAGGTATTCGGCAGGTGCCGCGTGATCGGCGCACTCTCTTCCTTCAAGATCGGCGCTGCGTTGCTCGCCATGCTCGCCTTTGGCGCGCTGGTCTGGCTGGCGCAGGATCGCTTCGACCAGAAGGCGACGGCTGATGCCGCACGCGCGTGCAACGTCGCTGCCGGCAACGCCGACAAGGCGATCGACAGCTGCCTGCCTGATCTGAGGGTGGCAATCGAAAGCCAGCGCCGCACGCAAGCCTGCGATCACGCGCTTGCTGCACCGGACCTGGTCAAGAGCCGCGCTGCTATCCGCCTGGTCTGCTCGACCGAGGTCAAGCGCGAGTTCCTCGCCCGAGAGATCGCCCAGGACGATCTGGCCCAGGCCAACACAACCATCGCTGCGCTGATCGATGCGCGAGACACCGCCGTGCTGCGCGCCGAACAGCGCTCCGCCACGGCCAACACGAAAGCCCAACGCAATGCCCAGATCATCGCTGGCGCTTCGCGTGATGCTGGCAGCCTTATCCGCTGCGACGCTTCATGCCTGCGCGACCTCGCTGACTGAAGCCCCGGCGATCGCGCCCGATCCCCTGATCGAAACGCGCACTGTCGTCCGCACAGTCTGCCCGCCTGAGGTAACGGCGGCGTTGCCGGCCAGGCCCCAGCCCGCGCCCGACGCCATCGTCCAGGGCAACGACGCCGGCATGGGCTGGCTGTCAGCCATGCTTGTTCACCTTGGCCTGGTCGAAGGCCGCATCACCGACGCAAAGGACCAATGCCCCAAATGAGCGAGCTTGAGACCCGATCCTTCGAGCAGCTGCCTGCGGCAACCGCGGTCAGCCCCACTGCGCTGACCGCGGTGCAGGAGCCCGGTGGACCAATGCAAAAGCTGGAAATCCGCCAGCTCCTTGGTCGTCTGATCTCGACCGAGGAAGCGACCGAGACCGAAGAAGACCTGCAGGGCCTGCTGGATTATGACGCCAATAGCGTCGGGCTCGTCTTCGCCGATCCAGATCCGGCGCTCAATGGCTGGTATCGCAAGGTTGGCGCGTCGGGCGTCGGCACCTGGGAGCAGTTCGAGAAGCTGTCGGCCGATGCCAGCGCCGAAGTGCAAGCCCTGGTCGACCAGGCGGAAGATGCTGCCGATGCTGCTGCCGCCAGCGTCGCCCAGGTGCAGTCGCTGTTCCCAGCAAGGTTGGCGCTGGGGCAATTCATCAACGCCAATCCGACGATCGCAAACGGTTTCTATTTTGCGACCGGCAGCGGCCTTAACGCCAGTGACGCTTGGCGGGCTTATGAAGTTGATGACGGTGTCGCCGGCCAGATTTTCGAGATCACCCTGATGGTGGATAGCCCCATCCTGAATGCGGCGTCCTTCTTCGATGCCGGCAATGCGATCGTGGGTGATCCCATCGGCTTGGGCCCTGGCACGGGAATTACCTATTTCGAAAAGCTGCGGGTGGTCTGGCCTGCTGGTGCTGTCACCATGCGCGGCACCGCTCGGGCCGCCGATACTGTCGTCGATGGCAAGCTGCGCAAGGGCGGCGTGATCGTCGAAAGGCTCTCGCTGGACGATGATCGTGCTGACGAAATCGCCGGCATCCTGGCCAACCAGCCCGCCGTAGAACATCCGTGGGACCCAGCGCTCGGCTATTACAACGTCAATGGCGCATTCGTCGATCTGGCCTCGGTGTGGAACTTTCAGGTGTTTCCGATCCGCGGCGGGCAGACACTTCTGCCCTATAACCTGGTCAAGAACGGGTCTGTCACTGCTGCGATCGTATTCGGTCAGGGCTTCAACCCGACGACCAAGCAGTTTGCCCGAGTGCTCGATGTGCAAGAAATCGGGCTCGATGGCACCCCGGACAATCTCGGCACGGTTGTTCTGCCCGGCCCCCGTGTCGCGCCGGTGGGCGCCGAGCATGTGGCCATCACCAACTTCGGCGATCGCAACGTGCGGATACTGATCACCGGCGCGCCTGAAGCGAACTATGGCCGAGATCAGTCGGCGCTACTCGACATCATGAACCCCTTCAGAGGCCAGACGCTGCTGTTCGACGGCGACAGTCTTTACCAGGGCGGCGGAATTACCGGCAGCGTGCCGGTGCAAGTGGCTGCCAAGGTTAGCGCCACGCCCATCAATCGTGGGATCGGCGGTTCATCGCCGTGCAACGGCCTGTGGTATCTGCGCGAGGGTGCTGACACCATTGGCCTGACCGGCCTGCCTTATTCCAGCGTGCGCGCCTTGGGCGGCTGCTCCCTCGCCGAGCTGGAAGAGCGCCGCACCAACTGGGCGAGCTTCTGGCGTGACAGGATTCCGGGTCGGCCCGACACGATCAGCGATGACGAGTATGCTTTCTGGCAGTCCTGCAGCTACGAGAACAGCATCGTGCCCTTCATGGACACCGCCGACCGTATGCTCTGCAACCATGCCCACAACGCCGAACCGCAGTCGGTGATCCCGACTGGCTGGGTCACGTTCACTGGCACCCTTACGGGCACGAGCACGGCTGATGCTGTTCTTACCGTGACTGATGTGGTCGGCACGTTGCAGGGGCTGATGCAGATCCACACCAACACCGCGTTCACCAGCTTTAACGGCACAGGGCTTTTCATCGGGGAGCAGCTGACGGGCACGTTCGGCGGGGCCGGGACGTACAAGGTTCTCGGAACATTTCCCGGCGCGATCGCCACCACGGCGATGAACGCCCGTACCTTCAACTTCGGCTGGAGCGACCGCCAGCTCGTCGTGCCCGGCCCAGGCGGCACGGCAGGACATACCGCCCGCCCCTATAACGATCGCGGCTACTACATCGGCGCAATGCGATTCCGGCTCGATCTGTGGCGGGTTGCAAAGGGCGGCGACGGCTTCCGCAGCACGTTCATCCTGGATGGCTATGATCAGTACGACGAGAAGCCCAACGTCTGCGAGGCGCAGATGCTGTTTCAGCGATTGACGCGCGTGCCGCTGCTCAAGACGTGGGACTATAGCAGCTGGTCGCAGAACGTCATCCCGAGCGGACCCAAGGCGGGCAAGACGGTCAAGCAGGCATGGCTGCCTGGAGAATCGTTCGCGCTTCATGACTTTGCCGATCCGAGCGGCTTGGCAACCAGGCACCGCGCCAACCTCACCGCCAAGCTGCTGCTTGTGACGCCGATCGGACTGTAACCGCGTGACCATCAAACCAATCTCGATCGCGTTCATGACGCTCTGGCCACCGGCTTTCGCCGCAACGGCCGTCACTCAGCCTCTGCACCAGGCTGTGCCGTATAGCGCCGACGTGCTCGGCGTCTCGGTGCCGGTCGTGACCGCGGCGGTCGCTGTGCTCGGTGTCCTGCTGGCGCGGCCGCTGAGCCCGAGGGGCAGCCCGCCGCTTTCGCTTGCGCGCAATGTCCTGGTCTCGATCATCCTGGCGCTACTCGCCCTCGTCTGGGTGGTCGACAGCAAGCCCGGCCTGTTGTTCGCCCTGGTCGTCTCGATCGGGCTGGGCTTCGCCGGCTTCAGCGTGATCGAGCTGATCGGCACGCAGATCATGAACGCCATCCGTCGCAGCGTCGGCCAGGTGCCGCCGCCTTCCACCTTTGTGCCACCGCCCGTTCGAACCGAGCCCGACCTGTTCGACACACCTGCCTCCAAGGATCAAGACAATGCAGCCGACTAGCCCCCTGGAAATCATGATCATGCTGTTCATCGTGGTCGGCATCGTCGTCGCGATCTTCCGCGTCGGCCGTGCCAACCCCGAGAACACCGGATCGCTCGCCAAGAGCATCGACGCCGTCAAGGCCGAGCTCGGCAAGAACATCGACACCGTAAAGACCGAGGTCCGCGAGCTGGATACGCGCGTTGTCCATGTCGAGCAGACCATGCGCGGCATGGCGACAAAGGCCGACGTCAAGCGCCTCGAAGCCAAGATAGACGGGCACCGCGACATGGCCGAGCGAACCGCATCAGGTGTGAAACGACTCGAGGATTTCTTCCTTGAGAAGGGAGTGAACGGCAAATGAGCGACAGCATTCCAGCCAAGACCTTCGCCGATCGTGTCGAAGCCGACCGTCGCCTGTTCGTGCTGCAGATGCTGGCCGAGCTGGACAGCGGATCAGCCAACGAACGCGCGCTGACCACCGGCCTTCGCGGCATGAACGAGGACGTCACCATCGACCAGGTACGCAGCCTGCTCAGCTGGCTGGGTGGCGTTCGCCTGGTCAACGTGATCCAGCTGGCCGATAGCAGCTACTCCGCCACGATCACCCAGCGCGGTTACGACGTGGCGCACGGTCGATCGAGCATCCCCGGTGTCTCTCGCAAGGATCGCATCTGACCATGGCGCGCCGTGCCCGTCCCAAGCCGCTCAAGCATACGCCGTCGACGATCGACAGGGCGGACCCGGAAGTTCGCGCGCTGATCAACGAGCTGCGGATCGAAAAGGGCTGGACGATCGACGAGATCAAGGCGCAGCTTGAGAAGATCGGCCAGGGCCACATCAGCCGCTCGGCGCTGGGCCGTCACGTCCGCACTCTCGCTGACATCAGCAGCGAGATGCGCGAGACCCAAATCTATGCCGAGGCATTGGCCAAGCAGGCCGGCAACGCAAGCCAGTCGGAGCTGCTCGATCTCAATGGCCAGCTGTTGCACGCCAACATGTTCCGCCTGATCCTTGCCGAGAAAGATGGCGAGGGCATCCAGCTCAGCCCGAAAGAAGCGAAGGAGTTTTCCGAGGCGCTGCGCAACCTGGCGCTGGCGCGCAAGACTGACCTCGATGTCGTCGAGAAGGCCGAGCGCCGCGCGGCCGAGAAGGCGACCAAGCAGGCAGCCGAGAATGCAACGACCGCCGCGCGCGCCAAAGGCCTGTCCAAGGACACCGTCGAGGCGATCCGCCACGCTGTGCTGGGGAGCGATGCGTGAAGCTGTCCCCGGCTGACCAGCAGAAGCGCGACGACGAGATCCGCCGCCGCGAAATACAGGGCGATCGCGCTGCGGCCGAGGCGGCGATCGTGCGCCTGCCCAAGGGCGACCTGTTGCTGGGCTATCAGCAGAAGACGGTCGACAAGCTGTTCGCCGGTGCCTCGCTGCTGGTCATCGAGAAGAGCCGCCGTATCGGCCTGACCTGGGGCGTCGCCGCGTTCGCCGCGCTGAAGGCGGCAAGCTCGATCGAAGCCGGTGGCCAGAACGTCTGGTACATGGGTTATGACAAGGACATGACCCTTGAGTTTATCGAGGTCTGCGCCATGTGGGCGCGGTCCTTCGGCCTGGTCGCGGGCGAGCTCGTCGAGGAAGAGGTCCTCTATACCGACGACAACGGCCGCGAGCACGGGGTCAAGGCCTTCAGCATCCGCTTCGCCAGTGGCTTCCGCGTGACCGCGTTGCCCAGCGTACCGCGCGCGCTGCGCGGCAAGCAGGGCATTGTCATCATCGACGAGGCGGCGTTCCACAAGAACGTCAACGAGGTGATCAAGTCGGCCATGGCGCTGCTGATCTGGGGCGGCCAGGTCGTCGTGATTTCCACCCACGACGGCGTCTCCAATCCGTTCAACGTGCTGCTCGACGAGATCCGCGCAGGCAAGCGCGCCGGCGCAACGATGAAGATCACCTTCGCTGATGCGATGGAGGCCGGGCTCTACGATCGCGTTGCCCTGGTCGCGCGCACCAAGGGCACCGACCTGCCGCCGAAAGAGCAATGGGAAGCGGACATCCGCGCTGCCTATGGCGACGACGCCGAGGAAGAGCTCGACTGCGTTCCCAAGACCGGATCGGGCTGCCTGATCGCGCTGGAGGACATCATCGCGGCCGAGCACGAGGAGTGCGGCTTGCCCGACTTCTACGCTGGCGGGCTGTGTTATGTCGGCCGCGACGTGGCACGCCGCCGTGATGGCCAGGTGCAGTATTGCATGGAGTTGATCGGCGACGTGCTCTGGCAGCGCGATACCTATGAGGAAACCGGCCAGACGTTCGCGCACCAGGATGCGTTCTTTGACGGGCTGTTCCTGCGCCGCCGCGTCGTCCAGGCACGCGTCGACCAGACCGGCATGGGCGAAAAGGTGGTCGAGGATCTGATCATCAAGCACGGTGCGAGCCGGGTCTATGGCGAGCTGCTGACCGGGCCCACGCGCTATGACCTGGCGATCGGGCTGAAGGTCGCCTTCCAGGAGCGCAAGATCAGGATCAGATCCGATGCCATCACGCGCTCGGATCTGATGGCGCTCAAGAAAATGGGCAGCGAGGAATCCGGTAGCGTCCGGATCGTCAACGACGGCGATGTCCATGCCGACCGCTTCTGGGCCTATGCCCTGGCATGGCGCGCCTACCAGCTCGGCGGCGCGCTCTACGAATATGAAGGCAGCTCCAGCCACCGGCAGGACCGGCTTGGTCGCGGCCCCAACCACAACGACGATCGGCGCGATGCGCGCGGCACCCGCATGCCCGCGCGCGGCGCGTGGTGAAGGAACAGAGCATGGCAACCCAACTTCCCTCCGCAAAAGCACCTCCCCCGCTGGTCTGGGCCGATGGCCGCCCCATGATCGTGGAGACACTGCGCCGCGAGATCGCCGCGCCCAGTGTCGGCTCGGTGCGCTCGATCCAGTCGGGTCATCCGGCCCAGGGTATGGACCCGCGCAAGCTGGGCCAGATCCTGCGCGCAGCTGAGGGCGGCGACGAGATCGCCTATTTCGAGCTGGCCGAGGAAATCGAGGAGAAGGACCTGCACATCCTCTCGATCCTGGGCACGCGCAAGCGGGCGATCTGCGCGCTTCCGATCGAGGTCGATGCTGCCGGCGACAGCCCCGAAGAGCAGGCCGATGCCGAGCTGGTGCGCGACTGGCTGGACAGCGGCGTGCTGCAGCTCGCCCTGTTCGATATCCTCGACGCGATCGGCAAGGGCCGCTCGGCCTGCGAGATCATCTGGAAGACCACGTCGTCGCTGTGGACCCCGGCCAAGATCAAATGGCGCGACCCCCGCCATTTCGAATACGACCGGACGACCGGCGAGGATCTGCGCCTGCGCACCAACGAAGGGGCCAAGCGCCTGCCTGCCGCCAAGTTCGTGGTGCACGAGCACAAGGCGAAGAGCGGCCTGCCGATCCGGGGCGGACTGATCCGGGCGCTCGCATGGGGCTATCTGTTCAAGAACTATGCGATCAAGGACTGGGTCATCTTCCTGGAAGGGTATGGCCATCCGCTTCGCCTGGGCAAGTACGGACCCAACGAGAGCGAGGCCAACAAGCGCATCCTGGCCAACGCGCTGACCCAGCTGGGTGCCGATGCCTGGGGCACGATTCCCGAGACGATGTCGGTGGACTTCATCGACCGCAAGGCCGGCACCGCGCCCAACGACCTGTGGCGCAGCAAGGCCGAGTTCTGGGACCTGCAATTCTCCAAGGCGGTGCTGGGCCAGACCAACACCACCGACGCGCAGTCGGGTGGGCTTGGCTCTGGCCAGGCGAATGTGCACAACGACGTGCGCGGCGACATCATGGATGCCGATGCCATCCTCGCCAGCGCGACGATCAACCGCGACATCGTCGTCCCGATGATCATGCTCAATCGTGGACCGCGCGGCAGCTATCCGCGCATCCGCATCGGCAGGCCAGACGAGATCGACGCTGCCGTCGACATCGGCAATGCAGAGAAGCTGGCGGCCATGGGTGTCAAGATTGGCGGCACCCAGATGCGCGAGCGCGCTGGCCTTCCTGCACCTGAAGGTGACGAGGAGCCGCTGGGCCTGGTCGGCGCCGCTGTGGTGGATCCGTCGGCCGGAGAGGACGGCGCCACCAATCCCGGTGCGCAGGTGCAGCAGCTCGCCCTCAATGGCGCACAGATCAAATCGCTGCTTGAGATTGTCCAGGCGGTGGAGAGCGGCACCATGGGTGCAGACGCGGCGCGCGCTGTCATCAAGACCAGCTTCCCGGCGATCGGCGACACTGAAATCGACGAGCTGGTGGCGGGTGCCGCGAAGGCAAAAGCACCCACCGCTATTCTGCCCGGAGAAGGCGCAGGAGTGCGTTCAGGCGCTGACCCCGCTAAAAATCCTGCGGTTGGCCCCTTAGAGCCCTTTAAATCGCCCGCAGTGGGCATTGCAGACCAAGGGGCCACTGCCGCTGCGCGCGAACCTGCAGAGCGGGAACCGGATGGCATCGACAGTGCGATCGACGAGGCGCTGGACGACTGGCAGGCGCTGGTCGATCCGATGCGCGGTCCGATCGACGAGCTGCTCGAAACATCGGAGAGCCTGGAGCAGGTCCGCGACGGCTTGATCGACGCGCTGCAGGCGATGGATGTCGGCGCGATGCAGTCTGTGCTGGCGCGCGCCGGCTTCGGTTCGCGGCTGCTTGGCGATGTCGAGGCGCGAGGCCCGGAGCCTGTTGAGGGTGACGACACCGCCGATGGCTGATGGTGACCTTGACCAGGGCGATTTCGATATCGCCTTCGCGTTCACGCGACCGACGGCCGCCGCGTACCGGAACGCGGCCGGCGCGATCGTGCTGGCCGGTGCAGATGCGCCGCGGTTCGATCATCTTGTGGACGGAACCGCGCGAGGCCTTCTGGTCGAGCCGGGGCTGCAGCTCGGTCAGGCCGATCGAGTCCGCCTCGATCCTCTGATGCTGCCCGAAGATATTCTGGCAGGCCGCGTTACCATCCTGCATGCCCTTGACCAGGGCGCTGGCCTGGTGCGCCGCGCCTGGTACAGCGAGAATGCCAAGGCAACGATCGACGCCTGCCTGTCGATAGCCGGCCACCATCAGGCAATCGGCGTCATCGCCGGCTTTCGTGCACGCCAGGGCGGCCGGTTCGAACCTGGCTTCGTCCGCTATCGCCGGATCAGCTGGTCGCTGACGCGGATACTCGCTGCCAACGCCGGCGCTGCGCTGGCCGATGATGACGGCCACCCGCTGATCGGAGCATAGCGTGGTCGAAGACACACCGCCGCAGCTGCTGCCTGAGGAGGCGATCGCGTTCTTCCGCGCCAAGGGTATCGCCTTCGGCTTCGACTGGCGCGATGTCTGGCAAGAGGAGCATGCCAAGGCGTTCACCGTGGCCAAGGCCATGTCGCGCGATCTGCTGGAGGACATCCGCCAGGCGGTCGACGATGCCATCACCAAAGGCACGACGCTGGCAACCTTTCGCCAGGACCTCACCCCGCTGCTGATGGCGCGTGGCTGGTGGGGTCGCAGCCTGGAGACAGATCCGCTGACCGGCGAGCAGCGCGTCGTCCAGCTCGGCAGCCCCGCAAGGTTGCGCACGATCTTCGATACCAACCTGCGCAGCGCCTATGCTGCCGGGCGCTGGGAGCGCATCGAGCGCCAGAAGAAAGTCTTCCCCTTCCTGATCTACGAATCGGTGAAGGACGGGCGCGAGCGACCGGAGCATGGGGCCTGGCACAAGACCATCCTGCCGGTCGATCATCCCTGGTGGGATACGCATTATCCGCCGTGCGGCTGGAACTGCCGCTGCACCGCGCGGCCGGTCAACCAGCGCATGCTCGATCGGCGCGGCGAGACCGTGACCGAGCAGCCCGTCCGCTTTCCTGCGCGCGATTACGTGAACCGCCGCACCGGCGAGCTGACGCGCACCGAGCGCGGCATCGATCCAGGCTTCTCGTTCAATGTCGGCAAAGCCTATCTCGATCCGCTCGCACCCAAGCCAATGCCTGGAGCGCCTGGCGAATCTGACGCCACTGCCGCTGCCGATCTGTCAGACGACGCTGAGCGGGTCTTGAGGCGGCTCTTGAGGCCCTTTGAGATCGACGCCCGGAAGCTGCAGCGCGGCGCGATCTGGCGCGATGCCACTGGCTGGCCGCTGGCGATCGGCGCTGGGCTCTTCCGCGATTCCCGAGGAGATATGCAGCTGCCGAGCGGATCACAGCTGCGCAGGTACGAGCAGGGCTTACGCGCGCTCGCCAAGCCCGACAGCATCCGCCTGGTATGGGTTCTGGACCGCGCAGGAAAGGCCATGCTGATGCGCCGCTATATCCGGGGCAACGTGGCTTTTGACATCGGCCGCGCCGGATGGCGTACCGCGCGATTGCGCAACGCGGGTGGTGGCAAACAGATCTGGCAGCGGTGATCGCCAAGCGGCAATTGCCAGCGGCCTTCAACCCGGTTAAGCCATGATCGCACGATGATCCGCACCTGTCGGACATTCGTCAGGTAACTGCGGCCCCGGCCATCCGGGCATAGCCGCATCATGACGAAGCGCACCGCCACCCCTGATGCCGGAACCGACACTGCGATTGCCGCAGCCGTTGCCGTGCTCGACGACCAGGGCAAGGTCCGCAAGCGCATCCAGATCCTGCCGTTCGGCGATCCCTTCCATGGCCGCGACGGCCGCGGCCCATACCGTCTGGTCGATGCGACGCATGCCCAGGCAGTGATCGACGCGACCGCCGCCGTCCAGCGCGATACGGATCTGTTCATCGACTATGATCACCAGAGCGTGCTGGCTGTGCCCAACGGCGGCACGGCCAAGGCTGCCGGCTGGATCAAGGGGCTGAGCGTCGAGGCTGACGGCATCCATGCCGAAGTCGAGTGGACCGCTCCCGCGCTCGCCGCCCTGGAGGCTGGCGAGTATCGCTATGTCTCGCCGCATTTCCGGTTCGCCCAGGCCGACGGCCGCATCACGCGCCTGGTCAATGTCGGCCTCACCAATTCACCCAATCTCGACCTGGCAGCAATTGCGGCTGCCGACATGGCACTATCAACCGGAGACCAGAAACCCATGAAAAGTGTTGCAGAGGCACTCGGCCTGTCGGCCGATGCCAGCGAGGAGGAAGTCCTCGCCGCCATCAAGGACATGATGGAAAAGTCCACCGCCCAGTCGGCGCAGCTCACTGCGATCGACAAGACCCTGGCTGATGTCCGCGTCACGGTTGGCGTTGCTGCTGATGCCGATGGCACGGCGATCGCCACCGCGCTCGCCGAAAAGGCGGCGTCGTTCGATCCCGCCCAGTTCGTGCCGCGCGCCAGCTATGATGCGCTTGCCAAGGGCGTTCGCGAGGAAGCCGAGAAGTCGGCGATCGCTGCGGTCGACCAGGCTGTGGCTGATGGCAAGGTGCCCCCTGCGCAGCGCGCCTGGGCACTGGACCTGGTGAAGAAGGACAAGGCCAGCTTCCACAGCTTCATCGCCGGTGCGGCCCCGTTCGCGGCCGGTGACATCATCACCGAGAAGTCGGGCGACAAGGACGCGCCCAAGCTGTCCGCCGACGAGGCGGCGATCGCCAGCCAGCTCGGCCTCACCGAAGAAAAATTCCTCAAGAGCCGTGAAGAAGGGAACGTCTGATGGCCGCGCTTACCCAGGATCGTGCAACCCCCCGCCTTGCCGGAGGCAACGTGTTCTCCCGTGATGTCGCCGCCAACGCGGTGATCTTCGCCGGTGCCATCGTGTGCCTGTCTGCCACCGGCTGGGCCGTGCCCGGATCGACCGCAACGACCCTCGTCGCCGATGGCGTCGCTCAGGAGCCGGTCGACAACACCGGCGGTGCCAACGGCGACTTGAAGGTCCGCGTCTTCAAGGGCGTGTTCCGGTTCGGCAACAGCGCAGCAGCAGATGCCATCACGCGGGCCGAGATCGGCGACGATTGCTACATCGTCGACGACCAGACCGTCGCCAAGACCAGCGGAACCAGCACCCGCTCCATCGCAGGCAAGATCGTGGACGTGGACGCGCAGGGCGTCTGGGTCCGGTTCGTTTAACAGAAGGGCTCACCCCACATGCTTATCAACAAAGGCAACCTCGTCACGCTCGGCGTGGGCTTCAAGGCCAGCTACCAGGAAGGTCTCGGCCAGGCGCCGGTTCAGCACGAGCAGGTATCGACCACGGTGCCGTCGACCAACGGTCGCGAAGAATACGGCTGGCTCGGCAAGATCCCGAACGTCCGCGAATGGTTCGGCGATCGCGTGGTGCAGAACATCAGCACCCACGATTACACCATCAAGAACCGCGACTTCGAGCTGACGATCGGCGTCGATCGCAACGACATCCAGGACGACAACATCGGCATCTATGGCCCGCTGTTCCGCGAAATGGGCATGTCGACCGGTGGCCACAAGTGCCGCCTGGTGTTCGACCTGCTGAAGGCCGGCTTCGCCACCAAGTGCTATGACGGCCAGTTCTTCTTCGACACCGACCACCCTGTGCTCGATGCCGACGGCGCAGTCGTCTCGGTGTCCAACACCGGTGGCGGTGCCGGCGCACCCTGGTTCCTGATCGACACGATGCATGCGCTCAAGCCGATCCTGCTCCAGGTGCGCAAGGAGTTCGAGTTCGTCTCCAAGGACGAACCGACCGATGACAATGTCTTCAGCCGCAAGGAGTTCCTGTATGGCTCCGACGCGCGGATGAACGTCGGCTTCGGCTTCTGGCAGTTTGCCTACGGATCGAAGGACACGCTCTCGGCAGCAAACTACGCCGCCGCCCGAACTGCGATGCAGAGCTTCAAGGGCGATTACGGTCGTCCTCTGGGGATCATGCCCAACCTGCTGGTCACCTCGCCCGCCAACGAGAGCGCGGCGCGCAAGCTGCTCAACAGCGAATATGCAGCAGGCGGCGAAACCAACGAATGGAAGGGTACGGCCGAGCTGCTGGTCGTGCCGTGGCTGGCATGATGAGCGAGGAGCTGTTTCCCCAGCTGCGCGTCACCGCGCGCAGCCGCAGCTTCCGTCGCGCCGGAATGGCGTTCGGAGCCGAGCCCGTCATCCTTGCGCTGGCTGGTCTCACTTCGCAGGTCTTGGTCGCTCTGGTCAAAGAGGCCGAGCTGGTCTGCGAAATCGGCGATGGCGAGGCGTTCCAGGTGGTCACTCTGGCCGACCTGGAAGACCGGCTCGACATCATTGCGCAATTCATGACCGGACAGGCGGAGGGGGCGGACACGAATTCTCCGGCCTCTTCATCCAACGCCTCGACGGCATCCGACGCGACGGCGGCGGCGGGTGATGATGCTTCGCAGACAGTGACGGGCACGGCTTCTGCCATGCCCGGAGAAGAACAACCGGCCGCGGACACTGCTCCCGCACCGGTCGCCGCACCTGCTTTCCCGGCTGCTGATGTGGGCGCGAGCCCCGCAACCGGTAAGCCCTCGGGTCGCGCGCCACGGGCTGCAAAGCCCAGGGCGTCCGAGGCCAAGGCCGCGTCCTGACGCGGCCCGCTCCGGCCGGGTGCGCTCTTGCCCGCACATGATCGCACCCGGCCAACCATTTTGACCTGACGAAAGGACCCGCCTTGCCCCTGTTTGCGACCCTGGCCGATATGCAGGCTCGCTTCGAGGAGCGGGACCTGATCCAGCTGACCGACGAGGCAGGCACCGGCGACATCGATGCCGCGCGCGTCGATGCCTCGCTCACCAAAGCGGACGCCATCATCACCGGCTATGTCGCGCGACGCCACAAGGACGTGGCCCTGCTCGCCGGCAACCAGCTCCTCAAGGACATCGCCTGCGACCTCGCGCACCACGACCTGTGGCGCAGCGACCCGCCCGATCGCGTCAAGGACCGGCACAAGGACGCGATGAAACGCCTGTCCGATATCAGCGCCGGCACGCTCGTGCTCGACGGCGGGCAGGAAGTTGCCGAGCCGCGGCCTGATGCCATCATGTTCCCCGGCCAGCCGAACACCTTCGGCCGCGACAGCCTGACGAGCTTCTGATGGCTGGCGCGTCCCTCTCCATGCGTGTTGCAGGATCGGCAGCGATCGACGCCAGGCTGGCGGCGCTGGCTGCTGCCAATGGTGACCTTTCCGACCTGATGGACGGCATCGGCCTGTATCTGGAATCGAGCACGATCGAGCGCTTCGACACCGAGACCGATCCCGACGGCAAGCCCTGGGAAAAGTCTCAGCGTGCCAAGGACCAGGGCGGCAAGACGCTGACGGACAGCGCCCGGCTCAAGACATCGATCACTCATCGTTCGTCGGCGACTGACGTCGAAGTCGGCACAAACGTGATTTACGCCGGTCCGCATCAGCACGGCATGGACGAGAGCGTCTCGGTCGGCGCGCACAGCCGCACTATCCGGCAGGCATTCGGTCGTTTGCTACCTGGCGGGCTCACCATCCAGGTCGGCGCGTTCGACCGCCAGATGAAGATGCCCAAGCGGTCCTTCCTGGGCATCAATGCCGAGGACGAGACAATAATCCTCGCGCTGGCCGAGGACCATGAGCGCGACGCCGTTCCGGAGATCGACGGATGACCGCCGCGCTGATCCTGGGCGCGATCGCATGGGCCGTGATCGGCGCGATGCTGTGGTTCATTTTTGGCCCGCTGCTCGACGACCAGCCGGTTGCGCGCGCACTTGTCGCGTTGTTCTGGCCGATCGCGCTGGTCGCGATGATCGCCCTTTGTTTTATCGAGGCGCTGACCGATGCGGTCGGCGATTCGCAGCCATGATCGCCGCGATCGAGAACGCCGTGCTGGATCTGTTGCGCGCGGCAAGTGACGATAACCGGCTGGGCTATCGGTTCGCCACCCTGGAAACCTATCCCGACGAGTGGGACGCCTATCTCAAGATCAAGCGCCAGCTGCGCTGCCCAGGCGCATGGTGCGTCTTCCTCGGCATCGTCAGCATGGAGCTTAGCGATGACGGCGTCACTTATGGCCTCGCTCGCTTTGCCACCGTGCTGGCGGCCGAGAACCTGCGCAATGAGGAAGCGACCCGCCACGGTGGCGGTGGTCAGCCGGGCAGCTACCAGCTTGGCGTCGACGCCATCGGCCTGCTGGCAGGCAATGACCTTGACCTGGACATCGGCCACATCGTGCCGCGCCGCCTGGCACTGGTCGGCCAGACCGATGAGACCCGCAAGCAGCACCTGTCGATCATCGCATTCGAATGGGAGACGCGGGTGCCTATCGCCGAGCTGATCGCCGACGGCGAGCTCGCCGACTTCGAGACCTTCCACGCCAACTGGGACGTGCCGCCGTTTGGTGGCATCGGCCCCGATCTGCCCGACGACGAACCGGCAGACGCCACCGACACCGTTACCCTTGAAGGAGCAACTCCATGACGATCAGCTTCAACTCTATCCCGGTGGGCCTGCGCGTCCCTGGACAGCTTATCGAGTTCGATTCCAGCCGTGCCACCAACGGCCTGCCGATCCTGCCCAACCGCCTCCTGATCGTCGGCCAGAAGCTCGCGGCCGGCACCGCCGCTGCGCTGGCGCCGATCGTGGTGGCAGAAGCTGCCCAGGCCAGCGCACTGTTCGGTCGAGGATCGATGCTGGCGCGGATGGTGCGCGCAGCCAAGGCAGCCGATCGCTATTCCGAGCTCACCGTGATCCCGCTCGCCGATCTTGACGCCGGCACCGCGGCCACCGGCACGATCACCGTGACCGGCCCTTCCACCGGTGCCGGCACGATCGCGCTGATGATCGCCGGCCAGCGCGTGCCGGTCACCGTCGCAAGCGGTGCAACGGCCAACAACACCGCCACCGCGATCGGCGCCGCCATCAATGCCGCGCTCGATCTGCCCGTGACGGCAACGGTCGCCACATCGGTCGTCACCCTGACTGCGCGTCACAAGGGCACGACCGGCAACGACATCGATGTCCGCCACAGCCATTACCAGGGCGAGGGTCTGCCTGCCGGGATCGGCATCGCCATCGTCGCCATGGCAAACGGTGCGGGCGATCCGGACTATGCCACCGTCTGGCCGGTCGTCGGCGACAGCAACTATCGCACCATCATCCTGGGCACCGCGTCCGCGACGACGCTGGGCGTGGCCAAGACCGAGCTCGACGATCGCTGGGGTCCGGTGCGCATGCTCGAAAGCATGGCCTATGGTGCCAAGACCGGCAACCAAGCTGCCGCCTCGGCCTTCGGCGGCGCGCTCAATTCGCAGCTGATCAGCGTGATCGGCACCGGTGCCAGCCCGACGCCGCCCTGGGAGTTCGCCGCCAGCTACGGCGCGATTGCGGGCTATTATTCGCACATCGATCCGGCGCGGCCGCTGCAGACGCTGGCGCTTCCTGGCGTCATCGGACCGAAGGACGGTGCGCGGTTCACCCGCGCAGAGCGCGAGCTGCTGCTGCGCGATGGCATCGCCACCTATTCGGTCGACCAGGACGGTACTGTCCGCATCGAGCGCGCCATCACCACCTGGCAGACCAACTCGGCCGGGCTGGACGACACCGCCTATCTGGACATGGAGACGGTGCACACCCTGGCATTCTTCCGCCAGGCCCTGCGCATCCGGATTGCGACCAAGTTCCCGCGGCATAAGCTCGCCAGCGACGGCACCAACTTTTCGCGCGGCCAGGCGATCGTCACGCCAGGCATCATCCGCGCCGAGATCGTCGCGCTGTTCCGCGAGCTGGAGGAAGCCGGCCTGGTCGAGCAGCTTGACCAGTTCGTCGCCGACCTGATCGTCGAGCGCGATGCCAGCGACCCCAACCGCGTCAACGCGCTCGTGCCGCCCGACCTGGTCAACCAGTTCCGCAGCTTCGCCGCGCAGGTTCAGTTCCGGCTCTGAAGGCCAGCTCAACACCCTCTCATGCCCACTTAAGGAGGCTTTATGGCAAATCCCAACAAGGTCGTCGGCCAGGCAACCATCACCGTGGATGGCGAGCGCTGGCCCACCGATGGCCAGTCGACCCTCGACATCGGCGGCGTCACCCGCAATTCGGTCATCGGCGACTATGACGCCGGCAGCTTCAACGAGACGCCACGCCCGGCGCAGCTCAATTGCAGCCTGCTGGTCAAGGAAGGCCGCTCGCTCGCCCAGATCCGGGCGATCGACAACGCGACTGTTTCGTTCAAGACGGACACCGGCCACACCTATGTGATCCGCAACGCGTATGTCAGCGAGGCCGCCACGCTCACCAGCAACGACGGCAAGGCCGCTGTGGTGATGATGGGCCCGCCTGCCGAGGAGCTGCTCTGATGGCCATGCAGCCCAGGCATACGCTCAAGTATCCCGTCACCCGGCAGTTTCGTCAGGCAGACGGCTCGATCCGTGATGAAGCGATCGCCGAGATCACCCTGCGCCGCCCCACCGGCAAGGAGATGAAGCTTGTCGATCTCTATCCAGGTCGCCGCGTGCACATGCTTCATGCAATGATCGCAGCTCTGAGCGGCCATGACGAAGACGTGATCGACCGCATCGACGCTGAGGATTTGATGATCCTTTATGACATGGTCGGCGATTTTTTGGACGATGGCCCGCTGACTGGCGCGACCGGCTAGGCGACCTAGCCCAGCTCTTCCGCTTTCAGCCCTCTGAGCTGATGGCGATGGAGATCGACGACATCGAGTTCTGGGTCGCCCAGGCGATCCGCATCCACGGCCAGGACACCTGACGCATGGCGCTCAAGCTTTCTCTTCTGCTGCAAGCCGTCGACCGGATCAGCGCGCCTGTGCGGCGTGTCCAGGAACGGGTGCAGCGCATGGGCGAAGGCGTGGAGCGCGCGGCGCGGAAGGTCGATCGTGCCGGTGGCCGGATGGACCGGTTTGGCGGCAAGGCGCAGGCGCTGCGCAACAAGCTGCTGGGCGTGCTCGTCGCGGCCAACCGTGCGGGAGGGCCAAATGGCCTCGATCTCCTGGGCAAGGCCAGCGACAAGGCTGGCTATGCGGCGGGTCGCCTGATCAGCAAGATTGGCGGGCTGGCCCTTGGGCTAGGCAAGATCGCCGGCACGGCCGCCGTCGGCGCGGGCGGCTTCGCCATCTTCGACATGTTCAAGACCGCAGGGCAGTTCGAACAGTTCGAGATCATGCTCGAAAACATGGAGGGCTCTTCCCAGAAGGCCCGGAAGTCGATGGACTGGGTGCGTAAGTTTGCCCAGACCACGCCCTACGAGCTCGACCAGGTGATGGCCGCGTTCGTCCAGCTTAAGGCCTATGGCATCGATCCCACCGATGGATCGCTGCGCGCCCTGGGCGATGCATCTGCCGGCATGTCGAAGGATATCATGGCAGCCGTCGAGGCGCTCGCTGACGCCCAGACCGGAGAGTTCGAACGCCTGAAGGAATTCGGCATCCGCGCCCGCACCGAGGGCGACAAGGTCACCCTGACCTACATGAAAAATGGCAAGGAGATATCGCTCCAGGCCAAGAAGAACGCAGCCGACCTGAAGGACGCGATCGTCACCATCATGAGCGCCCGGTTCGACGGGATGATGGACCGCCAGAGCAAGACGTTCTTCGGCATGATCAGCAACCTGAAGGACCAATGGACCGGCTTCCTCAATCGTGTCGCCGAGGCGGGCGTGTTCGACAAGGTCAAGGGTCGCATCGAAACAATCCTCGCCAGGGTCAACGAGATGGCGTCCGATGGTCGCCTCGATGCCTGGGCGCAGCGGATCGGCGATAAGCTTGAGCGTGCCTTCGACTGGGCCTGGCGCTTTACCACCGAGACGGACTGGCAGGCTGTGGCCGATGGCATGCTTACGATCGTCGGCGTGCTGGGCCAGATCATCAGCCTGATCGGCCGTGCGGCCGGCGCATGGTCAAGGTGGCAGGAAGACGTCCAGCGCAAGCAGCTGGAGAACATCCGCGACGGTTGGTTCACATCCGAGCAGGACCGCGCCGGTGCCCAGCGTGGCCTGGCCGAGCTTGATCGTCGGCAGGGCCGTGGTCGTGCAACGCTGGCCCCGGCCGCAAGGCCGAAGGCTGGAGGCTGGCTTGACAAGATGGGTCGCCCTGGAAGTGTGCGCCCGGCGCTGCCGAGGCCACAGGCGCAGGCCGACAAGGTGCAGGTCGGTGGCCAGGCCAAGCTCGTCATCGACGTTCGCGGCCAGGGCAACGCGCGGCTGACCGAGTTCAACAAGAAGGGCGACGTCCCCTGGTCGATCCAGATCGCGCGCAGCAACTGGGTGCCGGCATGACCTGGCGCGATCAATACCAGCCCGGCAGCTTCCGCGGTGCAGCCTTCCGCACCGAGTATCACGAGCGGACAGGCGGCAGGCGCGTTGTCACCCATGAGTTCCCCGGACGTGATGATCCGGTAACCGAGGACCTTGGCCGGTCGTCTCGCGCCTTCTCGATCGACTGCTGGATCACCGGCATCGATTACCGTGGCGGTCGCGACGCGTTGATCGACGCACTGGAGGCTTTTGGCCCCGGTCTGCTGGTGCATCCGTTCTACGGATCGATGAACGTCAACGTGCTCAGCTATCGCCAGACCGAGGACACCGAGGAGGGCGGAATGTGCCGCTTCTCGATCGAGTTCGTCGAATCGGGTGTGGCCGTAGCTGTGTCGGCCGCACTGGACGGTGCTGCGCTGGCTGGATCGGAAGCCGACGACGTGCTCGCAGGCGCAGCCGGCGCTTTCGACAATGGCTTTGACATCGGCAATGTGGCTGATTTTGTCAGCGATGCTGCAGCCGATCTCGTCACTGGCGCTGCAACGCTCACCCAGTTCGTCGCTGCCGCCCAGGGCGGGCTTGGGCCGGCCTTACGCGCCTTCGATGCTGGCCTGCGATTCCTGCCCGACAACATCCAGTCGCTGCTGCGCGAGCCCCTGCGGCTCGGCCAGGCGGTGGTCGGCCTGGTCAGCACCGTGCAGGCGCTCGGCAGCAACGGCCGGGTGCGCGTCGAGAGCTTTATGCGGATGACGGCCTTTGGTGACAGCCTCAAGCCGGTGATCGGCACCACGCCATCACGCCAGCGCCAGGCGGACAACCAGGCTGCCTTCGTCCACCTCTATACCTCGGCAGCAGCTGCCGAGCTGGTGCGTGCCGCCAGCCGCACGTCGTTTGCCAGCTATGAGGATGCGACTGCCATGCGTGACCGCGTAAGCGCTCGCCTCGATCTGCTGGCGATGCGCGCGGCCGACGCCGGCAACGACGATCGCGCGGCTTTGTTTGACGGTCTGCGCCGCGCGGCGGTGCGTGACATCACACAGCGCGGCGGCACCCTGGCGCGCGTGCACGACCTGCCGATCGGCGCGACACAGCCTGCGCTGCGCGTTGCCAATCGGCTCTATGGCGTCGGCCCAGCGTCAGGCGGCGTCGAGGCGCGCGCAGCCGATATCGCTGCCCGCAACCGGGTCCGCCATCCCGGCTTCGTACCGGGCGGCGTGACGCTGAAGGTGCTCTCGGCCGCGCGGCCAGGCGCAGGAGCTGGCAATGGCGGATGATATCGTCCTGCTGCTCGACGGCGTGCGCTATGCCGGATGGACCGAGCTGAGCGTCCGCCGCGCGCTCGATACCGTCCACGGCGAGTTCGACCTGCGCCTGGCGAGCCGCGAGCGCACCGATGCGGCGCGATGGCCGCTGCGCGCCGGTGCCGAATGCATGCTGCTGGCAGGATCGGACGAGGCCGGATTCCAGACGCTGATCACCGGTTATATCGACAAGCTCTCGGCATCGCTGACCTCGGCCGAGCACGCCATCTCGATCTCCGGCCGCGATCGGACGGCAGACCTGGTCGACTGCTCGGCAGTTCACAAGCCCGGCAGCTGGCGGAATGTGCCGCTCAAGACGATCGTCGACGCCTTGGTCGCCCCGTTCAAGATCACCGTGCAGATCACCGGCGACGTCGGCCCCAATATCCCCCAGTTCGCGCTTCAGCAGGGCGAGAGCGTGTGGTCGGCGATCGAGCGGCTGCTTAAGTTCCGCGGACTGATCGGATGGACCCAGAGCGACGGCTCGCTGTTGATCGGACAGCCCGCCAAGGGCGCGGTGATCGCGCGCCTGGCCGAAGGCGAAAACCTTCTCGACATCGCGGCCGACCATGATGTGACCGATCGCTTCAGCGAATATGTGGTCAAGGGGCAGGCTGCCGGCAGCGACGAGCGCAACGGTGAGGCGGTCACGCTGATCGGTGCCAGCTCCAAGGATACCGCGATCGGCCGCTATCGTCCGCTGATCATCATCGCCGAAGAGCAGAGCGACAAGACATCCGCCCAGAAGCGTGCGGACTGGGAAGCCAGCACCCGTGCAGCGCGCAGCCAGCCCGGCACCGCAACGGTACAAGGCTGGCGCGATCCCAAGGGCAACCTCTGGCGTCCGGACAGCCGGGTCGAGGTCGATGCGCCATCCGCCTATCTCGGCGGCGAGATGCTGATCAGCGGCGTGACATTCCAGCGCGGCAACGACGGCGGCACCACGACGACGCTGCAGCTCGAACGTCCCGAGGCATGGACGCTGATGCCGGTTCCTGCCGGTGCCAACGCTTCGCAGGTGGGCCCATGAACGGGCTGCAGAGGTTCATCAAGCCGCTGGAGGGACGGGTGCGCCTCATGGTCGCCCGCGCGATCGTGCGCCTGGTCGACGACGTAACCAAGGCGCAGAGTGTCCAGATCGAACTGCTTGAGGGCGAGACCCAGGACGGTGTCGAGCGGTACCAGGATTATGGCTTCACCAGCGTGCCGCTGCCCGGTGCCGAGGCTGTCGCGGTCGCCGTCGGTGGCCTTCGCAGCCACATGATCGTGATCAAGGTCGAGGACCGCCGCTATCGCCTGACCGGGCTGGAAGCGGGCGAGGTCGCGCTTTTCGACGACCAGGGCCAGATGGTGAAGCTGGCGCGCGACCGGATCGAGATCGTCAGCGAGAACGAGGTCAAGGTCACAGCGCCCAAGGTGATCGTCGAAAGCGATGACGTGAACCTGGGCGCTGAGGGTGGCCAGAAGGTCGCCCGGATCGGCGACGACGTGGATCTCGGCACCGGCAAGATCATAAGCGGCAGCAACAAGGTGAAATCAGCATGAACGACGACATCCTTTTGATGATCGAGGACGCGATCGCCGAGCTGACATTGCCGCGCGATTCCCAGTTGCCAGCGGTGGTGTCGGCTTCCGAGCGCACCGTGGCGATCACGCTGCAGGCGATCGACGGCCAGCTCGGCCCGCGCGGCGGCACCATGCTGTTCGAAATTGGCGGCGGGATCATCCGGGCGGTGACCTTGCTGGAGATCATCCGCGACCGGCTTGCGGAGCGTGGCGCATGACGGACGCTGCCCTCGTCTGGAACGCCGGCGCCTGGCACGGTGACATCGCTCTCGATCGCGGTGCGGTCATGCTCGACGGCGGTCTGCGCACTGCGATCCTGATCAGCCTGTTCACCGATGCGCGAGCGCCGGCCGACGCGCCGCTGCCCGAGGAGTCGGCCGACAGGCGTGGCTGGTGGGGCGATGATTTCCCAGCCAGCGAAGGCCGTCGCGGCGAGACCGGATCGCTGCTCTGGCTGCTCGCTCGCTCCAAGATCACGCAAGGCACGATCAACCGCGCCCGCGAATACACCATCGCCGCGCTGCAGTGGCTGCTGACCGATGGCATCGCCTCGCGGATGGATGTCCAGATCGAGGCGCAGGAACGCCAGCGGCTCGCCATCCGCGTCGAGCTGGATCGGCCGCAAGGCCCAGCGCGCGAGCTTTATGACTTTGTTTGGGAGGCATCCGCATGAGCTTCAACCGGCCGACACTGAGCGAGCTGATCGAGCGCGGCCGTGCCGACATCGAGAGCCGGCTGCCGGGTGCTGATACGCGTCTGCGGCATTCGCTCCTCGACGTGCTCAGCCGCACGCATGCGGGTGCCGCCTCGGGCCTTTATGGCTATGTCGACTTTGTCGCGCGCCAGATCCCGTTCGATACGGCCGAGGATGAAATCCTTGCACGCTGGGCATCGATCTGGGGCGTGCAACGCAAGGCCGCGGTTTCCTCGACCGGCACGCTGCGCTTCACCGGTACCAACGGATCGGCGATCCCCGCGGCCGTCCAGCTGACCCGCGTCGATGGCGGCGTTTATCGCACGACCGCTGCCGGTGTGATCGCTGGCGGCGAGGCGATCATTGCCGTCGAGTCGATCGACGGCGGACCCGGCGCGGACATGGCCGAGGATGGCACCCTGACGCTCAGTTCGGCCGTCGCCGGCGTCAACGCGGTGGCAACCGTCCAGGCACCAGGATTGACGGGCGGCGCGGCCGAGGAGAACGATGCAGATCTGCTCGCCCGCTTCCTGCAGCGCGTTCGCCAGCCACCCGAAGGCGGATCGCGCAGCGATTATGAACGCTGGGCGCTGGAGCTTCCCGAGGTCACCAGAGCTTGGGTCTATCCGGCCTGGATGGGTATCGGCACGGTGGGCATCACGTTCGTGCTCGATGACCGCGAGGACATCTTCCCAGGCTCGGCCGATCTGCTGGAAATGGAGGCGCATCTCGACGTGCGCAAACCGGTGACGGCTGAGCTGGTGGTCTTTGCGCCCGTGCCGCGCCCGGTCGACATGATCATCCGGCTCACGCCCAACACAGGCCCGGTGCAGGACGCTGTCATGGCCGAGCTCGACGACATGTTCGCGCGCGATTCCGAACCGGGCGGCACGCTGCGGCTGTCGCGCATCCGCGAGGCGATCAGCCTGGCCCAGGGTGAGACCTTCCACGATCTGGAGCTGCCCAGCACCGATCCGGTCTCCGGTCCTGGTGAGATGCTGACGCTCGGCGAGGTCACGTTCCTGTGACGGTGGGCCTGACCACGCGCGCCAGCGCCGACTATCTGTCGCAGATGCGCCAGCTGCTGCCCTCGGGCGCAGCCTGGAACGCGCCATCGGACAGCAACCTGGTGCAGCTGCTCGGCGCGCTGGCCGAGGAGTTTGCGCGGATCGATGCGCGCGCCGGCCAGCTGATCGACGAAGCCGACCCGCGCACCACGCTGGAGCTGCTGCCCGACTGGGAGCGCGTGCTGGGCCTGCCTGACGCATGCTTCAAGGCGCCGGACAATGTCAGCGAGCGTCGCGTCGCCCTGCGCCAGAAGATCACCGGGATCGGCGGGCAGAGCCGCGCCTATTTCGCGGAGCTGGCTGCGCGCCTCGGCTATTTCATCACCATCATCGAGCATCGCTGCGCCCGCGTCGGGATGCTCGCAGGCGATCCGGTCAATGGCGAGGACTGGCAGTTCGCCTGGACGGTCAACGTCGAGCCGTTCGAAGGCGACCTCCCGACCAGCGCCGATTTCTTTGCCTATCTGAAGGTCGGCGACGAGGTCGGCGGCAGGCTTCGCGGCTTCGGCGCGATCGACATCGAGTGCGCGATTCGCCGCGCATCGCCAGCCCATACCGTGGTGCTGTTCGCCTACCAGATCGAGCCCGACGCGGCCTTCTGGATCAATTTCACCCAACCAGGCCCCGCAATCTGAGGAGATGCCACGATGCATAGAGTAGACACATCCGGCGCGGTCGCCGGCAGGTTCCAGGAAGGCAACCCGGCGATCGGCCAGCAGGCCACCCGTCTGGGCGCTGCCTGGCTCAACGACATGCAGGAGAACATTGCGCGCGTGATCGAGGACGCCGGCATCGATCTGGAAAAGGACAATTACGACCAGCTGCGCGATGCGATCGTTGCGATGATCGCGGGCGTCGTCGGCGATGGCGATGGCGCAGTCCCGACGACGCTCACTGTAACCGGCGCTGGCCTGGCGACGGGCGGCGGCGACCTGACCACGAACCGCGTCATCACGGTGCCCAAGGCGCTCGCGGCCGATGTCGCGGCGGGCACCGATGACACCAAGGCGGTCACCCCGCTGGCGCTGGCGGGCGGCATCGGCGGCAAGGTCCTGGCAGCGAGCGGCTACATCACCCTGCTCGGCGGCGTGATCATGCAGTGGACCACGGCATCGGTCAGCGCCAACGGGTCGACCAACGTCACCCTGCCGACCACGTTTCCCAGCCAGTGCGTGTTCGCCGACTTCTCTGGCGGCGGTGCACTGACCAACGCCCAGGACAACGACCCGTTCGTCTCGAACCGATCGGCCAGCACCGTGACAGTTTTCAGCGCGCGCGACGAGGGCACCACCGGCGTCGTCTTCGCGATCGGTTTTTAAGGAGCCTCACCCATGTCCAAGCCCATGCGCAAGTTCTTCAGCCCCTCCACCGTGTCCTTCTATGACGAGGCGATCCATGGTGCGTTCGAGATCGAGAAGCCCCAGACCGCGCGCGAGCGCAAGGCGGGCAAGCGCCCAGAGATGATGCCCAACCCGGCCTGCAGGATGCCCGACGACGCCGTGCCGATCAGCGATGCCGAGCATGCCGCGCTAATGCGCGAAGTGGCCCAGGGAAAGCAGATCATCGCGCGCGGCCGCAAGCCGATCGCGGTCGACCAGGTCCGCTCGGCCGAGGAGCTGCTTGCGGCCCGCCGCACCCAGCGCGATCGCCTGCTCGCCGCCAGCGATTGGACCCAGCTGGCCGATACGCTGGCCGACGATCTGTCGCTGAAAGCCAACTGGGCGGACTATCGCCAGCAGCTGCGCGACCTCGACATGACGGGCACCGACTGGCCGGAAGCGCCCGACAACAACGCTGGAGGCTCGATCTGATGGCCAAGCGCAGGAAGGCAGCGGCAGTCGACGCGCCGCAGACCATGGCCGAGGCGATCGCTTTGGCCGATCGCTATGTCGCGCTGGAGCAGGCCGCTGCCCGCGCCCAGGCGTTTCTCGACAAGCAGATCGCCGACGCCAAATCGACCCATGCCATCACCATGGAGACGATCGAGCCCCAGCTGCAGACGGCTTTTGCCGGCCTGCGCGCGTGGTGGGCCACCAACGCGGACGAGCTGACCAAAGGGAAGCGCCGCTCGATCGAGCTCGGCCCGATCGTCCTGGGTGAGCGCACCGGCATGCCCAAGCTGAAGCTGCCTAAGGGCATGAAGGCCGAGGCCGCGCTGGCGTGGCTCAAGGGCCTGCGGTGGGGCGGGCGCGTTCGTTACATTCGGGTCAAGGAAGAGATCGACAAGGCGGCGATCATCGCGGCGTTGAACGCGAAGCAACAAGCGGCACCGACCGTGCAGGAAGCTCAGCGCCATTTCAAATCGGGCGGATTCGTCGTTGTGCAGGCCGAGGAATTCTTCATCCGCACCGGCGAGGACGAAGCGCCGATCGACATGGAATCGCAGACCCGGCCGACCTCGTAACGGAGGGAGGCCAAGGGGCGTTGGCGCGCCCCTCAGCCGCGCGAACGAACCGCGCATCTCAAGACCGCTGCAGCGGTCCCTTGATCCCCTCCACCGGCGCACCGGCGAGGGCCTTATGAGATGTGAACAATGAAAGAGTCGTTTAGTTTGATGCCGGTTCGCCCGGTGAAGCCCGTCGCCCCTTGGGTCGGCGGCAAGCGTGCCCTGTCCGGCCGACTGGTCGAGATGATCGGCAAGATCGACCACAAGCTCTATGCCGAGCCGTTCGTCGGGATGGGCGGCGTGTTTTTCCGCCGCAAGCATCGCCCGGTCTGTGAGGTCATCAACGACCGCAGTCGCGACGTGGCCAACCTCTTCCGCATCCTCCAGCGGCATTACCCGCAATTCATGGACACGCTCAAATGGCAGCTCAGCAGCCGGGCGGAGTTTGAGCGGTTGATGAAGGTCGACCCGGAGACGATGACCGACTTGGAGCGCGCGGCGCGCTTCCTGTATCTCCAGCGCCTGGCGTTCGGCGGCGAGGTCGACCGGCGCACCTTCGGCGTCAGCTACACCAACGGCGCGCGGTTCGATCTGACGAAGCTGGCCTCGATGCTGGAGGACGTGCACGAGCGGCTCAGCGGCGTCATCATCGAGTGTCGGCCTTACGAGCAGATGATCCGGCAGTACGATCGCCCAGGCGCGCTGTTCTACTGCGACCCGCCGTATTGGGGCTGCACCGACGACTATGGGAAGAACCTGTTTTCAGAGGCCGATTTCGGGTGTCTGAGGGACCTCTTAGCGGGCCTTCAGGGGACCTTTATCCTGTCGATCAACGACACCCCCGAGATCCGCGAAATCTTCACTGGCTTCACCCTCCAGGAGGTTACCCTCAACTATCGCCGCAGCGGACCAGTGACACCGGCTAGGGAACTGATTATCACCGGCGCGTGAGCGACCAGATTGAATGAGGAAGTCAAGGATGGCCTACAGCGACAAAGCGGCATGGGAGTACCTTCAGGCGACGTTCGAGACGTGCAAGCACTACGTCGAGATACAGGTTGCCGGGAGGGCGGAGCCTATCCGCGCGAAAAGCGTCCTGGCGTTCGACGATGAGGGTTTCTTGGAGGTCAGGATGGAATCGGGGGTGACCGCTGTTATCCGCGCCGACCAGATCGTCGTGATGATAGCAGTTTGAGTGCTCCAGAAACTCTTGTCCGAGACTCCAAGTTTTCGTGTCGCGCTACAACCAAAGCGCTCCCCTCCCCTTCAGGGGAGGGGCTGGGGGTGGGGAATGGACCTCCAACACCTTACACTGCCCCACCCCAACCCCTCCCCTGAAGGGGAGGGGCTTATGAAAGCCCGCTGCATGTGGATGCGCGGCGGAACCTCCAAGGGCGGGTTCTTCCTGAAGGACGACCTGCCCGCCGATCCGGCTGCGCGCGACGCGTTTCTGCTGCGCGCGATGGGCTCGCCCGATCCGCGCCAGATCGACGGCATGGGCGGCGCCGATCCGCTGACCAGCAAGGTCGCTGTCATCAGCAAATCCGAACGGCTTGGGGTCGACGTCGATTACCTGTTCCTGCAGGTGTTCGTCGACCAGGCGATCGTCACCGATGCGCAGAATTGCGGCAACATCCTCGCCGGGGTCGGCCCGTTCGCGATTGAGCGCGGGCTGGTTGCAACGCAGGACGGGGTGACGCGGGTTGCGGTGTACATGGAGAACACCGGCCAGATCGCAGTCGCCAGCGTCCAGACGCCCGGCGGGCGAGTGACTTACGATGGCGATGCGACGATCACCGGGGTGCCCGGGACCGCAGCGCCGATCCCGCTCGCGTTCCGCGACACCGCAGGCTCGTCGTGCGGCGCGCTGCTGCCCACAGGTCATGCGGCGGACGAAATCGACGGGGTGCGCGTCACGCTGATCGACAACGGCATGCCCTGTGTGGTCATCGCCGCCGCCGATGTCGGCATCACCGGCTATGAAGACCGCGAGACGCTCGATGCCGACACCGCGATGAAGGCGCAGATCGAGGCGATCCGCCTCAAGGCCGGGCCGATGATGAACCTGGGCGATGTCAGCGCCAAGTCGGTGCCCAAGATGATGCTGGTCGCAGCCCCGCGCGAAGGTGGGGCGATCACCGTGCGCTCGCTGATCCCGCACCGGGTGCATGCCTCGATCGGCGTGCTCGGCGCGGTCAGCGTCGCCACTGCCTGCCTGATCGAAGGATCGCCCGCTGCAGACCTGGCGCAGATTGGCGAAGGGCAGATCAAGACGTTGGGCGTCGAGCACCCCAGCGGAGTCACCGAATGCGTGGTGACGATCGATGACAGCGGCGCGCCTGTCGACGCCGGCATGCTGCGCACCGCACGCAAACTGATGGATGGCGAGGTTTTCGGGTGAATTTCCGCTTGTCACCCTCACCCTTCCGGCGCTTCGCGCCTCCCTCCCTCTCCCACCGGGAGAGAGAAGGGGCCTGCACCGCGCAGCGGTGTGGGAAGGGTGAGGGTGACCGAGCCTTAATGAAAACAGGATATAGCCGATGAGCACCACCGACGCCGAAGGCCGCGTCCGCAGCTGGACACTCGCCCCCTCCAAGCCGCGCTTCACCCCGCCGCCGGGTGCGGTCGATGCGCATTGCCATGTCTTCGGGCCGATGGCGCAGTTTCCGTTCAGCCCCAAGGCCAAGTACCTGCCGCAGGATGCCGGGCCCGAGGCGCTGTTCGCGCTGCGCGACCGGCTGGGCTTTGCGCGCAACGTCATCGTCCAGGCGAGTTGCCACGGCACCGACAACCGCGCGACGCTGCACGCCATCGCGCGCTCCAACGGCATGGCGCGTGGCGTCGCCGTGGTCGATCCTGCGATTTCGGATGCCGAGCTCGATGCGCTGCACGCGGGCGGCATCCGCGGGGTGCGGTTCAACTTCCTCAAGCGGCTGGTCGACGATGCGCCCAAGGACAGGTTCCTCGACGTCGCACGCCGGATCGAGCGGCTGGGCTGGCATGTCGTGGTGTATTTCGAGGCGGACATCCTGGACGAGATGCTGCCGTTCCTCGCCGCGATCCCGGTGCCGATCGTCATCGACCATATGGGTCGCCCCGATGTGCGCCAAGGGCCAGATGGCGCGGACATGACCGCGTTCCGCAAGCTGCTCGATAGCCGCGACGACATCTGGACCAAGGTCACCTGCGCCGACCGGCTCGATCCTTCAGGCCCGCCTTATGCCGATTTCGTGCGCGCGGTGCGCCCGCTGGTGGAGGCCTATCCCGACCGCGTGCTGTGGGGCACCGACTGGCCGCATCCGAACATGGAAAGTGTGCTGCCCGACGATGGCGCGCTGGTCGACACCATCCCGCAGATCGCCGCGACGGCAGAGCTGCAGCACAAGCTGCTGGTCGCCAATCCAATGCGGCTTTACTGGGCCGATTGAGCGCGGATCAGAACCGGTCGAGATCGTTTGCCAGCGTGACCGGCCCGGAATAACTCTTCGCGATCTGCGTGACATAGCCCTTCGTCCGTTCCGGATCGGGGGTGCCGGCCGCAAAGTGCGTGATCACCAGCGCCTTCACCCCTGCCCTGCCGGCAAGCTGCCCGACAGCTTCGGGGGTGAGGTGATGGGTCGACAGGTGCTGCTCGAGATCGCGCTTAGCCTCTGGCGGCATGTTGGGGGAATTGCGCGCGACATTGGCCATCGTGCCCGCCATGTCGATCATCTCGCTGACCAGCAGATCCGCGCCTTTGGCAAGCTTCTCCACCGCAGCGCTGGGCCCGGTATCGCCGGTGTAGACGATCGACCGGCCCGGCAGGTCGAAACGGAAGCTGAGCGACTTGTAGTTGCGATCCTCGACGCTTCCGGGCGCGAAATCATAATGCGTGTTCTGCGCTGCGGTGACGGTCATGCCGTTCAGCGTGGTCTTTTCACCATCGGCCAGTTCGATGACGGTGACCGTATCGGCAGGCGGTATCCAGGGCTTGCCCGGAATGCCATAACCGGCGCGCGCGGCAGGCTGCATCGATGCGACCATGCCTGCGACCAGTTCGCGCGTTCCCGCCGGACCATAGACCGTCAGCGGTTCGCGCACATTGGTCTGGTTGCGCAGCCCCAGCACCGCCGAAAGCCCGCCGGTATGATCGACATGGAGGTGGCTGAGAAACACCGCGCGCACCCGCGGCAGCATGATGCCGGCCCGGCTGAGCTGCTGCACCGTACCATCGCCTGCATCGACCAGATACACCTGGCCTGCATGCAGCAGCGCGTTGGCGGGCTGCGACCGGTCCGGCGAGGGGACAGGGCCGCCCATGGTGCCCAGCGTGATGAACGCATCTGCTGCGGGCGCAGCGGGCTGCGCCAGCGCCGGCGTGGAGACCGCCAGCGCCAGCGTCAGCCAGGCCGCGCGCATCAGAAGTTGAACCCGACGCGCACGCCATAGGTCCGCGGCGGGCGCAACGTCGCCACCGGGAAGTCGAGGATCGGCCGCGTGCCCGCACGCGCCAGCACCTCTTCATCGGTGATGTTGTTGATGAACCCGGTGATATTCCATCCGGTCGCGCTGTCCAAAGTCAGATAGGCGTCGGCCATGGCAAAGCTGCCCTGGCGCTCCTCGGGCCGGAAGTTCGAGTTGAGGAACCGGCTGCTTTCGATGTTGCCGCGCGCGCCGAAGACCAGGTTGAGATCGCCGGTCAGCTCGAACGTGCGTTCATAGCCCAGATTGACCGCCCATTTGGGCGAATTGACCGTGGGGTTGCCCGAGCAATCGATGTCGAAGAAGCGCGCACCGTTGACCCCCGGATTGGCGAGCCGGCTGCCCAGCGTGGTGCATCCCGTTGTCACCGGCGCGCCGGTGGGCGAGAAGTTGGCGGTCTGCAGACTGTTGTACTTGCCGTTGAGATACTGGACGTTGAGGTTGAAAAGGTCGTTGCGGCTCGGGGCGAAGCGGGCCTCGAACTCGACGCCGTAGATGCGCGACTTGCCCGCGTTGACCGTGGTCGAGCCCTGCGCGAAGATTCCGCCTGCCGTCCGCACGCCGCCGACGAAGGTGATCTGCTGGTCCTTGTAGTCCCAGTAGAACGCCTCGATGTTCAGCTGCAGCTTGTTGTCGAAGAAGCGGTTCTTGGCGCCCAGCGTAAAGGCGGTCAGCTCTTCGGGCGCAAAGGTGTTGTTGGGCGGCTGGGCGACGAAGAACCCGCCCGATTTGAAGCCGGTGGCGACATTGGCATAGACCAGAGAGGCAGGACCAGCGTCCCATTCCAGCCCGGCCTTCCAGGTGAATTTCTCGAACGACAGGTCACCGGTGAACGGCGCGCTGAGCGGCGGCGCCACCGGGCCGGGCAGACCCCCAGATGCCACCGAGGTGAACTGCTCCTTGTCTTCCCGGGTGTAGCGGCCACCGGCGACCAGCCGCAGCGTATCGGCGATGTCGAAAGTCAGCTGGCCAAAGGCGGCGATGCTCTCGGTGCTCAGCCGCGGGGTAAAGCGGGTGGTCGAGATATTGCCCTGGCGGAAGAAGTTCTCGGTGACCTGGTTCTCGCCGAAGTAGAAGACGCCCAGCACATAGCGCAGCCGCTGATCCTCGTTGGAGGCCAGCCGCACTTCGAGCGAGCTTTGCTCCGCGACATCCTTGATCGTGCCGGCAAAGCCCGGAAGATAGGTGAGCACGTTCACGTCCGAGCGGCGGTAGGCCGGAATGACGGTCAGCGTGCCGAAGCCCATGTCGCCGACGACCGTGGCGCTGACGCCGAAGAACTGGTTGTCGAGGAAGCCATCGGTGCCGGCCAGCGCGACGCAGCCGCTGTTGACGAAATTGCCCGGTCCTCCGCAGAACGGCGGCGCGAAGATCCCTCTTGCCAGATTGCGCACCGCAGCCTGCGCGCGCGGATCGGAAATGCTGACCCGGTCTTCGAGCGCAGGCACGGTGTAGCGCGCTTCGGGCAGCAGCACCGCGCCGGCACCCTTGCCGCGCTGGTTGTAATAGTCCGCGACCAGGGTCATCGACCAGCGGTCCGAGGGCTCGATCAGCAGCGATGCGCGGAACGCCTCGCCCTTGTCGTCGTCATAGCTGTCCGAGATATAGCCGTCGCGATCGACGATCTGCCCGGCCAGACGCAGCGCCACGGTGTCGCCGATTGGAATGTTCAGCGCCAGCGAGGCCTTCTTGCTGTCGTAATTGCCGTATTCGAACAATCCCTCGCCGGTGAACGTGCCGAGCACCGGCTTTTTGGGGATGACGTTGATCGCGCCGCCGGTGGCGTTGCGGCCATACAGCGTGCCCTGCGGCCCCTTGACCACCTCGACCCGCTCGAGATCGTAGAACACGCCTGCAGGCGCAGTGGGGCGGCCGACATAGATGCCGTTGAAGTTGAACGCGACGGCGTTCTCCGCGAACGAGTTCTGCGAATTGGTGCCGACGCCGCGCAGGAAGAAGCTGGTCGTGCCGCCGGTGGGCTGGACGACCAGCGAGGGAACCAGGCGGCCAAGGCCCGCGGTCTCGGTGATGCCCGACTTGGTGAGATCGTCTCCGGTCACGGCAGAAACGGCAACCGCGGCGCGCTGAAGGCTTTCCTCGCGGCGCTGCGCGGTCACGACGATCTCGCCGAGGCCGGTATTTTCGTCGTTCTCGGTGGTCTGGGCGGTATCGGACTGGTCCTGCGCCCATGCGGCACCCGGGACGATCAGACCGGCCAATACGGTGGTTGCCAGCAGCAAAGCTCTCATCATTCATCTCCCCAAAAAGGCGCGACTGCCTGCACGGGCACCCGCTGTATTGCCGAACCTTTTAAGGCAGGGGCTAGCCATAGGTTAAATCTTTTGTTTTAATGGTAATCCAATCACGACATCGATAGGTTAATGTCATGCGGTTCAAGGGTCTGGATCTCAATCTGCTGGTGGCGTTCAGCTGCCTGATGGAGACTCGCAGCGTTTCGCGCGCGGCCGAGCAGGTGCATCTGAGCCAACCGGCGATGAGCGCGGCGCTGAGCCGGTTGCGCGAATATTTCGGCGATGACCTGCTGGTGCTGCAGGGAAAACGGATGTTTCCGACCGCCTATGCCGAGTCGCTGCTGCCGATGGTGCAGGAGACGCTGCGGCAGGTCGATGCGCTGATCACGACCTCGACCGCGTTCGATCCGGCCACTTCGCAGCGCACCTTCAGGCTGATCGCATCGGACTATATTACCGCAGCGATCATCGCCCCGCTGTCGCGCCGGCTGGCGGATATCGCGCCGAGCATCCGGCTCGAATCGGTGCTCCCCTCGGACGGCAGCTCGGATCTGCTCGCGCAGGGCGCGTTTGATCTGCTGATCACGCCAGAGGATTTCATCAACCCCAGCCAGCCGGCAGAACTGTTCTTCGAGGAACGCCATGTCGTCGTCGGCTGGGATCGCAACCCGGTGTTTGCCGACGTGCTCACCGAAGAGGCGCTGATGCAGGCCAGCCATGTCGGGGTGCATATGGGCAATCAGCGCACCAGCGCGTTCGGTGACAGCATGATGGAGCAGCTCGGCCGGTTCCGCCGGATGGATGTGATGGCATCGTCGTTCACGGTGGTGCCTTGGCTGGTGATCGAGACGGGTCGGCTGGCGCTGATGCACGAACGCCTGGCGCGGCGGATGGCGCGGATGTTCCCGCTGGCGATCGCGCCGATCCCCTTCCCCTTCCCGATGATGCGCGAGATGCTGCAGTTCAACCGCGCCCGCGCCAGCGACGAGGGGCTCAAATGGCTGCGCAACCAGCTCCGCCACGACAGCGCGCTGCCGTGATGGCGCTGCGAAGCATCGACATTGCTGATAGACATCAATCCAAACAATAAAATTTACAGATTTACGCCGAATCCTCTATTTCAGCACCATGATGCGCCCACCGGCTGAACGGGGGTGTCGGAGAGGTAGCGGACGCGTGAAAGACTTGAGAATTCTGATCGTTGGCGGCGGAATCGGCGGGCTGACATCAGCCATTGCGCTGCGTCGCAAGGGCCATGCGGTCGATGTGATCGAGCGCGACCCTGACTGGTCGGTCTATGGGGTCGGCATCATCCAGCAGGGCAATGTCGTCCGCGCGATGACCGAGCTTGGCCTGATCGACGACTACATCAGCGCAGGCTTCGGCTTCGACCGGGTGCAGGTGTACATCCCTACCGGCCAGTGCGTCGCCGATATCCCCACGCCGCGGCTGGTCGATGGCTATCCCGGCAATGTCGGCATTGGCCGCCGCGCGCTGCACAAGGTGCTGGGCGACCGGACCATCGGCGCGGGCGCGACCGTCCGGCTGGGCCTGACCATCGCCAGCCTGGACGATGACGGCGCGGGTGTTTCGGTCACCTTCAGCGACGACAGCACGGGCCGCTACGATATCGTGATCGGTGCCGATGGCCTGTATTCGCAGACCCGCCAGACGATCTTCCCCGACGCGCCAAGGCCCGAGTTCACCGGCCAGTCGGTGTGGCGCTACAATTTCCGGCGGACTCCCGATGTCATCGGGCTGCAGGCTTATGAAGGGCAGACCGGAATCGGTCTGGTGCCGCTCTCCGACGAGCTGATGTACATGTATGTGACCACGCCCGAGCCGGGCAACCCCTGGTACGCCACCGAAGAGCTGGCCGCAGCGATGCGCGCCAAGATCGCCGGGGTCCCCTCTCCCGCCATCGCCGCACTGGTCGACCAGATCACCGACAACCAAGAGGTGGTCTACAAGCCGCTCGAATGGTTGCTGCTCGAAGGCGAGTGGCACAAGGGCCGCGTCGCGCTGCTCGGTGATGCGGTCCACGCGACCACCCCGCATCTGGGGCAGGGCGCCGGGATGGCGATCGAGGACGGGCTGGTGCTCGCCGAAGAGCTCGAGGCCGCCGACGATATCGAGACCGCGCTTGCCGCCTACCGCGACCGGCGCTTCGAGCGCTGCCGCTATATCGTCGAGTCGTCCAAGGCGATCTGCTTTGGCCAGATCGGCAAGGGCCCGCTGGTGGATAACGCCACCGCGACCCGCGAAATGTTCATGAAGGTTGCCGAGCCCATTTGAGGCCGGCGTTTCCCCCATCTTTCAAGGAGTTGAATTCATCATGGCCAGAGTAAGCGAGATTCGCCACGTCGGCTACGCCGTCACCGATCTGGCAGCAGAGGCTGCATTCTATCGCGACACTTGGGGTCTCAAGGACGCCGGTGAAAAGGACGGCATGCTGCACTTCGCCGCCGAAGGAAATGACGAGCTGTACGTCGTTCGCCTGCGCCAGGCCGATGTGCAGAAGATCGACATCATCACGCTGGCTGCCGACAGCCGCGCCGATGTCGATGCGCTGCACGACAAGGTTGTGGCCTATGGCTGCCAGGTGGTGTTCGCGCCCAGGGAGCTCGACACGCTGGGCGGCGGCTATGGCTTCCGCTTCTTCAGCAAGGACGGCCTGCCGTTCGAAATCTCCAGCGATGTCGCGCGCGGCACCTCGCGCGAGCTGGTCCGCTGGGAAGGCATCCCGCAGAAGATCAGCCACATCGTGCTGCACTCGCCCGATCATCAGGAGATGGTGCGATTCTTCACCGACGTGCTGGGCTTCAAGGTCAGCGACTGGCTGGGCGACTTCATGTGCTTCCTGCGCTGCAACCAGTGGCACCACCGCATCGCACTGCTCCCCGGGCCGCCGTGCCTCAACCATGTCGCCTATGACATGCTCGGCGTCGATGACATGATGCGCGGCATTCACCGGCTCAAGCAGCAGGGCACCGACATCCGCTGGGGTCCTGGCCGCCACACCGCGGGCAACAACACCTTCAGCTACTTCACCACGCCGGGCGGCTTTGCGGTCGAATACACCGCCGATCTCGAAGAGGTCGACGATGCCACCTGGGTGGCCACGGTGCACGCGCCCGCGCCTTTGGTCATGGACCAGTGGGGCATCGGCATCGGCGGTCCGCAGACCATGCCGCACCCTGCGCCCGACAAGGGCCTGTTCCAGCCGGCGGGAGTATAAGCCATGGCGTTGTTCGAGTATTTTCCCAACTACATCTGGAATCTCTCGGTCGCGATCGCGATCGAGAGCGGCGGGCAGATCGGCGAGATCATCGACATGTGCCAGCCGATCCGCGATGCCGCGGCCAATGGCGCCGATGCCGGCACGCCGCAGTTCATGCGCGCGTGGGTGGAAACCGGCGACAAGCTGATCGGCCTGGCGGGCGAGGACGAGGAACGCGGCCGCGCGTTCTCCGCTGCCGCCAAGCTCGAGCGTGCCGCTTTGTATCTGCTGGTCGCCGAACGGATGCAGGGCCAGGGAAGCCCCGACCGCGCCGCGACCTATGCCAAGGCGCTCGACACCTTCAAGCGCGCGATGACCCTGGGCGATCACGCGGTCGAGCGGGTCGAAATCCCCTATGAGGGCAGCACCTTCCCCGCTCTGTATTGCCGCGCGCCGGGCGATGGCCCCAAGCCGGTTGTGGTCTATTGCAACGGCCTCGATAGCTCGAAGGAGCTGCTTTATTGGTCCAAGCTGCCGCATGCGCTGGCTGCCCGCGGCATCTCGAGCCTGTGCGTCGATCAGCCCGGGACTGGCGAGGCGCTTAGGCTCAACAACCTTCCTGCCACGCCGCATTCGGAAAAATGGGCCTCGCCTGCGGTTGACTGGCTTGAAAAGCAGCCCGATGTCGATGCTGCGCGCATCGGCATGACCGGTATCTCGCTGGGGGGTCACTTCGCCCCGCGTGCGGTCGCGTTCGAGCCACGCTTTGCGAGCGGAGCCGTCTGGGGCGCCAACCATAACTGGGCTGAAGTCCAGCAGAAGCGTCTTCGCCGCGAGGGCGAGAACCCCGTGCCGCATTACTGGGCGCATGTGATGTGGGTGTTCGGCGCGACCGACATGGATGATTTCCACGCCAAGTCGAAGGACATGACGCTCGATGGCGTGATGGATCGCATCAAGGTGCCGTTCCTCGTCACGCACGGCGAGAAGGACCGCCAGATCGGACTGGAATACGCGCACCAGAGCTTCGAGCAGCTGACCAACTGCCCCAACCGCGAACTCAAGATCTTCACCGCGCGCGAAGGCGGGGTCGAGCATGTCGGCGCGGACAACATGTCGTTCGGGCGCGATTACATCGCCGACTGGTTCGCCGAGACGCTGGGCGGTCGCACATCGGCGGCCAAGCCATGAGCTTCATTGCTACCGCCCGGATCCCGACCGCGCACGCTAGCAAGTATCTGCAGCAGGTCTGCAAGCACTGGGAGCACAACCTGCCCGTCAGCTTCGACAAGGATCACGGGCAGATCACCTTTGCCAGGGATGCGCGCGGTGCCGACTGGCCTGCCGATGCGGTGGTGACCCTGGATGCCGAGGCCGAGACTTTGGTCTGCACGATCACCGCCAGCGCCGAGGGCCAGCGCGACGGGCTGAAGGGCGCGCTCGAGCGGCATATCGACCGCTTCGCCTTCCGCGAAGTGCCGCTGGCGTACAACTGGACCGACGCATGAACGAAGCGCGCGGCTATGTGCGCAGGCAGACGCTGATCTCGGTTGTGATCACGATGGCGATCAGCGCCGGGTTCTTCCTGGCTGTGTTCGGCCGGACCGACCCCATCGCGGTGTGGGCGCCCGACAATCTCGCGCTCGACTTCCTGCCGCAAGCGGGCGCAGCATCGTTCATGGCCGCACTGATGCCCGCGCTTCAGACCCGCGCCGCGATGACGAAGGGCAAGCTCCCTGGCACGCCGGCCACGGTTCGATCGATTGTCGTGCGTGCGATCATGCTCGCGCTGCTGGCGCTGGGGCTGGCGGGAGTCGTCATCGGCGCATTGAAGCTGAGCGGCATCGCGGCGTTCGCCTGGGGGACCGCATTTGCTATCAAGGTTGCCTTCGGCGCGCTTCTGGGACTGATCATCACACCCCTGGCCCTGCGCGCCTTACTGACAAGAGGATAAGACCATGGCCCGTCACTTCATCGACCTGTCGATCTATCTGGAAAACGACGTGATCACCGATCCGCCGTTCATGCGGCCCAAGATCACCTATCAGCAGCATGCCGATACGGTGACCGAGCTCGGCCATTTCTTCCCCGGAGTCACCGCCGAGCAGTTGCCCGATGGCGCGGGCTTTGCCGCCGCCGAATGGGTGACGCTGACCACGCACAACGGCACGCATCTGGATGCGCCCTGGCATTTTCACCCGACGATGGACGGCGGCCAGCGCGCGATCACGATCGACGAGGTACCGCTCGAATGGTGCTTCAACCCCGGGGTGAAGCTCGACTTCCGCCATTTCGAGAACGGCTATGTCGTCACCGCCGCCGATGTCGAAGCCGAACTCGCGCGGATCGGCCATGAACTGCAGCCTTTCGATATCGTGCTGGTCAACACCGCTGCGGGCGGCGCGGTGGGCAAGCCCGACTTCGTCGATACCGGATGCGGCATGGGCTATGAGGCGACGATGTACCTGCTCGAGCGCGGCATCCGCGTTACTGGCACCGATGCCTGGAGCTGGGACGCCCCGTTCAGCTACACCGCCCAGAAGGTCGCCGAGAGCGGCGACACCTCGCTGATCTGGGAAGGCCACAAGGCTGGGCGCGACATCGGCTACTGCCATCTCGAAAAGCTGCACAACCTCGAAAGCCTGCCCGCACACGGTTTCACCGTCAGCTGCTTCCCGCACAAGATCCGCGGCGCATCGGCTGGCTGGACGCGGGCCGTGGCGATCATCGAAGACTGACCATGGCTTTCGATCCCCTCTGTCTGTCGGGCCGGACGGCCATCGTCACAGGATCGACGCAGGGGATCGGGCTGGGTATCGCGCGGGCGCTGGCGCAGGCCGGCGCGCGGGTCGTGATATCGAGCGAAGATCCGCAGGCGGTGGCGGCCGCCGCATCATCGCTCGCGCAGGCGGGCCATGATGTCCATGGGATCGCCTGTGACGTCACCGATGCCGCCGCGCTCGCGGCGCTTGTCGAGGGCACGGTGAACAGGTTTGGCGGTCTCGATATCCTGGTCTGCAACGCCGGGATCACCGGCGAGGCAGGTAGCTGGGACCTCGAGGATTTTGATCGCGTGATGGCGGTAAACCTCAGGTCCATCGTCGCGCTGACGGCGCTGGCGCTGCCGCATATCGCGGCAAGCGGCGATGGCAGCGTTATCCTGATGTCGAGCCTGTCGGCGCTGCGCGGCAACGGCGCGATCAACGCCTATGCCCTCGCCAAGGCAGGCGTCGCGCAGCTCGCGCGCAATCTGGCGGTGCAGTGGGGCCCCAAAGGCGTGCGCGTCAACGCGCTTGCCCCCGGGCTGATCGCCACGCCCCTGTCCGAGCCTTTGATGGCCGACGAAAGCTTCACGGCGCGGCGGTTGCAGATGACGCCGCTGCGCCGGGTGGGATCGGTTGAAGATGTCGCTGCGGCGTGCGTCTTCCTCGCCTCTCCCGCCAGCGGCTTCATCACCGGCCAGCAGATCGCCATCGATGGCGGAACGTCGATCACCGATGGCAGCTGACGCCTCTCCACGCGTGCTGGTCACCGGCGCGGGCGGCTTTGTCGGCCGGGCGCTGGTGCGCGCGCTGGCGCAGCACTGCCGCGTGACCGCTACGGACCGCAGCGAGCTGGAATTTGCCGATCTTGCCGGAGTCACGGCTGTGCCCGGTGACCTGGATGACCCAGCACTGCTCGCCTCGCTCACCGCAGCGCCCTTCGATGCCATCGTGCACCTGGCGACCGTCCCGGGCGGTGCGGCCGAAGCCGATCCAGCACTCGCCGCGCGCGTCAATGTCGCAGCCTCGATGGCGCTGATCGATGCCGCCGCCGCACACGGCAACTGCCCTCGCGTCCTGTTTGCCAGCAGCATCGCGGTGTTCGGCGACCCGCTACCAGCTTGTGTCGATGATGCCACGGCTGTGCGCCCGATGCTGCGCTACGGCGCGCACAAGGCGATGATCGAGGAGTGGATCGCGACGATGACGCGGCGCGGTACGATCCGTGGGCTCTCGCTGCGGCTCCCCGGAATCGTTGCTAGGCCCCTGGGGCCATCGGGGATGAAATCGGCGTTCCTGAGCAACCTGTTCCACGCGCTCAAGGCGGGCGAGCCGATCAGCCTGCCGGTTTCCGCCGGGGCAAGCTGCTGGCTGCTGTCGCGGCGCGGGCTGCTCGCGCAGCTCTGCCAGGCGCTGGATCTGCCCGCCGACCCTGTCGATGCCCGTCTCAACCTTCCTGCACAGCGCGTGATCCTGCGCGATCTGGTCGCCGAGGTCGCACGCCAGACCGGGCGCGACCCTGCCCTGGTGGACTATGCGCCCGATCCCGCGATCGAGGCGGCGTTCGGACGCCAGCCCCCGCTCGCCACGCCCCGCGCCGATGCGCTGGGGCTTCGCCATGATGGCAGCCTTGCCGCTCTGGTCGCGCACGCGCTGGCCGATCTTTGATCCCTTGAAAGGACCCCGCATGAAACTCGCAACCCAGGACAATGGCACCCCCGATGGCGCTTTGGTCGTCGTCAGCGCCGATGGCACCCGCTTCCTCGGCGCATCGGATGTCGCTGGCACGCTGCAGGCTGCCCTCGATGCCTGGGCCACCGCCGAACCTGCGCTGCGGGCGCTGGCAGACCGGCTGGCCGCTGGCGAAGGCGAAAGTGCTTCGAACCTCGCTCTTGCCGCGCCCCTGCCCCGCGCGTGGCAATGGCTCGATGGCTCGGCATTCCGCAGCCATGGCGAGCTGATGGAGACCCTGTTCGGCACCGAGCCGCCGCCGGCGGGCCGCCCCTTGATGTACCAGGGGCTGTCGCACCAGTTCCTTTCCGCCACCGCCGACGTACCGCTGCCGCGCGAGGAAGACGGCATCGATTTCGAGGGCGAGTTCGGCATCATCACCGACTTCGTGCCGATGGGCGTGACACCTGAGCAGGCGATGGCGCACATCAAGCTGGTGGTGCAGATCAACGACTGGTCGTTGCGCGCACTCGCACCGATCGAGATGAAGACCGGTTTCGGCTGGGTGCAGGCCAAGCCCGCCTGCTCGATCGCGCCGTTTGCGGTGACCCCCGATGTGCTGGGCGATGCCTGGCGCGAGGGCCGTGTCCATCTGCCGCTCAGCGTCGACTGGAACGGCAAGCGTTTTGGCGATGCGCTGGGCGGGGTGATGGAGTTCGGCTTCCACGATCTGGTCGCGCATGCCGCGAGCACGCGCTCGTTGTGCGCAGGCACGATCATCGGATCGGGCACCGTTTCGAACAGCAACTTCCGCGAGATCGGATCGTCGTGCATCGCCGAACGGCGCGGGATCGAGATGCTCGACGAAGGCAAGCCGCGCACCGAGTTCATGCGCTTTGGCGATACCGTGCGGATGGAAGCGCGCCTGCCAGATGGCGGGATGCTGTTCGGCGCGATCGACCAGAAGGTGATCAGGGGATGAGCGCGCCCGCCTCTCCCCCCGTACGCCGCATCGTCACCGGGCATGATGCCACAGGCAAGGCCGTCATCCGCAGCGACGACCTGCTGCCGGTCGAACCGATCCCCTCGGGCGACGCCGCCTTCAGCCTGGTGTGGACCACTGCGAGCGTACCCGCGGACAACAACGACGAGACCGATGGCCGGCTGCGCGATGCCGGGCTGACGCTGCATCAGGGCTCGGTGATCCGCATCGTCGATATGCTGCCCGGCGGCACATCGCCGATGCACCGGTCGAGCAGCATCGATTACGGCATCGTGCTCGCAGGGACGGTCGAGCTCGAGCTCGATGACGGCGCGGTTACTAGCGCCTCTGCTGGCGATATCATCATCCAGCGCGGCACCATCCATTTGTGGCGCAACCCTTCGGCGGACACCGTCTGCCGGATCGCCTTCGTGCTGATCGAGGCCGCGCCAGTGGTGGTCAACGGCGCAGCGCTTCCCGATGTTGAACCCTGACATGACCGCCACGCCCGCCCGCGAGACGGTGATCCTCGTACCCGGGCTGCTGTGCGATGCGGCGATCTGGCAGCACCAGATTGCTGCGCTGTCGGCGGATTACGACGTCCGCATTCCCGACCTGACCGGGCAGGATTCGATTGCCGCCATGGCAGCGCACGTGCTTGCCGATGCACCGCCGCGCTTTGCGATCGCGGGGCATTCGATGGGCGCGCGCGTGGCGTTGGAAGTTTGGCAGCAGGCGCCCGAGCGGGTGCAGCGGCTCGCCTTGCTCGATACCGCCGTGCATCCGGCGGTGCCGGACGAACTGCCAAAGCGCCAGGCGATGCTCGCCATCAGCGCCAGCCACGGCATGACGGCGCTGGCCGATGCCTGGCTGCCACCGATGGTGAAGGACGGTCTGCTCGATGCCGATCCTGCGGTGCGCGCGGCGCTGTATGCGATGGTCGAACGCATGTCGCCTGCGATCCATCGCGCGCAGATCACGGCGCTGCTCGGCCGACCCGATGCGCGCCCGCTGCTGCCGCTGATCGGCTGCCCGGTGCTGATCGGGGTCGGCGCGCTCGACCGCTGGAGCCCGCCTGCGCAGCACGAGCAGATCGCCGCTGCCATTCCCCACGCGCGCTATGTCGTGTTTGAAGACAGCGGCCACATGGCGCCGATGGAGGCAGCTCAAGCGGTGAGCGACGCGCTTTTGCAATGGATGCACGAACCTGAAGGACAAGCGGCATGATGGAAATCGAATGGGCGGTCGAACGGCAGATCCGGCGCTTTGCCATGCTCAACGATGCGCACGACGCCGATGGGCTGGCGGCGATGTTCACTGCCGATGGCAGCTTTGCCCGCCCAAGCGAGCCAGACGCGCCGGTAGCTGGCCGGGAGGCAATCTGCGCCTTCTTCCGCGACCGGCCCAGGCGAGTGACCCGGCATGTCATGGCCAACACGACTGTGGACATTCTGTCGGATCGCGAAGTCCGCGCGCACAGCTATGTGGTGCTGTACATGGCGGATAAGACGCTGATCGGCGATTTCCACGACCGGATGGAGTTGCACGACGGCGTGTGGCTGTTTGCCGAGCGGCGCGGCTCGCTGGCGTTCTGAGCCAGAATCAGACCGCCGCAACCGGGCGCTGATCGGCGGGTGCCTGCCCGGCCTGGTCGGCGGCGATCGCCTGATCGATCAGCATCCGTGAACGCACCCCGCCGGCATCGATGTTCAGCAGCAGCAGCCTGCGCTCCGGATGGAGCTCGAGATTGCGCTGCTGACGCTCGAGCATTTCCAGGTCCTCGGCGAAGATCTTGGTCTGGCCTTCGCGGATGGTGTTGGTGAGCGCCGTATCCTGAACGGCGAACCGGCGGGCAAGACCCCAGAAATACCAGTGGGATGTCGTGGTTTCGGGCGTCATGAAATCGACCACCATCGCGGACGCCTTGTGCGCATTGTCGGCCTCATGGCCACCATGCCCCGCCAGCGCGACGCCGACCTCGATCAGCACGCTGCTGGGCAGCGAAAAGCGGCAGATCTGCCAGCGGTCGACCAGCTGCTGGTCGGGCAGCCCCGCCCCGCGCAGCGCCATCTGCCAGAACGGCGGCGCCATGATGCCATCCATGAAGCGGCTGGTGACGATCTCGTCGCCTTCGATCCGGGTCTTGACCGGCGCCTCGTCGATTTCCTTCTGCCCAATGCTGCTGGCATGGACATAGTTTTCGTGCGTGAGGTCCATCAGATTGTCGATCATCAGCCGATAATCGCACGCGACATGATACAGCCCGCCGCCAAAGGCCCATTCGTCGTTCTGCGCCCATGGCAGATGCCGCAGCTTCGCAGGATCGGCGGCTTCGGCGTCGCCCGGCCACACCCAGATGAAGCCGTAGCGCTCGACGACGGGATAGGTGCGGATCGGGGGAAAGCCCTTGACCCGCTGGCCGGGCATGCCGACCGTCCGCCCGTTGCAGCCCATCGCCAGCCCGTGATAGCCGCACACGAGCGCGCCGTCCTGGACGAAACCGAGCGACAGCGGCGCACCGCGATGCGGGCAGAAATCCTCGAGCGCGGCAACCTTGCCCTCGCCATTGCGGAAAAAGACCATGTGTTCGCCGCAGATCTGCCGCCCCAGCGGCTTGCCCTCGATCTCGTCGGGCGTGCAGGCGACGTACCAGGCATTGACCGGCCATGTCGGTGCGCTTGCGGTCGATGAAGCCGATGCTGCATTGGTCATGTCGCTCTCCCACATCATTGGTCGCGGTGCTTTCCTACCCGCTATTGGATCCAATAAGCATGATCGCCGATTGCCGTCAAGCGCGATTGGGGCTTGCCGGGCGACCTCGAGACTTTAAGAAACCCACATGGAAAAGCGGATGAAGCCGGGTCAGCGCGTGATCGTCGCGCTGCGCAATATGATCGCGTCTGGGGAACTCGCCGATGGCGAGCGCATCGCGGAAATTCCGACCGCAGAGCGGCTTGGCGTCTCGCGCATGCCAGTGCGCACGGCGCTGCGGACGCTCGAGCAGGAAGGGCTGGTGACCCGGATCGGTGCCCGCGGCTATGCCGCGCGAGGCCCGACGATGGGGCAGGTGACCGATGCCATCGAAGTGCGCGGCGTGCTCGAGGGGCTTGCGGCGCGGATCGTCGCCTCCACCCCCGCCCCGCCTGCCCTCGCGCGAAAGCTGGAGCTTTGCCTGGCCCAGGGCGAGACTCTGTTCGCCAAGGGGCATCTCGAAGAGGCCGATCTCGAGCGGTTCTACGCCTATAACTGCGCGTTCCACGATCTGCTGGTCGCTGCCAGCGACAATGCCGCGATCGCCTATGCGCTGTCGCGCAACAATCACCTTCCGTTCGGATCGGCTGCCGCGCTCGCGCTCGACTGGGAGGATCTGCCCGCGACCTATGACCAGCTGTCCGCCGCGCATCGCGAGCATGTGGCGGTGTGCAACGCCATCCTGGCGGGCAAGGCGGAAGAGGCCGAGCAGCTGATGCGCCAGCACGCCCGCGCCCCGCTCGCCAACGGCCGCCTCGCGCTCGCCCCGATCCTCTAGCGCCGCGACATTGCCTGAACGTCTGAAAGCTACAGCGCGACCGTCACCGATTTGAGCTCGGTGAACGCTTCGACCCCGGCCCGACCGTTCTCCCGGCCCCAGCCGGATTGCTTGAAGCCCCCCAGCGGCAGCGCGGGGTCCACGCCGCCGCCGCCATTGATCCGCACTGTGCCTGCTTTCAGGCGGTTTGCCAGCCGCAGCCCGTTCGACATATCGCGCGTCCAGATCGAAGACGACAGGCCATAGCTTCCGGCATTTGCGGCTGCCGCGATCGCATCGATGTCATCCTCGCCAAAACGCATCACGCACAGCACCGGCCCGAAGATTTCCTCGTCGACCACCTTCATGCCGGCCATGGTGCCGGTCAGCACAGTGGGCTGGACGAAATAGCCCGGCCCCTCCACGCGCTGCCCGCCGCATGCGACAGTCGCGCCCTCGTCTGTGCCGCTTGCGATATAGCTCATCACCCTGTCGCGCTGCACCTGGCTGACCAGTGGCCCCATCTCGGTGCCGGGAGCCTGGCCGTTGCCGACCCGCAGACTACCGGCGCGCGCCACGATGCCTTCGACGACGCGGTCGTGCACGCTGTGGTGCACGAACAGCCGCGAGCCTGCAGCGCAGATCTGCCCGGCATTGCCGAATATGCCCATGGCAGCGGCGGGGATCGCCTTTTCGAGATCGGCATCGGCAAAGATCACCACCGGCGATTTTCCGCCCAGCTCCAGCGTCACCCGTTTGAGATTGCCGGTCGCGGCTCGGACGATGGCCTTGCCGACGCTGGTCGATCCGGTGAAGGTGATCTTGTCGACCAGCGGATGATCGACCAACGCTGCGCCTGCGGTGTGGCCATGGCCGTTGACGATGTTGACTACGCCTGCGGGGAACCCCGCCTCGGCAATCAGCTCGGCGAGGATCACCGCGCTCAGCGGCGTCTGTTCGGCCGGTTTGAGCACCACGGTGCATCCCGCCGCCAGCGCAGGCGCGATCTTGGCCACCGCCATCACTAAGGGGAAATTCCACGGCACGATGGCGCCGACGACACCAACCGGCTCGCGCCGCGAGAAAGCGTGCCATTCGCCGGGAGAGGACGGCGTCACTGTCTCTCCGGTGATCTTGGTCGCCCAGCCGGCATTGTAGCGCAATTGCTCCGATGCGCCCATCACGCCGCCGAACTTGGCCATCATGAACGGCATGCCGTTGTCGAGGCTTTCGGTCAGCGCAATCCTTTCGCCATGCGCCTCGATCAGATCAGCCAGCCGGATCATCAGCCTTGCCCGCATGGCCGGGGTGGTCGCAGGCCATGCCCCGCCGTCAAAGGCGCGCCGCGCAGCGAGAACCGCACGATCGATGTCGCCGGCATCGCCGCAGGCAGCGGTGGCAAAGACATCGCCGGTCGCCGGATCGATCACGTCGATCGTCGCTCCCGATGCCGCAGGCCCGAACGCTCCATCGATGAACAGCGGGCGCGCGCCGGATGCGAGATCTGCCCGCAAGGCTGCCAGAGCCTCGGGCGAAAAGGGTGCGTTCATTCAAGCATTCTCCGTCAGAATGTGGCAGGGCCGGTTCGTGCGTCGCCTACCCGGCGCGCCAGGATCTCGCTGAAGCGACCGTCCTGGATGGTGTAGAAGATGACGCTGGTGATGAAGATCGACTGGCCCTTGACCAGCGGCCCGGCGATGAAGCCGGGATCGTCGACCAGCGCCTTGAACTCGGTGTCCAGCTCCACCGCGATGCCGGTGTCGTCGAGCACGATGCGCCTCAGATCCAGCTTTTCGTCGCAGCGCATCGCCACGTCGCGATAGAAAGACAGGATTTCGTCCCGGCTGCGCAGGACGCGCTTGCCCGAAAGCGAGAGCGTCACGTCGTCGCGGTAAAAGCGCCCGAAGCCTTCGAAGTCCTTGGCGTTAAACGCGGCGATATAGGTCTGGAAATCTTCTTTCGTCATGCCGCTCTCCTTGTGCTGCTACCCGGCACGCGCGGGTCTTCCGGAGCCAGCGCGGGCAGGCCCAGGATCATGTCGCAGGCCTTCTCAGCGATCATGATGGTCGGCGCGTTGGTGTTGCCGCCCGGGACGGTGGGCATCACCGATGCATCGACGACGCGAAGCCCGGCAATGCCGTGCACCCGCAATTGCGGATCGACCACCGCCATGGGGCCGTGGCCCATCGTGCAGGTCCCCACCGGATGCTGGGTGACCTGCGCGGTCTGCCGGATGTGCCGGACAAGCTCTTCGTCGCTCTGCAGGTCCTGCCCCGGCAGAAGCTCCTCTCCGGTGAGCGCCGCCTGCGGCTGGGTGCGATAGATGTGCCGCGCCAGCCGGATGCCGTCTATCGCGGTGCGCAGATCGGCGGGATCGGAGAAATTGTTGAGCAGCACGGCGGGAGGGTCGCCCGGATTGGCCGAGCGCAGCGTGAGCTGCCCGCGACTGAAAGGATGCAGCAGGATGACATCTGCGGTGATCGCATCGCGCTGGCGCGCGCGCACGCCAGGAAACCAGATCTGCGCGTCCATCCGCACCGGGTTGCTCCACAGCTGGATATCGGGCCGGTCCAGTTCGGGCCGGGTGCGCAGCACGATGTTGCAGCTGTTGACCTGGCTGGCAAAGGGTCCCTTGCCGGTGAGCGCCCAGCGCGCCACGCCCAACGCCACCTTGTCGAACCGAAGCTCATTGAGAAAGCTGACCGGTCGCTGCAGCGTAAAGTGCACCGGAACGCGCGGGTGTTCCGACAGGTTCTGCCCGACGCCCGGCAGATCATGGACAGCCGCAATGCCATGCCGGGCAAGTTCGTCGGCGGGCCCGATGCCCGAGAGCATCAGCAGCTGCGGCGAATTGTATGATCCCCCGCACAGAATGACCTCGCGCTCTGCCTGGATTTCGTGCGTCTGGCCCTCGGCGCGATAGACGATGCCGATGGCGCGCCCCGCTTTCAGCACGACGCGCTCGGTAAGCGCCCCGGTGACGACGGTCAGGTTTGGTCGCCCCAAAACGGGCTCCAGATAAGCGCGCGCGGTGCTGGAGCGTCTGCCCTTGGGGTCGATGGTGAGTTCACCGCGTGCGAACCCCTCTTCCTGCTCGGCCTGCAGATCGGGTGAGACGGGAAATCCGGCAGCAGCGGCGGTCGCCATCAGCGGATCGTGCAACAGGCGTTTGGTATCGACAGGAGCAACGTGCAGCGGGCCGCGATCGCCATGCCACGGCCCCGCCCCGCGCCAGCTGGTTTCCATTTGTTTGAAATAGGGGAGGACCTCGGCAAAGCTCCAGCCCTCGCAGCCCATCTGGCGCCACTGGTCATAGTCGCTCGAATGGCCGCGCATGTAGAACATGCCGTTGATCGAGGACGAGCCCCCCAGCACCCGGCCGCGCGGGATCGGGATGCGGCGCCCATCCAGATGCGGCTCAGGCTCGGACATATACGGCCAGGTGTAGCGCGGATCACGCAGCGCGCGCATGAAGCCCAGGGGCATCGTCAGCAGGAAGCGTCTGTGGGTGCCGCCAGCCTCGACCAGCAGCACCCGGTTGGCAGGATCCGCGCTCAGGCGATTGGCGAGCACGCAGCCTGCGCTGCCGGCACCGACGATGACATAGTCGAAGACGTTCATGCCGCGATCGCCGCTGCCTGGTCCTGGCGGATCATGTCGGCGGCTTTTTCGGCGATCATGATCGCGGGCGCATTGGTGTTGCCCCCCGGGATGGTGGGCATCACCGAACAATCGACGACGCGCAGCCCTTCCACCCCGTGCACGCGCAGCTGGGGATCGACCACGGCCATGGCGCCGGTGCCCATCGCGCAGCTGCTGGTGGGGTGCATCGCGGTGCCGATCCGCTGGCGGACAAAGGCGTCGATCTCGGCATCCGACTGGACATCCGGGCCGGGCACGACCTCGTGGTCGATCAGCCCGTTCGCCGGACTGTCCGCCAGAAAATCGCGCGTGAACCGGACAAACCGGCGAAAGCTGGCGCGGTCGCCATCGGTGGCGAGCAGGTTGAGATGGATCGCGGGCTTGGCGCGCGGATCGGCGCTCTTGAGCGCGACGCGGCCACGGCTTTCCGGGTGCAGCAGCACCGCCGAAAGCGACAGATAGTCCCCCTTGCGCGCGCGCCAGCCGGGGAACCACAGCCGCGAATCCATCGCCAGCGGGTTGATCAGCAACTGCAGGTCTGGCCGGTCGAGCCCTTCGCGCGTGCGCAGGAACCCCTGCGCCCCCACCGGAAGCCCACCTGCGGGGCCGGTGCCGAACAGCTGCCAGCGCAGCAGCGAGAGCGCAAACCGGTCCAGCCGCAGCTCGCGATCGAACGAAAACGGACCGCTTGCCTTGTGGACCATGCCGATCGATGCATGGTCCTGCAGGTTGGCGCCGACACCCGGCAGGTCGCAGACGACATCGATATCGTGTTCGTGCAAGGCATCGGCAGGCCCGATGCCTGAGAGCATCAGCAGGTGCGGTGAATTGAACGCGCCTGCAGACACGATGACCTCGCCCGCAGCGTGCGCCGTATGCAGTTGCCCGTCGCGTTCATAGACGACGCCAGTCGCCCTGCGCTTGTCGATGACGATGCGATGGGTCAGCGCGTGGGAAATGACGGTGAGGTTGGGACGCGCCATTGCGGGACGCAGCATGCGGGCGGCGGGGCTGGCGCGCCTGCCGCGATGCACGGTGAAATCGGGCGCGCTCCAGCCTTCGCGATCTTCGCCATGGAAATCGCCGAGCTGCTTCCATCCCCGCTTCTGCGCGGTGGCCATCAGCGCGGGGTAGACGACCGCATCGCTGGCGTGACGCGACACCGTGATCGGCCCATCGCCGCCATGATGCTCAGACGCGCCGCGCCAGTTGCTCTCGGACTTGCGGAAATAGGGCAGCACCTCGTCATGGCTCCAGCCGCGTGCGCCCATCTGCGCCCATTGGTCGTAATCGCCCGGATGCCCGCGCGAATACATCATGCCGTTGATCGAGGAGCAGCCGCCGATCAGCTTGCCGCGCGGCGCGGGGATGCGCCGATCGTCGCAATGCGGTTCGGGCTCGGACAGATAGCCCCAGCTGATGCCCGGCGTTTTCATCGCCTCGAACCACGCCAGCGGCATCGACACGATCGCGCGCCTTTCGCTGCCGCCTGCCTCGATCAGCAGAACGCGGCAGCCCGGGTCTTCGGAGAGGCGCGCGGCGAGCACGCAGCCCGAAGAGCCCGCGCCCACCACGATGTAGTCATACTCCGCCGCCGCCTGGTTCATGCCAGTTTGAACAGCTTTTCGGCATTGGTCTGGAAGAACTTGCGCTTGGTCTCGATCGGCATGTCCATCGCGTCGAGATAGCTCACTTCCTCCACCGGGCACTGATAGGGATAGTCCATCGCATACAGCACCCGGTCTTCGCCGATGACCTGCTGGGCAAACTTGATCGCCGGTTCCCACGCCATGCCCGAATTGGTGAAATGGAAATTCTCGCGCAGATAGTTCGACACCTTGTCCTTCTTCAGCGGCTTCATGCACTCGTAGCGGCCAGCGCGCACGCCCGCCTGGTGCATGAAATCGAGCCGGTAGAGCCAGTATGGCAAAGCCTCGCCCATATGGCCGAGGATGATCTGGAGCTTGGGGAACCTGTCGAGCACGCCGCTGGTGATCACCCGCAGCGCATGCATCCCGGTTTCCACGCCAAAGCCGAAGAGCGCGCCGTCCAGCCCGGATTCGAGCATCGGCCCGATCATGTTGGCAGGCGGTGTGTTGGGGTGGATATAGATTGGCGCATCCAGCGCTTCTGCCGCCTCAAGCACCGCGAAGAACTTGGGATTGTCCAGATATTCGCCCAGAATGTGACTGTTGATCACGACCGCGTTGAAACCGAGTTTGGTAACGCAGCGTTCGATTTCGCGCGCGGCGACATCGGGCACCTGCACCGCGCAGGCTGCCATGCCGCTGAACCGGTCGGGATATTTGCGGCAGGCATCGGCCAGCCGGTCGTTCGCGGTCTGCGCCACCATCACCGCCCGGTCGGGGTCGCGCAGCGCGTTGGTGGCAGGCGCGGTCAGCGCCAGCACCTGCCGGTCGATACCCCGGATGTCCATGTCCGCGATCCGCTGTTCGCCCAGATCGACCAAAGCATTGGCGATGAACTGCGGCCGTTCGGCGGGATGATCGAGATAGAAGCCGATCAGGCTCTGAAACCCAGGGTCGACATCGGGCGCGGCCAGCTCGTCGCGGAATGCCGCGACCAGTTCGGGCGTCGAAAAGGCCTCTTCCGTCGCGATGCGCAGATAGCCCTGTGCGCCGCCGGTCTGGGGTGCGTTCATGGTCGTTTTCCTCTCAGACCTGATGGATGGATTTGGTGACGTAACAGGCGGCAAGCCCCTCGGGGCCGTCCTCCGAGCCGTGGCCGCTTTCCTTGATGCCCTGGAAGGGAGAATCGGCGGCAGCCAGCGAGGTCGTGTTGATGCCGATCATCCCGGCCTCGATCGCGGAGCCCAGCAGGTTCGCCTGGCGCCCATTCTCGGTGAAGGCAAAGGCTGCCAGCCCGAACGGCAACCGGTTGGCCTGCTCGACCGCTTCATCGAAGGTGCGGAACGAGCTGGTCACCACCACCGGCCCGAACGGCTCTTCGTTCATGATCCTGGCCGACAGCGGGACATTCGACAGCACCGTGGGCTGAAAGAAGAAGCCATCGCGGTCGATGCGCTCGCCGCCGGTGCCGATCACTCCGCCATGGCTGACAGCATCGGCCACCAGATCAGCGATGGCAGCAGGACGGCGCGGGTTGGCCATCGGCCCCATCTGGCTGTCCGGCAGCAGCCCGTCGCCGACCTGAACCGCGGCCATGCGCTGGGTATACGCGGCGACAAACCGGTCGTGGATGCCTTCCTGAATATAGAAACGCGTCGGCGACACGCACACCTGGCCTGCATTGCGCACCTTGCCGGTGGCCAGCAGATCGACCGCCTTGTCCAGATCGCAATCGTCGAAGATCAGCACCGGAGCATGACCGCCCAGTTCCATCGTGGTGCGCTTCATCGTGTCGGCTGCCAGCTTCATCAGATGCTTGCCGACCGCGGTGGATCCGGTGAAGCTGACCTTGCGGATGACCTGGCTGGCGAGCAGATGGCGCGACACCTCATCGGGTACCCCGAACACCAGTTGGCACACATCTGCGGGACACCCGGCATCAATCAGCGCCTGCACCACTGCCATGGCAGACGCCGGGGCTTCCTCGGCTGGCTTCAGGATGACCGAACAGCCAGCGGCAATCGGCGCGCCCAGCTTGCGGCCGGGATTGTGGATCGGGAAGTTCCAAGGCGCAAAGGCCGCCACCGGCCCCACAGGCTCGCGCGTCACGATCGAGCGGGTTCCCGCCGGACGCACCAGCACGCGCCCGTAATTGCGCTTGGCCTCTTCGGCATAGAAATCGAACAGCCCCGCGCACGCCATCGCCTCGATCCGTGTCTCCAGCAGGGTCTTGCCCTCCTCGCGCGTGGCGTTGGCGGCGATGGTGTCGATCCGGTCGCGCAGCAACTGGGCTGCGCCGCGCAGCACCCTGGCGCGCTCTTCGACCGGCGTTGCGCGCCACTGCCGAAAGCCCCGTTCCGCCGCAGCAAGCGCACGGTCGAGATCAGAAGCATCGGCCAGCGGAAGCTCGCCCAGCGCATCGCCGGTTGCCGGGTTGATCACCGTCTGGGTGCGGCGACCGGCGGCGGTCAGCCACTCGCCATCGATGTACATGCCCAGCTGGGGATAGCCGGTGTTTTCATAGTCAGCCATGAGGGACCTTTCTAGGATTCCTGGATTGTGATCAGGCAGCGGCGCGCAGCGCTGCGGCGTCTGCCCAGTTGCCGTGCAGGCCCTGACGGATGCGGAAGGGCAGCGCGATCGTGGCAATCGGCCCCGAGGCGATCTGCAGCGCATCGAACAGCAGCAGCCGCGAACCCATTTCCGCCAGACGGTTCTCGATGACGATCAGATAGCCGTCGCCCTCTGCGGTCGATCCGGGGCGCGGGATGAAGGCGGGCTCCTGAAACGACGATGTCGCGCCGACCCAATAGCTCTGCGTCTCGCCCGTCTCCAGATCGATCAGGCCGAGCGTGTTCATCATCATGCCCGATGCGCTGCGCCCGCCGGGCAGATCGACCGGCTTGGTCATGTCCTGCACCAGCTGCCAGCCGTAGCGATTCTTCAACCCGGCAAACCGGTCGTCGATGCGGGGAAACTCGCCGATGAAGTCGGCCAGCGGGGTCATGGTGATCTCGTCCGAATTGGCGCGCATATCCACCGTCCAGCGGGTCATCTGCGCGGCAGCCTCGTGCGGTTCGAACGGTCGGCCTTCGGTGTCGGGGAAGAAGGGGAACATGTTGCCCTTGGCCATCGGCACATCGAAATGCACCAGTCCGCCTTCGTTGTGCGCATTCATGACATGGCTGGCAAAGCAGGTCGGGGCGCTGAACCAGCAGATATCCTCGGCCTTGCCACCGCGCGGAAGCACGCCCAGATGCACTGGCCGCCCGCGATCGAAGCCGAAATGCGGCAGGCCGGCCTCGAGCCGCTCCCACGATCCGACAATCGGGACGACGTGAAACACCACGTAATCCTCGGTGATGCCGAAGTCGTGCATCATGCAGTAATACGGAATCTCGAACCACACTTCATCGGTGATCTCGCCGTCCGGGCTGATCGTGTAGAAAACCATGTCGCGCGTGCAGAGCCCCTTGGCGGCATAGCCGAATGCGAGCATCTCGCCGGTTCTGGGATCGATCTTGGGGTGCGCGGTAAAGGTCTGGCTGGTCATCTTGCCGCCGAAATCGAATTTCGAGTCGATCGTCTCCAGCGTGTGCGGATCCATCACCACCGGCGGGCTGTCTTCCTTCAGCGCATAGAGCCGCCCGGCATGGACCAGCACATTGGTGTTGGCGGTGCCGCGCACTTCGCCAGCGACGCTGGGGTGATCGGTCAACGGGTTGCGATAGGCCCCGAACAGCGCCCCGCCAGCCTCGCGCTCCGCCACGAACTTGTCGGTGCGAACCCAGCGCTGCTGCAGCGAGACATTGCCCTTGCTGAAGCGGAACTGCGTGACCATGCCATCGCCGTTGAACCAGATATCGTCGCCCGAAAGCGGCGGGAACTGGGGGTCGGGCGCGACGCGGTAGAACGCGCCATCGAGATCGGCGGGCACTTCGCCATCGATCACGGTCAGGTCGTGCACCGTCGCTTCCACCCCAGAAGGCGCGAAGAAGCCGGTGAAGCTCGGGGTTTCAGGGAACTTCAAGGTGATACCTCCTGCGAAAGAGCGGGTGTTTGAACGGGTTGCGGCACGGCGGGCATAAGATCGCGGGCCATTGTGCGTGTTGCCATGAAGGCGTGGAAGGCGGCCCAGAAGAAGAACAGTGCGCACGCGACCAGCGCATAGCGAAGCCCCTCTTCCGACGCGGCATTGCAGGCGCTGACGATCGAGGACGAGGCATCGACCGGCGCGAGCCCGGAAGGGCAGCTTGCCGCATAGCCTACCCCAAAGGCGCGCGCGGCGAACAGGTCGCTCGCCCAGCCCATGAATGTTGGCCCAAGGCCGCCGCCGACCATGTGCATGGCAAACAGCAGCACCGCCGCCGCCGATGCGCGCATGCGCGGCTCCATCATGTTCTGCGTCGCACCGATCGAGGGGCCCAGAAAGGCAAATCCGATGCATGATGATGCGAGGATCAGGCCATAGCCAGCCGCGAAGTCGGTCTGCACGAGCCCAAGGATGTAGAATGGCGCGCCAGCCACCAGCACCAAGGCCGGTCCCCAGCCGTACCAGCGCACATCGCGCCTCGCGAGGCGCGCAATCAGCAACCCCAGTCCGGTGGTGCCGATCGCTGCGGAAATTCCGGTGACCAGCCCAAAGTAGAAGCCCGCCTGCGAATAGGACAGCCCGTGCGATCGGACCAGAAACGTCGGGATGAACAGGTTGAGCCCAAGATTGCAGAAGATGCACAAGGCCGCCGCTGCGGTGAGGTGCAGGAAGGCGGGCTTGGCAGCGATCGCGCGCAGCACGGCAACGAACGGTGGCGGCGTCCCGATGCGCGAGGCTGCAGGATCGAACATGCCCCGCGCAGGCTCCTTGAGTGTCAGATAGACCAGCGCGGCCAGCAGCAGGCCAGGCAGGCCCGCCATTACGAAGGCGCTGCGCCAGCTGATGAACTCGGACGCCCAGCCCCCCAGAAACGCACCGACCATCGAACCCAGCGGCACACCTAGGCCCAGGATGGCAATCGCGCCAGCGCGCATCCGCGGCGGATACTGGTCAGAAATCAGCGAATAGCATGGCGGCGAGCAACCCGCCTCCCCCAGGCCCACGCCGATGCGCAGCAGCAACAGCTGCGTAAAATTGGCTGCGAGCCCGCACAAGGCCGTCATGGCCGACCAGACTGCGGTGGCGATCGAGACGATCACGATCCGGTTTCGCCGGTCGGCCAATCTCGCCACCGGAATGCCGAACGCGGTGTAGAGAAACGCGAAGGCAATCCCGCCGAGCAGACCGAACTGCAGATCGCTGATCCTCAGATCGGCCTTGATCGCGGGGCCGAGCACCGCGATGATCAGCCGGTCGAGCGAAGACGAGGCGTAAACCGCGACCAGCAGCGTCATCATCCACGCCCGATAGCCCGGCGCATGCATCGGCTGGTCCAGCACCTCGCGGGTTGCGCTCTCGCTCATGCCGCCACCGCATCCCTGGCGATGGCGCGCGCCGCAATCCAGTAGTGCACTGCGGCCCAGGCATACAGGCTCAGGCTGGTGAGCAGCGAGGCACGCACGCCCCATGCCGATGCTGCGGCGCAGCCTGCGGCCGTTGCGTCAGCGGCGCATCGTGCGGTCAGCCCCGCGCCATCCATCGCATAGCCGGTGTACAGATCGCTCACCAGGCCGATGATCGGCGGTCCGAAGCCCACGCCGATCAGCGTCGAGACGAAGAAGAACACGAACGCTGCGGTGGTGCGCATGTTGGCCGCCACCATGTTCTGGAACGCCACCAGCGTGGGTACCGAATGGAAGAAGAGGAAAATGCCGGCAATCGTCAGGCAGACCAGGCTGACGCGCGGATCGGGTGCAAGATAGCCGAAAAGGTACAGCGGCAGGCTCAGCGCCAGCCCCCAGAACGGCAGCAACGCATACCAGCGTTCGCCGCGCCGCGCGATGAAATCGATGCCGAAGCCACCCAGGCTCATGCCTGCGGTGGCGGCAATTCCGGAAAGAAACGCAAGATACCCACCCGCCTCGGCCAGCGTCAGGCTGTGCACCCGCATGAAGAACGGCGTGGTGAAGGCACCGCCAGCGTAGAGCCCCATGGATGCCAGCGCGAGCCCGATCAGCATATGCAGGAACGCCGGCCGGGTGAGCAGGAGCCGGAACACCGCCATCATCGGCGGCGGCTTGGCGGCCTCTGCCCGCTGTGCGGCAGGATCGCTCATTCCGCGCGGCGGATCGGTCAGCAACAGCCGGAACAGCAACGCCACCACCAGCCCCGGCACGCCAACCGCCATCAGCGCCGTGCGCCAGCCATATTCCGCAGCGATCGAAGCAGCGGCGACCGATCCGATCACCGAGCCGACCGGCGCCCCCAGCCGCATGATGGTGAGCGCAAAGCCACGGCGATGCGGGGGAAAGTGATCGCCGATCAGCGATGCGCTGGGCGCCTGCACGCCGGCCTCGCCGATGCCGACCCCGACCCGCGCGGCAAACAGCTGCCAGAAGCTGGTGGCAAAACCGCACAGCGCGCTCATGATCGAGAAGATACCGATCGAGACCGAAATGATCGTCACGCGATCCTTGCGCTCGGCGAGCCGCGCAATCGGCAGGCCGAGCGAGGAATACAGGATCGCAAAGCTGAGACCGCCCAGCAGCCCCAGCTGGAAATCGCTCAGCCCGAACTCCTGCTTGATCGGCTCGGCCAGCGTCTGGACGATGACACGGTCGATATAGGCAAAGGCTGCCGTCAGCAGGATGAGGGTCAGCAGAACCGCGCGGTACACAGGGCCATAGACACGTTCTGCGGGGAGACTGGTCGCACTTTCGCTCGCTGGCATCGTCTTGCTTGCTGGGTCGATGACCGCCACAGATTGCTTATCCATTCATTTGGCCACCTGCCCGGGGAGCGACAGCCGCTTCCCGGGCCTTGAGTGGCATCAGTAGGCGAAACGGACGCCGAACTTGAACGATCGCCCGATCACATCATACAGCACCGGGTTGGTCACCCCGAAGCTGGAGGGGAGGTCGTTGGGCGGGTCCTGATTGAACAGGTTGTTGATCACGCCGAACAGCTGCACCTTGGTGTTGCCGCGCTCGAACAGGTCGTACTGAACGTTGAAGTTCAGGCGCCATTCCTCGTCGACCGAGTTGTCGCTGATGCTGTTGGCCAAGGTGGGGCTATAGCCCTGCTGGTGCGGCCCGATCTGGGTCGCGTTGTAGACACCCGACGAAATGTAGCGGATCTGCATGGCGGCGCTGATCGGCTTGGCCGAAAGACCAAGTGTCAGGCTGCCGGTGAAGGTGGGCAGACCCGACGGCTGCGAAACCGGGCCGCCGTTCATCCCCGCACGGTTCACCGATGTACCGGTGCCATCGATGGTGATCAGGTCGAGCACATAGGTGCCCAGCGCCCGCACCGAGATCCCGACACCTGACAATTCGGTGGTGTAGCTGAACTCGGCATCGACACCGCGGGTCTTGAGCGAATTGAGGTTGAGGTTGACGTTGCGCACGCTGCTCAGCAGCCCGCCGGCATCGCGCGTGATCAGGTTGCACAATTCTGTCGCACCCGCCTGGCAGCGGTTGACGATGATCTGTCCGCCCAGCGTCGAGACCGCCCCGTCGAGCGAGATGTCGTAATAATCGACTGACAGGCTGACATTACGCGCGGGGCTGATGACCGCGCCGATGGTGAAGGTGTCGGCCACTTCGGGCACCAGATCGGGATTGCCGCCGAGCTGCACCGAGGTCAGGAAACTGCCCGAATTGCGCGGATCGGTGAGAAACTGGAAGCTGGTGCTGATCGGGGCATTGAGCTCGAAGAAATTGGGCGCCCGGATATCGCGCGATCGGGTAGCCCGGATCCGCAGACCTTCGGCTGGTTCCCACACCCCGCCGACTTTCCACGAGGTGACCGAACCGCTGGTGGAGTAATCGGTGATGCGCACCGCTCCGTTGAGCGAAAGCGAATAGAAGAACGGGACATCGGCCAGCAGCGGTGCAGCCGCTTCGAGATAGGCTTCCTTGACCTTGATCGCAGGACCGGTGATTGCCTGGCCCGGACTGGTGATGAAGCGCAGCGCGGTGGAGATCGGATCTGCCGTACCTTCGGCATCTTCGACGCGGTATTCAGCGCCGGCAGCGACAGAGAACGACCCACCCGGCAGTTCGAACAGGTCGCCCTGAACGTTGAGTGCGGCCACGTGCTGGGTCAGGCTGGTGCGCTGCGAAGCGGTGCCATAGGCATAGGCCACCGCTGCTTCGCTGAACCGGTTCTCGCCGAACAGATTGAGCGGGCGGCACCCTGCGACCAGAGGATTGGTCGGCTGGGTGAGGGTCGAGCGGCAGACGATGTTGCCGTTGGCGATGCCGGTCTGGAAGAGACCCTGATCAACCGCATCCACCGCACGCGCGAAATTGTCGGTGATCTGGGTGTTGGTGGTGTCCTGCGAATAATTGGTGCGGCCATATTGATAATAGGCGTCCCATTTGAACGTGCTGCCGAAGCTGCCCGACAGGCCGACGACGCCGCGATAGGTTTCACGCTGAACATCTGCCACCGGCGGGCCGATATCGTTCGACACGCGACCGAACGAAAAGCTGGTCTGGTTGGCCGTCACCAGCCTGGCGCGCAGATCTGCCGGCAGGAAGGCATTGTCCCGCTGGATCGTGATGTTGCCGGTGTTGCGCGACGCAGCGCCCAGCGTTGCGGAGTTGACCTGGCCGTAAGACCCTTCGGCGAAAATCTGGAGATTGTCGCTGATGTCGAACTTGACGTGCCCGAAGCCGACGATCCGCTCGACCGGGGCCACCAGCGGGAAGTTGTTGTAGAAGCCGTTGACCGGATCGGCGCTGCCACCCGACTGGAAGATGCCGCCATTGGCAAAGGTCGGCCCGGTTCCGAAGAACGTGCCGTAATCGTGCGCAAAGCTGCTGCCATCGGGGCGGAAAGTCGTGCCGCGCAGCACGCCGCTGGTGATCAGGCCGCCGAAGTTGGAGGTCGACGTGCGGGTGTTGGGCAGCAGCACCTGCCGCGCCAGGCCGTTGGTCTGAGGGGTGGGGTTGGAGATCGTGTTGTAGCTGACCGAGCACCAGTCGCGGGTGTAGCAGTCGCCCACGCCCTTGCTGTCGGAGTATTCGGCACCCAGCACGATATGGCCGCGCCCGTCAGCGAACTGCGTGCCGCCCGCCAGCGTCGCGAAGAACTCCTCGTTGTCGTTCTGTTGCGAAATTCCGTACTGCACGCTGCCGCGCAGCCCTTGCAGCTGGGTATCGATCAGGATGTTGACGACACCTGCAACCGCGTCGGACCCGTATGCAGCCGATGCGCCGCCGGTCACCACTTCGGTCCGGTTGATCAGGACGGTCGGGATCAGCGAAAGATCGACGGCACCGGCTGGCGAGAAGCCGCCGCCTGCGACAGTACCGGCGACAACGCGCCGACCATCGATCAGCACCAGCGTGCGGCTGGCGCCCAGGCCGCGAAGATCGGCCAGGTTGGCACCGGCATTGCTCGAGAAGATGCCCACCGTGGCGGGGGTCGATTGCGGACGAAAGGCCGGGATGGTGTTGAGCAGGTCGGCAATGTTCGATGACCCCTGCTGCTGCAGGTCCTGCTGCCCGATGACGGTGACGGGAGTAGGCGCGGTGAAGCCGGTGGCCGCGATGCGCGAGCCGGTGACGATGATCTCGGTTGCCGGAGCCTCCTCAGGCTGCGACTCGACCGGCTGTGCATCCTGCGCATGCGCACTCGGTGCCCAGAGCAGCGCCGCACTCACTGCCGCCATGCTCGCTGTGCCAATGGGGCGACGTTTCGGCCGTGTCATCATCCTGTATCTCCCTAGTCGCGGCGCGCCTTTGGCGGCGCGTCCTTCTCGTTGATCTATCAACAATCAAATTGATAAGTCAACGATAATGCGGGTCACGCGCCAATAAATTTTGCGTGTAAGGCGCAGCGAAAACCTCCCGCGAAAACCCCTCCTTGCTCTCTGGCCCGCAGCGGTTGCGGGCAGGTTTGGCCCTGCCAGCGCGTTGGTGTTGAACGCCCTCGCCACAAATGGCGGGGTGACAGCGACGATTGGCGCGCTATGATAAGTCAAAGGTCGCCGGGAAAAGGCGGACGGATCACAAGCGGAAAATTGATGAGCAGACACGACCCAGGCTTAGAAGCTGATAATGGCAAAGCCAAAGCGATTGTGGAGGGCACAGCGTCGGCTGTCAGTTCCATCGAAGACCTCTCGGGCTGGAAGCTCAACAACCTCGATTACCCGACTTTCCGCATCACCCTGCTTGCCAAGATCATGGATCGGCTGACGATTCGCCAGTTCACCGACAAGGGCGATCTCACTTATGCCGAGTGGCGCGTGCTTTCGCGGCTGGGCACCTTGCCCGAAGGCGGCACGGTGGGTCATGTTGCCGAACTGGCCTGGGTCGATCGTGCCGAAGTCAGCCGCGCGGCTGCCGCGCTCGAGCTGCGGGGGCTCACGTCCCGCCGCGAAAACGTTCAGGACCGCCGCAAGCCGATCCTGTTTCTGACCCCGGTCGGACGCAAGCTCTACTTCACCAATCTGGCAGAGCGCAGTGCCTTTCACGAAGCGCTGCTGGTCGACCTCACCGATGCCGAACGCGCGCTGCTGGACACGCTGTTGTTGCGCGTGGGCCAGCGCCTGCTCGACATTTTCCGGGACTCGACCCGCGCTCCCGATTGACATTGCGCAACTTTCCTTGAACAATCAAAGAAAGGCAGGCGAGCAGGCTGCAGTTGATTGGCAAGGAGAGCGTTATGTCGGAATGCGCATGGCCCAATGGCGTGCCGGCCATCATGCCGGCGGAAGATCGCGCCGAAATCACCGAGCTTTTCGCGCGCTATGCCTGGGGCATCGATCTGGCCGACGAGGAGCAGGTGCTGGGCACGTTTGCCGAAGATGGCGAATTCGATCACCTCTGGCAGGGAAAGGCCTCGGGCCATGAGGCGATAAGGGCCCATCTGCACGGCCTGTGGTTCGACCGGCAGCATTGGTGGTTCGGCAGGCAGCACCTGTTCAACCATTTCATCATGGACCCGCATCCCGAAGGCGCGCGGGTGCGCTGCTTCTTCCAGATCGTTCAGTGGAATGCCGATTATGGCACCAACTTCATCTTTGGCATCGGCACGCGCGATGACCGCCTCGTCAAGCGCGACGGCCGCTGGAAGTTCTTCCGGCTGTTCGTGAATGCTTGGACCAAGGCCGATCAGGTGCCCTGGAAAGCCGAACGGACGATGACGCCAAGACCGATCAACAATGCCCCTGCGGCTGATTGCAGACCGTTCAGCGTTCAGTCGAAAGACCCGTGGTGAGGGTCGCGGCTGGCGGCGGCATTGACTTGTCATGACCCTGCAACGGCCCGGGTGGAATGTGCCGCAGGCCCCGCCATCACACCGATCCTGCCGATGGAGGCTGTATGACCGACGTTCTTGACCGTATCCGCGCGCTGGGAAGCGCCTTCAGCCTCGAACAGATACAGGGGTCGGCGGCGATATTTGCGCCCTTGCTGCCTGCATGCGACGAATCCATCGTCGAGCGCGATGTCGTCTACGGGCCTGATCCGCGTCAACGGCTCGACCTGTTCGGCGCGCGCAAGCCCGGTATCGCGCGACCGATCGTCGCGTTCGTGCACGGCGGCGGCTTTATCGGTGGCGACAAGGGGGCGGCAGGAGCGCCGTTCTACAACAATGTCGGTGCATGGGCCGCGCGCCACGGGTGGATCGGCTGCACGATCACCTATCGGCTGGCACCCGCGCATCCGTGGCCTGCGGGACGCGATGACGTGGCGGCGGCGATCGACTGGCTGCGCGCGCATGCAGCCGACATCGGCGGCGATGCCGACCGGATCGTGCTGATCGGGCAATCGGCAGGGGCGGCCCATGTCGCCGCTTTTGCAGCGACCGACGCCGCGGCGGGCGCGTTGGCAGGTGCCGCGATGCTCTCGGGGATCTACGATGTCGCCAGCGCCGATCGCAATCCCTTTCAGTCGGCTTATTATGGCGACGATCCCGCGCAGTTCGCCGCGCAGTCGAGCATCGAGGGGCTGGCCGCCACGCCGCTGCCCTGCCTATACACCGTCGCGGAGTTCGACCCGCCCGATTTCCAGCGGCAGGGCGCCGCGATGATCTCGCGGCGGGTGGCTGCGACCGGTGCCTGGCCCGAGTTTTATCGGCTCGCGGGGCAAAATCACATCACCCCGGTTCAGCAGATCGGGTCATCGGCCGATGCCGTCGGCCCGATCCTGGCCGGCTTTATCGACCGGGTAACGCGTCAATCGATCGCATAATAGCGGAACAGCGAATGGTCGGGCTCGTCCGCATCGGTCAGCTTGGGGCGGCGTTGGCCGACGCCGACGATCACCGTGCGGTTGAGCCAGTCATGCGGCCCTTCGGGCGCCCTGAAATAGGGCGTGCAGCGAAAATAGCGCGCGATGGCGGGCTCTTCATCGGGCGATTGGCCGTGCGCGCGCAGGGGCCCGTGAACATAGCCCAGGTTGCGGATGTAGATCAGCGCGCCGTCGTCGGTCTTGATCATGTAATGGGCGTTGAGTTCCACCACGCCGTCGGCGCGGACGACGGGCCAGTCGGCGCCGCTGTAATCGACCAGCATGCCGTTGAGCCGCGGACCGGTCACCGTGCTGCCCTCGCCGATCGACGTATAGCCCTGCTGCGCGCCACCATAAATCGGCCCCAGCGACCAGCGCTTGTCGAAATTGATGCGGATATCGAATGCGTGGCTGTGGCGCAGCGCGAGCGCGGATTCGTCCATCAGGCTCTCCTTTTGTTGTTTGCCGGCACCCAGCATAAACTTGGGCTTGCGCAATTGATAAGACGCATTATCATGATTAATCAACAAATAAATGACGAGGCGAGGGCATGACCGAAACGTTCCAGCTGGCGATGCTTCCGGGCACGGATCCGGCGACCAATCCCTACAAGCCGCCCCTTCCTCCGCTCGGCGTGCACAGCGAAGTCGTCGACGGGATGCTGTTCGAACGCAACGTGCCGGTCAAGATGCGCGACGGCATCACCATCTATGTCGATCTGTTTCGGCCCGAGGGAGCGGCAGGCGAACAGAATCTGCCGGTGCTGCTCGCCTGGAGCCCCTATGGCAAGCACGGCAAGGCGGACAATCTGTGGCCACCTGCCGGAATCGAAAACGGCTGGATCAGCCGCCACACCGCGTTCGAGGCCCCCGACCCGGTCTATTGGACGCAAGCTGGTTACGCAGTGTGCTATCCCGATCCGCGCGGAAGCTGGCTGTCGGAAGGCGAATTGCGCCACAACGGCCAAGGCGAGGGCGAGGATGTCTACGACCTGATCGAATGGCTGGGCACGCAGGACTGGTCGAACGGCAAGGTCGGCATGACGGGCGTGTCCTATCTCGCCTGTATCCAGTACCTGGTCGGCCCGATGAAGCCCCCGCACCTCGCCGCGCTCAACCCGTGGGAGGGCTTTTCGGACTGGTATCGCGAGTTCTGCTATCACGGCGGAATGCGCGAGACCTGTTTTGTCGAGCGTGCAGCGCGCAATCTGAACTGGTCGACGACGCGCACCGAAAACACCGCCGAAAACGCCCGGCTCCACCCGCTTCACGATGCCTATTGGCGCAGCAAGGATGTGGACCTTTCGGCCATCGACTTGCCCGTTTTCGTGGTCGCCAGCTGGTCCGATCACGGGCTGCACACGCGCGGAACGCTGGAAGCGTACAAGGCCATATCCAGCGAGCAGAAGTGGCTGCTGGTCCACGGCCAGAAGAAATGGCGGCATTATTACACGCCCGAAAACGTCGTGCTGCAGCGCCAGTTCTTCGATCATTTCCTGAAAAATCAGCCCGATACGATGGCCGACTGGCCAAAGGTGCGCATCCAGGTGCGCACGCAAGGCAGCGAGGGACATTGGCGAGACGAGACCGAGTACCCGTTGGCGCGCACCGATTATCGCCCGCTCTATCTGAGTGCCGCCGACGGGGCGCTGGCCGAAAGCCTGCCCGCTGCGGTGTCCCGCGCGGAATATGATTCGAACGATCCCGATGCCGCCGCGACATTCGTTCACACCTTCGCCACCGCCACCGAGCTCACCGGCCATTTCAAGCTGCGGCTGTGGGTGCAGTCCGACGATGCCGACGACATGGATCTGTTCGTCGCACTCGACAAGCTCGATGCCAGCGGCGCGCGCGTTCCCTTCACCTTCTATGCGCTGTATGACGATGGCCCGCTGGCGCTCGGCTGGCTGCGGGCATCGCACCGTGCCATGGACGATGCACGTTCCACCCCCTGGCAGCCTGTCCATCGCCATGATGCCGAAGACCCGCTGCCACTCGGCGAACCTGTACCGCTGGAGATCGAAATCTGGCCGACATCGGTGCATTTCGATCCGGGCGAGTCGCTGCAGCTTTCCGTGAAGGGCAGCGATTTCTTCACCGAGGACCGCTACAATCTCGCCTTTGCGCGGCACGAGGATTTGCGCAACCACGGAACCCATAAGCTGCTCACCGGCGGGGAGTATGACAGCCATCTGCTGGTGCCCCACATCCCGATTGGCGGGGGGACCCCGGCATGAGCGGCTTCGACTATGCCGAATATGTCGAGGCGTTCAATCGCGGCGACGACGCTGCGCTGATCGATCGCTATTTCGTCGAGGATTTCAAGTTCATCGGCACCACTCGCGCGTACAACAGCCGGGCAGAGTTTCTCGACTTCCTGCGCTGGGCGCATGACGGGGTGCGCGAGATCATCCGCCCGATCACCGTTCTGGAATCCGACGACAGCATCTTTGCCGAGATCGACATGGATTTCGTCGCCACCGCGCCGCGGCCCGATTTTCCGTTCGGCCCGCTGATGCCCGGCGACATCAAGACGGTGAAGTTCTTCGTGCTGTACGCACTGCGCGATGGCATGGTGACCCAGCTCAAATCGATGACCTGGCCGGCCGAGTATCACATCAGCAAGGCCCCGATGCTGGGCAGCCACGCCGGCCAGCGCGCGGCGTTCCACGCCTATGCCACCGCGTTCAGCGCCGGCGACGGCGCGCGCTTTGGCACTTATTACACCGACGATGTCGTGCTCGACCTGCCGTCTGCACCGCTGCTGGAGGGCCGCGCCGCGATCGTCGGCTTTTACACCTCGATGTTCGAACGGGTCCGCGAATCGCTGACCATCAACCATCTGGTCGTCGATGATGGCGGGATTGCCGCCGACATCATCAGCACCTTCACCGCGCACGCCGACGCGCCGGACTTTCAGGTCATGCCGCTGCAGGCCGGACAGGCGGTCTCGGTGCGCGTGTTCGTTCATTACACACTCACCGCCGGACGCATTAGCCACATCAAGGTCGCCCGCGCCGGGCAGCCCGAGCTTCACCCTGCTTGAGAGGATCTCCATGACGCAAGCCCCCCACCCTTTTGCCCCGCAGATGGAATATGCCTTTTCCATCGCCATCACACTGACCAAGGCGCACTGGCTGCGTCCGACCACGATGGGTGCCACCCGCGCGGCGGTCTATGCCGCAGAAGGCACCGTCGAGGGTCCCAACATCAAGGGCAAGGTCGTGCCGATGAGCGGCGGCGACTGGCCACTGCAGCGTCCTGACGGCGTCATCGATTTCGATGCGCGCTATCTGCTCGAAACCGACGACGGTACCCTGATCTACATGCAGAACCGCGGCTTCCGCTGGGCGTTCACCCCCGAAGTCGCCGAGCGCATGGCGCGCAACGAACCGGCCGACCCTTCGGAATATTACATGCGCGTCAGCCCCAAGTTCGATGTGCCCGAAGGGCCCTACGACTGGATGGCCAAGCACGTGTTCGTCGGCGTCGCAGAGAAGATCCCCGGCGCCAACCGCATCCACTATTTCAAGGTTCTCTAACCGCGCCCACACAGACGATCGACCAGGCCGGACGGATCATCGATGGCGTTACCGCGCCATGCGACATGTCCGTCTGGCCGAGCAATCAGGAGGTCGTGCGTATACTCGGCGGGCACACGGTCAAGCGTTCGGTCGAAATGCAGCACTGTCAGCGGCAGTTCGCACCGCGCTGCGGCCTCGACGATGGGCGCCGTGTCCACGGATCGATCGAAGACCAGCAGGCTGTAACCCGCCCCCAACAGGTCATAGAGCGGGCGACCGTCAGCCACGACAAAATGCGGCACCCGGCACCCCGGCACGGTCGACGGCACGTAATCGTGCATGGTGTAGGCTGGCTGCGCGTCACCGTCATAAGCGATGATCGGCGAGGCATCGTAAAAATAGCCGTAGTTCAGCCCGGCACAGGCGAACTGCTGGACATTGAGCCGATAGGCCGCCTCTCCCACCTGCACGCGCGCAGCTTCGCCTTCAGGCGTATCGTCCTCGATCTCGGGCGGCAGGGTGGTACGCTCGCGGATCGCGCGTGCGGCGTGGCTCATGGCAAAGCGCGACACCTGCTCGGTGATCGGCTTGCGCTCGGCGACATACGCATCGAGAATGTCTGGGCTGGCCCAGCCCCGGATCACCCCGGCCAGCTGCCATGACAGGTCCATCGCATCGGCAATTCCGGCGTTCATGCCATAGCCGGCGTACGGCACCCACAGATGCGCCGCATCACCCGCGATGAAGATGCGGTCCTTGCGGAAGATATCGGCGACCAACCTGCGGCCGATCCAGTCCTCGTGCGCGACGATCTCGAGCGGAAAGTCGCCATTCACGCCGAGGATCGCGCGAATCCCGGCGTCGCGGTCGATCGAATCGAAGTCGGCCTCATCGGGCAGCAGATAGTTGTGCACCAGCCAGCGACGGATGCCGTCGATCGCCAGCACTGTCCCTGCGCGTTCGGGATTGTAGTTGTAGCTCATCCACGCCGGGCCACTGCCGAGTGCTCCAAGCAGCGCGGGGGAATCGATCAATGTCGACTGCACCCGCTGGATCACCGCATCGCCTTCGAGCTGGCCGCCGATCAATTTGCGCACAGTCGAGGTGCCGCCATCGCAACCGGCCATGTAGCGGGCCTGCAGTGTGATTATCCTGCCATCATCGAGGCTCTCGATGGTCGCGCTGACGCCATCTTCGTCCTGCGTTGCTGAGACGAAGCGGCAGTGCGACAGGATCGTGATGCGGGGATCTGCTGCGGCGCGCGCGAACAGGATCGGTTCGAAATGGATCTGGTTGACCCGATGCGGCGGCTCGGGCGTGGGCCAGTCGGTGTCCGGTCCGCCCGTTGCCGTATATCGGTCTTGCCGGCTGGGAATGCGGATGCGGGCCATTTCCTTGCCCGTCATCCGGGTGCGAAAGACGATGTCATTGGGAAAATCATCGGGCAGGCCGACCGCGCGCACCGCCCGCGAGAGCCCCAGCCTGCGGAATGTCTCCATCGTGCGCGATGCAATATGGTTGCACTTGACGCTGGGCAGCTGTCCCGCGGGCCGCGCTTCTACCAGCGTCACCGTCACCCCGCGCGCCGCCAGGTCGATGGCCAGCAGCATGCCGACGGGACCGCCACCGATCACGAGAACGTCGCATGCCATAACCGAGTCTCCCTCAAAACAAGTGAGACGTCTTACTTATTTGAGGGGAGAGGTCAAGCGTCGGTGATGGGTGTGCGGATGCTGGTGTTGAAAGCGTCCACGAACTGTCCGAGCAGCCGCACGAACGCGGCCGCGTCCTCTTCGCTGAAAACCTCCAGCGCGCGGGCCTGGGACCGGCGCGAAGCGGTTTCTGCCTGCGCCCGGATCGCCTCGCCGGCGGGCGTAATCGTCAGCATCCTGCGGCGGCGATCGCCCGGATCTGTCTTGCGCTCGATGAACCCGCGCTCTTCAAGATTGGTGACCACCAGCCCGGTCGTCGAACGATCAAGGCCCAGGAGGCGCGCGAGACTGGCCTGGTCGATCGATATGCCGCCCTGCAATGCGATCAGCATGCCGAACTGGGTCGAGGTGATCGCCAGGTCGTCGGTTTCCTCGGCAAACAGCGCGCTGGTGATCTGATGCGCGCGGCGGATCAAAAAGCCGGGGCGCCCGTAAAGGTCGGCGAGACTGCCGTTGTCCAGTCGATCGTCAGGTTTCATGCCGCAATCGCTATCACGTCACGCTGCGATTGGCGAGCCGGGTGCAAGGGCGCCAGGCGCAGCCGCTGCTTGTCAGACGCCGTCATTCTGCCCACCCGCGCGGCGGCCCAAGATTGACTTTGGCGGCCGTATGTTGAACAATCAATGAAATTGGGGACTGGAATTTGATGCCTGCAATCGATGTTCGCGATCCCCATTCAGCCGCCCCGCGATGAGGGCAGCAGCCACCAAGGAGAGAAACGATGGAAGTTCGCTTCCCTGATTTACCGCTCTACACCGGCTGGGGAAAGCCGTTGCGAACCGAATCCACCGTCGACGGGCTGGAGCTGATCGAGGGCACAGTGCCTGCCGAGCTGGACGGGACATGGTATCGCGCCGGTCCCGATCGCCAATATGCCCCGATGCTGGGCGATGACATCTTCATCGACGGTGAAGGCATGGCGCACATGATCCGGATCCGCGACGGCAGCGTGTCTTATCGCAGCCGCTGGGTGCGCAACGCAAGGTTCAACGCTCAGGCCGCAGCCGGCCGGTCGCTGTTCGGCAAATATCGCAACCGCTTCACCGACGATCCATCGGTCGAGGGCATCAGCGGCGGTACCGCCAACACCAATGTCATTTTTCACAATGGCCGCTTGCTGGTGCTGAAAGAGGACGATCTGCCGTTCGAGGTCGACCCCGATACGCTCGACCCGATCGGCATTTACGATTTCGATGGCAAGGTCCGCGCCACATCGCTCAGCGCGCATCCCAAATGGTTTCCCGATGATGGCCGCCTGCTTACCTACAGCTATCAGGCCAAGGGCGACGGTAGCAAAGACGTCGTGTTCTATGACATGGATGACCAGGGCAACATTCACGACGAAATCTGGTTCGAGATGCCATGGGCGTCGATCTGCCACGATTTCGCGGTAACGCCCCATTTCGCGATCTTTCCCTTCATGCCGCTGGTGACCACGCTGGACAATATCAAGCAGGGCAGCACCTTCTACGAATGGCATCCCGACAAGCAGGTCGTCGTGGCATTGGTGAAGCGCGGAGGCACCGCTGACGATATCCGCTGGTTCCGTGGCCCGGCAGGATCGCTTTCGCACATGATGAATGCCTTCGAGGATGGCGACAAGGTTCACCTCGACGCCTGCTATTATGACGGCAACTGCTTCCCGTTCTTCCCCACGCCCGAAGGCAAGCATGTCGAGGGCTGCCCGCCGATCTTGTCACGCCTGACGTTCGACCTCAGCCGCAACGATGATGGCTTCGACCGGCGCCCGCTGATCAACACGCCCGGCGAAATGCCTCGCGCCGATGATCGCTATCAGGGCCAGGCGTGCGGCAAGGGCTATCTGATTGTCGGACGTCAGCCGGATGGATCGAGCGGCATCGGGTGCGTCGATCTGGCGACCGGCGAACTCACCCGCTGGGCACCCGGAGCGCTCGCCTCGGTGCACGAGCCGCAATTCGTGCCCCGCTACAAGGGGTCTGCCGAAGGGGACGGCTGGCTGCTCGTCATCGTCAACCGACTGGATGCAGGCCACAGCGAGCTTGCGATCCTCGATGCGCAGGACATCACGCGCGGCCCGGTGGCGCGGCTGCATCTGCCGGTGCGGGTGCGCTCCACGTTCCACGGCACCTGGGTCGATGGCGAAAAACTGCGCGCGAACGCGCCTGGCGAGATGGCCGAAGCCGTCTGACCTAGCCGGCTGCGGCAGGCGGGACGAACCGCCTGCCGCCTGGTTGCGCCGCTCGTTTCAGGCGACGGCAGGTTCGCCTGCAGCTGGCTCCTCGTGCATGGGACGAAGGTTCGCCACCAGCAGCGCGACGATCACGGGCGAGATCGCAATGATCGCAAGCGTGAACTGCAGCGAAAACGCCGAAGCCAGGGCAAAGCCGCCCAGCAGCGGGGCTATGATGCCGCCGATGCGGCCCGCTCCGCCCGCCCAGCCAATGCCGGTGGAGCGGATGGCGGTGGGGTAGACCCGCGTCATCAGCATGTTGAGCCCAGCCTGCCCGCCCGACTGGCAGAAGCTCCAGCCCAGGAGAAGCGGGACGAAATAGGGCGATTCGAACGGCACCGTGCCGATCAGCGTCAGCGATACTGCAATTCCCAGATAATAGGCCGGGATCAGCCGGTTGGGCGGGAACCGGTCCATCAGGAACCCGATGGTGACCGTGCCCACCATGCCGCCGAGAAATCCGATCATCGAGACGATGGCAAAGCGTTGGATGCTGATGCCTGCCATCTCCTGGAAGAATGTCGGCAGCCAGGCGGCAAGCAGTGCAATGTTACCCATGCTGAGCAGGCAGGCCAGCCAGACCAGGGTCGTCGTGCGCGCGCGCCCATCGCGAAACACATCGACGACGCGCGTCTTGCGGCCCTTGCCGGGTCGGTCGGGTGTGACGAAACGCTCCTCGCCGGTCAGCTGGAGATCGGGCTCGATCAACGCGATGGTGCGCGCGATTCCCGGATCACTGGCGTTGCGTTCCACCCGGAAGGTCAGCGATTCGGGCAGGAACAGCCCAAGCAGCGGCACCAGAGCCAGCGGCAGCAGCCCGCCGATCCAGAACGCGGCCTGCCAGCCATAAGCGGGAATGAGCAGCGCGGCTGCGGCCCCTGCCGCGCTGCCGGCGCTATAGCCCGCGATCGAAAGCGCGATGAAGGTCGATCTCCTCCGTTCCGGCGTGAATTCGGCAACCAGAGCCACGGCCCCGGGCAGGACAGCCGCCAGAAACAGTCCGGCCAGTCCGCGCAGGACGGCGAGGGCAACGATCGACGTCGCAAAGGTCGTCGCGACCGACAAGACCCCGAAGATCGCGCAACACAGCATCAGCGACCGCTTGCGGCCGAACTTGTCAAACAGCGGGCTGACCAGAAACGCGCCGACCGCAAGCCCGATCTGTTGAAACAGGAACACCAGGGTCATGGCGGCAGGCGTAACCCCGAAGTCCGCAGCGATGGCCGGGGCGATCTTGCCCACGACGAAGATATCGAACCCGTCGATGAACATCACCACGGTCAGCATGGCCAGCACTCTGAAATGCACGGCCTTCAATTGCTGGCGGTCGATAAACTGTTGAACGTCAAAGGACTGCATGACCTTGCTCTCCCATCCGCGACTCTCTTGCCAGGCCGCTTGCAGCACCGTCGTAACCGCAGATTGGGTCGTTGACAAATCATCATATAACCCGACTGATCCTGTGCTTGACCGGTCCGGAGAAAATGATACGACGTCTTATCATATTCGGAGGGTGAGGCGTGGTCGATACCTATGACGTCGTGATTGTCGGCGGCGGACCGGTGGGCCTCGGCCTCGCGGTGCAACTGGGCCAGGCCGGGATTTCGGTCCTGCTCGTCGAGCGCCACGCTAACCCGGTGAAGGTGCCCAAGGGGCAGAATCTCACGCAGCGCACCATGGAGCACTTTCAGGCGTGGGACGCCGAAGCTGCCCTGCGCAATGCGCGCACAATCCCCCCGGAATACGGAATCGGCGGGCTTACGGCCTATGGCACCCTGCTGGGGGAATATCGTTACGACTGGCTCGCCCGCGAACGGGTGCGCGAGTATTACCGGACGGACAACGAGAGGCTGCCGCAATATTGCACCGAGCAGGTCTTGCGCGATCGGGTCGCCGCCCTGCCCTCTGTCGTAACCGCGCTGGGCTGTACGGCGCAGGCCGTTTCGCAAGATGAGGGCGGCGTCACGATCCATTACCGGAATACCACCGGGACCGAACATGTGGCGAGCGCACAGTATCTGGTCGGCTGCGACGGAAGCAGGTCGCTGATCCGTCACGAGGCCCAGATCACCGAGATGCGGTCCGACCACGACCGGACCATGGCGCTGATCGTGTTTCGCTCCGATGGCCTCAACCGGCTGCTCGAGCGGTTTCCCGGCAAGTCCTTCTACAATGTCCTCACGCCCGAGCTTGAGGGCTACTGGATGTTCCTTGGCCGGGTCGATCTTGACGGCAACTGGTTCTTCCATGCGCCGGTTCCGGACAGCGCGCGAACCGACGCCTTCGATTTTGCAGAGTATCTTCACCGCGCGGTGGGGGCCGAGTTCGACGTGGCGATCGAGTATACCGGCTTTTGGGATCTGCGCTTTGCGCAGGCAGACGCCTATCGGGCCGGCCGGATCTTCCTGGCTGGCGATGCGGCGCACAGCCATCCGCCTTATGGCGGCTATGGCATCAACACCGGGCTGGAAGATGCGCGCAATCTGGGCTGGAAACTGGCGGCAGTTCTGCACGGCTGGGGCGGCGCACATCTGCTCGACAGCTACCATGCCGAACGCCATCCGGTCTTCGAATCCACCGCGCGAGACTTCATCGAAAAGTCGATCCGCGAAGACAGCCGGTTCCTTGCCCGGTATTCGCCTGCCAGGGACCAGGACGCCTTCGAGGCGGAATGGTGCAACCGCGGTAGTGGCGCAAAAACCGAAGTGGAGAGCTTTGCGCCGCATTATGCCGGCTCGCCGATCGTGTTCGGACCGGATGGCGCGGTATGCAGCGCGGTCGGCGTGCACAGTTTTGCCGCGCGGCCCGGCCATCATCTCGCGCCAAGGGCCATGTCGAACGGCAGCGCCGCGCCGGATATCGCCAGGGCTGGATTGACGCTGCTCGCGCTCGACGCCGAGGCGGACGACGTGGCGGCCTTCGAGACCGCAGCAAACGACTGCCGTGTTCCCTTGGCGGTGCTGCATGACACGTTCGACAATGGGCGAGAGGCCTATGGCGCGCGGCTGGTCTTGCTGCGCCCAGACGGTTTCGTTGCCTGGGCTGGAGAACGGCTGGACACGACCGCCAGCGCCATCATCGCCCGCGTCACGGGTCAGGATGGTCCGGAAAGCGCGGCTACCCGCGCGATCCGAAGCTAGATCGAATAGAAATCGACGACGGTGGGGATGACATCGTTGAGCAGCAGGATTTTCTTGGCCGCGATGCGCCAGGCTCCATCGACACGCTGCAGGGCGTGCTGATAGCGCCCGAAGAACACATGGGTGCGATCGCTGCGGCGGTCGTAGAGGTGGACGGTAAAGCACGACGAGATGACGGCTTCGCTGCTGTCGGCGCGTTCGACCAGCACGTTGGTGATGGCGTGCACGACGCGCGAAGGTGGCGTGGACGCCACGGACATTCCCGATCGCGCCCGCCAGACCCGGTCCTCGAGATTGCGGCGCCCGCGATAATAGATCAGCGACAGTTCGCTTTCCGGGTCTTGCGTCGGGGTCGTCTCATCGCGCCACGCCGGCACCCAGAACACCGAGTCGGGCAGATACAGCTCGAGCCATTCCTCCCAGCGACTTTCGTCGAGCAGCAACGCCTCGGTATAGAGGAATTCTTCCGCGTCGTTGCGGGAAAGGGGGGCGTTCACGAGGCCGATCCCTCCAGCATGCGGCGCGCCCATTCGCGATAGTAGCTTTGGTACAGCGTCTCGTCGCACAGCTGGGCATCGGCCAGCACGCTGAACTGGGGCTCCATGCCCAAAGGCTGAGAGAACAGATTGCCTCCCGGCCTGCTCGCCGTCATGCCGCGCGCATAGCCCTGCAACCAAGGCTCGACCCGGCTCGCAAATCCGCGCTGGCAGTTTTCGTAACTGACTGTGTCATCGGGCGTGGCCATGCCGCTGGGGTTGAAAAAATCCTCATACTGGCGGATGCGCTGGCGGCGTGCCTCGGCCGCCTCACCCTTGGGAGCGATGCACCAGGTGCGCATTTCGGTCTTGCCGACGCCGACCGGTCGGATCACGCGGAGCTGGCTCGAGGCGTTTTCCGCGATCTGCAGATTGGGAAAGATCGTCAGGTTGCGCATGTTGAACATCCAGTCGCGCTTGGCCTCACCATGCCGCTCTGCCAGCACCGTCGCCCGATCATAAAGCGGCAGAGCATCCGATATTTCAAACCGGCCCCAGTTGAGGACATGGCCGTATGGGAAGCTGTAGCTCCCACCCTGGATACCTTCGGCGTCGCCCGTCCAGTATTCGCTGCTTTCCCAGACCGAGCGCACGACACTGGCATCGGTCTGTTCCTTGCGCTGTTCAAGCACGCGGATGTAGGACGGATGCGCCGAGGTGAAATGATAGGCATCCGAGCAGTTTTCCAGCTGCAGCTTCCAGTTCGCGTCGTAGGTAAACGTCACCTCGCCGGGGACCAGCTCGACCCCCTCCTCGCTTTGATCGGCGATCAGATCGAGCAGGATTGCCGCCTCGCCCAGATGTTCGGTGAGCGATGGCACCGCGGCGTTCAGGCTGCCAAACAGAAACCCGCGATACTCGCCGAAAACGGGGAGCGCGGGAAGATCATGGCTCGATGCGTCGAAGCTGTCGGCGTAACAACCGGCCTTTCGCCACTTGATCGCCTTGTTCTGGCCGGCACTGTCGAACGACCAGCTGTGATAGGGGCAGACGTGCAGACGGGCGTTGCCGTGCAACCTCTGGGCAACACGTGACCCCTTGTGGGGGCAGCTGTTGACCAGCCCGTGGAGCTTTCCATCGCCATCGCGGCTGACCAGCACCGGAACGCGGCCGATGGTGGTGGTAAAATAATCATACGGGCCAGGGGCTTGGGCCGCCAGCCCGAGAAACACCCAGCCGCCTTCGAAGATGTGACGCATCTCGAGATCGAAAACATCGGGATCATCGAAGATCGCACGGCTGACGCGGAACACCCCATCATCCGGACGGTCATCGATGAGTTCGGCAAGCCGGCCTTTCAACATAATGCGATCCTTTGGCGTGTGCGCATCAGGACACCACGACTTCAACCAGCGTCGAGCCACGGGCACTGAAGGATGCGGCGAGCGCAGCATCAAGTCCATTGGCATCTGTGACCCTGACAGCGCTCAGTCCCTGGCCTTCGGCCAGCGCGCAGAAGTCGATGTCGGGCAATTGCGTCCCGACGGTCTTGTCGAGGCCGAAAATCCTGCCGAAACTGGCCAGCGCCGCATAGCCGCCGTTGTTGATGATGATGAAGCTGATCGAGAGGCCCAGTTGCACCGCCGACCAGAGCCCCTGGATGGCGTACATGCTCGATCCATCGCCCAGAAGCGCGATCACCTTTTCGGATGGGCGTGCCAGCGCGACCCCCACGGCTGCTGGAAGACCATGGCCAAGGCCGCCACTGGCGCAGGTATAGAACGTGTCGCGCTCGAGCATCGGCAGATGGTCGTGCATTGGTCCGCGGCTTGACGGTGCCTCTTCCACCACGATCGCGCCATGCGGGCGATGGCGGGCAATCTGCTGCAGCACGAACGCATCTGAAAATTCCATGCCGTGCAGAACGGGCGCCGGTTGCCGCAACGGCGGAGGGGCCCGCTCCATCGGCGGCGGTCCGGCAAGCAGGCTGAGGATCGCGAGCCGGGTGTTGGCGACAACGGCCATGCCGTCGGGTGCCCAGGCAGCCTGGGCAGGGTTGTCGACGATCTGGATCACCCGCGCCCCTTCGGGCACATGAGGCCCAAAACCTTCGACATGATAGAGCGACAGCGGTCCGCCCAGAACCAGGATGAGATCGTGACCCTGGAGGCGGGCGACGATCTTTTCGCGGCCGGCATCGAGAAAGCCTGCAAACAATCGGTGGTCTTCGGGGAAGCTGTTGCGCGCCGACATCGGCGCCACCCAGACCGGGGTGTTGTGCCGTTCGGCAAGCGCGATTACCTCGTCCCAGGCCTGGTCGCGTGCAACGCCAGCGCCGACCACGATCACCGGTCGATCGGCAATCGCCAGCGCGTCGGCGGCATCTGTGAGGGCTGCGGGATCGCCGGGATTGATGGCGGAAACCCGGCGCGCCCTGATCGGTTCGCAGGGCCTGTCCCAGTCATCGACCGGGATCGATACGAACGTCGGCCCGCACGGCGGCTCCATCGCAACGTAATATGCACGCGCGATAGCGGCCGGCACATCCTGCGCGCACGCAGGCTCGCACGCCCATTTGACAAAGGGTCGCGGAAATTCGGTTGCGCGCTCGGCAAACAGGAACGGTTCGCACGACAGGATCGATCGCGCCTGTTGTCCGGCAGTGATCACCAGCGGCGTCTGGTTCTTGAATGCGGTGAACAGATTGCCCAGCGCATGGCCGGTCCCGGCAGACGAATGGAGATTGACCAACGCGGCGTTGCGCTTGGCTTGCGCATAGCCGTCGGCCATGGCCACCACGATCGATTCCTGAAGCCCCAGGACATAGCGGAAATCGTCCGGAAAATCGCGAAACAACGGCAACTCGGTCGATCCGGGGTTGCCGAAGATGGTCTGCATGTCCAGCGCGCGCAGCAGCGCTATCGTGGCCTCTCTCACGGTTGTCATGGCGCGGTGCTCTCTCCTGTTGCATCCGCTTTGAGCGAACACGGACATTTCAACCATTGCAAATTATCGGCAATGTCATACGTTTTTTGCATGACTTTCGATCAACGCAAGCTCTCAGCCTTCGTGGCTGTGGTCGATACCGGCAGCGTCGGGCGCGCAGCGATCGTCAACAACATGACGCAACCGACCCTGAGCAGGCTGGTCCGCGAGATGGAACAGCGGTTGGGAGTCGACCTGTTCGAGCGGCACAGCAAGGGCATGACGCTGACCGCATCGGGAGAGGTGTTTGCCCCTTATGCCCGCATGCTGCTGTTCGAGATGCAGCAGGCGAGCGAGGCGCTCGACGCGGTGCAGGGAATCCAGCGGGGCACGGTCCGTCTGGGGGCGGTCGCCGCGACCACGCGCAGCCTGGTGCCCAAGGCATCGGCCCGGCTGCTCAAGGCTTCCCCCGCGCTGCGCATTGCGCTTCTGGAAGCGCCTCAGGGCACGCTGACCGAGGCTTTGCTTGCGCGCAAAATCGATCTGATGATCGCCCCGCACTTGCCCGATCATCCCGACATGGTGCGGATCAGCCAGTGCCAGTTCGATGATGTCTTCACCGTCTTCTGCTCGACACAGCATCCGCTGGCGCGCGCCAGCGATGTCGATCTGGACAGGGTGCTCAAGGAGAACTGGGTGATGCCCCCTGTCGGATCGACGCCGCGATCCTTGTTCGATGCGCTGGTCCGCAAAGCTGGGCAAGCGCTTCCGACCGTTGCGATCGAAGCCACATCGGTGGGCGCGCAGGTCGCCTGCGTCGTGCACGGCAGGGTGCTGGGCTGGCTGCCGCATCCGCTGATCGAGAGCGAGGTCGGCAACGGCACGATCAAGCTGCTGACCATCCCCGAACTGTCGCTGCACCGCAGCTTCTACGTCTATCGGCGATCGCGCGGCCTGCTGCCGGACGCGGCGCGGCGCTTTCTCGAAATGCTGCCACAGGTCGCGGAGACGGCCTGAATGGGCCCGTTTGCAGCGCTGCGTCATCGCGCGTAGCGCTTCAACCTCGCGGAACAGGTGGAGAGCGCCATGCAGAATATCGTGATCGTCGGAGCAGGTGCGATGGGCTGCTATTTCGCCGCGCGCCTCGGGGAGGCGGGGTTGTCCGTCACATTGGTCGACATCGACCCGGTGCGGCTGGAGCTGCTGACGCGAGACGGCATCAAGGTGAGCGACGACAGGGGAGAGCGCACCGTAGCTACCCGTGCCATGCGTGCGCAAGATGTCGCGCCCGGGGCGGACCTCGTCATGCTGTTCACCAAGGGTGTGCACAGCGCGGCAGCCGCGCAATCGGTCGCACATCTTGCAGATGGCAAAAGCTATGCGCTGACATTGCAGAACGGCATCGGCAATGCGGAAATCCTGGCAGAGGTCTTCACGCCCGAGCGGGTGCTGATCGGGGTCACCGACATTCCGGCCGATCTCGAAGGCCCCAACACCGTCGCCTCGCATGGCCTGGGGCATATCCGGCTGGGCAGCATGCTGGCCAGGATGCATCCCGTCGCCGAGCAGGTGGCGCAGCTGCTGACCCTGAACGGGTTGAACGCCGAGGCAGATGTCCGGGTCGAGGTGGCGATCTGGGAGAAGGTGGCGTTCAACGCCGCGCTCAATGCACTTGCCACGGTCAGCGGAGCAACGGTGGGCGGCATGGACCATCCCGCGGGTCGCCACATCATCACAGCGGTGGTCTCAGAGGTCGTCGCAACCGCCGCTGCCCGGGGAGTGCAGATCGATACCACGCGGATCTGGGGCAAGATCGACTTTGCGCTGGCCAATCATCGTGGCCACAAGGCATCGATGTTGCAGGACATGCTGGCCGGTCGCGCAACGGAGATCGAGTCGATCAACGGTGCCGTCGTGCTCGCCGCCGCCCAGGCGGGCATCGCGACGCCGGTGACGTCGACGCTCGCAGATATCATCCGGTTGATGGAGGCGCAAAGGCCGCGGTGATCCCCGTCGGCGGGGCAGCTGCGATAAGCCCGAGAAGAGCGTTACCGGATCGAACGGCCTGGTCTAGGTCTCGCTGCCCGCCAGCGTCCTGAGCGCAGTGATCATGTCGGGCAACAATGCGACATCCAGCCTGTCTCGAAACCGGGCCTCGTGCGCATCGATGATCGTCTGCGCGGCGCAGACCTTGGCGACGCCCAATTCCGTCAGAGCCAGCGACTGCGATCGGCCATCCACCCGTGATTTCTGGATGAACCCCCGTTTCAGCAGGCCGCCCATCAACGGCGCCATATTGGCACGCGCGATCCCCAGCACCCGCCCGATGTCGCTTTGGGTCAGACCCGGATTGGCGCGGATCAGGATCAGGATCGTGGCCTCGGTCGGGCGCAGATCCGCCGGGGCCAGCGACGAACCCAGATCGGCCATCATCGCGGTCGATGCGCGGCGCAGCCAGTAACCCAGCAGATCCACCAGCGGATCGGGGACCCGAGAAATGTCGTTCTCTGAGGCGCCTGCATTCATCACGAAAGGCCAAAACCGCTATTGTGCATAACAATCAACATAGCTATGCTTTATAGCAATAACGGTGAGTGAGAGGAACTTGAATGATGCACACCATTTCCCTTTCAATCGGTGGTCAACCGATGACGACAGCCGCGACGTTCACCCGCCATAACCCGGTTACCGGCGCTGCCGCAACGGCTGCGGCGGCCGCGACTTCGCAGGACGCCTGCGCCGCGGTCGATGCCGCCGCTGCCGCCTTCCCCGCATGGTCCGCGCTTGGCCCCAACGCCCGCCGCGCGAAGCTCGCCAAGGCCGCCGACGCACTCGACGCCAAGGTCGATGCATTCATCGACGCGATGATGAACGAGGTCGGCGCAACCGAAGGCTGGGCGCGGTTCAACCTGATGCTGGCCAGCAGCATGGTGCGCGAGGCGGCCGCGATCACCACCCAGATCAGCGGCGAGGTCATCCCTTCCGACAAGCCCGGCTGCATCGCCATGGCCGTGCGCGAGCCCGCCGGAGTCGTGCTGGGCATCGCGCCGTGGAATGCGCCGATCATCCTGGGCGTGCGCGCTATCGCGGTGCCACTGGCCTGCGGCAACACGGTGGTGCTCAAGGCATCGGAACAGTGCCCGCGCACGCATGCGCTGATCGTCGAGGCGTTTGTCGAAGCCGGCTTCGGCGATGGCATCGTCAATCTGGTCACCAATGCGCCCGAGGATGCAGGCGATGTCGTCGGCGCGATGATCGATCACCCTGCGGTCCGGCGCATCAACTTCACCGGATCGACCGCCGTGGGCCGGATCATCGCCAGGCGCGCGGCCGAGCACCTCAAGCCGGTGCTGCTCGAACTGGGCGGCAAGGCGCCGCTGATCGTGCTGGAAGACGCCGATCTCGACGAGGCGGTCAAGGCGGCAGCGTTCGGCGCGTTCATGAACCAGGGCCAGATCTGCATGTCGACCGAGCGGATCATCGTCGTCGATGCGGTTGCCGATGCCTTTGCCGAAAAATTCCGCGCCAAGGTCGCAACGCTGGCGGTGGGCGATCCGCGCGAAGGCAAGACCCCGCTGGGCGCTGTCGTCGACACCAAGACGGTCGCGCACGTCCAGGCGCTGGTCGATGAGGCGGTCGCGCAGGGCGCACGCCAGATCAACGGCGGCACATCCGATGGCGTTCTGATGCCGGCGCATGTCATCGATGCGGTCACCCCGGACATGCGGCTGTTCCGCGAAGAAAGCTTCGGCCCCGTCGTCGCCATCGTCCGCGCAGCCGACGAGGCCCATGCGATCGAGCTGGCCAACGACACCGAATACGGCCTGTCCGCCTCGGTCTTCACCCGCGATATCGCGCGCGGGCTTCGCGTTGCGCGGCTGATCAAGTCCGGCATCTGCCACGTCAATGGCCCCACCGTGCACGACGAGGCGCAGATGCCCTTCGGCGGCACCAAGGCCTCTGGCTACGGCAAGTTCGGCGGCCAGGCCGGCATCGACAGCTTTACCGAGCTGCGCTGGATCACCATCGAGACCCAGCCCGGCCACTTCCCCATCTGACCCCTTTTCCATCACGACATGTCCATCACCACAATTCCGGAAAGCGCCTGACATGACCAACACCTTGAATATCGACGGAATCGACCCGGTTGAACTCGCCACCGTGACCTTTTCGGTCGAAAACGGCATCGCCTGGGTCAACTTCAACCGCCCCGACAAGCGCAACTGCATGTCGCCGCGCCTCAACCGCCAGATGATGCGCGTGCTCGATGCGCTGGAGTTCCGCGAGGATGTCGGCGTGCTGGTGCTGACCGGCGAGGGCACCGCCTGGTCGGCGGGCATGGATCTGAAGGAGTATTTCCGCGAGACCGAGGCTGACGGCCTGCGCGGTACCCGCGGCGCCCAGCGCGAGAGCTATGGCTGGTGGCGCCGCCTGCGCTGGTACCAGAAGCCGACGATCGCGATGGTCAACGGCTGGTGCTTTGGCGGCGGCTATGGCCCGCTGTTCGCCTGTGACCTGGCGTTCGCCGCGGACGACGCGCAGTTCGGCCTGTCGGAGATCAACTGGGGCATCCTGCCCGGCGGCGGTGCGGCGAAGGTCGCGACCGAGCTCACCAGTTTCCGCAACGCGATGTACCACGCGATGATGGGCGAGAACGTCGATGGCAAGACCGCAGCACAATGGGGCTTCGTCAACGAATCGCTGCCGCTCGACCAGCTCAGGGCGCGCGTGACCGAGGTCGCCAACGTGCTGCTCAAAAAGAACCCGATCGCACTCAAGGCCACCAAGGACGCTATCCGCCGGGTTCGCGAGATGAGCTATGACAATGCCGAGGATTACCTGATCCGCGCGCAGGAGGCCGCCAACAGCTATGACAATGATGGCCGCAAGGAAGGCATCAAGCAGTTCATCGACGACAAGACCTACAAGCCGGGTCTTGGCGCGTACGACCGCTCGAAAACCTCTGCCTGATCAGACCCAGACCAAAGCCGGAAACGCCCTGCCATGTCAGCCGACACCCTCGCTCCGCCTGCCCCGGCCACCCGCGCCGCATCGCTCGATCGCCTGCTGCGCCCCCGCTCGGTGGCGATCGTCGGTGCTTCCGAAAAGCCCGGTGCCTTGGGCAACTCGGTGCTGTCCAATCTGGTCCGCAACGGGTTTTCAGGCGATATCCACCTGATCAACCCCAAGCGGGCCGAGATCGAGGGACGGCCATGCCTTCCCTCGGTCGAGGCGCTGCCCGATGGGGTCGATTGCGCCGTGCTCGCCATTCCGCGCGCGGCAGTGCTGGACACGGTGCGTGCGCTGGCGGGGCGCGGGGTCGGTTCGGCGATCATCTTCTCCGCAGGCTTTGCCGAGGGCGGCGAAGAGGGCTTGGCCGAGCAGCGCGCCATCGGGCAGGTCGCTGCGGACAGCGGGATGGTGATCGAAGGGCCCAATTGCCTTGGCATGACCAACTTCATCGACCGCGTGCCGCTGACCTTCGTCGAGACCGACGCCACGCCCCTGGGCGCGCGCGACGGCATCGGTGTCGTCTCGCAAAGCGGGGCGATGGCGTGCGTGTTGTGCACCACATTGGCCAGCAGGGACCTCGGACTGTCGTTCTCGATCTCGACCGGCAATGAGGCCGCGAGCGGCGTCGAGGATTATGTCGAATATCTGCTGGACGATCCCCAGACCAAGGTCATCGCGATGATCGTCGAGCAGTTCCGCAATCCGCAGCGCTTCATGGCGGCCGCGCGGCGGGCGCGGGCGCTGGGCAAGACGATCGTGCTGCTCCACCCGGGCAAGAGCAGCGCCGCACGCGAATCCGCTGCGACCCACACCGGCGCGATGGCGGGCGATTATCAATTGATGCGGGTGAAGGTTGAACGCGCGGGTGCGATCTTCGCCGAAACGCTCGAGGAACTGGGCGACATCGCCGAAATCGCACTGCGCTGTCCGATCATCCCGGCGGCCGGGGTTGCGGTGCTCGGCGAATCGGGTGCGTTCAAGGCATTGACGCTCGACTTGTGCGAAGGGCTGGGACTCGACCTGCCGAAGATCGACGACGACAACGCGCCCGCCCTGCGTGCGGCGCTGCCCCCGTTTGTCGGTGTAAGCAATCCGCTCGATCTGACCGCACAGGGGCTGGTCGAACCGGACCTCTATTTCCGCACCCTCGCCGCATTGTTTGACGACGATCGCTTCGGCAGCGTGCTGGCCGGGATCATCCAGACCGACCCGGTGACGATGGCGATCAAGCTGCCGCCCATCCTGCGGGCGGTACGCGAGCTTTCGCCTGCCAAGCCGGTGATCTTTGCCGGGCTCGATGAAGGCGCTCCGATCGGCAGCGATTATATCGATCAGCTTCGCGCGCTCGGGATCCCCTATTTCCCCTCGTCGGAACGCGCATTGCGGGCGCTGCGGCGGTTGAACGCCTTTGCCCTTCGCGATTTCGCGATTGACGATGTCAGCGGCCTTCCCGCTCCCGGTCTGCCAAGCGGCAATGCCATCGTGCCCGAATACCGCACCAAGCAGATTCTCGGCGCGCTCGGCCTGCCATTCCCGCGCGGGGCGTTCTGCACCTCACCCGACGAAGCGGTTGCCGCTGCCGCCAGCATCGGCTTTCCCGTGGTGATCAAGGCGCAGTCGGCCCTGCTCAGCCACAAGAGCGACGCCGGCGGGGTAATCCTGAACCTGGCCGATGCGGACGCTGTGCGGGCAGGATGGGACCGGCTCCACGCCAATGTTGCAGCTTACGATCCGGGCATGGCGCTGGATGGTGTTCTGGTCGAAGGCATGGGCGAGCGCGGCACCGAGCTGATCATCGGCGCCAGGAACGATCCCGATTGGGGGCCGGTCATCCTGGTCGGCTTTGGCGGGGTGACCGCCGAGATCCTGCAGGATGTGCGGCTGCTGCCGCCAGACCTGACGCACGAGGCGATCCTGCGCGAGCTGGATCTGCTCAAGAGCGCGGCGATCCTGCGCGGATTTCGCGGATCGCCTGCGCTCGATGTCGATGCGGTCGCACGGTTGGTTGCCACCCTTGGGCGCATCCTCCTGAGCGAGCCAGGCATCGCCGAGATCGACCTCAACCCCGTCATCATCTATTCCTGCGGCAAAGGCGTGATCGCGCTCGATGCATTGATGGTCACGGCCGCGCAGCACGAGTGACGACCGCAACGACGAGAATGGCACCGGAGGGGGCGAGAGAATGACCGCAGATGTGAGGGCCACTCTCGACAGGGCACCGATGGGCAGGCTGCAGATCGCGGCCATCGTGCTGTGCGTTCTGCTCAACGCGCTCGACGGCTTCGACGTGCTGGCGATCAGCTTTGCCTCGCCCGGAATTGCCGCCGAATGGGGCATCGACCGCGCCGCACTCGGCCTTGTGCTGTCGATGGAACTGATCGGCATGGCCGCAGGATCGATCGTTCTGGGATCGGTCGCCGACCGCATCGGACGCAGGCCGACAACGCTGATATGCCTGGTCATCATGGCGCTGGGCATGGCCGCGGCGACCTTCGCAGGGACGGTCGAGGAGCTGTCTGCCTACAGGCTGTTCACCGGCCTCGGCATCGGCGGAATGCTGGCGTGCACCAACGCGATGGTCGCCGAATTCGCCAACGCCCGCGCGCGCAGCCTCGCGGTCGCGATCATGGCGGCGGGCTATCCCATGGGCGCGATCCTGGGCGGATCATTCGCATCGCAGCTGCTGGTCGATGGCAACTGGCGCGACGTCTTCACCTTCGGCGCGGTGATCACCGCCGTGTTCCTACCCGTCACCTTCCTGCTGCTGCCTGAATCGATCGGGTTTCTGGTTCACAAGCGACCAGCGGGCGCGCTGGCGCGGGTCAATGCGATCCTGTCGCGGATGGGCCACGACCAGGTCGATGCCCTGCCCGACCCGGACCCTGCAGCGCCCAAGGCGGGCTTCCGCCAGCTGTTCGCTCCCGGTCTCGCGCGGACCACATTGTTCCTGACCCTCGCCTATTTCTGCCACATCATGACTTTCTACTTCATCCTCAAATGGATCCCCAAGATCGTCGTCGACATGGGATACGCCGCATCGGCCGCGGGCGGGGTGCTGGTCTGGGCGAATGTGGGCGGGTTGATCGGCGCATTGCTGCTGAGCGCGCTGAGCTGGCGGTTCCCTATCCGCAATCTGGTGATCGGCGCGATGCTGCTGTCGTTCGTGACGGTCACCATCTTCGGACAGGGCCAGAGCGACATCGCCATGCTGGCAGCGGTCGCGGCAGCGGCAGGATTCTGCACCAACGCCGGTGTGGTCGGCCTGTACGCGCTGATCGCCCAGGCCTTCCCCACCGCGGTGCGCGCCAGCGGCACCGGGTTCGTCATCGGCTTTGGCCGAGGCGGCGCAGCCGTCGGACCGATCCTCGCCGGCTTCCTGTTCAGCATCGACCTGGGCCTCGCCTCCGTCGGGCTGGCGATGGCGTGCGGATCGCTGCTCGCTGCCGCGATGCTGCTGTGGCTGCCGAAACCGGCGCCTGTTCGATGATCGGTCGCGCACCTTCCAAACGGGTTGCGGAGGAATGGTGCCCGATCGGCGCGGTGGTCGTGACAAGCCTGTTCGGTTTGTTGATCCCCTGAGGCATGAAGGTCGCGCGTGCGGCCGCCCGAGCGATCAGACTTGCGGTGCCTTGTCTGAAGGTTTCTCCAGTCGCACGCGCGTGATCTTGAGGCCGCTCACCTCTTCGATCGTCAGCCGATACCCTGCGACATCGATCCGATCGCCCAGTTCGGGGACGAACCCTTTTTCTGCGAGCACGAGCCCAGCGACAGTGACGATGTCCTCGCGCTGCAGATCGATAGCATGGTCCTCGGCCAATTCGGCCAGAGTGACCTCGCCGTCGAGCAGGAGGGTGCCTTCGGGCGTTTTCCAGATCCATTCGGACTCGGCGTCATCGACCTCTTCGATCAAGTCCTGAACCAGGTCGTCCATGGTGACGAACCCCAGGGTGCCGCCATGTTCGTCGGCCACCAGCGCAGCATGGGTACGTTGCTTCTTGAACAGCGCAAGGAGTTCGGTCGCGGTGGTCGTCGCTGCGACCCGAGGCAAAGGACGGGTTACGCCCGACAGCGCGGTCAGACTTCCGGACATTCGGGCGCGGATGAAGTCCTTCACATGCAACACAGCGCCGATGTCATCAAGCGAGCGCGAATAGACCGGATAGCGCGCGCGCGTCGACGCGCTGATCATCGACGCAATGTCATCAATCGGGGTGTCGAGCGCGATAGCCTTCATCCGCGAACGCGATGTCATCAACTCTTCGGCGGTGCGGTCCTCCATCTCGAAGATATTCTCGATGAGGATGCGCTGTGCCTCGTCGAACTGGCCGCTGGCAGCCACCTCGTCGGTCGCGATCTCCAGTTCCTTGCTGCTGTACAGCAGTGCACCCTTGCCGGGGTCCGGAATACCCAGCATGCGCATCAGGCCGAATGCTGTCTGATTGAGCACGTAGACCATCGGGCGAAACACGAAGCCGAACATGCGCATCACCGGATTGACCGACAGGCTGACCTGCTCTGGCACCTGCAGCGCCAGTGCCTTGGGGATCATCTCGCCGAACACGACGTGCAGATAGGTTATGCCGCCCAGCGCGATGATGAATCCGGCAATGTGCGATTGGTCGTAGCTGAGCCCTGCGCGTTCCAGCCCGGGGTACAACCAAGCGGCAACCGCCGGCTCGCCGAACATGCCGAGGCCGATGCTGGCGAGCGTGATACCGAGCTGGGCGATCGCGATATACGCATCCTTGCCGCCTTCGCGGTCGAACAGCCTGACCAGCCAGCCGGCAGCCGAGCTGCCGGATCCGGCCAATGTCTGCAGCCTGCTGCGCCTTGCGCCGACGAGCGCAAACTCTGCCGCGACAAATACGCCATTGATGGCGATAAGGATCAGGATGATCAGGATCGGGAGCAGATACTCGCTCATACCTCCTGCTCCTGGCGCTGTTCGATGCGAACCAAGACCCGCTGGACGGCGTATCCGGCCATCGCCTCGACCTCCAGACTATAGGGGGTTTCAGAAACCGGCACCTTGTCGCCAACCACGGGAAGGCGGCCAAGTTCGTGCCACACAAGCCCGCCGATGGTATCGGCGCGATCGATTGGCAAATTCATCTCGAAACGGTCGGCGAGGGTCGAAAGCCCCGCATCACCCCGCACGCTGCGTCCGCCCGGGCGCGTGATGACCAGTTCCTCTTCCTGGTCGAACTCATCCTGCAGCTCGCCGAAGACTTCTTCGAGCGCATCCTCCAGGGTCACCATACCGGCAATGGTGCCATATTCGTTGAGAACCATCGCGGTGCGCCGCCCCTTGTCACGCAGGGTCTGCCACAGCCGGGGAACGGCCATCATCTCGGCAACGATCAGTGGAGGCTGCGCCACGGAGCCAACCGTTGCAGCCGGGTCACGCTCGAAAGTCGCAAAAAGCGTCCGCACGTGCACGATGCCGACGACATCCTCGGCATTTTCTCCCGTTACCGGGAAGCGCGAATAAGGGGCGTCAATAACCCGGCCAAGCGCCGCCTGCACCGTTTCCGCTGCCTCGACCGTCGTCAGGCGCGTGCGCGGCGTCATCACCTCGCGCACGGTGCGTTCGCTCACCTTGAGCGCGCCCGAAAGCATGTTGCGTTCATCGGCATCGATCAGGCCGCCAGCGGCGCTGTCGCGATAAAGCCCTTCCAGCTCGTCGGGAGAATGCACGTGCGTATGGCTATGGTCGGTGTTCAGGCGGAACAGCCGCATCAGTGCGAAGGCGGTACCGTTGAACACGAAGATCAGCGGCTTAAACACCAACAGACTGGCACGCATCGGCATAATCGTCGCCATCGCGAGACGCTCGGGGTAGCGCAATGCAACAGTTTTCGGCAGAAGCTCGCCCAGCACGACCTGCAGGACGGTCACGGCGAGCAGTACCACGATGATGGATGCTGCAGGCCCACCGATCGGGCCGAGGACGGGTTCAAGCAACGGGGTCAACTGGGCTTGGCCATAAGCCCCTGCGATGAGACTACTGAGCGTGATGCCGATCTGGCAACCGGCGACATAGGTATCGAGCCGTTTGGGATCGCTCAAAATTGCCAGCAACCGATCAGCGGCACCGTTGCCCGCCTCGGATATTTCCTGAACGCGGGATTTGCGCGAACCGACCGTTGCAAACTCAGCCGCGACATAAAGCGCATTGGCCGCCACCATCAGAAGAATGACGGCCACCGGCATCAAGGCACTGCTCACACTCATAACTCTCCGTTCAAATGGTCGTGGCGTGCAACCGGTGCTAAACTGCGGTCAGGTTCGGGGCAAACTGCAGCGCATGCCACCAGGCCTTGCCGCATTCTGGTATAGATCAAGACCTCAGCACATCTGACAGACCGCTCGTCACCGCCTTGGCCGAGAGCGTGGCTTCCTTCAGCATTCCGATGCTCCCGGAGAGTTCATATGACAGGCTCTCTAGACATCTCGATACCGGTGCCCTCGACTGCTGCTGGGCGATCCTCTCCAAATCGAGGTCATCGAATCCGGCGATGATTTCGTTCATCTGCTCGCGCATCTGCTCCATCCGTTCCAAATCCCGGCTCCACTCGGCAGACAGCATTTCAAGTCTTTGCAGCAGCTGCGGGGCGGACATTTTCTCTCCAGATCGTATCATGGTTTGCCAGCTGCACAGGCAACGCCGGGCACCTGCGTGGCTTTTCACAGGAGCTCATAGTGGCATCGTTGATAAACCCCGAAATTGGCGGACAAGACGCGCTCTTACGGCGCACATGGAATTGCTGCTCGACAGGCACGAGGGTCCAAACATCCTGATAATTTGCATCAGACTCTACAGTGAGGCCGGGCAGACTGACCCAACCGACCCAACTGTTCGGACGAAAGAAAGTTCCTGCACGGCGTTTTCGACAGCCAGACAAAGTGCGAGACAGCAGCCTGGCAGATATGGGAGGTGGCCGACATCGCAATGTGTATCGCCTCGACATTCGAGCCGTGCCAGCGAACCTGCTCGAGTATCCGGAAGCAATTCGAATCGCAACACGCGCCGAATGTCTTTGCCGCATTTCGAACCTGATGCTTGGTCGCAACGGTACCGGGTTAAGTAATTTCCTCGACCATTTTCCCATGACCGAATTGGCCATTTGAACAGCGGTGCGTAGTTTGGCAGGATATCGGTTCTGTCGGGCTCGTGCCGACCGAGCTGCCGTCGCTGTGCGCTGAACACTGGAACCTCCGGTCCACATGATTGTGCGCCCCGTCTGGAGGCTCTCTCAGACTCCCAAACCGCCATAGCGAAAGCTTGGCGCGCTTCCGCTCTTGGTATGACGGCCGATCCAATGCGGTGTCTAGAGGCGCGCGCATCTTGATCAAGCCACGCACATTGCCGCCAAACCTCGCCGCAAGCTCTACTTGAAATGGACACGAATTGGATGCGTGTCATGGGCATCGAACGCCCGCACCCGATTTCGGACACGTTCGCCTCGAGATAACACGTTAGTTTTATGGAGAAAACTGGAGCGGGTGAAGGTATTACAATAAAATACTATAATCAAACGATATTTTTTGCTATAATTACCCACACAGAACCTACACAGGTATGAAAACTCAGTAGGTTACGCCAAAAATCTGCACAGTTTCTGCACAGTAGGGCAAGGGAAATGGCCTTCATAACGGACAAGGAACAAATCAAACCCGGACTCATCATCTTCCGGCGCGGCGACGTCGGACACGACCAGTATTATTGCCGCGTGCGGATACAGAACGAAGACCGCTACAAGACAATCTCCCTCAAAACCTCTGATCGGCAAACAGCGCGCGACCGCGCGATGGATCAGGATGCCGACATCCGTTTCCGGGTGAAGCATGACGTTCCCGTATTCAATCGGCCCTTTTCACAAGTGGCCGAGGAATATGCCGACGCGCAGCAACGGCGCGCCAACGCGGGCGAAATCAGCCAAGCCCGCGCGATGAACGTCAAGAACAAGGTCAACGGTCCACTCCATGCCTATGTCGGCACGACGCAAATTCATTTGGTGAATCAGGACCGCTGGTCCGAATATCCGTTATGGCGGCGCGAGAACGGCGTTGGTCGCCGTAACGGCGTAATCAGCGATGCCACCATCCGCATCGAGATGAGCATCTTTGCAGCCATCATGAACTATGCCGTCAGCAAGCGGTATGTGCCCGCGCGCCACCGGTTCGAGGGGATGCCGAAGCTCAAATCGGCGCGGCGCGATGAATTCACGCTGGAGGAATATCGCAAGCTGCACAGCGCAGGCCGCAAGTGGATGAAAGAGGCGACCACCCCGCAAGGTGTCTGGTATCGCCAGATGTGCTACAATTTCATCCTTGTCATGTGCAACACCGGTATGCGTCCGCCCGAAGCCAAAAATCTGCGGTGGCGCGACATTAGCAAAGCCAAGGACAAGGACGGCACCGACATTCTCGTGCTGTTCGTCCAGGGCAAAGGCAAATCCCGGCAGCTGATCGCGCCCAAGAGTGTCGGAGAGTATCTCGACCGCGTCCGCGCCCTTTCAAAAGCCACCAAGCCCGACGATGCCGTTTTCACCATCATCAATGGCAAACCCGCTGTCTGGCTTTACCGCGATACCGTCGAGGAGTTGCTGAAATACGCAAACCTGCGCGACGGGCCGAGCGGCATTCCCCGCACTACCTATTGCTTCCGCCACACCTATGCGACGTTCCGCCTGTCCGCAGGCGTCGATGTCTATATTCTCGCCCAGCAAATGGGCACGTCCGTCAAAATGATTGAGCAGCATTATGGCCATGTGAACACCATCAAACACGCCGACCGCGTGTTGATGGGTATCGGCGGCTGGGATGCCATGCACACCGAAATGAATGCTAAAGACGATGCAGAAGAGGCGACCGCCAAGGCCCGCCAGGCCGCTAGGGCGAAACAGTCCGTCAAGCCGCCTCGTTCCAAACGCTGACGCCGCATCGCTGATGCACTTTGGGCGTTGGCGTTACTGCCGATGTTGCCCGACGCACCGCTGGTGCTCCCCGGTCGTGCAGCCGGCCAAGCGGGCCTTGGAGAATGGTGCGACGAGCTTCAAGCACCCCATGGCCCGCGTCTTCGCCACCGCATTTCCCTGCGCCGCTGGCGATCTCACAGGGGAAGGAGATGGCACTCCATTTTTTGCCAATCAGTTTTCTGCTCCCGAAGGTGCTATCAGAACCGTTCAACCAGCGGTTCAATCGCTCATCGCCAAACCGCAAACTTCACGTTAGAACATACATCGAACGAACTCTGCCATTGGAGCAACAATGTCGCTTTCAGACATGCACCGACGCGACCTAGATCGTCTACGTGACAAGGAAAGCGCGCTAAGGAAGGAGATCGGCCGCCATGAAGCGGCGGCTGCAAAAGCTGACGAGGAATATCGCAGGCAGGCGGCATCGGCAATGCGCGCTTCTTCAGCCTCAATGGCTAAGAGCTATCTTGCGGCGGCAGATCGCGCCCGAAAAAAGGCGCTCGACGAGGGCAACAAGGCTGCAGCCGTCAGCAAGCGGTTGGCGGACAATTCGCGCGATCAGACCAATAAGCGGCGTCAGTTGGACAGCGCATTGAGAAGCGAACAACAGACAGCAGATCGAGAAGCCAGTAAGCGGCGGCAAAAAGAGAAGGATCATGCGCGGGAGGTTGCCCGCCTTGCTGCCCCTACGGTGCATTATGTCCATATCACAGCGCCCGAGCCAGAAAAGCTGCGCGTCGTGTACCTCACCGCAAATCCGGGGATGGACTTGCGACTGGATGCAGAGGTCCGTCAGGTCCAGCAAGCGTTGCGGGGCGCAAAGTATCGTGACCTGGTCACGATCATTTCAAGGCCAGCAGCTACATTCCAAGACCTCCTCGATGCACTGAATGACGAACGCCCGCATATCGTCCATTTTTCGGGCCATGGAGGAGGCGAAGCCATCGCGCTCGACAACGGCGATGTGGAGTATCCCGCACAGCAGGAAATCGGTTTCGCTTTGCTGGTCAAAGCATTGGCAGCGACAGACACTCCTCCAACGCTACTGGTGCTGAATGCATGCGATACCCTCGAAGGGGCAAGTATCATCCTGCCCGCCGTCCCCGTCGTCGTGGCAATGTCAGATGCGGTACTTGATGCCGCTGCGATCCTCTTCAGCCAGCAATTCTATGCGGCGATTGCCAGCGGCCAGTCGATTGGCAGCGCACTGAAACAGGCCAAGGTCAGGATTGAGGCCGTTTTGGTTGACGAAGACGCCAGCGCATTGCCTCAGTTTATCGCACGGGACGATGTAAACGTCGATGAACTGGTGCTGGTGAAGCCAGATAACGGCTAGCTCTGGATTGCCCCCGAATATCCCGCTGCTTCTGTATGGGTAAGCCCCTTAGGCCGGTCCCGTCGAAGGTAAACCCAGCTCGCTTCCGTGCGCGTTCCGCGCGTGTGCAACTCCGCTCCCTCCGGGCGCAAATGCGGGATATGACCTCCGGCTCGTTGGACCAGCCTCCTTGCTTCCCATGAAGCGACCGGATGACCCGGTAGCAAACACCAAAGGAGCAGATCATGGCAAACCAAACCCAACATTCCGGCACGAAGCCAACCCATCGCCTCTATCGCGTTGATGGCGAAGGCAAGAACGCCCGCTGGACCGAAATCGGAGCGGCTTGGCCTAACCGCGATGGCGCAGGCTTTTCCATCACCTGTGGCGCGATGCCCCTGCAAGGCCGCATCGTCATGCGCGCGATCACCGAGCGCACAGGCGCAGTGGGCGGGCAGTGATGCACGCTAGCCCTGCGGCAGCGGATCAGCACCGCTGCCGCAGGGCGAAAATCAATTGCGCCACCGCAGCGATCAGTTGAGCGGTGCTGGTGATTGTCAGCAGATAGAGTTCGTTGGTCGTCATGGGTTCCTCCCCGGTTCGCCCCGCGCGGGATTGCGCGATGGACGCCCAAGGCACAGCCGACCGCTCCAGCGGGTCGGGCAAGGCTGCTTTAGCACCGCCCTGGCGGGCAAGCTGCACACGGCATCGCCACGGAAGCGCTGCGCCTTGCCCGAACCGCCCGGTCGGCCATACCCGAGAAGGCCAATGCGACCTCCCGCAGGGAGCTACGGGAAACCTATGCCGCAACGAACCTATTAGGCACAAATTAACCATATTTTAGGAATTGCTGCGCTATCATTTGCGAAGCTTCACGCACGCGAGACAGGTAATCTATAGTCAGCAAAATGACAGTTTCTGAGCAGGTTCAGCCGCGTGCGGCTGAACCGCTGGCTAGCCAGCGCGCCGAATTGCTCGTCAGAGTTTCTGCGGCGCAATATGCCCTTGAAGCCGCGATTGCGGCACTGAATCATACGGGCACCGATTCCGCCTTACTCACAGCTGCGCTCCGGCAAAGTAGCGCCCTTGCTAGTCTATCCGACCAGATCGCTACCGCCGACGACAGGGCGCTGGGCAGCCTTCATTCCTCAGTCATCGCGGCGGTCGAAGCGAGCCATGTGGTGGCGCAGCAAGCCAAGGCCTCCGCAACTGGCGGCAACGAAACTGACCTTGTCAGCCAGCATGCCGCCACTCGCCAAGCGTTGCAAAACATCGCCACCGACCTGTTTGGCAAGAAGGTATTGGACCCGTATCTCCAATTCACGTCAGCGGAGGATGAAGAGCATTATCGCAAGCGTGAAAAAGAACGCGATGCAGAGATTAAGCGTCTGCTCGCATCAGGGACACCTGAGGGCGAGCGACGAGCCCTCGACCTCATGCATGATCAGCTGCGCGACGCCAAAGCACACGGGGCGGGCCATGCACCCGAGTTTGACAGTCTGGAGAAGCAGATTGCTTCGGTCCGAGACGCCCTACAACCCATATGGACGGAACAAAATTTAGCAGAAGCTGGGAATGCCGCTACGTCTCAACCGGCCAGCACCGCACTGGACGACGTAATGGCAGCGCTGAAAGCGGCAGGCGTTGAAACCGCACCAGGTGCGCAACCGAGTAATCAGCACGGACTTGCCGATGCGGCGTTAGCCGTTGGACCGATTAACGTGGGTCGGGCATAGTCAGGAAATCAAGCCGAGCTTTCGACACATTGCCCGGTCGCCGTCTAGGGCGTTTGGGTTGTTGCGCAAGTTTCGACCCGCAATCGTCGCCGCGCCCAGCAGATCGCGTGACAAGCGGTCGGTGCTGTAGCCGTTGGCTTTTGCCATTTTGCGCGCGGCATCCATCGTTCGCACCTTGTCGCTGTCGCTCGTTCCCTTCGATGCCACCACCGCGCACATTAGCGTCACAGTGTAGGCGCGCTCATTTGTCGCAGTAGCAGCGGCATTGATCGGTGATTGAGCGTTCGCGGTACTTGTGGATGCTAACATGCAAATCGCCAGAGTTGCCTTGTGCATGGCAAAAATCCCTCACCTGCGGGATGATCCGCATACCGGGGGTTACATTCTGGCGGATAATGTTGCGGGAAGATTGCCGGTGATTCAGGCTGTTGAGCATGATATGCCCTCTCTGTTGGAAAAACTGGCCGCGCCCCCATACGACACGGGAAAATGGCGCAGATGCTGGATTTTTTTCGCAACCCTCTTGCAACATTATCCGCCATAATGTTGCAGCGGTGCTGGCGCTCGCATGAGCCAGGCCACCGACATCGCACAGCTTTTGGATTGCAGCGGACGCCGCCGCTATTTGTGTGATGCCGAACTGACCCGTTTTCGGCGTGCATTGCTGGTTGCTGACCGGCCCACACGGGCGTTCTGCCAGTTATTGGCCCAAAGTGGTTGCCGTATCAGTGAAGCGCTGGCGACTACAAAAATGCATCTCGATGCCGACGCTAAGCGGGTGATATTTCGTACCCTCAAACGGCGAAGAACTGTTTTCAGGGCGGTACCGGTTCCTGATAACTTGATGCACGAGCTGCAATGGCTGGCGAGCGATCTTGGCGATCAAGATCGCCTTTGGCCGTGGGCGCGCCAGACCGGATACCGCAAAGTCCGCGCAATCATGGAAGCCGCCAAAATCAAAGGCCCAATGGCCATGCCGAAGGGGCTGCGCCACGCATACGGCATCCGCGCCGCTAGTCAAAACGTCCCGGCAAGCCTCATCCAGCGTTGGCTTGGGCATGCTGATCCTGAAACGACTGCGATCTATATCAACGCTGTCGGGAGAGAGGAACGGGCTTTCGCGCGGAGGTTATGGTGAGCCCTGTTTTATGTTATTTCTTGGCAGCAGACTTAATGATACTCACCGCTAAGCTGGCAATCGCTAGTCCAACCGGACTGACTAATGATAGCAGCGGAACCAAGCCAGCTTCTCCGCTACGTACTTCCACATCCTGCATCCCAGTTGCCGACGTTTTGGGCAGTCGCGTGACGACATCAACATTGTGCCGCTGTATCGCTTCTCCAACCGTCTCGGCTAACTCAAACAAGTGAGAGGGTGTTGTGTCCAGAGCAAGACTGATTGAATATATCTGTGATGCGGTGACGTCCGCCTCGCCGAGTTCGATCCTAGATATGGTCGGCTGCGAGATGCCTGTCACATTCGCGAGGGACATCTGGGAAAACCCCTTTTCTTTGCGGAGGACCTGAATGGCAAAGCCGATTATTGCTGCACGGGTGGTATAGCCCGCAGGCGAGGATCCCGCGGCTTCTTCTAACGTTGCTAGATATTCTTCGAATGACATTAGAAACCCTATTTACTCATATCTGAATAATGAGTTAAATCCGTATAGCGGTTAACGGTGATTCTTTCAACGTTGGTCGGACAGCCCATCGCTGCCTTTGGCAGAGGGTCAGACTCGAGGAGCGGGTGATGATCGATCCGATTTCTGCTGGCGTTGCCGCTGCGGCGTTGGGCCTCGCCCATTCCATCGGCCCACGACTCGTCCAAGCATTGATCCCGACCCCGTTCGACAAAGCCCAAGTCGTGGGCATCGAGGTACAGCGCCAGCGCTTGGCTGCTGAAGAAGCTAGATTCATTCAATCGAACGCGGACGCGCGCCAACGGATTCTCTTGGATTACGAACAGCGCAGGGGTCAGGCCGAATTTCAGAAGCAACTTGATAGTTGGCCAATTCGTCCATTAGCGGTCGATTTTATTCGCCGGTCCGGTGAAGCACGAGGCCGCGCTGTAAATGTGATTGTCCGCCAGACCGATCATCGTAACACCGGCCCGGACGATGCCGCGCACGCTATGTCCCAACGCATCTTGCGCGGCGCATTGCACCAAGCCGAACGGCAGATACTGAAATGGTATACAATGGACACGACACAGGACGTGCCTAGCCGCAATGGGGTGTTTTTCTACCCTGGCTACGCGCTCTATCCTGCTGGGGATATCCAGTCCTTTGCCACGACGCTGGCGGGGCTTGTCGGAACAGAGCCGACGCTGCTGATCGACATTGCTCTGTGCGACGACCTGAAGTATCGGGTCGCGATTTCCCATTGGGGCCAGGCTTATCAGGAAGGCAGCACCCTTCAAGTTCTTGACCCCATTGATATCGACCTGTCTGCAATGGCGCATGACGAGGAGCAGGCGCATTTTGCACTCACTATCACGCTTTCAAGTGCAATCATGTCAATGGCCGACAGTTTCCATCTATTGCGCCGTCCCCATGAGTTCCCTGAACCTGCTATCTTTCGGCTAATGCAGTTTGGTCGCGCAAAGGTAGACCTCCCAGATTATTGGGGCACCATTGTTGAACCTTATCGCGTGGCGCTCGGTTATATTGCTGAGCGTGCGCCATTGCTGGCATCGGAACTTGCCGCCAAAGCAGCGCTATCCGCACAACGGGCCGACCAAGTGGATCATGCACAGCATCTGCTGACCGACTCGCTTGTCCATTTCCGCAAGGCGTTTTCGGTGGCAGGCGATGAACAGGCGGTGATCGATCGGGTTTCATGCCGCCCTTTGCCAATATGCGGGGACAGCCCGGTGGTGCTCGCTCTCAAAGCGATAAGGGGTGTATCGGTCGAAGAGAGGGGTAGAACCTTTGCCAGGCAGCGGATTTCCATTGAAGAGGCAAGCACCATGATGGGAAGGGAAACCAACCAATGAAAATTGCGCTACTAGGTCCTCAAAAGTCTGGAAAAACTGTATATTTTTCAGGGCTTTCGTATCGGTTTCGAGACAATATCTCGTTTATTCCTTTGTCTCCAAAGCAGATTTTGGAATACGAACAGATTGGGGTAGCGCGTCGCGTGGGACTGCATATCGAAATCGGCAGTTCGCGTCTGGATCGCACTCTTACCGACAACATGGGATTACTTGCTGAATTACCGGATGGGGATTGGCCATCACCCACAGAAGATCTAGAACAATCCTCAATATCATGCAACTTCAAGTTTTGCGATATTAATATGCCTGGCCTTACTGATATTGATGTTCATTGCCGAGATATTGAGCTGTTCGACCCAGCCGGAGATGCGATTTCCGGAAAGCATATCGATTCCGATGTGATCGTAAAAAAACTTGGAACTTGCGATGCTGTGATCGTATTCCTTGATTCTAAGCAAGTTATTGAAAATCTAGAATATAATGATATAAATAAGCTTAGATTTCGGCTCAATTTAGGTAAAATTAGTCAAATTATAAACGATACTGCGAAAAATATACCGCGCGAAGAAATTTTGCCAGTTTGCTTTGTCCTTTCTAAATTTGACTTGGTGACGAATCTTAATGAAACTTTAATAAAGCAGTTTGAGGTCTGCGTGTATGATATGATATTGAAACCATTTTCCGTTGAGAATACCAATATTATGCTTTGTGTCTGCCCCACATCAGTGATCGACGCAGAGTCCGGTCGCTTCCGCGCCCATAATCTTGAGTGGCCCTTTCTTTTTGCCGCAGGCGGTACGATTTTTCGCAACAGCTTGGCTCTAAGGGACAAAGCCGATGACTCTTGGGAGCGTGCCCGTCACGCCGAAGCCTCAGCAGATGAGTTGGCCAATAGCGGCTGGTGGACGCGAATGTGGAAATACCTAGATGGAGATGGAGTAAAGGTGCGGCGACAGCGTGCGGCTTATTTTAGAAACGATCATGGTCGTCTTGTAACTTCTGCTGACGACGACCTTGAATTCTCTAAAAATATATGGAAGTCGCTCGCAATTGAGGGAAGTGCACGAGGAGTCAGAATATATCGGGGTGGCAAAATGTGCGACCCGCTGGAAGTGGCTGCCCAGCTCGGGGAAAAGGCATGACCATGTGGCAACAAACGCTCTTCTCCAAGACAAATGGCCTTCCGAGCAATGATGGAATGCAGGATGGATTCCACATTCTCACGACACATGTCGAACAGCCACCCGGTGAGACACAACGTTTGGCAAAGTTGATGAAGCAACATGGTAACGGCCTTAAATACATCATTAGTAAGAGTGGTGATTGTATCTACGTCGGCATAAGCGGTGTTTTAGGTGACATACTCGGCGATAACCATTTATTCGCTCGCGAGGCCAATCTTAACCCCTCTTCTTCTTTATCAAAAGAGCCCGGTCGAAGGATCGGCTTCACGCACAGCTATCACAGCAAGGTCACTTCCGTGACAATCCCTGATTTGTGCGCGTTGCGAGCACAGCAGTCTTCAGACCTTTTAAGGATATTACAGGAAGCGCACGACTCACGAAACGGCAGGACTCTGGTCTCGATGCCCGAAGTCCAGTTCCCGTCAATCCGAAATATAGGGACAGATTGGAATCGAATTGCAAGTGATGTTGAGGCAGGAAAATGCGAAGGCGGCATCTTCGCTAGTGACGGCAAGTTGTTGGAGCGATTTGAGGCTGAAGTGAAAAAAGCTTCGAGCTTGGCTCAAAAAAAAACTATCCCAATCATGGCCGAGGCAGCGTCGGGAGTGACGACGAAGCCGGGCTGTATAGTGATCGGAGCAATGGTGGTGGGAGCCGTTCTGCTGGGTTGGGCCGCATTGACCATGATGAAGCGCTCACAAGACAAACCGACCACCGAACGATTGACGGTCGCGATGAAGTAGCCCACCGAGGTTTTCTACATCATGTTGCCGTAAGCGCCATCGAAGGCATCGACGAATGCAGGGGCCGAGCATACGATTTTTGGGAGGCTTTTGATAAAGGGTTTCGCTAGTCTACGCGAGATGCGTGTTTGGCGTGCAACTGTCTGATTTTAATCTATATTTCTGGATTTTGAGTTCGTCCCGTTCTTTCAAGGAGAAACAAAATGCCACGCAAGTACGACGAGCTGTTGGCAGCACTAGCTGATGGCACCGGTGAAGTTGTCGAACAAACTATGAATGATTACCTGAATCCTCCGCCGACAAATCAGATCAATGACCCCATCGATTGCGTAAATGAAATCGGCCAAACCAATGGATTCGTTGAAGGTGAAGCAGACTTTTACGCAAGTACCATTGGAGCGTTTCAACTGCCAGGCGACCCGATGGTAGGTTATCCGGAGGCATTCGCAGTCTGCGACGGCATTGTTGAGCCAATTTCGGCTGAAATCAACATCCCATCGTTCGGCAACCCTCTTGTGACCTTCGGCGAAGTATTATTGACGCCGACTGAGGCGAACGCTGGGGAGGCAGAAGCCTTAACCCGCCAAGCGATGCCCGAAGCTTATGGATCTGGTTATGACACCGGCTACCTCGCGGGTGGTATTGACGCCTTCGACGCCACCCTAGCCGACAAACTAACTATCCAGTTCGGCGTTTCTGCTCCAGTGGCAAACGAGCCAATGCCTATGAACTCTCCGGCTGCTGCAATTGATTATCATGCAACAATATACGACGCTCCACCTGCCTATGATCCGCCACCGCCTGACAGAGGCTCCGGCGGTAGTGGCTCCGACGGTGGCTCGGGGAGTTCCGAGTGAGTTGCTAGGGAAAGGGCAACCCATTAACGCGGCACCTAGCCTGCTGTGGATAGCCCAACCCTCTTGATACTGTTTATCACCGGCCCCTTTTGCTGGTTGGGCCAGATGCTGGTGGTGTGCTCTTGAATAGCAATCACACTGCCATCCTGAATGCGGCGCACAAGTTCGATCAGGCCTTCGCCTTCGAGCACAAATTGCCGCTTGCCGAAGTCCAGGTTGACCATGCGTTCGCCGACATATTCGACCGATACCAGCTGTGGGTAAGCCATGGCACAGCCCATCCACATGCCCGCCCGAGCATCGTACCAACGCAGGTCGATCAGTGCCGCTGGCCGCGAACGGCCCCGCTGGAGTATCCATGGACGATAGATAGCAGGATCGAACTCACCGGCATGATCCGAACTGGCGTCGTCGTAGCTGTTGGGGGTTTCAGGCCCGACGCTTGGCTGCCTAGGCATTGGGCCACTGCCACGTGGTTGCTCGAACATCGCCCGCCAGTTACCCATTTTCCTGGGGTCAGGCTCCCAACTGTCGGGGGGCTGGTCGGTCATGGCTACCGCTCCATGTCATGGGTGGGGGGTGGCGGCTTATGCATCGGCCCTTCACGCACCGGAGCGAGCCGGTCGATTTGACGGTCTATCCAATCATGGAACCGGTGGAATGATCGCATCGCCCCGCCGACCAGCGAGCTGTTGTCCAGCTCATTAAAGGCCTCTTTGGCCCGGTCCTCGACCGCTTTATAGAATTTGGCGTACTGGAACTGCCCCCAGCGTTCCTGCATCACCCCGCGCAGTTCCTTCAGGTGATAGGCCAGCCGCAGCGCCGGTTCGGGCAAGCGGGCGATACCGCGCTCCAAATAGCTGCGCCGGTCAATCCGCTGGTCCGATCCGGCTTGCTCCAGTGCTGCGTTAGCGGTGGTTTCCCAATCGAGCCTACAGGCCTCGTAATATGCCGCGCTATTCCAGCTATGGGGGTTGGATTCGATAAGGACAGCCCGGCCATCGGGGTGGGTTCGCCCTGTCGGGTCCGGCACCATGTCGTGGCGGACCTTGTTGCCGAACCCCTCAGCGGTCAGCGGGCGCATCGTTAGCATGACATGAGCGTGAGGCTGCGATAGCCCATCGCTGGCGATCTTGTCGTGCCAGCACACATCCGCGATCATGCCTTTTGCGACGAAGCTGCGTTGCACGAAATCCCGGACGACCTGGATCCGCTGTTGTGGATCGAGCTCGCGGGGAATGGCCACCCTTAGTTCCCGCGCGGTCTGTGAATCCTTCCTGCGCTCCGTGGCATCGACCATGTTCCAAAGCGTCTCCCGGTCGAGCTTGCGTGCCCATCCCGGAGCATCGTTAGGCAGCAACAGTTCCTTGTGGACCACGCCGCCCTTGCGCGAATAGTCATGCGTCATATTCTGCCGCTCATCGTGCAGACGTTCGCCAGCCCGATAGGCGGCGGCGGCTACGACCGACTTACCTGCCGAGCGTTGGATCACTTGCACCCGCATCGAAAACAAGGCCATGTCACACCCCGTCCGTTCGCATGTCTCCCTCTCTTGTCCGCTGGGCATGAACCCAAGAAAAAGCCTGAAGTGTGCACAGATACGTCGCAACTACGACGTGCACCCCTGCGGGAGGCTTTTGAGGGTTCATTATGGCGGCAATCGAGGTTAACGATTTGCTAATGCGGTCTGGCAACAGACTGTTTCCACAGCTGATTGCAGTTTTCGTTTTGCGGTGCACAACGGGGCTGCTGCACGATCCATACTGGGCAAGATTTGCCCGCATGGGTTGTGCGCGGGCGATGCTCGCGGTCATCCGAACATCGCCTTGTCGCTGTGCTCCGGCAGGCTGCGATATGCCACTTCCAGTGATGGCACCGGCAGCAAGGGGCGCTGGATCACGACCCTGACCGGATCGATCCTGGCCGGTGCCCTGCGCGCCTTCGCCCGCAGCCGCTTGACCAGCCATGCGATCGCCAGCAGCGGCAGCACGATCATGGCCAGCCCGACGATTGTGGCGATGGCAATAGCGGGCATGGCCAGCTGACCGGTCTCGCTCAGGATGAACCCGCTGACGACCAGCACGGCGATGACCGCCGATGCCAGCTGGGGCAGGTTCGAGCGCTTGGCACCTGGCCCAGGCATGCTGTCCCATGCCCTGCGCCAGCGCCGGTAATCCGTCATCGTCGTGTGCGCCTTGCCGGTGAACAGTCCGGCGATGATCGCGATTGCGCCCAGCAGCCATGCATCGGGGTTCTGGACGCAGATATAGAGGGCGAAGCTGCAAAGCCCCATGACCGGCAGCGACACCAGTGGATGGCCAAGCAGGCGAACTTTAACAGGAGGCTCCCTCATTGCGCGAACTCCACGAGCAGCGACGGCCCGCCACTGGCGGCGAACGTCTTTCCCGCCTGCGTCCAGATCGCCGAGACGCGGTTGCCATGAGCGGGACCGCCGGTTTTAAGGTTGCGCGAGAAATAGGCCGGTTCGACCAGCCAATCGACGGTCTCGCTATAGCCCCGGCTTGTGCCGTGGTTGCTGCCATGGCCGCGATTACGGCCATGGCTGTCGCCGCCGCCTTCGGAGCCGCTGCGGCCCCATTTGGGATCGTGCGACCAGCCGAACCCGCCGACATCGCCCATGAAGTTGCTGTCGCGCGCCTCGCGGTTCCATTGCGAGGACTCGCCCATGTTCATGCCGTAGCTGGTGTTGGTGCCTTCGCTTTCGTTGAAGCTGGCACGGCGCTGCACGGCCTTACCAATGGTCTCGGAAGCCCATTGATTGGTCGTCGTGCAATTGTTCGCACAGAAGATGCGAATGCCCATGTTCGAGATCAGGTGATGGGCGCGGTCGTGGGCGTTGCTACCGCCAATCTTCGCGTACAAACCGGGTAAGCTTTGCGTCAGATAGATCGTCGAGCATAGCGACGAGCGCGACATCGCGAAAAACTCGGCATCGCGGCTTGTCACCACCTCCTGGCATTCGTCGGCGTAAGCGAAGACGAACCGCTGCCGATGTTCCGGTCCGAGCGCGTTGCGCCCCAGCACTTCGGTCTGGAATGCGTCCTTGAACAGCATTTGCAGGATCACGCCGTCCTCGCCCAACGTGGCGCGCGGTGTATCGACCACGATGATCGCGCCATGAAACGTGAGCGAAGGCACCACGGACGTGGTCGAACAAAGCGCCTCGCCGAGCCAGCCGTGGTTCAATCGATCAAGCATCGTGAACCCGGCGAGGATGCTGCCACGCAGCTTACCATCCATCTGCGCAAACTCGCGCCAGAACGCCATGAGCTGTTCACCGGTTGCGTCATCGACTTTACCGGCGATGGATGACATGACCTGAAAGAAGAAGGACTGGCGCTGCCATCCTCCGTCATGCATCTGATCGAGTGAAGTTGCGGCGCTGCGCACGAACGCCATGATGTCGGCGAGGCGCAACGTGCCGGTGGCGAGATATACCGGCATCAGCGTATGCCGGAGCATCCGCTTGAGCTCGTCAAGCCAGAACGCCTCGCCATCACCACCACGCAGGGCGCTGGCGTTGCGGATCATCTCAACGACCCGCATCAAATATTCGACGACCCCGTTGATGCCGTCCGGCCCCAGCCTCGACAGGGCATATTGCAGGAAGTTAAACGCGCCGTTCTTGCCGTCCCAGACCAGCAGCGACCCCAGGCGTCCGGTCTTGGCGGACAGGGCTCGGATTTCGTCGGCTTCACCCGGTTTCGCGCAAAAAATAGCCCCACCGCATCCGGCCCTGAACATCGGTTCCAACAGGTGCCGACCAGGGCCGGACGTTTTGCCGCCTCCCGTTTGACCTGTGCACAGAACATTGGTGGAAAGATCTCGGAAGGTGACGGAACAGCCCTTCGCCAACTCCAGAAACGGCACATCGAGCAAATGCCCGGTTCGCATGGCCATGACAGTTTCTCCTAACGCTCAAGCCCGCGATCATTGCCGTGAATGTCGCGTCCAGCTTCATTCCGTTCGGGGGCGTGATGGGTGTCGTGGGATTTTTGATGGGTGGGGTGCGGCTCAAAATTGCGGCCGAACCAGCCACCCATCAGCTCGTGGCGAATGTCGGCAACGGCATTGCCGGGATTGCCAAAATTGCGAGAGAACCAGCTACTCATCGAACTGGGCCGCGCATTCGTTGCAGCGGTGTTTGCAGCGCAGGAAGTTCTGGATGCGCACGGCGGCAAGCCGTGTCAGCACATCGGCTGCCGCACCCAGATGACCAAGCCGACGAAGCATTTTGGCGCTGCGTGCCGCTTCCCGAAAGGGGCGCTCATCGATCAGGTTGGAACGGTAATCATGGCTGCCGCAGTTGGGGCAGAGGATGATTGGATCGTCGGCGATGGCGTGAGGCTCGGGGGCCTCACGCTGGAGGAGGGTCGCCGTGCTCATGAGAACGAGTGTCCGCAAGAGGGGCATTTCCAGTCTTCGCGCAGATAATTCACTGCCTCGATACTGGCCCAGACCAGCAAGGCACTGACTGCATGGGCGGGGCGACCAGCCTGCTTGGCGGCAAGAGCGCCTCCAGCAATCTGATCGAACGGCACATTATCGAAAGCATTCGGCACGCAGTTGGGCGTGCCGCAGCGCGGGCACTGACACATAGCTATTCTCCATTTAGATGATGCGATCGCGGCTCGGCTAGGACGCCGTCGACGAACGTGACGGGCAGCGTCGCCGCCCGTCACAAGGCCATTTCAATTCCGCTTGGAATCAAGAATAGCGCGGATGATATCAACGATGATGTGCAGCCACATGAGCCTTACTCCTTCAGATCATCGGCGTGATTGCCGATGAGGAGAAGTTGCGTGCGATCAGCCGCGAGAGACAGGAAACGGACGGAAACAAATGGAAACGCCCGGAGCGCGGGGGGGCTTACTGTGCCTTTTGATCACCGAGTGCGAGCACGGGGGGCTAACGACAAGGCCTGCTCGACAGCATCAAGGGCTTCTTCCAAGCTGGAAAAAGCTCGGTATGGTTTTTCCAGGCCAAGGAGGGAATAGACCTTCTGCCTCTTTGCATCGTCAGCGTCATCGCCGTATTCCAAATCTAGCCGTGACAGAATATACTCTGGTTCCTGATTACTGGGAGGCTTTGTTGGATCGTAAGTTCTGTCGACATAACTGAAGTAAAGTTCCGGATCGACAGGGCTAACACCGCACCGCTGAACCAGTTCCGACAGTTTATTTAGGACATATAACTCAGAACTCGAAGGCATACCGATACATTTGTTGTTCTTCGATATTTCTTCATATTCGCTGACCGTTGTCGAGCGAAAATGGTCAAGTGCGAGCAATCTTCACCGAATCGTCATGAAGCCCTATATGCTGGTCGGTAACGGGTAAGGAGGGGCAGTTCGTGGCATCAGAAACAATCCATTTCGCCCGCCCTCCTTCCTACCCCATGGACGGCACCTACGCTGACTTGCTGTTTTGGCACCTTTTTGTCTGGGGAACGCGCCCGGGCGGCAGCGTTACCGAGCGGGGCACCAGCCGATGGACCGAAAAGGAGTTTCGCGCCAAGATTTTCGAAGGAAGAAGCACGCCTGAATCTGAACCGAAGATCTACAAGAGCTGGATTGGCCGAGGTCGGCCCTTCAGTGCCCCTGGCCCCGATTATGCACCATGCATCGCAAAGGAACTCTTCAATGGGGAGGCGCAATACGAGGTATGGGAAAACGATTTAAAAGAAGCTCAAGAAAGATCAACGAGCGGACGTAATATCAAGTCAATCACCTTGGAATCTGCGCTGGTGCAGCTGTCCGGCACTAGATCGACCGATGATCTCACGGGTGGGATTGACAATTACAAAGTCGAAATCGAGCGATCGGCGGAAGCCAGTGACGGGTTCGCGAATTCATCGCCTACGATACTTGCCCTACAGGGTGAAGCCTCAGTTCAATCAGATGGGTTATCAGCCGAAGTCCAAAAAATTTCGCAGGATGTGAACAAGATACTGCTCATACTTCGGGGCAGTGATATGCTCCAGCGCGCAGCTCAGGCCGGACTTGGCGAGGAAGACATTGCAGAGGCTCTAACAAGTTCGGATCGCACGGCTGTTTCCGATGGAGCGCAAGCAGAGGAGATCGTTCTGCTGCATCTTCTTCAAAGCAATTTCGCATATCAACGAGAGTTTGCGTGGGACAGCCTTCTCTATCTGGACGTAATATCTCCTGCGGCCGTTGATGCAATGGTCTCCAAGGCACTCAGCTACGACAAGCCACATCAGGCAAATGCGATCCGGGAAATCTTCAGAAGTTCTGCACAGGGAATCGACCAAGCCGCAATCGCTGAATCTCTTGCATCCCACAGGAGTGAAGAGATCAGAAAGCTGGCCATCAAATTATTGGTAAAGCGAGACGCGAAGGCTCGAATTTATGCGCAGCTTGCGCTCGCCGATCAATCGGCTCCGGTCCGTCTGGTAGGCGTTCAATATTTTGAGCGTAAGCTGGGTTCTGCCCCCGACGTTATTCCGGAATTTTGTCGCCTCCTCAGTGACAGCGACGTAGCAGTTTGCACGACAGCTGCTCGTGGTTTGTTAAGCCTATGCATCGACAAGGGGTGGGAGCATTTGCCTTCCGATAGCCGTGCCAGTCTCGCAGACGCCATCGCAAAAGATCGTAACATGTGGACTATGATCGTTACGGCTCTCTCAAAAGACGGGGCACCGATCAGCGCATTCCAACATTTGCTTTCAATAATCTACAGCGTGACGGATCGGAACATGCGCAAGCATATTCTGAATACCGTGCCTGGCGAAAGAGAGAGGCATGTTGCGGACAAAATATTGCAGTTATCGTCAACTGACGACCAGAGGATCATACAGGCAGCATATATGCTGGCTCATTTCGGCCACCTCGGAACCACTGAGATATTAGCGTTAAGCGAGGCAGTACAACGCAGCACTTCGGGTGTTGTCCGCAGTGCAATTTCCATGGCCATTAAAGCGCAGGATGGGCGTGAAATTCCTAGAGCCTGCCAGCTGGCATCTGATGATATCGACCAAAGCGACATATATCCGCTCTGGAAATGCGTCGTTATCATCGAAAATGTGAGGGGAATTGATATAAGAGAGGTGTCAAAGATCATAAGTTATTGCGAGAAATTTGAGGCTGATTTCTACATATGGAACGAGAGTGTTTCAGATGATCGATTTTTAGTTTGCCCATACAATGTGTTAGATATTTATGCTCTTTGTTTTTGCAAAGGGTCAGAAATGTCGATGGGAGCATCCGGGCCGGAAGCTATCGAAGGAGTGAACTCACTCGCGAGGTACGTCAGCACAAGCCTATATTGAGGTCGTGACTAATTTCGACGAAAGCCTCAAAAAAGCGCAGTCAGATTTTGATGGAGACTCTGATAGAACCACCTGCCTTTCGCCTTCATGTTTTTGATATGTTCTGATATGGTCCTTGCATGAGTGATGCCGACAGTAACATTCGAAAGATTACTCCACCGGAGACACACCACAAAGCCGACTTGGGCCGTGCGGTAGCGCGAGCGGCAGCGGGTGCAATCCCAGTCATCGGCTCGGCAGCCAGCGAATTAGCAAATGTGCTACTCCCCGATCCAACTTCTAAAGCCCGAAACCAGTGGGAGCAGGACGTCTCCGAAGGAGTGAATGACCTGCATGACCGGGTCGATGACATTGACAGTCGCACGGGTGGCCACACCGTCGAACTGACGGGAGCAACCGCCGCTGCCGCAAAATACCTCATTGAGCATTGCCCCGACGGACTGGCCCATGAATGGACGACTATCGAGCAGCTATGCGACGCCTATCCCGATCTGACCAAACAGGATTTGCTCGATGGTCTTGGCGATCTTGAATCCTACGGTTTCATCAAGGAGGTCAGCTTCATCGGCTCCCCGTCGCGCTACAAGCTTACCACCTATGCCTACGAAGTGCTGGATGAGCCGGTGATGGGCTGGGACACGAAGGCTGATGCCCGCGCTCTGGCAAGGGAAGCGTTGGCCATGTCTGGCACCATTGGAGTGCGGGCGTTGGACGAGAAAATGGGCTGGCCCCGCCGCCGACTCAATCCGGCACTGCGGGTGGTGGTCGATTTCATCGAGGAAGGACGGGTCAGTAAAGTGATCCAGCCAGATTATGTCACTGCGCATTTTGCCATGAGCAACGCCGAACGGGCGCGACTTCGACGGTTCGTGGGTGAGTAATGGTGGACGGGTTCGCACCCCTTAATGTCACCATCGACGGGCTAAGCCCGGCACAGGCCGTGCAAAAACCCGAGATCGCCGAAATCTTGGATTTGGACGACGGGACCTACCTGAGCTCTGTCGATTTCATCGAAAGTCACCAGCACCAGCACCTTGTCAATGCGCGCAATGACGTGTTGACGCGCATGAAGGATGGGAAGCCGCGCTATTGCTGCTCGCTTTGCTCCACGCCGGTCTATCTCGTTGCCACGACCGAAAAGCGCTTTTTCTTCCGCCACTGTGTTGAAGATGGATCATGCTCGGCGCGGACGCGTCATCCGCTTAGCGAAGCGCAGATACGGGAGCGCAAATACCACGGCCTGCGCGAGAGCGCACCGCACAAGCGCATCAAGGAACTGATTGAGCGCAGCTTGCGCGCCGATCCGGCATACCGCGAGATCGCTCAAGAAAAGACCTGGCGTAGCATCCATGACCCTGCCGCCTATCGCCGCCCCGACGTGCAGGCCGATTCCGAACACGTCGCACTGGCTTTCGAGGTGCAGCTTTCGACGACGTTCCTGAGTGTCGTGGTCGAACGTCGCATGTTCTACCGCAATGAGGGCGCACTGCTGATTTGGATTTTCGGGTCATTCGACCCTAATTATCGCCGATTGATGACCGACGATGTGCTGTTTCCTAATAATTCCAACCTCTTCGTCGTTGATGATGAAACCACGGCGGTGTCAGAGGCTCAGGGCGTTTTTCACTTGCGTTGCCACTACCGGGTGCCGGTGCGCATAGGCGATGCACTTTGCGACGAATGGCGCGAGCAGATCGTCCCTTTCCATAGCCTGACCCAAGATCGCCTCCGTCAACGAGCCTACGCCTTTGACTATGAAGGCGAAGAAGCAGCAATCAAAGCAAACATCGAACTCGAAGCAGCGGAAGCGATTGCCGAAATCGAACGGGTGGATCGGTTCGATTTTTTTGATTTCTGGCGTGAGCGTGCCCATCCCTTTAAGCATACCGAGCAAAATCGTACGCAGTGGCATGCACTGCTAGATCGCTTTTCGTACCATGGCATAGAACTGCCGAAATACCCCGACAGTGACATGGAGTTCCGGGCCATGGTGAGCGCGTTGTTGAGCGTATCAGATGGGCATCCGGTTGGCTGGAAATACAGCAAACTGATTCAGGTCGGCCATTTGCTTGCGGAAAGCCATCCGAGGCTACTGCTCGCCTTCGGCCATGCAATCACCGTTTATGGACGTTCCGAGCAAATCGCGCAGGAAGACGTGACGGGTAAGTGGGCAGAAAGGATCAGACCAATCAGCAAGGCAATGCGTGAATATCATCCATCATTCATCCCCGAACGTGAGATGCTACCGTTGATGGCCTTTCTGTTTCCCGAGGTTGCGAAGAAGGTGCACAGCTATTTGCAACGCGGGGCGGCAATCTCGCGAACGATCTAGGCTGCATCAAAAAGCTGATGCATCGCCACAGGTGCACTAAGCGCCCAGAGATCGGATGATACCACGCCTGGTGCGTCTGGATCGCCACCAAATTGCGTGCCGCCCTAGAGTTGGAATCGCCAGATGGTGAGCGCCGGATTATCGACGCCTTGTACCCCTTCATACAAAACCAACCCATCGCCCAGATTAACCGCAACGTGTTGGTTGGTGGTCGTGGTGAACATTTGCCGCATAAATTCGTCGCCGGCTCGATTTAGTACCCCGGCACCGACAAAATAATCTTGTGGGATTACGACGTTCCAATGAAAAGCGACCAACCCGCGCAACACCATCCGAAACAGTGCGGCCAAAGCCTTGCCGTCGAAAGGAATAGTCAGCCTTGGACTGACGGCACCATCTTCCAGCATCTCGATATAACCATGGCCTGCTGAAATTTGACGATGGAGCTTTGCATTGCGCGATAGCCGGTTTGGAACTTCGTGTTCGAGCAAATTGCTCGCCAGCGGATGTTGGCTGGCAAATGGAAGAACGGTTGCCAGATAATGCTCCAGTTCGGATTTTATCCGATTGCAGGGCTCGCACGCGGGCACTTTTGGCAGATTCGCACGAGCATCACGCGGAAATAGCCCTCTGGCAAACACGTGATCGCCGGTTTCTGCGCCATTGGGCGTCCCGCAATACACGCATGTTTTTCCTTTGAACGCCTTGCTCATCGGGCTGATCGATCAAACTCGCGGCGGCATATGCGCCGCATCGAGCCGACGATGGATCAGTGACGCGATGGTCAGCAGGTCCTCTGCATCCTCTTTCGTCATCGTCCAGTGGATACGCGCCTCATGTGCCGTTGGATTACGGAACATGCCAAAGGTGCCGCGCACCAAATTGGCAAAGCCGCTTTGCTCGCTGCGTTCGCTAGCCGTGCGTCGAGCATTGATCGCCAGTAGCGGCGGCTCCCCACTTTGCGTGCGATCAACCAACGCCGCGCCATCGTCGGTGAGTCCAGTCCGCACACGCATCTTGTCGGCAATGCTTTTGACGGCCTCCTGCACGGCGTGGAAATAATCGTCGGCTAGCAATTCAGCTCGGCAAAAATGCAGCACATCGGGATGCACTCCGCGCCCCTCCAAATCCGCTCGCAGTTCCTGCGCGCGGCGTTGCGCCTCCGGCAGGGTCCGCGCAGCGACGACCGACGATAGCTCTCCGGCCTCATCAACCACCAGACCACTAAACGCCAGCGCTTGGTTCAGTAGGGCCCGCATTGGCTCATAGCGAGATGGCGTGCGGCTGTATCGAGCGGGCTTCATCGCCTGCCGGATGAACTCCAGGATATGCGTCCGCTTCTGTCGTGTGTTTTGGCTTTCGACAAATGCGTTATAAATGCGAATACGCTTGGTGCTTGGCCCCGGATCGATCATCTGGCAGGTGGCAAGCAGGTGCTCTATTTCTGTCCCACTCAGCCCCAATTCGGTGTCGCCAAGCGCATCCGCGATTGCCTTCAGCTGGTCCTGCGTGAAAAAGGCCATGTGATTATCGCCGCAATGAAAGCACCGATGCCCGAATGCTCGCCGCATCGCTTGGACTCATATCAAGGTCGAGGCACAGCTTGAAAAACTCGTCTGCCGCTTCCTTGCCTGTTAAGCCGCTAGCACGTGCAAGCTCGCGGGCCTTTGCACGAAGCGGCACAATGTCACCCGATGTGATCGGCCCACAATCGTTGACCGCCTGCGAGAAAGCCTGAAGCACGACGGCTGGCAGGACTGGACCGTAGATGAAATAGCGCAGGTATTTCAGGAAATGGCCATGCCGCATGGCGGAATCATCGTCGTGATCGTTCTTGATGAACGAGTCCCGACGTGAACTGCCCCGGCCACCGGGGTTAAACTCCGGATCGGAAAAATAGCTCAACCGCTGGTCTGGGATTGCTTTCCGCTTGAGCAGGCTGTTCGTCAGCTGCACCACCAGCTCACCGTTTGCATGAAATGCCTGGGTATCACCGAGGGTCGCGCGCGGATCGAACTTGATCGCATCTGCTAAAGCGGTTTCCTCGGGCGTGAGTTCGATAGTGAATCGTTCGGGTAGCATCAGAAGCTCATAGCCGAACCGGCCTCTTTCGGGAAATCAAAACAAGAACAAACTTTCACAGAGCGTTTCCAACGGCACGCGCTCTAGGCGCTGGCGCGCCCGGAACCACTGACGCGTTTCCGCCATCCGGTGACGATCGCTAACGCAAAGGCTGGGGCTGCTGCCCCCAGCGCACTGCGAAGCGCCTTCCGCCCAGCTTCCTCCACGCTTCGCGTTCCGTGCAGCCGGTTCCCCGCGAAGCCGCTTACTCCGTTTGCCCCCCGATGCTCGCCGCATGGGCAGGGTTTCAGATCGCAGCTGAAACCCAAACCCACGGAGAAAAGTCATGGAGACCAGAACCGAACAACCCCGCATCTACGTTGCCTGCCTTGCCGCCTACAACAACGGCTATCTGCACGGCGCATGGATTGATGCCGCACAGGGCGCATGGGCCATTTATGACGCGGTGCAGGTCATGCTGCGCGCGTCGCCCATGGCCGGTGCCGAGGAATGGGCCATTCACGATTACGAGGGCTTTGGAGGGGCGAGGGTTGAAGAATATGACAGTTTCGACCGCGTGAGCGCGCTTGCCAGCTTCATTGTCGAACATGGCGCAATCGGCGCGGCGCTGCTGGACCACTACAGCGGCGACCTTGAGAAGGCGCAGGAGGCCTTGAGCGACCGCTACATGGGGGAGCATGCCAGCCTAGCCGACTACCTGCAGGAAATGACCGAAGAAACGACGGCTATTCCCGCGCAGCTCCAATACTACATCGATTGGCAGGCCATGGCGCGCGATGCAGAAATCAATGGCGAATTGTTCGTGGTATCGACCGGCGCGAACGCATCCCACATTTTTGTGGGGTGCTGACATGGAGCCGCAGATTTTCCACCTGCAATGGCAGGGCATCGACATAGAAATCACATTCACGGCCCGACGCTGGAGCGTGATTGACCATCTGGAGATTCGCAGCGTTAGACCCGAGCGCGCGCCGCTGCCTATCACGGGCACCGGTTACCTGTCGCATTTCATGCAACCGGGCACCATCGCAGCCCATGGCGGCGATGTCGTGGCTCAGGTCAGGGCATGGCTGGACGAGGCGGCATTAGAGCCAGAGTGGCTTGCCCATGTCGAAAAGGGGAGACAGGGTGAGCTGTTTTGAAGTGACCTGCCTCCGCAGGCTCCGCAACAATTCGAAGCAGAGGCTAATCCCCAAATTCTTCTACACGGAACCTACACAGGCCCAAACAGGTAAAAATTCCTGTTATAATTCAAATCTTTGTTGGAATCCAAAGATTTGGAGCGGGCGAAGGGATTCGAACCCTCGACCCCAACCTTGGCAAGGTTGTGCTCTACCCCTGAGCTACGCCCGCTCGGCGGCTGGTTCGACGTGCGATCCAGCAGGTGAGGCGCGCAGTTAGCATCGGGTTTTGGGTCCGGCAAGCCCCAAATTTGCATTTGGCGACGATTCATTGTTTCACCCTTGGCAGAAGCGGCTTGCGCACCATCTTGGTGTTTCGGATAAGGTGCCAGGACAAAGCGAGGCACACCCCGCGACGGGGCGGTGAACCGCCCGGCACGCGCAACAGCAGGAGCAGTTCACTTGGCAAGCATGGGTTTGACGACCGAAGAGCACAAGGCCGTCGAGGCATTCCGCACCAGCGTGGTCGAACCATCGATGGCCAAGCTGGTCATCCTCGATTTCTGGGCGGAATGGTGCGGGCCGTGCAAGGCGCTGACCCCGGTGCTGGAGAAGGTCGCGGCCGATTATGCCGACAAGGGCGTGATGCTGGTCAAGGTCAATGTCGATGAGGAACGCTTCATCGCCTCGCAGTTCCAGATCCAGTCGATCCCCACCGTCTATGCGATGTTCCAGGGCCAGCCGGTCGCCAACCTCACCAACGCGCGCACCGAGGCGCAGCTTGGCGGCATCCTCGACCAGCTGCTCGAGAAGCTGCCCGTCCAGGCGGGTGATGGCGACGATGCCGGAGCGCCCGATATCGCGCCGCTGATCGCGATGGCCGAAGACGTGCTGGCCGAGGGCGACACCGAGCAGGCGATGGGCATGTTCGCGCAGATCCTGGACATGGTGCCGGACAGCGTTGCGGCCATTTCCGGCCTGCTGCGCGCAATGGTCGCCGCCGACAAGGTGGAAGAGGCACAGGCGCTGCTCGCCGATCTGCCCCCCGAAATCACCGCCGACCCCGCGCTCGATCGCGCCAAGGCCGCCATCGCGCTGGTCGCCGACAAGGCCGATGACAGCGAGATCGCAGGGCTGCGTGCCGCCGCCAATACCGCGCCGGACGATCATGCCGCGCGCTTCGACCTGGCCGTCGCGCTGTTTGCTGGCGGCGAACGCGACGAAGCGGCCGAGCATCTGCTGGCCATCGTGAAGGCCGACAAGGAATGGAACGAGGGCGCGGCGCGCGCGCGGCTGCTGCAGATCTTCGAGGCGGTCGGGCTCGAGGATCCCTGGGTCTCGGCAACGCGGCGCAAGCTTTCCGCCGCGTTGTTCGGATGACCGACAAGCCCGTCATGGTCGCTCAGCGCATCTCGATCTTTCCGCTCACCGGGGTGATCCTGTTTCCGGGACTGCAGGTGCCGCTGCACATCTTCGAGCCGCGCTACCGTGCGCTGGTGAGCGATGCGATGGCGCGCGACCGGCAGATCGGGATGATCCAGCCGCGCGGCCCCGGCGATCCGCCCGCGCTGTTCGACATGGGCTGTGTCGGCCGCATCGTCGATGTCGAGGCGCTCGATGATGGCCGCTACAATCTTGTGCTCGAGGGCTTTGCCCGGTTCCGCGTGCTGCGCGAGCTGGACGTGACGACGCCGTTCCGCCAGATCGAGGCGGAGCTGATCAACGAGAACGAGGATGACCAGGCGCTCTCCAGCATCGAGCGCGCGAGCCTGGAACGCGAATCGCAGCGGTTCGCCAATGCGCAGGGCTATAGCGTCGACTGGGATTCGGTGGCGCGGCTCGACGACCGCTCGCTGGTCAACGGCATCGCGCAGATCGCCCCGTTCGATGCAGCCGCCAAGCAGGCGCTGCTCGAAGCCGAAGGCCTTACCACCCGCGCCGACCTTCTGGTCCAGCTGATGCAGTTCTTCGGCCGCCGCGACAGCGACGATCCAAGGGTGACGCTGCAGTAAGCTTCTTTCTCCCCTACCGCTTGCGGGAGGGGTGGCCGCAGGCCGGGGTGGGCGCGAAGCCGTAGGCGAGCTTTACGTCCGCTCCTTTTCAGGCCCACCCCGGTCCGGCAGGCCGGACCTGCCCCTCCCGCAAGCGGGAAGGGAGACTGGCTCACCGTGCCCCCTGCAGCTTCTTCTGGCGGCGGCGCTGGACCGATGAACCCAGCCCGAGCGCCTCGCGGTACTTCGCCACCGTCCGCCGCGCGATGTCGAACCCGCGCTCTTTCAGCAGATCGACCAATTGATCGTCGGAGAGGATGTTCTTGGCGTCCTCCTCGTCGATCAGCGCCTTGATGTGGCTCTTCACCGCCGAGGCCGACACCGCATCGCCGCCATCGGTTGCCTGAATCGCGCTGGTGAAGAAGTATTTGAGTTCGAACAGACCACGCGCGCAGCTCAGATATTTGTGGCTGGTCACCCGGCTGACGGTCGATTCGTGCATCTCGATCGCGTCGGCGACGCTGCGCAGCGTGAGCGGGCGCAATTGCGTGACGCCGTTGCGGAAGAAGCCTTCCTGCTGCTTGACGATCTCGCTCGCCACCTTGATGATCGTGCGCTGGCGCTGGTCGAGCGCCTTGAGCAGCCAGTTGGCCTCGGCAAGGCATTCGCTGAGCCACGCCTTGGACTTTGCATCGTGCCGCCCGCCGGACAGCGAGACATGATAGCTGCGGTTGACCAGCAGCCGCGGCAGCGTCGCGCTGTTGATCTCGATCATCCATTTGCCCTCGCGCTCGAGCACGAACAGATCGGGCACCACCGCCTCGACGCTCGACCCGCCAAAGCGGCTGCCCGGCTTGGGATCATATTGGCGCAGCTCGGCGATCATGTCGGCAAGGTCCTCGTCGTCGACCCGGCACAGCCGCTTCAGCTGCGGCAGCGCGCCGCGTGCGAGCAGCTCGAGATTGTCGATCAGCCGCGCCATGCACGGATCGTAGCGGTCGGCTTCCTTGGCCTGCAGCGCGAGACACTCGGCCAGATCGCGCGCGCCGACGCCGGTAGGCTCGAGCGTGTGGACAGCCGCCAGCGCGGCCTCGACCTCGCCCAGAGGCACGCCCAATTGGTGCGACACCTGCAAAAGGTCACCGCGCAGATAGCCGTTCTCGTCGATCAGCTCGATCAGGTGGCGGCCGATGAACAGCGTCACCCCGGACATCGCCATCCCCGCCTGGGCGTGCAGATGCTCGCGCAGCGTGAGATCATATTCGAGCGAGTCTTCCCAGCCGTCGCTGTCGGCGCCGCCGCCGGTCGAGATATCGTTGAGCGACAGCGCCCCGTCGAGCCCGCCGCTGGCCTCACCCGCTACCCGGTCGGGGCCGTCGCTGGCGCAGTCGTGATGAAACACCTCGCCGCCCAGATCGATATCGAGCGGCCGGTCGATTTCGCCCATGCCTGCGCCGATCAGTTCGTCGCTGCCCGCAGGATCGCCATCCGTAGCCGGCGCTGCGGGTGCGTCGAACATAGCATCCACCCCGCTCGAGGCGACATCACCGCCGGTGTCCTCGCCGCCCAGTTCGAGCAGCGGGTTGCGCTCGAGCTCCTCGCCGATGAACGCTTCGATCTCGATATTGGACAGCGCCAGCAGCCGGATCGCCTGCTGCAACTGCGGCGTCATCACCAGCGACTGGCTCTGCCTCAGGTCAAGGCGCGGGCCGAGCGCCATCAGGTCAGTCCTTCGTCACCTGCGACGGGTGCGATCACAGCGCAAAGCCCTCGCCCAGATACAGCCTGCGGACGTTCTCGTCGGCCACCAGCGCCTCGGGCGTGCCGGCGAACAGCACCTTGCCATCATAGATGATGCAGGCGCGGTCGACGATGTCGAGCGTCTCGCGGACGTTGTGATCGGTGATCAGCACGCCGATGCCGCGCGATTTGAGCTCGATGATGAGGTCACGGATGTCGGCGATCGAAAGCGGATCGATCCCCGCGAACGGCTCGTCGAGCAGGATGATCGAGGGGCTGGCGGCGAGCGCGCGGGCGATCTCGCAGCGGCGGCGTTCGCCACCCGACAGCGCCATCGCGGGGGATTCGCGCAGCCGTGTCAGCCCGAATTCCTCGAGCAATGTCTCCAGCCGCGCCGCGCGCGCCTCGACTTCGGGCTCGACCAGTTCGAGCACCGCCTTGATGTTCTGCTCGACCGTCATGCCGCGAAATATCGAGGTTTCCTGCGGCAGATAGCCAAGGCCCAGGATCGCGCGGCGGTACATCGGCAGCGGGGTGATATCGACCCCGTCGAGCATGATGCGCCCCGAATTGGGCTTCACCAGCCCCATGATCGAATAGAAGCACGTGGTCTTGCCCGCGCCGTTGGGGCCCAGCAGCCCGAGCACCTCGCCCTTGGCGACCTGCAGCGAGACATCGGAGAGCACGACCTTCTTGTCATAGCTCTTGGCGATCGACACGACGTTGAGGCCGTCGGTGGACACGGCAGGGTCCGCCGCGGTGCCGCTGAGCAGGCCAAGGGGGGCTACATCGTTCATTGCAACATTCCTGCAAACATAAACCGCAGCTTGGGGCGCCGCTTTGTCTTTGTTCTCCCATAGCATGGAACAATGCGATGAAAACCGGCGATATTCACGTGTTGGCAGGATTTATGCATGGGCTGGCGTGGGGAGCAGTTCAAATCCTCCCCGAGCTTGTCTCGGGGAGGGGGACCGCCGACCGAAGGTCGGTGGTGGAGGGGAAGCGCGATGGCACGGCATCCATAGGCTGGGCTCGAACTGGCAGCCCCGCCACCACCGGCTGCGCGGGCGGTCCCCCTCCCCCAGCAAGCTGTGGGAGGATTTACGATCAATCCCGCTTGGGCACCGAGAACGTGCCCGATACACGGCCGCCTGCCGAGCCCGTCTGGCCAGGAGCGCCGCCGGCCGAGCGGCCGTCGACGGTCGAGCGGCCGGTGGTCAGGTCGATAACCATCCGCCCGCCGTTGAGCGTGTTGCCGCCCTGGCGCAGCGCGACATTGCCGATCAGGGTGATGATGCGCTTGTTGAAATCATAGATGCCGACATTGCCGCTCGCGCGTTCCTCGCCCTTGGTGACGACCACGCCGCCATTGGCATCGATGCGCTCGATCTCGATGCTGCCCGCGTTGCGATAGGCCACGGTCATCCGCGCCGCCTGCAGGCGAAGACCCGCCTGGGTGATATCGACATTGCCCGACAGCAGCACGCGGTTGGCGCGGTCCTGCAGCTCGATGCGATCGGCGGCGTAATCGACCGGCGCGTTGCTGTTGTGGTTCATCAGCGACTGCGCGGTGACGCTGCCGGGCACCAGCGCCAGCGCGGCGAGGCAAAACGCACCGGCCGCCGCACTTGGCAACCGGCGACGGGCCAGCATCGAAACCTTGGCTGAAAACCGCTTGGTCAATCCCGTATCTCCGCTCGTCACTCGATGTTGGTTCGTCACCGGGGCAATCCGCCCTGAGTCATCCGCAGCCGTGCGCGGCCTTCGAGCGTGACCGTGCGATTGGCAAGATCGGCCTTTAGCCGGTCGGCGCGGAAAGTGCCAGCGGGCAAGCGCCCCGTCACCTCGCCGCGGCTGACCATGCTGCGCTTGGGCAGATCGATGTCCACATCGCGGGTGACCATGCGATAGCCATTGGCCGAGCTGAACTGCACCGGGCCGATGATCGACACCTGTTCGCTGTCCATGTTGTAGGTCCCCTGCCCGGCCTCGAGCACGCCCGGGCCTTCGGTCAGCAGGATGCGCGCGGCCAGATCGCTCATCTCCACCACCGGATTGCGCGAGGTCTTCTGCACAGCAGAGCCCGCCTGCAGCGAAAAGGGCCGCCCCTCGCTGTCCTGCCCGCGGTAGAGCGCCTGCGTGACCCGCATGCGTTCGCGCGCAATATCGACCTGGTTCTTGTCGAGCAGGAAGCTGACCTCGGTGTTGCGCAGCAGCGGCGCAAGCGCCAGGAACGCCACCAGCACGCCGATCGCCGAGGGCAGGATGATGCCCAGCAACCGCACCATCCGGTCATGGCTGCTGCCGGGTGTGGCAAACAGCTGGCGGCGGCTGCGCATGATATCGGCGCGTTCGGTCATGTCGCCTTAGGGGCCTTTCGGTGTCGCGCCGTTTACGCGTTCGGAGGGGGTGTTGCCCCGCGATATATTAAGCGTGCGCGAAAATATCAATTTCCGGCCAGCCCGCCAGATCGAGCTGCGCGCGCGCGGGCAGGAAATCGAAACAGGCCTGCGCGATCTCGCGCCGCCCTTCGCGCACCAGCCGGGCATCCATCGCGGTGTACAAGGCATGCAGGAAGCGCACGTCGCTGGCGGCATAATCGCGCTGCGCATCGTTGATCTCGGGCGCGCCCCAGTCGCTCGACTGCTGCACCTTGCTGAGCTCCTTGCCCAGCACCTCGCGCACCAGTTCCTTCAGGCCGTGCCGGTCGGTATAGGTGCGGATCAGCCGCGATGCGATCTTGGTGCAGAACACCGGCGCTGCCATCACGCCCAGATAATGCTGGATCGCTGCCAGATCGAACCGGGCGAAATGATAGAGCTTCAATCGCTCGGGGTCGGCGAGCACCCCGCGCAGGTTCGGCGCGGCATAATCGCTGCCGGGCAGGAAGCGCACCAGATGCTCGTCGCCCCTGCCATCGGAGATCTGCACCAGGCACAACCGGTCGCGCGGCGTCACCAGCCCCATGGTTTCGGTATCCACCGCCACAGGGCCGGGGGCCAGCACATCGGCTGGCAGATCACTCTCATGGAAATATACGGTCATGCATTCTCGCCGTTGGAAGCTGCCGGCGAAATGCCGCGTTTTTTCTCGCGACCCCTGCGGGCCCAGATGTTCAGGGCCTCGACCATCGCAGAAAAAGCCATCGCGGCATAGATATAACCCTTGGGGACGTGCACGCCGAACCCGTCGGCGATCAGCACTGCGCCGATCATCAGCAGGAAGCCCAGCGCGAGCATCACCACAGTGGGGTTGCGGTTGATGAAATTGGCCAGCGGATCGGCCGCGACCAGCATGACGAGCACGGTGATGATCACCGCGGCCATCATGATCGGGACATGATCGGTCATGCCGACCGCTGTCAGGATCGAATCGATCGAGAACACCATGTCGAGCGCGATGATCTGGACGATGGCCGCGCCGAAGCCGAGCGCGGCCTTGCCCTTCTTGTCCAGCGCCTCGCCCGAGGGGTCGTCATCGACGCTGTGGTGGATTTCCTTGGTCGCCTTCCACACCAGAAAGAGACCGCCTGCGATCAGGATGAGGTCGCGCCACGAGAACTGCGTCTCGAAGGTCGGCTCGCCATATTCGCCCAGCGGGCCGGAAATGCCGAGGTCGAACACCGGCGTGGTCAGCGACACGATGAACGCGATCATCGACAAGAGTGCGAGCCGCATGATCAGCGCAAGGCCAATGCCGATCCGCCGCGCGGTCTGCCGCTGATGCTCGGGCAGCTTGTTCGAGAGGATCGAGATGAAGATCAGGTTGTCGATGCCAAGCACGACCTCCAGGATCACGAGGGTGACAAGTGCAGCCCAGGCTGCGGGGTCGCTCAACAGCGGAATGATGCTATCCATCGGCTTCAATTGCCGCAGCGCCGGGGGCATGGCAAGGCCCGGAAACGCTGGCGCACGCGAATTTTAACGCCGTTCGTCGCAGTACCTGCCTGGCCGCTGGTCGCCACTGCCTGCCGGACCGCCGCAATTGCGCGGCAACGCCTTGGCCAGCCCCATTTATTATTCGCTATGCCGCGGGATTTGCGTTAAGAGAATCACCTTGGAAGTACGCGATTGCCGCGCATGTTTTGCCGTGTGTCACGCAACATCTGTGTGCTATCCACAGGTTTTTGATCGGTTGATGTCAGTTCGATTGTCGAAAGGTCGCTGGCGGATGCTGATGAAGGTTAAGGTAAGCTAAGGTTTTTGGTGCGTATTTGTGGCGGATTGATCCATGCTGAAAGGGTCCGCACGAAGAGTTCCATCAGTTGAGCGACAGGGTTCACGTCCGCCTTGTTCTTGAGCACATGATCCAGGACGACATTGAAAGTGAATAATTCGGCATGAGTTTTGACAGGGGTCGGCGCGGCAGGGGCCGGGACAAACGCGACAGATTTGGCGAGGATGATTTCGACGCATTTTCGCCTCCGCCTGCATATGGTGATCGTGACCGCTTCGGCGGCGGCGGTGGCGGCGGCGGATATGGCGCTCCTGCAGGTGGCGGCGGCTTCGGTGCCCCGCGCGGTCCGGGCGGCGGTGCCGGCGGCGGCGCT
>VYKZ01000008.1_pt1 | contig 189777 bp, 157 predicted proteins | sample 5114421 | NCBI WGS metagenome assembly VYKZ01 (sample SAMN12291788, study PRJNA351875) | freshwater metagenome | isolation source: freshwater lake | place: USA: Michigan, Gull Lake | collected 2013-08-08 | reverse complement strand
CTTTTTGGTATCCGCTCAGGCTAGCCGCGCCAACGCCAAGCGCAATCGGAAAACGATGAACTGCGTCGAGCCTGCACAAAGCGCTCCCCCTTGATGGGGGAGGGTTTGGGTGGGGGTGTCCTCTCCGGATTGCGCAGCGGCACCCAGCCGCACCATCACCCTCACCGCTGCGACTAGGCAGCAAGCTGCCAAGTCTCGCTGCCTCTCCCATCAAGGGAGAGGCGGATCCCCGCAAAGGACCAAGCACAAAAAAGCCCGCCCCGTTGCGTACGGAGCGGGCTTTCGTGAACGTGCGTCCTGCGTTCAGCAGGAGAACCGCATCAGTAGCGGTATTCGTCCTTCTTGAACGGACCGGCGAGAGGCACGTCGATATATTCGGCCTGCTCCTTGGTCAGCTCGGTCAGCTTGACGCCGAGCTTCTCGAGGTGAAGGCGCGCGACCTTCTCGTCGAGGTGCTTGGGCAGAACGTAGACGTCGTTCTGGTACTTGTTGGCACCCTTGAACAGTTCGATCTGCGCCAGCACCTGGTTGGTGAAGCTGGCCGACATCACGAAGCTGGGGTGGCCGGTGGCGTTGCCGAGGTTGAGCAGACGGCCCTTCGACAGCATGATGATGCGCTTGCCGCCGGGGAACTCGATCATGTCGACCTGCGGCTTGATCTCGGTCCACTTCATGTTTTCCAGCGCGCTGATCTGGATCTCGTTGTCGAAGTGACCGATGTTGCCGACGATCGCCATGTCCTTCATGGCGCGCATGTGATCGATGGTGATCACGTCCTTGTTGCCGGTGGTGGTGACGAAGATGTCGGCGGTGCCGACCACGTCTTCCAGCGTCTGCACGGCAAAACCGTCCATCGCCGCCTGAAGCGCGCAGATGGGGTCGATTTCGGTGACGATGACGCGCGCGCCGGCGCCCTGCAGCGATGCTGCCGAACCCTTGCCCACATCGCCATAACCGCACACGACGGCGACCTTGCCGGCCATCATCACGTCGGTGCCGCGACGAATGCCGTCAACCAGCGACTCCTTGCAGCCATACTTGTTGTCGAACTTCGACTTGGTGACCGAATCGTTCACGTTGATCGCGGGGAAAGGCAGCTTGCCCTTCTTGGCGAGGTCATACAGGCGGTGGACGCCGGTGGTGGTTTCTTCCGAAACGCCCTTGATCGCCTGTACCGTCTTGGTGAGGTATCCCGGGGTCTGTGCCAGACGACGCTTCAGGATCTTGACGAAGAATTCTTCTTCCTCGTTCGAAGGAGTGAACAGCTCTTCACCGGCTTCGACGCGCGCGCCCCAGAGTGCGAACATGGTGGCATCGCCGCCATCGTCGAGGATCAGGTTGCAGGTGTTGCCTTCTTCCGCGCCCCAGTCGAAGATGCGGTCGACATATTCCCAATACTCTTCCAGGCTCTCACCCTTGATGGCGAAAACCGGAATGCCCTGCGCGGCGATCGCGGCAGCGGCGTGGTCCTGGGTCGAATAGATGTTGCAGGTGGCCCAGCGCACTTCGGCGCCCAGCGCGACCAGCGTCTCGATGAGAACGGCGGTCTGGATCGTCATGTGCAGCGATCCGGTGATCTTGGCGCCCTTGAGCGGCTGTTCAGAGCGATATTCTTCGCGGATGGCCATCAGGCCGGGCATTTCGGTTTCCGCGATGGTGATTTCCTTGCGGCCGAAATCGGCAAGCGCAATGTCGGCGACGACATAATCGGGGCGGTCGAGGGTCGGGGCACTGGCCACGTAAATTCTCCTGAGTCAAACGGCCGATGCGCCAACAGGGCCATCGGAAACTGCCGTCCCCATAGCCAGAGTCGGCGATACAGGCAAATATAAAGATTCCTTTATATGACATTTCAGCCCGAGCCAGCGCTGCCACCGCGCCGATGATCGCGCCCCTTGCCTGTCCGAGCCCCCTTGCATTGCCGCGCCATCACGACAACATGCAGCCAGCAGTGCAACCACAGCAGGAGACATTCCATGATCAAAGTCGGCGACACCATTCCCAACACCAAATTCGTCCGCGCCACCGCCGAAGGCCCGCAGCAGGTCGAGGCCAAGGATTTCTTCGCCGGCAAGACCGTGGCGCTGTTCTCGGTTCCGGGTGCGTTCACCCCGACCTGTTCGGCGCGCCACCTGCCCGGTTTCGTGGAAAAGGCCGATGCGCTGAAGGCCAAGGGCGTCGACGAGATCGCCTGCACCGCGGTCAACGACGCGTTCGTGATGGGCGCCTGGGGCAAGTCGGCCAATGCCGATTCCATCGCGATGCTCGCCGATGGCAATGGCGATTTTGCTGACGCGGTCGGCCTCACCATGGACGGCAGCGGCTTTGGCATGGGCAAGCGCGGCCAGCGCTTCGCCATGGTCGTCAAGGATGGCGTGGTGGACAAATTGTTCGTCGAAGAGCCCGGCGACTTCAAGGTCAGCAGCGCGGACTACATGCTCGAGCAGCTCTGATCGCAAAAAAAGCCCTCTCCCTTGGAGGGGAGAGGGTTGGGAGAGGGGCATGGCGCCAACGCTAGCCCCTCTCTGCTGCGAATAGGCGGCAAGCTGCCAAGTCTCGCGGCTCTCCCCTGAAGGGGAGAGAACAGCGCCGGCTCAATACCCCATCAGGCTCATGACTTCCTCGCGCGAGCGGTGATCGTCGAGGAAGCAGCCGAGCAGTCGGCTGGTGATCATGCTGACGCCGGGGGTGCGCACGCCGCGCGCGGTCATGCAGCTGTGGCTGGCTTCAATGACCACCGCCACGCCGTGCGGCTGGAGGTGTTCCCAGATGCACGCCGCCACTTCCGCAGTCAGCCGCTCCTGCACCTGCAGGCGGCGCGAGAAGCCGTGCAGCACGCGCGCCAGCTTCGAGATTCCGACGACACGGTCCCGGGGCATGTAGGCGATCGACGCCTTGCCGATGATCGGTGCCATATGGTGTTCGCAATGCGACTGGAACGGAATGTCCTTCAGCAGCACCAGTTCGTCATAGCCGCCGACCTCTTCAAACGTGCGGCTGAGATGGACGCTGGGGTCGTCATCATAGCCCGAGCAATATTCCTTCCAAGCGCGCGCGACGCGCAGCGGGGTGTCGCGCAATCCCTCGCGATCCGGATCATCGCCGGTCCAGCGCAGCAGGGTGACGATGGCCTCTTGAACATCCACCGGAACGGGGATTTTGCCCTTGCCGGCAACATCGTGATCATCGTCGGCATCATGGTACAGCATTTCAGGTAATCCCCCTCGGTTCACAAGCTGGCCTAAGAGATAGGAACCGCGTTCGCGCACTGCAAGCGCACCTCCTGGTCAGCGCTTGCGGACAAAGAAGATTGGGCAGGAACCAAACCGGCAGTTGCGTGTTCCCGTTTCGCACTTGCAAAAAATAAACATACATTAGTTGTAATTTGCAACTCTTTTTGCTGGACTTCCGCTACGGCAGCGACCAATTTGCCGCAAAACAGCATAAATGGAAAATCATCATGCGCGTCACCCCCAGATGCGCGCTTGTAGCGGCAGCGTTCACGTTGCTGGCCGGCGCCTGCAGTTCAGAACCCCCGCCACCTCCCCCGCCGCCTGCGGCCACCGTCGCGACCCCGCTGCAACGCGACGTCGTCGACTGGGACGAGTATATCGGCCGCTTCACGGCGGACGAAGACGTCCAGCTTGTCGCGCGCGTCTCCGGCCCGATCACCCAGATCGCGTTTCGCGACGGGCGCGATGTCCGCAAGGGTGATCTGCTGTTCGTCATAGACCCCCGCCCCTTCCGCGCGAATCTGGCCGAGGCCGAGGCGAGCGTCGCCAGCGCGCGCGCGGCCCTCGCCAATGCCCAGTCCCAAGCGGGCCGAGGCACCGAATTGCTGGGTTTCGATGCCATCAGCCGCGAAGAGGCCGACAACCTGGCCGCCACGCTGCGCTCGGCACGCGCCACGCTGGCAGGCGCGCAAGCACGCCGGCAGGCGGCACAACTCGATCTTTCCTTCACCCAGGTGCGCGCACCCATCTCGGGCCGGATATCCAACCGTCTGGTCGATGTCGGCGACTTCGTCACCGCCGGGCAGACCGAGCTGACCCGCGTGGTGCGAATCAACCCCATCCGCTTCAGCTTCGATGGCGCAGAAAGCTTCTACCTCAAGTACATCCGCCAGGACGCCGATGGCGAACGGCGCAGTTCGCGCTATGCCGCCAATCCGGTCGAGATCCAGCTCGCCGACGAGCCCGAATTCCGCTGGCGCGGCAAGATGGAATTCCTCAACAACGGCATCAGCCCCGACACCGGGACGATCCAGGCCTATGCGATGGTCGACAACCCCAACGGCTTTCTGGTCCCCGGAATGTTCGGGCGTGCGCGGCTGCTGGGATCGGGCACCTACAAGGCGCTGCTGGTCCCCGATGAGGCTATCCTGACCGACCAGACCCGCAAATTGGTGTTCGTGCTGGGCAAGGACAACAAGGTCGCCCCGCGCCCGGTCTCCACCGGCCCCATGGTCGAGGGGCTGCGCGTGATTCGCGACGGCATCGCGCCGACCGAACGGATCGTGATCGACGGGCTCGCCCGGATGCAGCCGGGCATGGTGGTGACGCCGCGCAAGGGGCAGATCAAGGCGCGTGCCAAGGGCGACGCTCCGATCGCGCGACCGACCACCGCGCCAGCGCCCGCCCAGGCAACGGCACGCTAAGCCGATGCGGATCGCCCATTTCTGCATCGACCGCCCGATCTTCGCGGCGGTGCTGTCCATCTTGATCGTGATCTTCGGCGTGGTGGCGTATCCGTCGCTGCCGGTTTCGCAATATCCCGAAATCGCCCCGCCCACCGTGGTGGTCAGCGCAAGCTTCCCCGGCGCCACCGCCGAGACCATAGCCGATGTCGTGGCGGCGCCGCTCGAGGAATCGATCAACGGCGTCGAGGACATGCTCTACATGTCGTCGTCCTCGACGGGCGATGGCAACCTCGCGATCACCGTGACCTTCGCGCAAGGCACCGATGTCGATCAGGCGCAGGTGCTGGTGCAGAACCGGGTGAGCACGGCCGAGCCGCGCCTGCCGCAGGAGGTCCGCCAGATCGGCGTCACCGTGCGCAAGAACTCGCCCGACCTACTGCTGGTGGCCAATTTCTATTCGCCCGACGGGTCGCTGCCGCAGCAGTATATCTCCAACTACGCCACCTTGCAGATCATCGACCGCATCTCGCGCATCGACGGTATCGGCTCGGCGCGACTGTTCGGTGGTCGCGATTACAACATGCGCGTCTGGATCGATCCCGAGCTCGCGGCATCGCGCAACCTCACGGTCGACGAGATCGTCGGCAAGATCCGCGCGCAAAATGCGCAGGTATCGGCGGGGTCCATCGGCCAGCCCCCGTTCAACACCAACGGCACCGCGTTCCAGCTGGGCGTGCAGACCCAGGGCCGGCTGAGCAGTCCCGAGGAGTTCGGCCAGATCGTCATAAAGCGCGACGGGCTGGCGCTGACCCGGCTGTCAGACGTCGCCCGGATCGAGCTCGGCGCGCAGGATTACAGCATCAACGCATTCTCCAGCGGGCGGCCCACCGTCGCGCTGGCGATCTCGCAGCTGCCAGGATCCAACGCGCTGACCGTGGCGAAGGAGGTCGAGGACGAACTCAAGCGCGCGTCGGGCGATTTCCCGCCTGGAATGACCTATTCGATCCCCTACAACCCCACCACCTATGTCGAGGCATCGATCGCCGCGGTGCAGGATACGCTGATCGAGGCGATCATTCTGGTCGCCATCGTGGTGCTGGTGTTCCTGCAGAGCTGGCGCGCGGCGATCATCCCGATCATCGCGATCCCGATCGCGCTGGCAGGTGCCATCGCGGTGCTCGCAGCGCTCGGGTTCTCGCTCAACAGCCTGTCGCTGTTCGGCATGGTGCTGGCGATCGGCATTGTCGTCGATGACGCAATCGTGGTGGTCGAGAATGTCGAGCGGCTGATGGAGGAAGAAGGGCTGAGCCCCTTCGACGCCGCGCACAAGACGATGGACGAGGTATCCGGCGCGCTGATCGCGATCGCTCTGGTGCTGTGCGGCGTGTTCATTCCCACCGCCTTCATCCCCGGGATTTCGGGCGCATTCTATCAGCAGTTCGCGGTGACCATCGCCGGCGCGACCGCCTTTTCGGCCTTTGTGTCGCTGACCCTGTCGCCCGCGCTCGCCGCACTGCTGCTGCGCCCGCGCGCCCACGGCGAGCAGGATATTCCGGCAGGATGGCGCGGCTGGGGCAAGAAGTTTGCGCGAGGCTTCAACCGCGGCTTTGCCAAGCTTTCGGAGCGCTATGGCCGCCTGACCGCACGCACCATCCGCAGCCTGATGTTCATGGGGCTGGCCTATCTGGCGCTGATCGCTGTTGCCGGCTGGCGCTTCACCGCGACGCCTGCCGGGTTCATTCCCGCACAGGACCAGGGCTATCTGATCGGGGTGGTGCAGATGCCGCCGGGCGCGTCGCTGCAGCGGACCACCGCGGCGGTGGAAACCGCGCAGGCGATCGCACTCAAGAACGAATCGGTGGTGAGCACCATCGCCTTTGCAGGGTTCGACGGCGCGACCTTCACCAACGCTCCCAATGCCGCCGCGATCTTCATCACGCTGAAGGAAGCGGGCACTCGGGTAAGTTCGGAGGATGTCGCCAACGAGCTGCGCGGCGCGATGTCGAGCATCACCGCGGGAAGCATCCTGGTGATCGCCCCGCCACCCGTGGCAGGGCTGGGCACCGGTGGCGGCTTCAAGATGATCATCGAGGATCGCGGCAACGCCGGATTGCAGGCGCTCGAAGGCGCAGCCTTCGCGATGATGGGCGCTGCGGCGCAGACCGAGGGCATCGCCGGTGCCTTCACCACCTTCAACACCCGCACGCCGCGGCTGTTCGCCGATATCGACCGGGCCCGCGCCGAGCAATTGGGCGTTCCGGTGGAGAACATCTTCTCGACCCTCGGCACCTATCTGGGATCGAGCTATATCAACGACTTCAACTTCCTCGGCCGCACCTTCCGGGTGACCGCGCAGGCCGATGCGCCCTATCGCGACGACATTTCCGACATCGGGCGGCTGCGCACGCGATCATCCAGCGGACAGATGGTGCCGCTCGACGCGGTGATGAACCTGCGCAACGATTCGGGTGCCTATCGCGTGGTGCGCTACAACCTCTATCGCTCCGCCGAGTTGCAGGGCGACACAATGCCGGGCTATTCGAGCGGCCAATCGCTCGACACGATGGAAGCGCTCGCGCGGCGCACGCTGCCACAGGGGTTCGATTTCGAATGGACCGAGCTTGCCTTCCAGCAAAAGGCCGCGGGCAACACCGGCACGTTGGTTTTCCTGCTGGGCGTGGTGTTCGTCTTCCTGCTGCTCGCGGCGCAATACGAAAGCCTGGTGCTGCCGCTGGCGGTGATCCTGATCGTGCCGATGTGCCTGCTCGCCGCGATCCTCGGGGTCAATCTGATGGGTCGCGACAACAATATCCTCACTCAGATCGGGCTTGTGGTGCTGATCGGGCTTGCTGCCAAGAACGCCATCCTGATCGTGGAATTCGCCAAGCACAACGAGGACCACGGCCAGTCGATCCTGGAAGCTGCGCGCCACGCCGCAGCCCAGCGTCTCCGCCCGATCCTGATGACGTCGCTGGCGTTCATCCTGGGCGTGTTGCCGCTGGTGATCTCGTCGGGCCCGGGGTCCGAGATGCGCCAGGCGCTAGGCATCGCGGTGTTCTTCGGGATGATCGGGGTGACCATCTTCGGCCTGCTGTTCACGCCTGCCTTTTATGTGATGGTGCGGACGCTTGAGGACCGGATCAAGGCCTGGTCGGCGAGCCGCAAGCGCGCCGATCTGCCGCCGCCCGCTCCCCCCGCCCAGCCTGTCGTGGAGGGCAGCCAGCCATGATCCTGAAATCCCGCCTGCTAGCCTGCGCCGCGCTGAGTGCGACGCTTGCCGCCTGCACCGTCGGCCCGGACATCGAACGCCCCGCCACCCCCGGCGCCGTCGCCGAGGGTGCGTTCATCGAAAGCGCCGACCCGCGCTTCGCCCAGAACCCGCTGCCCGAAGGCTGGTGGCGGCTGTTCGAGGACCCGGCGCTCGACGCGCTGGTCACCCGCGCGCTCGAGCGCAACACCAGCGTGCGCGAGGCGAGCGCCAATCTGCGCCGCGCCCGCGCCCTGGTGCGCGAGGCCAGGGGCGCGCAATTGCCGTCGCTATCGGCGAGCGGGTCGGCCACAACCAACCAGGTCGGCACCGGCGCAAACGCCGGCGTCGGCTTCGCCCCGCCAGAGCCGCTGCGCTTCGATTTCTACGAGCTCGCTTCGGATGCCTCCTACGAGATCGACCTGTTCGGCGGCATCCGCCGGTCGGTCGAAGCCTCGCGCGGCGATTCGCTCGCTGCCCAGGCAGAACTCGATGCTGCCCGGGTCAGCGTCGCTGCCGAGGTTGCCCGCACCTACGCGCTGGCCTGTTCCAACCGGCTGCAGGCGGATATCGCCCGCGAATCGCTCGCCGCGCAGCAACGCACGCTCGAACTCACCCAACGGCTCTTCACCGCCGGTCGCGGCCAGCGGCGCGATGTCGCCAATGCCGAATTGCTGGTTGCGCAGGCACGCGCACAGGTGCCGCAGTTCGAGGCCGAACGCCGCGCCGCGCTGTTTGCCCTGGCAACCCTCACCGGTGACCCGCCGGGCCAGATCGATGCCGCCGCGAATGCCTGTGCCATGCCGCCCAAAGTGCGGGTGGCCATTCCCGTGGGCGATGGCGCCGCGCTGCTCGCACGCCGTCCCGATGTCCGCGCCGCCGAAGCCCGGCTGGCGGCTGACACCGCACGCATCGGCGTTGCCACCGCGGCGCTCTATCCCTCGATCCGGCTGGCCGGTTCGCTGTCGATCGGCGGAACGTCGCCCGGCGATCTTACCGAATCGAACAATCTCGGTTTTTCCCTGGGCCCGCTGATCTCGTGGTCGATTCCGATCGACGGGACTGCGCGTGCCCGCGTCAACGCGGCTTCTGCACAGGCCGATGCCCGTCTTGCGGCGTTCGATGGCGCGGTGCTCACCGCGCTGCAGGAAACCGAGCAGGCGCTTGCCCGGCTGAAGGCCGCTATCGAACAGGACGCAGCGCTGCAGACCGCGGCGGCGGCCGCAGACGAAGTCGCGCGGATCACCCGCATCCGATTCCGGTCGGGGCGCGACAATGCGCTGCAACTGCTTGAGGTGGAACGCAATCTGCTGGCGGCGCGCGCCGCGAGCGGCTCTGCTGCCGCCGCCCGCGCCGAGGCCGAGGTTGCGGTGTTCCGCGCACTGGGCGGCGGCTGGGAAAATGCGCCTGCCGTGGCAGAGGTCAGTGCAACGACGAGGGACTAGTCGCGCAGCCGCTCGATCGCCTGCGCAAGCGCGACATAGAGCTTGCCGGTTTCGGATGACAACAAGGTCACGCCCATAACGCCGCCATCGCGGGTGGAAAGGACGGTGCGCAGCATCGCCTCGAAATCGTGGATGTAGCGATTGACCAGCTCGAAGAACTCGGGATCGTTCTCATACGCCGCAGCAATGTCCTTGGCCTCGCCATTGTCGATCAACCGCACCGCGCGCCGCGTGAACACGCCGCGATCGCCGCGCAGATAGGCGGACCAGGCGGTGTCGCTGACCTCGGTAGAGAGGATCTTGTCGACATCGATCGCCGCCGAATTGAGCGATTCGGTCAGCAGCGCCAGCCTTCGCGCGAAATCGTTGTCGGTGCGCTCCTCGGCCAGTTCGCGCGCTTCGGCGACCCGGCGCTCGAGATGGCTGGCAAGGTCGTCGACCCGGCTCAGCTGGTCCTTGAGGTGCAGGCTGGCATCGCTGGTGGCGCCGACCGCGCGGCTGATCGCCGATTCAAGCTTGCCGACAAGCTCTTCTGCCTTGCCGCGCAGCACCTTTTCCAGCGCAGCAGCACTGTCTTCGCCGAGCTTGCTGGTGGCGCCGGTGATCGCGCGATCCATCGCGCGGCGTGCCTCGTCCGCGGCGGCATGCGCCTCGCGCTGGACATCGCGCATCGTCTCGACAAGCCGGACCGCGGAACTGGCATTGATCTGGTCGATCTCCTCGCGTGCCGAGCGCATCGCCGCGATCAGCGCGCCGATATCCTCTGCCCGTTCGCGCCAGTCGGCCTCGCTCGTTTGAGAAAGCTTGCCGATCTCGGCCTGCTGGCCTGCGATCCGCTGCTCGAAATTGCCGAGGATCGAACCCAGCCGGACCATCTGACCGTCCACTTCGCTTACCGAACCTAGCAGCGAGCCGACCTTGTCCTGGCTGGCCTGCGTGGTCTTGTCGAGCCGCGACAGCGCGCCGGGAATGGCATCGGCGACCTGGTGCTGGATCGTGCCCAGCCGCTCGCGCAGCCGTTCGCTGCGCGCATCGAAATCGTCGGCGTGGCGGCTGCCCGCCGCGAGCCGCTCGCTCAGCGAACCGACATTGCCGTCGAGCGCCGACAGCGCGAACGCAAGCCGCGCCAGCGCCTCGGTGCTTTCCCTGTCCATCGCCTGCAACCGGCGCTCCGCGTCGCTGATCTGCGCGTCGGCAGAGGCGACCATCTGGCGGACCACGGCCTCGCTCTCGCCGGTCGAGGCGGCGAGCGTACCCAGCGTCAGCGACAGATCGTCCGCTGCCACGCGGATATCCTGGCGGGTTGCAGCTGCACGCGCAGCCATGTCGGCGGCCATTGCATCCAGATTGTCGCGCAGCTGCGCCAGCGTTTCGTGCAAGGCGCCGGTCTGGCTGTCAGCCGCCGCGTCGAGATTGCTGCGGGTGTTGGCGAGCCGGCTGGCGACCGTCTCGATCGCGCGGTCCATCTGCTCGCTCGCTTCGGCAACGCTGCGTGTCAGCGCCTGGCCACTGGTATCGACCGATTCGGACAGCCGGATCGTCGCCGCATCCGAATCCCGCACCAGCGTCGCGATCTGGCTGCTCGCCGCCTGGCCAAAGGCGTTGAGCTTTTCGAACGCCGCGATCATGCTTTCGACTTGGCCCTGCGCGGTCCGGCCTGCATTGCCGATCTGGTTGGTGACGTCCTTGGCCGAATTGGCGATCACCGGCAGGTGGTTGCGCAACTTGTCCATGTTGCCCGACGCCGCCTCGCTCACCTCGCCGATCGCGCGCATGCCGGTATCGCTGGCCTCGATCATGGTACGAAGCTCTTCGGCAAATCCGCGCAGCCGGTCGCTCGAGACCCGTCCCAGCGATTCGAGTTCAAGGCTTTGATTGGCAAGGAATTCACGCGCCAGCGAGAGTTCCGAATTGATGTTGCCGAGCCGGGCTTCGAGCGCCGCGCTCTCTGCGCGCAGCGAGCCTGCCACTTTGGCAAAGCGCCGCGCCTCGGCCACGCTGTTGCGCTGCATCACCAGGTACAGCGCCAGGATCGCGATCACCGGAATGGCCCATTGCGTCACCGCGGCCGATGCTGATGCGGGAGTTATCCCCGCCTGCCATTGCGGCAGCGACGCCCAGATGAAAAAGCCCGTCCAGCCTGCGGCCATTGCGGTCCCTGCAATCGCCCACCGACTGAGCGACTCGGGAGAGGACGGGACCTCTTCGTCCTCCATCCACGGTGCAGCCGAATCATCGGCCTGCGATGCTGCGGCGCGCATCGACATCGGCGGAGCCGCCATGTCGGGCTCTGCCTCGTGCACCGCCGGTGTTTCGTCACTGCGACCGTGCCGCAGATCGATGATTTTCTTCCCCTCGCCCATGGCATTAACCCTAACATATTTTGGACGACCAGAAACCGAAAGTTAAGGCAGCTCGTCTATTCGACTGGCGCATGGCCTATGAATCCGGAGCATTGAACGCGGCACTGGCCGCAGCGGTGGGAAGCGATCCCGCACTAGTCGCCGAGCTGCGCGGGGCGTTTGTCGAAAGCGCCGCCCGGCAGATCGACCTGCTGCGCCGCGCGCGCTGCGATGCCAACTGGCATTTTGCCGCGCTCCGGCTCAAGAGCCTCGCCGCCAGCTTCGGCGTCCAGGGGATCGTCGATCTGGCCGACCATGCGCTGGAGGGCGCGCCGGGCGACCCCGTCGTGCTGCGCCAGCTCGAGGCCGCGATGTGCGACTTCGGCGATCTTCCCGCAGGAATGCAATAAAGCGTCATACCACAGGCGATCGAGCACCGTGCCGGTTGGCAGGGCGCCAGCCGGGCGATAAGAGAGCCGCTCCGAGCTGCAAGGAGCCTGTGACCCCGCGTGCGTACCGCCCTCATCTCCCTGATCGAGACCGTTCCCGGCGGATCCGCGCTGCGCGGCGCATTGCCGCTGGCCAATGGCCAGCTGGCGATGCTGCAGGTCGATCTGGCCCGACAGGCGGGCGCCGGCGAAATCCTGTGCCTGGTCGGGTCGGTCGGAGAGCGCGTGCGCCAGATCGAGGCCTATGCCGCCTCTTGCGGCGTCGAATTCCACCTCGTTCGTTCGGTTGCCGATATCAGCGTGCGGCTGGCGAGCGATGACGAGCTGCTGATCATCGCCGATGGTCTGTACGTCGCGCCGGAAGAGATCGAGCCGATGGCGCGTCAGAGCGGCACCTTTGTCGCGAGCTTCGCCCCGGGCGATGGCGCGCGATCGCTGATCGAACGGTTCGAGCGGATCGACATCAACCATGTCTGGGCGGGGCTGGCCTGTGTCCGCGCGCGCGATCTGGTCGAGGCGCGCGACCTGCCCGAAGACTGGAGCGTGCAGTCCGCGCTGCTGCGGCTGGCGGTCCAGCGCGGGTACCGGCGGCAGGTCCTGCCCTTCGCGCTCGCCGAGGCGGGGCGGATCGCGATCGTCCGCGACGGCGCCGAGGCCGATGCGCTGGCGCTGCAGGAATTGGCCGGATCTTCGGGTGCCATGGGGGCCAGGCTGGTGCGGATGGCTCCGGTGCAGGCGCTCGCGCGCCGGGCATGGGCGGCGCGCTGGATCAACCCCGCGCTGCGTGTCTCCGCGCTCGCGCTGCCGCTGGGAGCGATCGGCCTGGCGGTGGCCGACTGGAGCATGACGGCGTTGGCCCTACTGGTCGGCGGGCGCGCGGCGGGGCATGCTGCCGATCGGCTGTTCGGACGCTTTGCCGCCAAGGCGCTGCCTGCTGCCGAGCGGGCGGCGCGCGATCTTGCCTTTGCGCTCGCGTTCATCGCGGTCACGGTACTGACCGTGGCGGCATCGGACCGTCTAGCCGGGCTGTTCGTGTCGCTCATCCTGCCAGCCATGGCCCTGATTCTCGGGCGAATTTCGGGCCCGCTTCCGCGTTTGTGGGTGCGGCTGGCGCGGTCACCCAGCCTGGTTGCGGTTGCGGCGATGCTGGCGATACCCTTTGGCGTGATGCTGCCCGCGCTGATGCTGTGGAACCTGATTTTGCTGGCGCTGATGTGGTGGCAGACCCGCCCCTCGCAGCTTGCGAGCGACCCGGCAAAACCCCATATCTGATCGCAGGCGAAAGCCTGTTTCGCGCGCTTCAACTAACAGCATTTTAACCAGCAATTGCTAGGTCAAGCCGATGAGTACCGACATGGCCCCCGCACGCCCGGTTCCACGGGACGTTGGAGCGTTGCTGCGCCATGCCGAAGAGCAGGCGCGGCTGGCGGGCGCTATTCCGGTGCTGGTGCGCCAGCGGCTCGCTCCGGGCAGTGCGGCCAGCCTGCGCGAAGACGATCTCAGCCTGACGGGCGGATTTGCCGACTCGATCGCGCGGCATCTGGTCGAGGCCCTGGCGCCCGATCCCGACGCCGTCGATGCCTCGCTGGTGGCACACGAAGTGGTGCTGGCCGATCCCGCCGCCACCCGGCTGGCGCATGCCCGCGCAATCGAGGCACGGCTGTGCCGCAATGCGCCGCTGATCGGGCTGGCGATGGCCGAGCTGCCGCCACGGATCGAATCACAGGTCGGCGATGCACAGGACGAACTGGCCGAGGCCGCGATGGCGCTGATCGTCGCGCAAAGCCGCTTTGTCGGCAACGCGCAGGGATTTCGTCTCGATCTGTCCGAGCTTCCGCCCGAGACGGTGAACGCTCTTGTACAGCGCTTGACCGGCTGGATGCAGGATCGGCTGCAGGCCGATCCGCTGGTCCTGCGCGCGCGCGCCGATGCTTTGCTGGGCGGCTTTGACGAGCGGAGCGGACGCCCGCACCGGCTGATGCGCTTCTGCCATCTGTTCGCCCTGCCGCGCGCGGGTGACGACTGGTCGCTCGCGGACAATGGCCCTTCGCTTGTCTTTGCGATGCTCGCGCGCGCCAGCGGCCTGCCGTTCGATCATCTGATCGACATGGCACGCGACCCCGATCTTTCGCGGCTTGCCGTCGTGGTGCGGGGCTGCGGCGTGCCCGCCGACACCGCCGCAAGGCTGATCGAGGGCATCGCGATGCTTGCATCGTTGCGGCTCGAGGCCATACCCTCGGCTGCGGCGCTGGCTGCGATCGGTCCCGATGATGCCGCGCGGCTCATCGCGGGCTGGCGCAACCAGCTGCCGCTGATAATGCCGGGACCGGTGTGGTGAACGCGCAGATCCCATCATCGGACGAGGCGGGCGTCACCACCGTGCGGGTTGCCGCGGAAACCGGGCGGATCGACCGCAACGGAATGCTGCTGCACGCCGATGACCGGCTGATGCGGTTGCACCAGCAGCTTGGCGGCAGCATCCCGGGCGAACTCGCGGTGCCCCCGCTGCTGGAGCTGGCGCGGCACAGCATGCGGCTGGGCATGCGGTTGTCTCGTCCGGTCAAGGCCGCAGGGTCGTCCGTGCTGATCGACATGTGGTGCGAATGCACACCCGACCCCGAAGGGGTGGCGCTGTTGCTCACCCATTGGCGCGAACACGCACTGCCGGACCGGTCGGATGCGACCGAAGACGGCGCGGACTTCACCGCCGAGCCTGGCGTCGCCTATCTTCAACTCGACAGCCTCGAACGGGTGGTACGATACGCTCCGCCTGCCGGAGCAGGCAACGGCGACGCGAGTTCAGGCCTGCTGCTCAAGCCTGTCACCGCGGTGCTGGAGCCGAGCGACGGCTCTGCATTCGCCCGGGCAGAGCAGATCGATGGCCAGCGCGTCACCCTGCCCGGCGACGAACGCGAGTGGATCGCGAGCCTGCGCCCCGCCGGGACTGGGGCTGGGTGCGTGATCACGCTGAGGCACGCGCCTCCCCTGCCCGACCCAGCCGCCCCCCCGGCGATGCCGCCGCTGTTCGACGGCGAGCGGATCGGCCAGCTGTTCGGCCGCCAGATCGGCCCTGCGCTGCGGCTTCCGATCGGACGGATCATCGCCAATGCCGAAACCATCGGCGGCAGGCTCGAAGGTCCGTTGAGAGCCGATTACGCGAACTATGCGAGCGACATCGCGGCTGCCGGGCGCCATCTATTGGCTCTGGTCGACGACCTTGCCGATCTTGAAGCGATCGACGGGGCTGGCTTCAGCGCTGCCAGAGAGCCTGTCGATCTGGCGGATATCGCCCGGCGCGCCGCAGGGCTGCTCGCGCTCAAGGCCGCAGACCGCAAGATCCGCATCGACAAGCCGTCGGAAGATGAAATGCTGCCCGCGACCGGCGAGTTTCGCCGCGTGCTGCAGGTGTTGCTCAACCTGCTCGGCAATGCGATCAATTATGCACCCGATAGATCTATGATCTGGCTGAGGCTTGACGACGGCCCCGGCTGGGCTAGCGTCACCGTCGCCGATCAGGGTCCAGGGCTCAGCGCCGAGGACCAGCAGCGCCTGTTCAACAAATGGGAACGGCTGGGGCGCAGCGGCGATGGCGGCAGCGGGCTCGGGCTGTACATCTCGCGGCGTCTCGCGCTCGCGATGCAGGGCGACCTGACAGTCGAAAGCGCTCCGGGTCAGGGCGCGCGTTTCACTTTGCTATTGCCGACAAATTGACCTGCCCCGCACCTTGGAGTGCGGAGCGCGCGCCGGTTATTGCGGCATAGGCGGCGGGGTCTGGGCACAGCGCTTGCGATTGCCGGCGTTGCACGCGGCGACATCGGCCTCCCATTGCGCATGTATCGCGTCGTACAGCTGCTTGATCTGGGCGTACTCCGCTTCTGCGCGGGCACGCGATTCCACCGTATTCTCGTACAGCTTCATCTGGTTTTCATAGCTCGAGCGCCGCGCGTCATATTCCGCCTGGTTGGCGGCGTTCTGCTGCAACTGCGCGTTGGACATCTCGAGCTGGCGCGCATTGGCGGCCTCGCGCGCAGCCTGCTCTTCGGGCGAGCTCGGGTTTACGGTGACGGGCGAAGGCTCCATCGATCCGGAATCGGGTGCCTGCTCGGCGGGCGGGCTGGACTGCTGCGCGCTGAGCGGAGCAACCGCCAGGCAGGAGGCCAGCAGCGCCACAGCGCTAGCGGTGCGCGAAATGCGAAGTTTCATGATGGTCATTCCCTCAAACCAAAGTTGATCTCGGTTAACACGGCTACGCAGATGGCGCAAAGCCGTTCCATAACCGGCCCGGCTGCTCTTGCACCGCGGCGCCTTGGGCACCATCTGCGAGCGACGCGTCCTCATCCTGACCGCTCGCCGCATTCACCGGCTTGCAACCAGAACATCAATAGAACATAAGGCACTCCATGCTGACTCATATTTCCGTGCGCGGCGCGCGCGAGCACAATCTCAAGGGTGTGGACATCGATCTGCCGCGCGATCAGTTGATCGTGATCACCGGGCTTTCTGGAAGCGGCAAATCGAGCCTGGCGTTCGACACCATCTATGCCGAGGGCCAGCGTCGATACGTTGAATCGCTGTCGGCCTATGCGCGCCAGTTCCTCGAGATGATGCAGAAGCCCGATGTCGAGCACATCGACGGGCTGTCCCCCGCGATCAGCATCGAGCAGAAGACCACCAGCCGCAACCCGCGCTCGACCGTCGCGACGGTGACAGAGATCTACGATTACATGCGCCTGCTGTGGGCGCGCGTCGGCGTTCCCTATTCGCCCGCCACGGGTCTTCCGATCACCGCGCAGACTGTCAGCATGATGGTCGACCGGGTGATGGCGCTGCCCGAGGGTACGCGCTTCTATCTGCTCGCACCGGTGGTGCGCGGCCGCAAGGGCGAGTATCGGAAGGAGCTTGCCGAATGGCAGCGCGCCGGTTTCACCCGCGTGCGCATCGACGGCGAGTTCTACGAGATCGACGAAGTCCCCACGCTCGACAAGAAGTACAAGCACGACATCGAGGTGGTTGTGGACCGCATGGCGGTGCGTGAAGGCATCGAGACGCGCCTCGCCGACAGCTTCGAGACCGCGCTGAAGCTCGCCGAGGGTCTGGCCTATGTCGATCTGGCGGATGGGACGGTAGCGGAGCCCGGAAGTTCATCCCCCACCCCCAGCCCTTCCCCGGAAGGTGAGGGGAGCAAGAAGGGCATGAAGAACGTCGGCATCCCCGACAACCGGATCATCTTCTCCGAAAAATTCGCCTGCCCGGTCTCCGGCTTCACCATCGAGGCGATCGAGCCTCGGCTGTTCTCGTTCAATGCACCGCAGGGTGCCTGCCCTGCCTGCGACGGTCTGGGCGAGAAGATGTATTTCGATCCGCAACTGGTTGTCCCCAACGAGGATCTGAGCCTGAAAAAGGGCGCGGTGGTGCCTTGGGCCAAGTCGAACCCGCCTTCGCCTTATTACATGCAGGTGCTGGCCAGCCTCGGCCGCGAGTTCGGCTTCTCGCTCGAGACGCCGTGGAGCGAACTGCCCGGCGAGGTGAAGCTGATCATCCTGCACGGCACCGGCGGCAAGCCGGTCACGCTGCGCTTCCAGGACGGGCGCAAGAGCTATGAGGTCAAGAAGCCGTTCGAGGGCGTCATCGGCAATCTCAACCGCCGTCTGCTGCAGACCGACAGCGCGTGGATGCGCGAGGAGCTGGGCAAATACCAGACCGCGCAGCCCTGCGAAGTCTGCGATGGCGCGCGGCTCAAGCCCGAGGCGCGTTCGGTCAAGATCGTCGGCGAGGATATCTCGATCTCGACACGGCGTTCGGTGTCCGATGCTCTGGCGTTTTTCGAGACGCTCAACGACAAGCTCGGCCCCCAGCAGCAGCAGATCGCCAAGGCCATTCTCAAGGAGATCATCGAGCGGCTGGGCTTCCTCAACAATGTCGGGCTCGACTACCTCAACCTCGATCGGACCTCGGGGACGCTGTCGGGCGGAGAGTCGCAGCGCATCCGGCTCGCCAGCCAGATCGGCAGCGGGCTCTCGGGCGTGCTCTACGTGCTCGACGAGCCCAGCATCGGACTGCACCAGAAGGACAACGACCGGCTGCTGGTGACCTTGAAGCGGCTGCGCGATCTGGGCAACACCGTGATCGTGGTGGAACATGACGAGGACGCAATCCGCACCGCCGACTATATCGTCGATCTGGGCCCGGGCGCAGGCGTGCATGGCGGCGAGGTCGTCGCGGAAGGCACGCTCGAGCAGATCCTCAAGTCCAAGCGCTCGCTCACCGCGCAATATCTCACCGGCGAACGCAAGATCGAGGTTCCGGCCAAGCGCCGCAAGGGCAACGGCAAGAAGCTCACCGTCCACAATGCGCGCGCCAACAATCTCACCGGCGTGACGGCGTCGATCCCGCTGGGTACCTTCACCTGCATCACCGGGGTTTCAGGTTCGGGCAAGTCCAGCTTCACCATCGACACGCTGTTTGCGGGCGCTGCGCGCGCGCTCAACGGTGCGCGGGTGATCGCCGGGGCGCACGACAAGATCACCGGGCTGGAACATTGCGACAAGGTCATCGACATCGACCAGTCGCCGATCGGCCGTACCCCGCGATCGAACCCCGCGACGTACACGGGCGCGTTCACCAATATCCGCGACTGGTTTGCCGGGCTGCCGGAAAGCCTGGCGCGCGGCTACAAGCCGGGCCGGTTCAGCTTCAACGTCAAGGGTGGCCGCTGCGAGAAGTGCCAGGGCGACGGCCTGATCAAGATCGAGATGCACTTCCTTCCCGATGTCTACGTCACCTGCGAGGATTGCGGCGGCAAGCGCTACAACCGCGAGACGCTCGAGGTGAAGTTCAAGGGCCACTCGATCGCCGATGTGCTCGACATGACGGTCGAGGATGCGGTCGAGTTCTTCAAGGCGGTGCCTCCGATCCGCGACAAGATGGCGATGCTTTGGGAAGTGGGCCTGGGCTACGTCAAGGTCGGCCAGCAGGCAACGACGCTCAGCGGCGGAGAGGCGCAGCGCGTCAAGCTTGCCAAGGAACTCAGCCGCCGCTCGACCGGGCAGACATTGTACATCCTCGACGAACCCACGACCGGGCTGCACTTCGAGGATGTGCGCAAATTGCTCGAGGTGCTGCACCGGCTGGTCGATCAGGGCAACTCCGTGGTGGTGATCGAGCACAATCTCGACGTCATCAAGACCGCGGACTGGATCATCGATCTGGGCCCCGAAGGCGGCGTCAAGGGCGGCGAGATTGTCGCGGAAGGCACCCCGGAAAAGGTCGCCAAGGTCGCGCGCAGCTACACCGGCCAGTATCTTGCTCCGATGCTCGTGCGATAACAGGGCTCAGGTCGGAATTCGAGGCAACGCCGAGCGCCAGACGCTCGCTTTCCGAGCCCTAACGAGCTGAAACAATGCGATGAGCGGTCGAGTTTGCCCCTGAAGCCGTCAGCCCGAAGATCGGGCTTTGGCTTCAGGTTTGGACGTTTCGCCCTCGTCCCCATGAACTTTTGTTGAATTCGCGTGTTGCGTTGTGCTTCAGGTCGTTCCGAGGCACATGGGGCATGCTGCCTGCGCGGGATTTTCGATAGAAAAAACCAATCGCCTGCAGCAGTACCTTTCGAATAGGCTTATCGGGTTTACAACCTAATTCGTGGTCAGCGACCTTGGACCAACGGGCAGGCAGATAGATGGCAGCAGCAACTGGACAGATTATGGGCGCACGGGAAGCTGTGCGCTGGATGTTGGGACTCCTGAAGGCGGAGCGCAGCTTCATCTGGCTTGCGCTGGTCTATGGTGTGGCCGTGTCAGTGCTGTCGCTTGCCACTCCCATTTCCGTGCAGATGCTGATCAATTCGGTCGCCAACACCGCGCTGGTGACGCCGCTGGTAACGCTGGCGGGCACGCTGCTGGGGCTGCTGCTGATCGCGGTGCTGCTCTCCGCGCTGCGGATCTATGCGATGGAGCTGTTCACGCGGCGATTCTACGCGCGGCAGGTGGCCGAGATCACCCTGCGGTCGATCCATGCGCGCAACCCGTTCTTCGAAGACACCAAGCGGCAGGATCTGTTCAACCGCTATTTCGACGTGGTCACCGTACAGAAAGCGGTGCCCAGCCTGCTGATCGGCGGGTTCACCATCATCCTGCAGTCCGCGGTCGGCTTCACCGTCACCGCATTCTACCATCCGTTCTTTCTGGCCTTCAACCTGATCGTCATCGGCCTTGCCTTTTTCATCCTGCTCGTGTGGACCCGCGGTGCGATCCGCTCGGGCATTGCGCTCAGCCATGCCAAATACGCTGCGGCGAGCTGGCTGGAGAATGTCGGCGCATCGAACGGCTTCTACAAATCAGGGCGGCATGTCGATTATGCGCTGGACCGCTCCGAAGGCGTGACCGCAGACTATATCGCCGCCAAGGCCAAGCATTTCCGCTATACCATCTCGCAGACCGTCGCGTTTCTGCTGCTCTATGCCTTTGCCAGCGCCGGACTGCTGGCGCTGGGCGGCTGGCTAGTCATCCAGGGCGAGCTGTCGATCGGGCAGCTGGTTGCGGCCGAACTCATCCTGTCTGCGGCCTTCTTCGGCCTGGGCCAGATGGGGGCGTATCTCGACATCACCTATGACCTGATCGCCGCAGCCGAAGAGATCGGCCTGCTGTACAATATCGAGCAGGAAGTCGAGGCCCGCGAGGGCGAGGACGCGATCGGCGGCGGCGATCTGGTGCTGCGCCGCGTCACCCACCCCGCAACCGTCAAGGACGTCACCTTCAACCTGTCCATTCCTGCAGGCAGCCAGCTGATTGCGCAGAGCCGGAACCACGATGTGCAGCGGTTGTTCACGCATTCGATGAAACGTTATATTACTCCCGACACCGGCGTCGTGACGCTGGGCGGACAGGATATCGCCATGGTCGACATGTTCCGGCTACGCAGCGAGATCATCGTGCTCGACCGCCCGACCATCGTGCAGGCGAGCATCCGCGACTATCTGCGCCTGGCCGGCCCCGACATCACCTCGTCGGATGCCTTGCATGCGCTCGCGCTGGTTCGTCTGGAAGAACGGGTGATGGCGCTCCCCGATGGGCTGGATACCCAGCTCTCGACCAGCGGCTGGCCCTTGTCCTATGCCGAATCGCTGCGGCTCAAGCTGGCAGGCGCCATGCTCAAATGCCCGCGCATCCTGATCCTGACCGGATTGTTCGACATGATCGACCCCGCGATCCTCGCCGATATGCGCGTCGTCATGCGCGAGGCGGGCTCCACGGTCATCCAGTTCACCCAGCGTGCCGAGCACCAGCCCGACTGCCAGTATCTTTGGCTGGGCGAGGACGTCCAGCGGATCATCGACGATCCCGACGAATTCAGTCGCATCGTCGAAGCGCATGCAACGGAGGCGCGCAATGGCAACGCGTGATCATGCGCTCAGCCGCTTTCGCACCCTTGCGAACATGCGAACCCCGCGGCCGCTGCGTGCCTTCGGGCTGATGGTGGTGATCGGCCTCATCGCCGCGACCTTCTTCATGATCTATGTGCCCTGGGTGCAGACCGCTTATGGCGCGGGTCAGGTGATTGCGCTCAACCCGCAGGACCGGCTGCAGAACGTCACCGCTCTGGTCCCCGGGCGGATCGAGAAATGGTATGTGCAGGATGGCCAGGTGGTGAAGGAGGGCGACCCCATCGCCCTCATCGCCGACAACGATCCGATGCTGCTGCAGCGGCTGCGCGCCGAGCGCAGCCTCGCCGAGGCCAAGGCTGCGGCCGCAGCGAGTGCGCTCGGCACCGCGCGGCTCGATGTCGGACGCACCGGAACGCTGTTCCGCGAAGGTCTGGCCTCGCAGCGCGAAAACGAACTTGCGCGGATCAAGGTCGCCGAGATGGAAGCCGTGCTGGCAGAGGCGCGCGCGGCGATCACCCAGATCGACATCAACCTGGCGCGGCAATCGCTGCAGACGGTGCGTGCGCCACGCGACGGCGTGATCCAGCGGATCAGCGGCGGCGACAAGGCCACCATGGTCTCGCAGGGCGACGTGCTGGCAAGCTTTGCTCCCACCCAGACCCGCCGCGTGGTCGAAATCTATGTCGATGGCCGCGATGTGCCGCTGATCAAGCGCGGCCAGCCGGTCCGGCTCGAGTTCGAAGGCTGGCCGGCGATCCAGTTCTCCGGCTGGCCGTCGGTGGCGCGCGGCCTGTTCGATGGCGAGGTGCAGCAGGTCGATCTTGCTGCCTCGACCAACGGGCTGTTCCGTGTGCTGGTCCAGGAAGCCAAGGGCAAGACGCGCTGGCCGGGCGAGCCCTATGTCCGCCTGGGCGCCAATGTCCGCGGCTGGGTCGCGATGGAAGAGGTTTCGGTCGGCTTCGAACTGTGGCGTCAGCTCAACGACTTCCCGCTGCAGAACCCCGCGCTGATCGAGGAGAACCAGAATGGCGGCACGGCCAGGAAGGAGAAGCGCTGATGCGCCGCTTCGCATCCTTGGCCAGCCTCGCCGCGCTCGCTTTGGCCAGCCTTGCCGCGCCAACCCCGGCCCAGGCTCAGGCCGGAACGCAGGCACCCGCGGCCCCGACACAGGGGGTTCAACCGGTGCGGCAGGCGCAGGGGTTGCAGCTGGAAGAGGTGCTGGCTTCGTCGCGGCGCTTTGCTCCGTCCATCCTGGAGGCGCTTGCCAACGCCCGCGCCGCCGATGGCCGCGTGCTTGCCAGCGAAGGTGCGTTCGACCTGCTGTTTACCGGCGAGGGCTTTTCGCGGATCACGGGATTCTACGACGGCACCTATGTGCAGGGCAAGGCGATCCAGCCGCTGACCAACAATGGCGGCCAGATCGAGGCGAGCTATCGCGTCTCGCGCGGCGACTTTCCGGTCTACGAGGACTACAGCTTCACTGACCGGCTGGGCGAGCTCAAGGTACGCGGCGTTTTCGCGCTGCTGCGCGACCGCTATATCGATGACCGTCGCTTCGGCCAGCGCAACGCGCTGATCGAACGCGACATGGCGGGGCTCGATGCGCTGATCATCGCCATCGGGGTGCAGCAGCGTGCGATCCAGGCCTATGGCCAGTGGGTCGCAGCCGGACAGCAGGTGCAGGTTTATCGCGCGCAGGTCCAGCTGGCCGAAGACCGGCAGGACGGCATCAGCCGCCAGGTCCAGCTGGGTGCGCGGGCGGCGATCCTGCTGACCGAAAACCAGCAGAACCTGCTACGCCGGCAGTCGCTGCTGGTCGCCGCCGAGCGCGATCTGGCCAACGCCGCGCAGCGACTGTCGCTGTTCTGGCGCGACAATGACGGCAGGCCCAAGGTCGCGACCCCCGCAGACCTGCCCGCCCGTCTGCCGATGATCCCCGCGGCGCGGGCGACCGATCCGGCAGCCGTGCTCGCACGGCGACCCGATATCAAGCTCATCGAACAGCGGCTGGAGCAGGGCGAAACCCGGCTCGAGCTCGAACGCAACCGCCTTTTGCCCTCGCTCAGGCTGTTTGCCGAAGCCGGACAGGATTTCGGCGAGCAGGGCCTGGGCGGTCGTTCGCGCGATCCGTTCGAGGCGGTGGTCGGATTCACCTTTTCCATGCCGCTGCAGAACCGCGCCGCCAAGGGACAGGTGGCTGCGGCCGAGGCCAGCATCAACGCGCTGGAGTGGCGCCGCCGGCAGAGCGAGGAACAGATCATCGCCGAGATCGAGCAGCTTTCCACCAACCTGACCGCAGCCGAGCGGCTGGCGGTGCTAGCGCGCGACGAGGAGGTTCAGGCCGAAAAGCTGGCAGCCGGCGAGCGCAGGCTGTTCCAGGCTGGCGCCAGCGACTTCTTCCTGGTCAACCTGCGCGAGGATGCGGCGGCGAACGCATCGATCCGCAGGCTGGATGCCGAATTCCGGCTGGCGCAGGCTCGCGCCGATCTGGTCGCAGTGGCGGCCGATCTGGACTCGCTGCAGCTGACCGACGACTTTGCCGCGGTTGTCCAGCCCTGACCCGGTCGGCCAGGCCAACGGCACCGCGCCGCGCGCGACCGCTGGTGCAGACCCGAGGCTTCCATTCTGGGTTGTGCGATGGGATAGTCGGGTGACGCATCGGAGGCTCAAGCTGCGACCTCGGCGGACCGATGCGTCACCCTATCCGCAGCCTTGGGGTGTCCGATCTAGCTGCGGAATCAGTCAAGCAGATGTGGGAGCGGTTCGGGGAGAGACCGTCCCATCTGCTCGGTATGGTTGACATATGGCACAGAGTATCATTGTTACCATTTGAAAGAACTGCCCCGGATCGATAGTCAACATCTATCATGCAAAGGACGCCGCCATGCCCAGCCTCAGGCAGTTGCAATATCTGGTCGCGCTCGACGACCATCGCCATTTCGGACGCGCAGCCTTTGCGGTGCACGTGTCGCAGCCGACGTTGAGCCAGCAACTGCGCACCCTGGAGGCCAGGCTGGACGCTTCGCTGATCGATCGCAGCGGTCAGGATGTCCAGCTAACCCCATTGGGCCGCGACATTGCCGCGCGAGCGCGCGAGATCCTGGTGCAGGTGCGCGATCTTTCCGATCTGGCGCGCCGCGCGGGCAAGGGCATCGGCGGGACGCTGCGCTTCGGGATCACCCCGACATTGGGCCCCTATCTGATGCCCGCGATCGTGGCAGGGCTGCACCGGCAACAGCCCGATCTGCGCCTCCACATCCGCGAAGGCATCCCCGATGATCAGGTGCGCGAGGTGATGCGCGGCGCGCTCGACATGATGCTCTCACCCATGCCCGTCGATGCCAGTGGGATCGTGGTCGAGCCGCTGTTCAGCGAGCGGCTGTTCGTCATCGCGCCGCCCGATCATCCCCTGGCTGGACAGAAGAACATACCGCCCAGCGCGCTCAAGGGTGCAGGATTTCTCACCCTGGACCGGCGGCACCATTTTCATCGCCAGACCCGTGAGATCTGCGATCAGGTGGGTGCGCATATCCTGCACGATTACGAAGGCACCAGCCTCGACAGTATCCGCCAGATGGTGGGCTCAGGGATCGGCTTCGCGCTGTTGCCCGAGCGTTATCTGGCAACCGAAACCCATAGTGCGGAGATCGTCGCGCGGCTGGATATCGCAGGCTGGAATGCGCGCCGGTCGATCGCCGCGATCTGGCGCACCGGCGCGGCGTTCGGCGACGGGTTTCATGCGATCGCGGAATTCATCCGCGCCTATGTGGTCGAGGATACCGACCTTTCCGATCCGGTGCTGCGAACCGGGGTCTAGCCCTCACGGGGCCGGACTTGCCCGGCGGTGGCCCGTGGTGCAGGCGCCATGCGGCCGATCTGCCACATCAGGTTGTAGATCAATGTGCGCCCATCTTCTGCGATCATCTCGCGGGTCTGCCGGTCGAAACTCGCCCGGTTGCCGCGCATCGCGCTGCGCACCATGCCGACGAACATCGCCTCGTCGGGGGACAGGCGACCGCAGCATGGGCGCGAGACGCCGAAGGGTTCGGGCCACACCTGCCCCATCGCCTCGAGCACCAGCGACAGCTGGTTGGACAGAGCGATGCTGCCCAGCCGGGCGGAGACATGCGGAGCCGGATCGGCACCCGATTTGTGCGCGAACACCGCGATCCGCAGCGCGACAACCAGCTTCGCCTCGAACAGGGTTGCCGACCACAGATCAGCCGGTCGATCGATCAGATCCTGCCACCAGATGCCCATGGCCCTCGACTCCTTCCGATTGTGCGGCATCACGGGATCGCGCTGCCTGTACCAGAGTTATTGCGAGTAGGTCGCATTAGCAAGAGATTTCTGGGCGGTAGTTTTTTTCGCACCGCAGCCATTGAACTGCAGGTCATTCTACCCTAGATTGAGGCTGTCGGGATGCTTCCCCCCCTTTCGCGTCCCGACAGGTGCACTTGTGCACCTCCTCCCTGAACCTTGGCCGCCTCGTGACTCGTCACGAGGCGGTTTTTTCTTGGGCGAATGCGACGGGCTATTCGGCGGCGATGGCGATGTCGGCGCTGCCGCCGTGCTGCAGCAGATCGTCCGCCAGCGTGCGGACAAGATCCGCGACCGCCTCCTGCATCGCCTCGAGCCCGTGCCCCCGTTCGCTGAGCGCTTCGTCCAGATACAGGCTGCGGTCCACCTCGATCTGCAGCGCGTGGATATCGCGCGCCGGGCGGCCATGGCGCTCGAGCACATAGCCGCCGGCATAAGGATGGTTGAGCGCGACCTCGTAACCGCGCCGGGCGAGCGTCCGCTGCGCCAGATCGCACAGCCTTGCCCCGGCAGACCGGCCATAACGATCCCCCACCACGATTCGCGGTACCGGCCCCGGCCCCTCGGGCCTGAGCGGCGGCATCGAGTGCAGGTCGATCAGCATCGCGCAGCCGAAGCGGGCCTTCAGGCTGGCAAGCGCGTGCGACAGCGCCTGGTGATAGGGATCGTGCATGCCCGATACGCGCGCGCCGATCGACTCGCGGGTCCAAGGCCTGCGCCAAAGCTCGCCATGATCGGCCAGCCGGCGCGGAACCAGCCCCAGCCCGCCGCGCACCTTGGCGCTGGGCTGGGCAAAGGCGGTACGCGGGGCGTTGCTGATCATCTGCGGATCGATTTCGCTGGGGGCACGGTTGAGGTCGATCCACGCCCGCGCGACATGCGCGACCAGAGTGGCGCACCCGGTCTGTGCTGCCTGCAGGGCAAGCATGTCGGCATGGCGATCTTCGAGACGCTCGAGTACTTGTGGGGTCACGCGTGAATTGACAAGGATTTCATCGGGATAATCCCGCCCCGCATGCGGGACCGCCACCAGCACCGGCAGGCGCGCTTCGGCGAGGCCAGCCAGGCTGAACAACCGCGATGGGGGGGCGTTCTCGGCGGATCGATTATCCATGGACAGCAGCCATGCGGCAATCTGTCCCTCGAGTCAAAGTCGGCAGCGCCGACGTCCTGTGCCCCCCGCTGTCCGTTTACCGATGACACCGGGCGTGTCCAACTTCGGGGCAGCACGGCAAATGACTTACAGCATGCTGGAAAATCTTAACCGCATCCGGCATAAGCAGGCTGGAGAACCGGGCAGAGGAACAGGGCTATGTTGAGCATATTGCTGGCAGAAGACGATCCGGCGATGCGCGCCTATCTCCAGCGTGCGCTTGAAAAGGCCGATTACACCGTGGTTGCGGTCGATCGCGGCACCGCTGCGCTGCCCCTGCTGCAGGACGATCATTTCGATCTGCTGCTCACCGATATCGTGATGCCCGAGATGGACGGGATCGAACTCGCGCAGCATTGCGGGCGGATCTCGCCCGAGACCAAGGTGATGTTCATCACCGGCTTTGCCGCAGTGACGCTCAAGGCGGAACAGGCCGCGCCCAGCGCGCGCGTGCTCTCCAAGCCCTTTCACCTCAAGGATCTCGTGCTGGAGGTCGACCGCGTTTTTGCCCGCGGCACCTTCGCCCAAAGCCTTTGAGAGCTATCATGCGGTTTTTGGTACAAATACCGCTTGCGTCGGTCGCCGCCTCTTTGTAATGGACCGCCCTTGCCAGCGCCTTGGTGCGGGCAGGTACCACCGGTGGGGCGTATAGCTCAGTGGTAGAGCACTGTGTTGACATCGCAGGGGTCGCAAGTTCAATCCTTGCTACGCCCACCATTAAAAAACCCGCCAAACCAAACGGTTGGCGGGTTTTTTTACGTCCGCTCCACACGCACCGATCGCCAAAACCCCCTCCCCTGCAACGGACATTTCCACAACTCTCGAATTATGCTTTGACCACATCAGCCGGCACAGTATTTCGATGGTTGTCGAAAGGTGGTGGCAATGGACGATCCGGACATTCAGACATGGGCAGTGGATGCGCTTGGCGCGCTTGCGCACGAGACGCGGCTTGCGGTCTTCCGCATGCTGGTCAAGGCAGGTCCCGAAGGCATGGTCGCGGGTGCGATTGCCGAGCAGCAGAGTGTCCCGCCCTCCACCATGTCGCACCATCTGGCGACGCTGGAGCGCGCAGGGCTGGTCCAGTCTGAGCGCGAAAGCCGGCTGATCCGTTACCGCGCCGATTATCCCGCGATGCGCCGCCTGCTGACCTTCCTGCTGCAGGACTGCTGCCAGGGCGCACCCGAGATGTGCGGCGATCTTGTCGCAGGGCTCGGCTGCGCCCCTGCCCCATCCGAGAAAGCATGAGGCTCGAATATGGCTGACACGATCTACAACGTCCTGTTCCTGTGCACCGGCAACAGTGCCCGCTCGATCCTGGGCGAGGCTGTGCTCAACACGATCGGTGAAGGGCGCTTCAGGGCGTACAGCGCCGGCAGCCACCCCAAGGGACAGGTCCATCCGATGGCGCTTTCGGTGCTTGGCGACATGGGCTTCGAGACCAGTGGGTTCGCATCCAAGAGCTGGGACGCGTTCAGCGCCGGCGGCTCGCCCGAGTTCGATTTCATCTTCACCGTGTGCGACAATGCAGCGGGCGAAACCTGCCCTGTCTGGCTGGGCCACCCGATTACCGCGCACTGGGGGATTGAGGACCCCGCCGCGGTGGAGGGCGACGGCCAGCGCGAGGCGTTCCTGGAGGCGCTGCGCTGTCTGTCGGAGCGGATCGAGCGGTTCGTCGCGCTGCCGATCGAAGACCTCGACCAGATGGCGCTGAAGCGCAAGCTTGCCGACATCGGCAGTGATGCGGGTGCCCCCAGCGGTGCCGGCGCATGACGGAGGCAAATGGCATGACCGACGGACCCGGGTTTGAACGCCTGCGCCATCTGGCGGATCCGGACCACCTGCCCGCGCTCGACGCGGCCTATGCGTACCGTGTCCCGGCGCTGGGGCTGGGCGCGCTCGATCCCAGGCCGCGTATCCTGCTGCTCTACGGATCGCTGCGCGAGCGCTCCTATTCGCGGCTGGTCGTCGAGGAAGCGGCGCGACTGCTGCAGCATTTCGGCTGCGAAACCCGCATTTTCGATCCCCGCGATTTGCCGCTGCCCGATCAGGTCGAGGACGACGATCATCCGGCTGTCGCGGAACTGCGCGCGCATTCGATGTGGTCCGAGGGACAGATCTGGTGCAGCCCCGAACGCCATGGCCAGATTACCGGCATCATGAAGACCCAGATCGACCATCTGCCGCTGGCCTATCAGGGCATGCGCCCGACCCAGGGCCGCACGCTCGCGGTGATGCAGGTAAGCGCCGGCTCTCAAAGCTTCAACAGCGTCAACACGCTGCGGATCCTGGGCCGCTGGATGCGGATGTTCACCATCCCCAACCAGTCGAGCGTCGCCAAGGCCTATCTCGAGTTCGACGATAATGGACGCATGAAGCCATCGAGCTATTACGACCGCATCGTCGATGTCGTCGAGGAGCTGATGCGCTTCACGGTGCTGCTGCGCCCGCACGCCGATCAGCTGGTCGATCGCTATTCCGAACGCAAGGACAGCGACCAGCCGGTCGCAACACCGGTCGAGGCCGCCGGGTTGGCGACAAGCTGACAGGCAGGCGACGGGCAGGTTGCGACGCGCCTGTTACTCGCTGCGCAGCGCCTCGATCGGCGACAGCCGCGATGCGCGGATGGCGGGGTAGCCGCCGAACACCAGCCCGATGACGGCAGAGAACGCGACGGCAAGGACCGCCGTGTCCCAGCCGATCGGCGCCGGGAATTCGGCCACCTGCTGGAAGACTGCGGCTGCAACCATCGCCAGGGTGAGGCCGATCGCGCCGCCGATGAGGCACAGCACCGCCGCTTCGACCAGAAACTGGTTGCGGATATCGCGGCGCTTCGCCCCCAGCGCCATGCGCAGACCGATCTCGCGCGTGCGCTCGGTCACGCTGACCAGCATGATGTTCATGATGCCGATTCCGCCCACCAGCAGCGAGATCGAGGCGATCGCCACCAGCACCGCCTGGAAGATCTGGGTCACCTGGCCTGATGTTTCTGCGATCTCCTTGGTGGTGCGCACGGTAAACGGCGTGATCTTGCCCTTCGACACCCGGTAGCGCGCGCGCAGCAGGCTCTTGATCTCGCGGTCGCCCGCAACCAGCGAATCCTCGTCCTCGAAGCCGACGAACAGGAGGGTCACATCGTCCGGACCCTGGGCCGGGCCGGTGGACAGCCGCTGGCGCAATGTCGAGATCGGCATGATGATCTGGTCGTCATTGTCGTTGCCCAGATTGCTGCCCTTGCTTTCGAGCAGACCGATCACGGTGAACGGCACGCGGTTTATCCGCACCGTCTCGCCGATCGGATTGATATCGACGAACAATTTGTCGGCCACTGTCTGCCCGATCACCACCACCCGCGTTGCGGCACCGACATCACTACCGGTCAGGAAACGGCCATCGGAGGTGGCGAGGTTGGAGATGCTTCCGTATTGTTCGGTTGATCCGATCGCCTGGGTCGAAGCGCTGCGTCCGCCGGTGACCATCTGGACGCTGGTGCGAATCTGCGGCGCGACCGCGTTCACCCCGGGCACCTGACGCGCGATGGCCTCACCATCGCGTTCGGTCAGCCTGCCTCGGTCGCCAGGTCTGGGCGGGCCGTTGGCACGCTCGGGCTCGGGCACCACGATCGCCATGTTGGAGCCGAGCGTGGCGATCTGCTGGGTTACCGAGACCTGCGCACCATTGCCCACCGCGACCGCAAGGATCACCGAGAACACCCCGATCATCACCCCCAGCGTGGTCAGGATCGAACGCAGCAGGTTCGTGCGCAGCGCCGTGATCGCGATCGCGACATTGACGCCCCATCCGGCGAGCGCGTTCAGCAGCTCGCTCATGCCGTGACCGCCCGGCGGCGCGACGTCACGGGCGCATCCTCGATCACCTTGCCATCGCGGAACACGATGCGGCGCTCGGCATATTCGGCGATATCGGGTTCATGGGTGACGATGACCAGCGTGATCCCGTCGTCATTGAGCTTCTGGAAGATCCCCATGATGTCGAGCGATGTCTGGGTATCGAGCGCACCGGTGGGTTCGTCCGCCAGCAGGATCAGCGGATCGGTAACCAGTGCGCGCGCGATCGCCACACGCTGCTGCTGCCCGCCCGAAAGCTTGGAAGGGGTGTTCTGCATGCGATTGGCAAGCCCCATCGCCTCGAGCTTGGCCTGCGCCCGCTCGCGCCGCTCGGCCGCCCGCACCCCGGCGTAGATCAATGGCACCGCGACATTGTCGAGCGCGCTGGTGCGCGCCAGCAGATTGAACTGCTGGAAGACAAAGCCGATCTTGCGGTTGCGGATCTCGGCCAGCTCGTCGCTGCCCAGCGTCTTGGTGTCGATGCCATCAAGCAGGAGCGTGCCCGAGGTCGGCACGTCGAGGCAGCCGATCATGTTCATGAAGGTCGACTTGCCCGAGCCGCTGGCTCCCATGATCGCGACGAATTCGCCGCGCTGGATGCTCAGCGAGACGCGGTTGACCGCGTGCACCAGCTCGCCGCCGATCACATAATCCTTGACCAGATCATGCGTCTCAAGAAGCGGCGCTGTCATCTTCATCCGTATCGTCGGTTTCTGCCTTGGGCTTCAGCGGTTTGGTGCGCACCAGCACGGTGTCGCCGGCTTTGATGCCCGAGAGGATCTCGGTGTACTCGTCGCCCTGCAGCCCGATGCGCACCTGCTTCCTGACCGGCTTGTAGGCGTCGGAACCGGCCAGATACAGCGTCTGGCGCGGCGCCTCCTTCTTGCCCGGCTTGACGGGCTGTTCCTCCATTGGCGGGCCGCGATCGGCCGCCTTGGGGCGGAAGCGCAGCGCGTTGGTGGGCACCCGCAGCGCATTCTTCTTGGCACCGGTGATGATCTCGACATTGGCGGTCATGCCGGGCAGCAGCTTGCCATCGAGATTGTCGACATCGATGATCACCAGATAGCTCACGACATTCTGCGTTTCGACTGGTGCCTTGCGGACTTGGCGGACCTTGGCGCGGAACACGTCATCGGGATAGCTGTCGACGGTGAAGGTCACGTTCTGACCCTCGACAATCTGGCCGATATCCGCCTCGTCCACCGAGGCCTCGACCTGCATCTTGGTGGTGTCGGCAGCAATCTCGAACAGATTGGGGGTCTGGAAGCTGGCGGCGACGGTGGTGCCGGGCTCGACCAGCTTGTCGATGATCACCCCGCTGGCAGGCGCTATGATCACCGTGCGGTTGAGGTCGAGCCGGGCAGACGACAATTCGGCGGTGGCCTGCCGAATCTGCGCATTGCCGCTCTGGGTCTGCGCCAGGGCGACGTCGAGCGCGTTGCGCGCGCTGTTCAGCCGGGTCTGTGCCGCATCGAGATTGGCCTTGGAGACGAACCCGCGCTGCGCCAGATCGCGCTGCCGGGAAAAATCGCGCTCCTGGATTTCAAGTTCGGACCGCGCGCGCAGAACATTGGCGGCGGTCTGCTGCAATCCGGCGCGGGCAAGCGCCACCTGAGCCTCGGTCTGCTGGACCCGCGCCCGCACCCGTGTCGGGTCGATCTCGGCCAGGATCTGGCCTGCGGTGACCGGCGAGTTGAAGTCGACATACACCTTGGTGACCTGGCCCGAGACTTCGGTGCCAACCTTGATGGTGTTGAGCGCGCGCACCTTGCCGCTGGCCGACACGACTCGCAGCACCTCGCCGCGCCCGACCTTTTCTCCGGTATATTCATAGTCATGCGGCGTCGGAGCGATGATCTTGTAGAGGACGAACAGCACCACCAGCGCAATCAGCGCCGACCAGACCTTGTGGCGCTTTATCCATGAACCCATTCTCGTCAGCATAAAAAGCTGCCCCATCCCCGACGTTTATGGCCAACCTATATTGGCAGGTCCGCACGATAGCCAGCAGCGATGATGCCGCGGCACACCGATCCTTGGCTGCGGCGCGCAGCCGCGAAGGCTCGGCCAGTCGCTCTGCGGTTGATGCGGTGGCGTAAGATCGATACTCCTGCGCTGCACGCCCGGTGAATCGCCGGGCAGCGCGGGTCGCACCGGAAGACCCGCCAGCGCGGAAAGGGTGTTCAACCACATGCGATCAACCAATGCACTGCAGACGGCATCGGCAACGCGCGGCGCTCGGCTGGGCGCGATGACGGGCTCGATGCTTATGGCCATGAGCCTTGCCATGCCTGCGCATGCAGCGTCCGATATCGGCAAGAAGGCCTGTGCCAAGGAAGCGCGGGTCCTGTGCCCCGCCGAAATGAAGACGATGAGCCGCAAGAAGGTGGAAGCCTGCATGATCGCCAAGGTCGAAAGAACTTCGCCCACCTGCAAGGCGGCAATGTACCGCATCAAGGCCGAACGCGAGCAGGGCTCCAAGAACTAAGGTTCAATGAATCGAGGCACAAAGCATTAGCCAGCCTGCCTGCCGCCCTTTACCAGCCCCGCCAGACCATAAGGCTGGCACGCCTCCCGGCCACTCCCTGGTCACCTTGCCATTTGGGGATTTGAACCCGCTGCATGAGCCACGCTGAAGCGCCCAGGTCCCGGTTTCTGCCGTGGTTCGGCTTTCTGTGCATGTGCATCGGCATGTTCATGGCCATTCTGGATATTCAGATCGTCGCGACATCGCTCCCCACCATCCAGAAGGCGCTGGGGATCAGCCCCGAGCGCATGATCTGGGTCCAGACCGCCTATCTCACCGCAGAGATCGTCGCGATCCCGCTGACCGGCTATCTGACCGCAAGGCTGGGGATGCGCTGGCTGTTCGTCTGCGCGATCTCGGTGTTCACTCTGGCGTCCGCCGGGTGCGGCCAGAGTGAAAGCTTCGAGACGCTGATCGGCTGGCGGATCGTGCAGGGCTTTGCCGGAGGAACGCTGATCCCCGCGGTCTTCTCGGCGGTGTTCCTGCTGTTCCCGCCCAGGTCACAGGGGCTGGCGACCACCATTGCCGGGGTAGCGGCGGTGTTCGCGCCCACCATCGGCCCGATCGTCGGCGGCTGGCTGACCGAAACCTATTCCTGGCACTGGCTGTTCCGCATCAACATCGTTCCCGGCGTGCTCGCGGCTTTGGGGGCTGCATGGGCGCTGCGCAGCGCCGAGAGCAACGCGCGTTGCGACCGCTCGATCGACCTGCTCGCGCTGGTGCTGCTCGCCGTCGGGCTCGCCGCGCTGCAGATCGGTCTCAAGGACGCGCCATCGCTCGGCTGGCTTGCGCCGGGCGTCGCCTCGCTGCTGGCGATCTTCGTGCTGAGCACCGCCTGGTTCGTTTGGCGGACTTGGCATGCCGCCTGCCCGCTGGTCGACCTGCGCTGCTTTGCAGATCGCAACTTTGCCGTCGGCTGCGCGCTCAGCTTCATCCTGGGCGCGGGGCTGTTCGGATCGACCTATCTGATGCCGTTTTTCCTGGGGCTGGTGCGCGAGCATGACGCATTCCGCATCGGGCAGATCATGCTGGTGACCGGCATCGCGCAACTGCTCGCGGCCCCGCTGGCGGTGTATCTGGAACAGCGGATCGGCGCGCGCACCTTGTGCCTGTTCGGGTTCGGGCTGTTTGCAGCCGGACTGCTCGCCAGCATCAACCAGACCGCCGAAACCGATTTTGCCGAGATGGTGGTGCCGCAGATCCTGCGCGGCGGGGCCAGCATGTTCTGCCTGTTGCCACCCACGCGCATCGCTTTGGGGTATCTCGCCACCGACAAGATCGCCGATGGCAGCGGCCTGTTCAACCTGATGCGCAACCTTGGCGGGGCGATCGGGCTGGCGCTGATCGATACCACCATCTTCACCCGCGCCGACACCCATGGGCAGGCCATCGCCGACAGGCTGACCGCCGGCGATGTCGATACTGCGGTGGGCATCGGCATCCCGCGCGATGCATTTCTGGAGCAGATCGGCACCCCCCCCGACGAGTTCACCGAGGAGCTGGTGCGGCCGCTGGTCGAACGGCAGGCGCTGGTCGATGCGATCAACGATGCCTGGCTGTTGATAGCGGTGATGACCGTGTTCGCGATTCTGCTGGTGTTCCTGATCCGGCGGCCACGTACGGCGGATGCACCGGTGGACGCTGATCCTGCTGGCTGATAGAGGCGGCGTGATACACAGTTCCATCACCAGCACGAAGGTCGGGAAAATGGATCGCCGCGAGTTTGCCAAGAGCCTGACCGTGCTCGCCTTTGCCGGGCTTGCCGGGTGCACTGCCCGGGGGCTGGGCGCCAGCGTGTCGAGCGCCGATCTGGTGCTGGACCCCGAGGGCGTGATCGACCTGCTGCGGGGCTATGCCTATCGGGTGATATCGCGCGCGGGCGACGCGATGGACGACGGGCATGTCGTGGGCGACCGCGCCGACGGCATGGGATGCTTTGCGCTCGACCGCCACCGCGTCGCGCTGGTGCGCAACCACGAGCTGCAGGTCAAGCACCACGGATCGGGACCGTTTGGCGAACGCGCGGTGGCCCTAGCCTATGACCGGACCAACGACGGCCGCGCGCTTCCCGGTGGCACCTCGACGCTGATCTATGATCTGCGCAGCGGACGGGTCGAGGCGCAGTATCAGAGCCTCGCGGGCACGATCCGCAACTGCTCGGGCGGCATCACCCCCTGGGGCAGCTGGCTGACCTGCGAGGAGGACGTTACCCGCGCGGGCAATGGCGTGGCGCGCGATCATGGCTGGGTGTTCGAGGTTCCCGCCGCGCACAAGGGGCTGGTCGATCCGGTGCCGCTCACCGCCATGGGGCGGTTCAACCACGAGGCCGCCGCGGTCGATCCGGCGACCGGCATCGTCTACCTGACCGAGGACCGCGACGATTCGCTGTTCTATCGTTTCCTCCCCACCAGGCGCGGCGTGCTTGCCGCAGGCGGAAGGCTGCAGGCGCTGGCCTTTGTCGAACCTGGGCTGGATGACACGCGCAACTGGTCCGAAGTGACTTTGCCGCACGGCACCAGCAGGCCGGTGCGCTGGGTCGATCTCGAAGGCACGCACAGCCCCGATGACGATCTGCGGCTGCGCGGCCATGCTGCAGGCGCGGCGCGGTTCGCGCGCGGCGAGGGCGTGCACTTCGGCAACGGATCGATCTATTTCTGCTGCACCTCGGGCGGAGCCGCCAAGCTCGGGCAGGTAATGCGCTATCGCCCCAGCAAGGCGGAAGGCCAGGCCGGCGAACGCACGTCTCCAGGGACGCTGCAGAACTTCGTCGAATCCAACGACCCGGCGTTGTTCAACTTCGGCGACAACCTGACCGTCGCGCCGAACGGCCATCTGGTGGTGTGCGAGGACCAGTATTCGCTGATCGTGAACAACCACCTGCGCGGGGTGACCCCGGCGGGCGATCTCTACACGCTGGGTCGCTGCCGCCAGCAGACCGAGCTTGCCGGTGCGTGCTTCTCGCCCGATGGATCGACGCTGTTCGTCAACCTGTACAGCCCCGCGATGACGCTTGCGATCACCGGGCCTTGGGGCTCGGCATGACCGGGCCGGGGCGCAGCAGCACTGTCTTGGCCTCGCCGCCTGCAAAGCGCAACGTCTGCACGCTCGGGCCACGCCGCACCACGACCTGGTTGACCTGGCGCGGATAGATATCGCGCAGGATGGTCGACCGCACTTCCAGCGCCCTGGGATTGCCGGTCACGCTGCCGGTATAGTCCACCCGCACATCGCGAACCCCGATCTCGACCGACCCGACGGTCAGCGCCACCGGCGCGCCATCGGCAGACAGGCTGAAATGCGCGAGCAGATAGGTTTTCAGTTCCTCAATCGCAGCGGGATCATCCAGGCTGGTCTGCGCATCAGGCGCAATCTCGGCCAAGGCAGGCTCCAGATCGTGCGCCTCGAACCGGTGCGAGACGGTGACCGCGCCATTGTCCGCCAGCGTGACGACGCTCATCGCATCGTGCCCGCGATGCGCTCCGGCCTGAGGCGCGAGCGTTGCAGCGGCGGCCAGCGCCAGAGCACTGGCGATCAGTCGCAAACCCCTCATTTCGGCGGCACGTCATAGGTGCGCAGCGAATCGGGCAGCACCTTCATGTCCGAATCCTTCATCCGGTTCTTGCCTTCTTCGGGCGTGTCGATCTTCAACGTCCTGGGATCGATCTGGCCTGCATAGATGTTGTTCGACCGATCGGCATCGGCGGTTTCCCACAGCGGATCGACCTCTGCCCGGACCAGGGTCTTTGCCGTCACGAACTGCCAGGTCACGTTCTTCTGGTTGTAGCGCCACACTTCGGCGGGGATCCGCGCGGTCTCGCTCGATCCGTCGGCAAAATCCATCTTGAGGATCACCGGCATAACCAGCCCGCCGCGGTTGGCGAAGCTGAAGCGGTAGAAATTGTCGGTCACCTGCCGCGCGGCCTTTTCCTCTGCGGTCAGGTCGGCATAGGCCTCCGCAGCCTTGCGCTTGTCGGCGGCGGTGGCGTCGAGCGGATCGACCGCGTCATAGAAGTCGCGCGTGGCCGGGTCGCGCTCGACCACGGTCTGCTGCCCGGCGTTGCGCTGGGCAGTGAGCGACTTCGGCTCGGTATCGCGCTCCCTCTTGCGCGCGGCGGCAGCGGCGGTCGCATCCGCAGGCTCCAGCGTCGCGCGCACCACCTTGTCGAGCGAGATATCGACATGGTCGGTCGAATAGAACCAGCCGCGCCAGAACCAGTCGAGATCCACGCCCGAGCTTTCCTCCATCGTGCGGAAGAAGTCATAGGGGGTGGGGTGCTTGAACCGCCAGCGTTCCGCATATTCGCGGAACGCGCGGTCGAACAGTTCGCGGCCCAGCACCGTCTCGCGCAGGATGGTCAGCGCAGTGGCAGGCTTGCCATAGCCATTGGCGCCGAACTGCAGCACAGAATCCGACTGGGTCATCAGCGGCATCTGGTTGGTCGAGAGCATGTACTCGGCGATGTCCTTGGGCTCGCCGCGGCGCGCGGGATAATCCTTATCCCACAATTTTTCCGCCTGGAACTGCAGGAAGGTGTTGAGCCCTTCGTCCATCCAGGTCCACTGCCGCTCGTCCGAATTGACGATCATCGGGAACCAGTTGTGGCCGATCTCGTGGATCACCACGCCGATCAGCCCGTATTTGGCGCGGTCGGTGTAAGTGAGGTTGCCGGTCTTCTTGTCCTTCACCGGGCGCGGGCCGTTGAAGGTGATCATCGGATATTCCATGCCGCCCACCGGACCGTTGACTGACTGCGCGACGGGATAGGGATACGGGAAGGCGAACTTGCCGTAGACGTCGATGGTGTGCGCGATCGACTTGGTAGAATACGCGTCCCACAAAGGCCGGGCTTCCTTGGGGAAAAAGCTCATCGCCATCACGAGGGGCTGTTCGGCGAAATCCTGTTTCACGCCCAGCGCATCCCAAGCGAACTTGCGCGACGAGGCCCAGCCGAAATCGCGCACGTTCTCCGCCGCGAACACCCAGGTCTTCTCGCCCGAGGCCTTGCCGCGCTCTGCTGCCGCGGCTTCTTCGGGGGTCACGACATAGACAGGGCTGGTCGCGGTCTTGGCCTGTTCGAGCCGCTGGCGCTGCGCCGCGGTGAGCACCGCATCGGGGTTCTGCAGCACGCCGGTGGCCGAGACGACATGATCGGCAGGCACGGTCAGCGCGACGCGATAATCGCCGAATTCCAGCGTGAACTCGCCCGAGCCGATGAACGCCTTGTTGTGCCAGCCTTCATAGTCCGAATAGACCGCGAGCCGCGGGAACCATTGCGCGCCCTCGAAGATGCAGTTGCCGTCCTCGCCCGGCTGGGTGAAGCACTCATAGCCCGAGCGGCCGCCGACAACCTTGTTCTCGACCATCGGGAACGACCAATCGATGAAGAAGCTGGTCTCGCCGCCATTGGGCGCGACCGCCTGCCCCAAATCGATCCTGAGCAGGCTGTCGACCACGGTGAACGGCAGAGCCTTGCCCGAGGCGTCGCGCACCGCCGAGATGGTGAAGCCGCCCTCCCATTCCTGCATGCGCTTGACGCGGCGCACTTCGGCAAGGCTGATCTTGTCGCCCGATACGGTCTCGGTCATCGCTGCGATCGAATCGCGCTTATAATCGTTCTGATCGAGCAGCAGCCACAGATATGGCAGCGCGTCGGGCGAATTGTTCTGGTAGCGCACCGTCTGGGTGCCACTCACCGTACGCTTGGCCTCGTCGAGCCGGGCCTGGACGTCGTAATCGACCTTCTGCTGCCAGTAGCGATAGCCGGGCGCGCCCGAGGCGTTGCGGTAATCGGTCGGGGTCGGCCAGTCCTCGCCCTCGAGCTGGCGGAACTTGTCCTCGTAACTGCCCTTGGTCTGCTCGACCGGGCTGGCGAGCGCAGGCGTTACAAGGATGGAAACGGCGCATGCGAGCGCAGACGCGGATGCGGTAAAGTGACGACGCAAAACGACCCCCTCTATCGGGGCTTGATGCCCCGGTCTGGTTATGGCGGACAGGAATGTTACACTATAGCATGCAGGTCAATGCCGAACGCAGCGTCGATGGCTCGGCCCGTCGCAGCTAACTCAGTGCGAGCACGCTGGTCATGATCACCCGCACCAGCTCGGCATGGCCGCGCGCGCCGGTCTTGGCGTAGATCTTCTTGGAATAGTTGCGGGCGGTCTCCACCGTGATCCCCAATGTTTCCGCCGCTTCGGCTATGCTCGTCGCCTGCGCCAGCAGCCAAGCCAATCGCGCCTCGCTGGGCAGCAGCCCGAACAGATCGACCAATTGCTCGCACCGGTCCGCCTGCGATCGCCGGTCGCCGCTGACATAGATGATCACCGCCGCCGATCGGTGCCCCGAAAGAGTTTCTCCCTGCAAGGGTGCGACCAGCATGTCGAACCACGGGTCCTGGCTGAGGTTGATCGCCAGCGGCCGCACCGCCCCTCCTGCCGCCACCTGCTTGACATAGCCGGTCAACTGGCGGTCGATCGCCGGCGATGCCGGTACCAGCCGGTCATACCGCCCGCGCCGCAGCAGCGTGCCCCATTGGAACATCTGCTCCATGCTCTGTGTCGATTCGACGATCCTGCCCTGCGCGTCGAGTGTCAGCCAGGCGATCTTGAGCCGGTTGAACGCCTCGCCGGTGACCGATGAACGGAAGCGCTCGCGCTCCAGCGCGGCAAAGCTGCGCAGCGCGATCCGCAGATGCGGCGCTAGCCCCAGCAGCATGGCTCCCGCCGCCGAGCCGAGCGAGCGGTCTCCCGCCACCGCCAGCCAGCCATCGACACCGCTGGGCTCGGTCACCCGGATAGCGCGCAGTGCGGCCAGCCGCGCGTCTCGAAGCGCCTCGCGCAGCTCATCCTGTGCTCGGGGATCAGCCAGTTCGAGCAGTTCGTCGAGCGCATAGCCGCGCCCTTCGCGCAAATTCGCCTCCACCAGCAGCCGCCGCACCGGCGCGACCGGACCATCGCCTGCGACCAATTCTGCGACATCGCCCTGCCCCTGCGGGCGGATTGCCAGCAGCGCGAAGCCCGCACCGGTGCCTGCGCGCAGCCGCTGCAGAAAGCCATCCCACAACGGTGTCTGGAACATGCCCTCATGCAGGGCCTCGAGCAGGGCGGTGTCAACACGCATGCGATGCTTATATCCTCCCATATGGGAGGTTCAAGCCCGAAGCAGCTGTGCCATTGGACACCCCACGCAACAAGGAGCCTTTTGCGCGATGACCCGCACTTTGACCCATCTCGAACGTCTCGAGGCCGAAGCGATCCACATCATGCGCGAGGTGGTGGCTCAGGCGGAAAAGCCGGTGATGCTGTATTCGGTGGGCAAGGACAGCGCGGTGATGCTGCATCTGGCGCGCAAGGCATTCTATCCCTCGCCGCCGCCCTTCCCGCTGCTGCATGTCGATACCACCTGGAAGTTCAAGGACATGTATCGCTTACGCGACCGGATGGCGCGCGAGAGCGGGATGGAACTGCTGGTCTACCAGAACCCCGAAGCTGCCGAGCGCGGCATCAACCCGTTCGACCATGGCCCGCTGCACACCGACATGTGGAAGACCGAAGGCCTCAAACAGGCGCTCGACCTGCACGGCTTCGATGCGGCCTTTGGCGGCGCGCGGCGCGACGAGGAAAAGAGCCGCGCCAAGGAGCGCATCTTCTCGTTCCGTACCGCAAGCCATGGCTGGGACCCCAAGAACCAGCGCCCCGAACTGTGGAACCTCTACAACGCGCGCAAGAACAAGGGCGAGAGCATCCGCGTCTTCCCGATCAGCAACTGGACCGAGCTCGACATCTGGCAGTACATCCAGCTCAACGACGTGCCGATCGTGCCGCTCTATTTCGCCGCTGTGCGCCCGACCTTCGAATGGGAGGGTCAGCTGTTCATGGCCGACGATGTCGACCGGCTGACCCGGGTGCTGGGCCGCACGCCCGAGATCACCGATCGGTCGATCCGCTTCCGCACCCTGGGCTGCTTCCCGCTCACCGGCGCGGTCGAGAGCACCGCGAGCACCCTGCCCGAGGTCATCCAGGAAACGCTGCTCACCACCACGTCGGAACGGCAGGGCCGGGTGATCGACAAGGATGCCGGCGGCGCGGGCATGGAGAAGAAGAAGCAGGAGGGCTATTTCTGATGGACAACGCTTATCAGACCGAGGCCCTCATCGCCGAGGACATCCACGCCTATCTCGACGTCCACCAACACAAGACGATGCTGCGCTTCATCACCTGCGGGTCGGTGGACGACGGCAAGTCGACGCTGATCGGACGGCTGCTGTACGACAGCAAGATGATCTTCGAGGACCAGTTCGCCGCGCTCGAGGCCGACAGCAAGCGCGTCGGCACCCAGGGGCAGGAGATCGACTTTGCGCTGCTGGTCGATGGCCTTGCCGCCGAGCGCGAACAAGGCATCACCATCGATGTGGCCTATCGCTTCTTTGCGACCGAAAAGCGCAAGTTCATCGTCGCGGACACCCCGGGGCATGAACAGTACACCCGCAACATGGTCACCGGCGCCTCGACCGCGGACCTGGCCGTGATCCTGATCGATGCGCGCAAGGGCGTGCTCACCCAGACCCGCCGGCACAGCTATCTCGCGCACCTCATCGGCATCCGCAACATCGTGCTGGCGGTCAACAAGATGGATCTGGTGGACTACAGCCAGACCCGGTTCGACGAGATCGTCGCCGAATATCGCGAATTTGCCACCAGCATCGGCATCACCGATTTCACCGCGATGCCGATCAGCGGTTTCAAGGGCGACAACATCACCGCCCCCTCGGCCAACACACCGTGGTACACCGGCCCCAGCCTGATCGCGCATCTCGAAGAGGTCGAGGTGAACAGCGAGCAGGAACAGACGCGCCCGTTCCGCATGCCGGTCCAGTGGGTCAACCGCCCCAATCTCGATTTCCGGGGCTTTTCCGGGCTGATCGCGGGTGGATCGGTGCGGCCCGGTGATGCCGTGCGCGTGCTGCCCTCGGGCAAGACCAGCACCATCAGCCGCATCGTCACGCTCGAGAGCGATCTCGACGAGGCGGTTGCGGGCCAGTCGGTCACATTGTGCCTCGCCGACGAGATCGATTGCTCGCGCGGCGATGTCCTCGCCACTGCGGACAATCCGCCTCAGGTAGCCGACCAGTTCGAGGCGACCATCGTGTGGATGGACGACGAGGCGATGCTGGTGGGCCGGTCCTATTGGCTCAAGCTCGGCACCCAGACCGTGTCGGTCACGGTGCAGCAGCCCAAATATACCGTCAACGTCAACACGCTTGAGCATCTTGCGTGCAAGACGCTCGAGCTCAACGCGATCGGTGTCGCCGAGATCGCCACCGACAAGCCCATCGTGTTCGAAGCCTATGCCGACAGCCGGACGCTGGGCGGGTTCGTGCTTGTCGACAAGCTGACCAACCGCACCGTGGCCGCGGGGATGCTGCACTTCTCGCTGCGCCGCGCGCAGAACGTCCACTGGCAGGCAACCGACATCACCCGCGAGGTCCATGCCGGCCTCAAGAACCAGAAGCCCAAGGTGCTGTGGTTCACCGGGCTTTCCGGATCGGGCAAGTCAACCATCGCCAACGAGGTCGAAAAGCAGCTCAACCTGATGAACCGGCACACCTTCCTGCTCGATGGCGACAATGTCCGGCACGGCCTCAACCGCGACCTCGGCTTTACCGAGGCCGACCGGATCGAGAACATCCGCCGGGTCGGGGAAGTCGCCAAGCTGATGGCGGATGCCGGGCTGATCGTCCTCACCGCGTTCATCAGCCCGTTCCGTGCCGAACGCGAGATGGTGCGCAAGATGCTGCCCGAGGGCGAGTTCGTCGAGATCTTCGTCGATACCCCGCTCGAGGTTGCCGAGGCGCGCGACGTCAAGGGCCTTTACAAAAAGGCCCGTTCGGGCGCGCTCAAGAACTTCACCGGGATCGACAGCCCCTATGAGCCGCCTGAAAGCCCCGACATCCGGGTGAACACGGTCGCGATGACGCCGGAGGAAGCCGCCGAGCATATCGTTCGCCAGCTGTTGCCGCTGAAATGAGCATGACCGACGGCGACCTCGCCGCGCATCTGGCGTACACCGCAGGCCGCATCCTGCTCGACGTCAGGCAATCGGGGCTGGTGTCAGGCGCATCGCTTGGCAAGGCCGGCGACCAGACTGCCAACCAGCTGCTGGTCCATGCGCTGCGCCAGCAGCGGCCGGAGGACGGCCTGTTGTCCGAAGAGGAAAAGGACAATCTGGAGCGGCTCGCGCACCGCCGCGTGTGGATCATCGATCCGGTCGATGGCACCCGCGAATATGGCGAGGAGCGCGCCGACTGGGCGGTGCATGTCGGGCTATCGATCGATGGCGTCGCCAGTATCGGTGCGGTTGCGTTGCCTGCGCTCGATGTCGTGCTGCGCAGCGACCGGCCCCAGCAGTTGCCGCCGGGCGCGCCCATTCCGCGCATGGTTGTCAGCCGAACCCGCCCTGCGAAAGAGGCGCTCGCCGTAGCCGAGACGCTGGCGGCCGAACTTCTGCCGATGGGCAGTGCGGGCGCCAAGGCGATGGCAATCGTGCGCGGCGAGGCGGAAATCTATCTGCACACCGGCGGCCAGTTCGAATGGGACAGCTGCGCCCCGGTCGCGGTCGCCGCAGCGCATGGGCTCCACGTCAGCCGCGGCGACGGGACGCCCCTCGTCTACAACCAGGCCGACACCTATATCCCCGACCTGCTGATCTGCCGCCCGGAATGGACCGAGCGGGTGCTCATGGCGATGCGCGCGCTCACCGACTGACGGTGGGCACGCTCAGGCAGCCCGGGCCTTGCCGAGCAGGTCATACGGATCGATGCCGCGGGCACGCAGCCGGTCGTGCGCCATCCCGTAAAACGCCGCCGGGGTGATGTTCAGCCGCTTGCGGGCCTGGGCCAGCGGCTCGGCGAGCAGCGCGGCGATCGACTGCTCGGAAATGCGCGGGCACGCCTTGCCCAGCCGCTTGGCCTCGCCGATCGCCTTGAACACCGGCGCATCGCTGCGCACCGTCCGGGTCATGTTGAGCGCGCCCATATAGGCGATGAAGATGTTGCCGGGCGCGGGGTTCTGGCCATAAGTGAACGCCAGCACACACTGCTCGCCCAGCGCATCGCGGCCATAGCCGGTGAGCACGTGCAGCAGGTCATGCGTATCGCGCAGCCGGTTGATGTACCATTCGATCAGGTCGCCATAGCGGCGGCCCCGCTGGAACCGGTCATATTCCTCGACCAGTCCGGCAGCGCTCAGCCCCTCGCGCTCCATGAAATCGACATAGGCATGCGCGACGCTGCCCTTGGGCATGGCGCGCAGCCTTGCATGATCGTCAAGCAGATCGGGCAGATAGGGCTCGCTCTCGCGCAGCGCCTTGCCGAAATCGCTGTAGACGAAAGCCTTCGCCTCATCGACGAGGCCCATTCGCGGAAGGCACTGGAAGATGTGGAACACCTGCTCGGTGTCTTCCTTGTCCGCCACCAGCCTGCGGAAATGGTGCATCGCCTTGAACGGCCGGAACTTCGGCACGGGGCGGTCTGGATGGCGAAACACGGCGTCTGTCATCATGGCACCTGATCGGCGAGTGGAGTCTGCACTTACACCTGTGTCAATATCATGCCCGCAGCGGTTTGGAAATGCCCCGCCTGCGCGGGGACAGAGTGTTCAGCGAGTGACGACATCACGCTTCATCGGGGCAAGCTTGGAGAGGAACCGGTTCTGCGCGGCAAAGCCGATCCGTTCATCCGCCATCGCCGCCTGCAGGTTCTCGACCAGAACATTGAGATCATCGATCTGCAACCCGAGATCGCGGTGCGATGTCTCCATGTCACGCCCGGTATAGTCGCATCCGGCATTGAGGATGTGGCAGAACTGCTCGAACAGCGTGCGGCGCAACCGGACCAGATCGTGCGAGACGAAGACCTCCGAGATCCTCGGATCGACGATGGCGCGGTCGACCATGCCGTTGACGACACGGCGTATGCCCTCTTGCCCATGAAAGGCATCGCGCATGCCGGTGCCTGCAAACGGCGCCGCGCCGGCGTGCGCATTGGATGGCTGATAGGGATCGACCGGAAGCTCCCCGGTCACCGGATCGCGCTGAGGCTCGGGCTTGGCTTCGGCTTCGGCTTGGGCTTCGGCTTCGCTTTGGCTCTCGATGGCGATGTCGGGCACGGCATCCACCGGCATGTCCTGGATGCCGGCCAGTGTAAGAGCAAAGATGAGGCTGATCATGTCCGTGGTCCTGTCTGGAAATTCAAAAGGCGGCCTGCAGCGACAGAAACGCGCCGCGCTGCTTTTCGGCGGTCGCGATGCTGCCGAGGTCGACATAGGCGGCGGTGACCGTGACGTTGCGGGTCAGGGCATAGGCGGCAAACAGGTCCACCCAGTCATCCTCGCGCGCGATGGCCAGGTTGTCGGGCTTGGTGCGATACTCTCCCCCCACCACGAACCGGCGCGAGAACTGATAGGCGATCGACCCTTCGAACTGCGGCTTGTGATTGGTCTGCGTGGCGCTGCCAAAGCCGAGCAGCCCCGCCTGGTTGGCCTTGGTGAACCGCACCGTCGCGTTGGCGAGCAGGCTGTGCGACAGGAACAGCTTGGTCGCGCTGATGTAGAAATCGGTGCCATGCGGCGATGCGGCCCCGACCGCAGCGACGACCGCATCGTCGCTCGACCTTTTGTGCTGCACCCCGATGGCGATCTGCGGCATCAGCGCATCGCCATAGACGACATCGCCCGCCAGCTTCAGCTTGGCGCCGAACACGTCCTGGTTGAGCGTATATCCCCGGCCCAGCCCCAGTGCCGTTCCGATGTCGATGGTGTCGAGGTTCTGGCGCGCATAGCTCAGTTCCAGCCGATCGAAAAAGCCCACCGAGACGCCGTAGCTGGTCCAGTTGTAATCGGGCAGTTCGATGATCGTGCCGTGCACCGACCCGCCGATGCCCTCCTGCGTGGCATTGCCCGCGATCGTGCTCCAGGTCGCCAGTCCGCCACCGCCTGAACCCTCGATGGTGCTCACGCCGTTGGTCAGCAGCAGCTTGCCGCCGTTGCGCAGGTCCTGCGCATGCGCCGGAAGATGGGAAAGGGCGGCAAGGCCGATCAGGCACGCAAGGGAGCGCAGAGCAGGATGAACGTTCATATCCGCCGGGTAATTCAGAACTGCCTAATCAAGAGTTAAGCATGATGCCCCCAAATTGCCGCCAAATGTAAAATATGCAGAATCACGGTTCTTGGCGGGTTAAACCGCTGAGTTTCCTAACGGAAGCAGCAACTTTTTAACTGTTGCGGACTAGCTCAGGGAGGATGACGACCCCCCGCGCCCCCTTCGTTGCCGCCCTCAGTGCCGCCGTCCTCGCCTGCCTTGCCGTGCCATCGTCCCAGGCCGCAGGGCCCGCCACGCTGGCGCTCACCGTCCGGCAGGCCAGCGGTATTCCCGTCCGCGATGCAGTGGTAATGGTGTATCCCAAGGCCGGTGCCTCCAGCGGGCCGATCCGCTTCGGTTGGAAATATGACATGGCGCAGGCGAACATCGCCTTCACCCCCGGAACGCTGATCGTCCCGGCGGGCGCCACGGTGCGCTTTCCCAACCGGGACAAGGTGCGCCACAGCATCTACAGCTTTTCCAAATCGGCCAAGATCGACATCCAGCTTTACGGCCGCGACGAAACCCGCAGCCACAGCTTCGCGGTGCCTGGCAGCGTCGCGCTGGGCTGCAAGATCCACGATCAGATGCGTGGCTATGTCAAGGTGGTCGACACCCCCTATGCCGCCAAGACCGATCACAACGGCCAGGTCCGCCTTGCCCAGCTTCCCGGTGGCGCGGCCGTCGTCAAGGTCTGGCACCCCGCGCTGCGCAGCCGCACCGGCGAGCATGAGGAAGCTGTGACGCTTGCCGCAGGCCAGCCGACCACGCGCGCGATCTCGGTCAATCTGCGTCCCCAGAAGTAACGCTGATGGATTCCCCCACCCTGCCGGTCCGCGGACGCTTCCGCTCGCTCGCCACCCGCATCACGGTCTGGTACGGCGTGGTAATCGCGCTCACCTTCGGCGCGTTCATCATCGTCGCCACCGATGGGGTCGAGCGTTACGCCGAGAGCGTCGCCACCAAGGAAATGGCGACCAACGCCGCGACCTTCGACAAGATCCTGGAACTTCAGGCCAGGCAGATGCGGACGTCGGCGGACGTTCTGGCGGCAGACTTCGGGTTCCGCGAGGCTTTCGCACTCGAGGACCAGCCGACCATCACCAGCGCGCTCGAAAGCCTGAGGGTCAGAGCGGGCGCGCCGCTGGCGATCATGATTCCGCTGCAGGGCGACTTCATCAGCACCGGCGCCCCGATGAACGCGACCGAGCAGAACGCATTGTGGGAGGCGGTCGATTCAGGGATCGATCGCGGCGTGTTCCAGGTGGGCGGTCGCTATCATAACGCGGTCGCCGCACCGATCCTGATCCCCGATCTGGCGGGCTGGCTGGTGCTGGCGAGGCCGCTCGATGCTGCCGCAATGCGCGAACTGGCGCGGCTCGCGCCTTCGGGCATGTCAGCGCGGATCCGCGCGTCCGGCCCGCTGCCGGGCGGGATCGACCTGTCGCAGGCCAGCGGCAAGGCCCCGGTCGAGACACGGCTCGACGGCGAACGCATTCTGTACTGGTCGAAGCCCCTGCCCGCGCTCGACACCAGCCTCAAGCCCCGGGTCGTGCTGCGCTATGAGCTGAGCAGCGCGCTCGCCGAATACAACCCGATCAAATATCTGCTGCTGGCGCTGAGCGCGGTGGGCCTGACCCTCTCGGTGCTGATCGGCGCATTCGTCTCGCGCGGGATCACTCGCCCCATCGCCACGCTGGAAAACGCCGCGCGCGAGATCAGCCGCGGGTCGCGCGATACGGTGTCCATCACCACCGATGACGAAGTCGGACGGCTCGCGGACAGTTTTAACTCGATGGTCGATTCGATCAAGGAGCGCGAGGAGCGGATCACCCATATCGCGCTGCACGACGAGCTGACCGGTCTGCCCAACCGCAAGCTTTTCGCCGAGCAGCTGGAATTCGCGCTTGGCAGGCGCGCCAGCACCCACCGCATCGCGATCATGTATTTCGATCTCGACAACTTCAAGGCGGTCAACGACACGCTGGGTCATCCCGTGGGTGACGAGCTGCTGCGCGCGGTGGCCGAGCGGCTTCGCACCAGCATGCCCGGCGCGCTGATCAGCCGCCAGGGCGGAGACGAATTCGCCATCCTGATCGACCAGATCGAACCCAATGCCAAGATCGAGCTGCTCGCGGATCGGGTCAGCGCGGTGTTCCACTCCGCCTTCCAGCTTTCCGACCACCGGCTCGAGACCAGTTCCAGCATCGGCATCGCGGTAGCGCCAGGTGATGGCGATTGCCCCGACGAGCTGATCAAGAATGCCGATCTCGCGCTCTACCGGGCGAAGAAGGAAGGCCGCAATTGCTCGTGCTTCTTCGAGCAGGCGATGGATCTCGAGGCCCGCAAGCGCCATCAGATGGAAATCGACATGCGCGAGGCGGTGCGCGAGGGTCAGTTCCTGCTGAATTACCAGCCGTTGTTCAGCCTCGAGAAGAACCGCGTCATCGGCTTCGAGGCGCTGGTGCGCTGGCAGCACCCCCTGCGCGGGCTGGTATCACCCGCCGAGTTCATTCCGTTGGCCGAAGACACCGGCATGATCGTGCCGATCAGCGAATGGGTGCTCAACGAGGCCTGCCAGCGCGCGGGCCAATGGCCCGACGACATCCGCATCGCGGTGAACCTCTCGCCGGTGCTGTTCAAGAATGCCGGATTGCCGCTGCTGGTGATGCAGGCGCTCGACAAGGCCGGACTCAAGCCCAGCCGGCTCGAACTCGAGGTGACCGAATCGCTGTTCATCGACAACATCGAGCGCACCACCGCGATGCTCAATGCCTTGCGCGACTGCGGAGTCCGGATCGCGCTGGACGATTTCGGTACCGGCTACAGCTCGCTCAATTATCTGCGCTCGTTCCCGTTCGACAAGATCAAGATCGACAAGAGCTTCGTCGACGATCTGGCGACCGATATCAGCTCGCAGGCGATCATCGGCGCGATCACCGCGCTTGCCTCGGCGCTGGGGATGGAAACGATCGCCGAGGGCGTCGAGGACAAGGACCAGCTCGAGGCCCTGCGCGCGCAAGGATGCTCGAACATCCAGGGCTATCTGTTCAGCCGCCCGGTCGGGATAGAACTGGTCGATGCGATGATCGCCAACATGCGCTACACCCAGGCCGACCCGAGCGACGATGTCCAGCCCACCCAGGCCCGCCGCGTCGCCTGACCCGACCGACCATTCCAGCCGGACGCATCAGACGGCTTTGACACACATAATTGTCTGAGTTATTCCAAAGTGCATTGCACCGCCGCAATCTGAGCGAGCGGGCGCGGCATGGAGGATGAGGATGGCATCGCGGGCAAGGCTGGGACTGATGGCGGCAGCGGCCGGGCTGACAGCGACGATCTCGCCGGTCGCGCTCGCCTCGCCCGCGCGGTTCGAGGAGTTTCGCTACGAGGGCCGCTCGCAGGAGCAGGTGACGGTGGGGCCGGGCCAATATCGCAACCCGGTGCTCTCGGGCTATTACCCCGATCCGTCGATCACCCGGGTCGGCGAGGATTACTACCTCGTCACCTCGACCTTCACCCATTTTCCCGGCCTGCCGATCTTCCATTCGCGCGATCTCGTCACCTGGAAGCAGATCGGCAACGCCATCGACCGCCCAAGCCAGCTCGATTTCACCGGGCTGCAGGTGTCCAAGGGCGTGTTCGCTCCCGACATCTCCTGGCACGATGGCACCTTCTACATCGTCGGGACCTGTGTAGGGTGCCGCGACAACTTCTTCATCACCGCCAAGGACCCCGCCGGCCCCTGGTCCGACCCGACATGGCTCCCGTTCGAAGGGATCGATCCTTCGATCCACTGGGAGGGCGACAAGGCCTATATCGTTAACAACCGCGCACCCGACGAGCCGCCGCGCTACGACGGCCACCGCGCGATCTGGATCCAGGAGTTCGACTGGCGGTCTGGCAGGATGGTCGGCGAGAGCACGCAGCTGGTCAACGGCGGCATCGACCTGAGCACCAAGCCCATCTGGATCGAGGGGCCGCATATCATCCGCAAGGACGGCTTCTACTATCTGATCGCGGCCGAGGGCGGCACCGGCGACAAGCATAGCGAAGTGGTGCTGCGGTCCTCGCAGCTGCGCGGGCCGTACACGCCCCATGTCGGCAACCCCATTCTCAGCCAGCGCACGCTCGATCCCAGGCGGCCAAACCCGGTCACCTCGGCAGGGCACGCCAAGTTCGTCCAGACACCCGATGGCGAATGGTGGGCCACCTTCCTCGCCACCCGGCCCTATGACGACGACACCTACAATATCGGCCGCGAGACATTCCTGCTGCCGGTAAGCTGGCGCGATGGCTGGCCGCTGATCCTGCCGGATGGCGAGCGCATCCCGTTTGTCGCCAAGCGCCCTGCGCTGGCCGCCGATATCCCAGCCTCGCCGCCGCTGTCGGGCGACTTCGGCTATGTCGACAGCTTCGATGGCGCTGCCCTCGCGCCGCAATGGCTAGCCGTGCGGACGCCCCGAACGCCGTTCCATCGGCTCGAGCGCGGCGCACTGGTGATGAAGGGCGCAGCAGCCATGGGTGACCAAAGCGGGGTGCCCGCCTTTGTCGGCAGGCGCCAGCAGCACCACATCGCCACCATGTCGGCGGTGCTGGAATACGCCCCGGACAAGGATGGAGCCCGCGCCGGGCTGGCGGCGATGCAGTCCGATCAGTCCTTCCTCTTCTTCGGCATCACCCGGATGGAGGGCAAGCCGATGGTCGCGCTGTTCGTCCGCGACCGGGCCGAGGCCGATACGCTGGTGGCCGCGCAGCCCCTGGAAACAAAAGGTCCGGTGACGCTCACCATCCGCATCGATGGCGGCAATATGGCGTTCGACTATGCGGCAGGCGGCCGGTCGCGCACGCTCAAGACTGGTCTCGATGCCCGGTTCCTCAGCACCCGGAGGGCGCGCGGCTTCACCGGAACGCTGGTCGGGCCTTATGTCCACACCCCCTGACCCACGCCATCTTTGTTCGATCTGATGCTACGCGCTTGACAAGCCCGCCAAAAGTATGATGGTAGCGCTATCACAAGAACAGCAAGGTGTTTTACATGGAGGGGGATCCCCAAGCTAATCGGTCGGCGATGCCCGACGACTGGATGACGGGCGTGTTCGCCGGGCGCAGGCTGACCGAGGCAGGCCCCAGCCCCTTTCTGGTCGTACGCGGCGAGCTGTACGATATGGCGCAGGTCGCCCCCACCATGACAGCGTTGATCGAGCGCGGCGATTTTACCGGCAATGGCGGTGAGCATCTCGGCCGATTCTCCCTTGCAGACGAACATCTGATCAGCCCGGTCGATCTGCAATGCATCAAGGCGTGCGGCGTCACCTTTGCGGTCTCGGCGATCGAGCGGGTGATCGAGGAGCACGCGCGCGGCGACTGGAACGCGGCGTCGGCAATCCGCGAGCGGCTCGAAACCCGCGTCGGCGGATCGATCCGCTCGGTCGTTCCGGGCTCTGCCGAAGCCGCCGCGCTCAAGACCGCCCTGATCGAGGACGGATTGTGGTCGCAATATCTGGAAGTCGCGATCGGCCCTGACGCCGAGGTGTTCACCAAGGCGCCCGTGCTTGCGTCGGTGGGCGCCGATGCGGCGATCGGCATCCGCTCCGATTCCCACTGGAACAACCCCGAGCCGGAGATTGCCCTGCTGGTGAACAGCGCCGGCAATTCGGTGGGCGCGATGCTGGGCAACGATGTCAACCTGCGCGACTTCGAGGGCCGGTCGGCGCTGCTGCTGGGCAAGGCCAAGGACAACAACGCATCGTGCGCGCTGGGCCCGCTGGTGCGGCTGTTCGACGCAAGTTTCACGCTCGACGACGTCCGCCAGGCCGATGTACGCCTGACCATCACTGGCGAGGACGGCTTCGTGCTCGAGGGCGAAAGCAACATGCGCGAGATCAGCCGCGATCCGCTCGATCTGGTGCGCCAGACGCTCAGCGAGCACCAGTATCCCGATGGCTTCGTGCTGTTCATGGGCACTTTGTTCGCCCCGGTCGAGGACCGCGACGAACCCGGGCGCGGCTTCACCCACAAGGTGGGCGACATCGTCGCGATCGAAAACCGCAAGCTGGGCCGGCTGGTCAACACGGTGGTGACCTCGCGCGATGCACCGCCATGGCAGATGGGCATCGGCGCGCTGATGGCCAACCTGGCGGGCCGCGGGCTGCTGCGGGGTGCGGCATGACCGGCGCGACGATATTGCAGGCAGACCAGGTGCAGTCGGGGTTCAACTCCGCGATCTATCCCAGCCTTTCGGGCAAGCGGGTGCTGGTCACCGGCGGCGCAACCGGAATCGGCGCGGCGCTGGTGGAACGGTTCGTCGAGCAGGACGCGCATGTGGCTTTCGTCGACGTCAACCATGCAGCCGGCCATGCGCTTGCCGACCGGCTGCTGGGGACGCATTTCGTCCATTGCGACCTGCGCGACATCGACGCGCTCAAGACCTGTCTCGAAGGCGTGAAGGCCGAACTGGGCGGGATCGACATCCTGCTCAACAATGCCGCCAATGACGATCGCCACACGGTGATGGAGGTGACGCCAGATTACTGGGATGACCGCATGGCCACCAATCTGCGCCACCTGTTCTTCGCCGCGCAGGCGGTGGTGCCGGCAATGCAGGCCGCAGGCGGCGGCGTGATCATCAACTTCGGGTCGATCAGCTGGCATCTGGGGCTGGCCGATCTGGTGCTGTACCAGACCGCCAAGGCCGCTATCGAGGGAATGACCCGGGGGCTGGCGCGTGATCTGGGGCGCGACAACATCCGCGTCACCACCATCGTGCCCGGCAATGTCCAGACCCCGCGACAGGAACAATGGTACACCCCCGAGGGCGAGGCCGAGATCGTCGCCGCGCAGTGCCTGAGCGAGCGGATCCAGCCCGACGATGTCGCAGCGCTGGCGCTGTTCCTCGCCTCGGACGATGCGCGGATGTGCACCGGTCACGAATATTTCGTCGATGCAGGCTGGCGCTGACATGACCGTCCGGTCGGTCCTGCCCATCGGCGCGATGCTGGGTGAAGGGCCGGTCTGGACCGGCAATGCGCTGTGGTTTGTCGACATCAAGGGACGGACCGTCCATCGCTTCGACCCTGTAGATGGCTCCAGCCGAACATGGTCCGCGCCCGACCAGGTCGGCTGGGTGTTGCCCGCCGAGGCCGGCGACATGATCGCCGGGGTCAAGACCGGCTTGCACCGCTTCGATCCTGTCACCGGCAGCTTCGCGCTGCTGCACGATCCCGAGCCGGATCATCCGGGCAACCGGCTGAACGATGCCGCCACCGACCGCACCGGGCGGCTTTGGTTCGGCAGCATGGACGATGGCGAGGCGGCAATGACCGGGCGGCTTTATCGCTGCGACGGCGGCGCGTGCCGCGACACCCGCCTGCCCCCGGTGACGATCACCAACGGCCCTGCGATCAGCGCCGATGGCCGCACGCTGTATCACACCGACACGCTGGGCAAGACCATCTGGCGCGTCGCAATTGCAGACGATGGCGCGCTGGGCGCGCCCGAGCGCCATATCGTGATCGGCAAAGATGAGGGCTATCCCGATGGATCGGTGATCGATGCCGAGGGCTGTCTCTGGGTGGCGTTCTACGGCGGATGGGGCGTGCGGCGATACGATCCTTCAGGCCGGATGATGCGCTTTGTCCGCTTTCCGGTGGCCAATGTCACCAAGATCGCGTTTGGCGGAGCGGAGCTGACAACGGCTTATGCAACGACCGGGCGCGAGGGGCTGGATAATGCCGCGCTCGCAGCGCAGCCGCTGGCAGGTGATCTGTTTGCGTTCGATCCCGGCGTTGCCGGGCTGCCGGTCACCCCGGCCAAGATATAATGAGACTATAAAAGGAGCGGGAGAGATGGCGACGGTGGCAGGGACGGCCGAAGAGCGCGTCAATATGGGGTTTATCGTCGCGATCGTTGCAGTGGCGACGATCGGCGGGTTTATGTTCGGCTATGATTCGGGGGTGATCAACGGCACCCAGAAGGGGCTGGAGAGCGCATTCGATCTGGGCAAATTGGGTGTCGGAATCAATGTTGGCGCGATCCTGGTGGGCTCTGCGATCGGCGCCTTCGGTGCGGGGCGCATGGCCGACAGCATCGGCAGGCGCGGGGTCATGCTGCTCTCGGCCGCGCTGTTCCTGGCAAGCGCGCTGATGGCGGGCGCAGCCTCGTCCTCGGTCGTCTTCATCATCGCGCGCATCATCGGCGGGCTGGGCGTGGGCGCGGCAAGCGTGATTTCTCCTGTCTACATCTCCGAAGTCACCCCCGCCAATATCCGCGGGCGGCTCTCGAGCATCCAGCAGGTAATGATCATCACCGGGCTGACCGGCGCGTTCGTCGCCAACTTCGCGCTGGCACGGCTGGCGGGTGGGTCGACTGCCGAATTCTGGATGGGCTACCCCGCCTGGCGATGGATGTTCTGGCTGCAGGCCATCCCCGCCGCAATCTATGGCCTGGCGCTTCTCGCGATTCCCGAAAGCCCGCGCTATCTGGTCGCGCGCGGACGCGAAGCGGATGCGCACAAGGTGCTCACCCGGCTGTTCGGACCGGCGGAGGCGGACCGCAAGGTGGTGGAAATCCGCAACAGTCTGGCCACCGACCAGCACCGCGCACGCCTGTCCGATCTGATCGACAAGGCATCGGGGAAGATCCGCCCGATCGTGTGGACCGGCATCGGCCTTGCGGTGTTCCAGCAGGCCGTGGGTATCAACGTGGTGTTCTATTACGGTGCCGCCTTGTGGGAGGCGGTCGGCTTCTCGGAGGATTATGCGCTGCAGACCAACATCCTGTCGGGCGTGCTCTCGATCGGCGCGTGCCTGGCCACGATGCTGCTGGTCGACCGGATCGGGCGCAAGCCGCTGCTGCTGTTCGGCTCGGCGGGCATGGCGGTCACGCTCGCCATCGTCGCTTATGCCTTCTCGACCGCGGTCACGGCTGCCGATGGTGCAGTCTCGCTGCCCGGCAACAACGGCCTGATCGCGCTGATCGCCGCCAACCTCTATGTCATCTTCTTCAACCTCAGCTGGGGCCCGGTGATGTGGGTGATGCTGGGCGAGATGTTTCCCAACCAGATCCGCGGATCGGGCCTTGCCGTGGCGGGCTTTGCGCAGTGGATGGCCAATGCCGCGATATCGGTGAGCTTCCCAGCGCTCGCCGCATCGCCGGGGCTGGCGGTCACCTATCTGGGCTATGCCTTGTTTGCGGCGATATCCTATCTGTTCGTCCACAAGATGGTGGTCGAGACCCGCGGGCGCGAGTTGGAAGACATGGAGGGCTGAAGGCCGTTCAGCCGGGCTTGCGCGCCGCCGGGCGGCGGCGCGGAGCCGCATCGGATTGCCTGCGGATCAGCTCGTAGTCGGCCAGGACATGCGCCGGCTGGTCCGCAGCAGAAGCCTTGCCGTTGCGGATGGTGCGCACCAGCAGCTCGACCGCACGGCGCGACATCTCGATCACCGGTTGGCGGATCGTGGTCAGCTCGGGCCAGATGGTGGTGGCAAGCGCGGTGTCGTCAAACCCGCACACGGTCAGGTCGCCCGGAACGTCGAGCCCCTTGCGGTGCGCGATGGCGACCGTCGCCGCCGCCATGTCGTCGTTCGCGGCGAAGATCGCGGTGGGCGGATCGGCGCTGTCGAGCAGCAGATCGGCAGCATCCAGCCCCGACCGGTACGTGAACATGCCCTCGGCCACCAATTCCGACCCCGTGGTCAGCCCTGCATCGTTGAGCGCGGCACGATAACCGTCCAGACGCTCGGCGCTGGCGGTCTGGTTGGGGTTTCCGGTGATGAAGCCGATCCGCACATGGCCCAGCTGGATCAGATGCCGGGTCATGTCATACGCGGCCTGGCGGTCGTCGATGCTCACCGACAGCGCCCAGTCGGGCGCGCGGCCCGTGGCAACCGCGACCACCGGAATCCCGCGCGCTTCCAGCGCCGACAGGATGGGCAGCGAGTCGCTGAGCGGCGGTGGCAGCACGACGCCATCGATGCGACCGCGCAGCAGATGATCGACCGCAGCCGCCTCGCCGCCATCGTCGTCGCACTTCTCGACCACCAGATGCACGTTGCTGCGGCTGGCCTGATCGAGGCTGCCCACCAGAAACTCGCTCAGATAGGCAAAGGACGGGTTGGAATGCAGCAGACCGATGCGGATGTCGTCGCCCCCGGCCAGCGTGCGTGCGGCGGCATTGGGCGCATAATTCAGCGCGGCGATCGCCTCTTCCACCCGGCGGCGGGTGTCATCGCGGACATTGCTTTCGCCATTGATCACGCGGCTCACCGTCATCGGGGAAACCCCCGCCTGGGCCGCCACATCGCTGATCGTGGGTACGTTGCGCTGACGCCTTGGGCCTCGGGGTTCCTTCATGCACGGTCTTTCAGGCGAATATCCATACCCGCCCTTTAGCCGCGCTGCCGCGGAAAGGCGAGATGGCACGAATGCCGGCCAACCCCGGTTCTGGCGCTATTTGGGATTGCCCGGCGCGAACGGAAAGCTCTGCTTCCTGTACCAGTCAAGGTCCTGCTGCGGGGCAGCCGATCCCTTGGGCAGCGGCAGGCCGTTGATCGACATCCAGTACGCCAGGCTCGCATCGCGCCACCACCGGGCCTCGCGCTGCTGCACGCCCAGAAACGCATCGGTCTTGGTCCAGCGCTCGGCATCGATCCGTGGCCTGAGCGTAGCCCATTGGCTGCGCATCGCGTCCACTTCTGCCACGCCCCGGTCATAGCGGCGCACCATCTCGTTCCACAGCGTGTTGCCGTCTGGCATGCGGAAATTCCAAGGCAGATGGTGGAACCACAAGAGCTCTTCGGGCGGCGTGGTCTTGGGGTCGGCATAGCGTTTGGCGAGCATTGGTGCATATTGCGCGACCGCGTTGCTGCCGGTGCGGGTGCGATCGAAGCCGATGCCCTGCCTGTCCGCGCGGTGATAATAGACCGGGTTCCATTCGGGCCGCGCCAGATCGGACACCCACGGCCCGGGCCCGTAATGGTGACCCGTGGCGAACAGATGCGCGAGCCCCAGCGGCCCGGTATAATCCACCACCGCCTCGCGCGAGCGCATCATCATCGCGACAACGGTATCGATGACGATCGGATCGTTGCCGAAGGTCTGCGCCGACCATTCGCGGGCAATGGCCTCTGATGAGAGCGCGGGGTCCCAGGCCATTCGGCCGAAGACATACCAGTTGGCCTGGTTGAACGTGCCCCCGGACCAGTCGCGCTCGCGCCCGATATTGGCGACCCCCGCCATCCCGCTGAGCGTATGGCCGTCGGCCTTGGCAGTGACCACCGAGGCCACGGTTTCACCGCGCCGCACGCCGGTCGGCGCATCGAGCACCTCCTCGAACAGCGGGCCGAGATAGGCAAGGTGCGTCGCGAAGCCGAGATACTCCTTGGTGATCTGGAACTCGGCGATCAGCGGCGTCCTGGGCATCGCGCCGAACAGCGGGTGGAACGGCTCGCGCGGCTGGAAATCGATCGCGCCGTTCTTGACCTGGACCAGCACATTGTCGGCGAAGCTGCCATCGAGCGGCTTGAACTCGGTATAGGCCTGTTTGGCGCGATCCTCGGGATCGGTATCGGCATAGACGAACGCGCGCCACATCACGATGCCATTATGCGGCTTGACCGCCGCGGCCAGCATGTTGGCGCCATCGGCATGGCTGGCCCCATAATCGCGCGGGCCGGGCTGACCCTCGCTGTTGGCCTTGACCAGAAAGCCGCCGAAATCGGGGATCGCACGGTAGATTTCGTCGGCCTTGGCCTTCCACCACGCCGCCACCGCCGGATCGCGCGGATCGGCCGTCTTCAGCCCGCCGATCTCGATCGGTGCGGAAAAGCGCGCCGACAGATAGACCCGGATGCCATAGGGGCGGAAGACATCGGCCAAAGCTGCAGCCTTGGCGATATAGGGTGCGGTCAGGCTGTCCGCCTTGGCGTTGACGTTGTTGAGCACCGTGCCGTTGATTCCGATCGAGGCATTGGCGCGGGCGTAATCGGCATAGCGCGGGTCCTTGAAGTCGGGCAGCACCCACCAGTCCCATAGCGACTGGCCGGAATAACCGCGCTCGACCACGCCATCGAGATTGTCCCAATGGTTGAGGATGCGCAGCTTCGTCTGCGGCGAAGAGATAAGATCAATGTTCGCAATATCGCCGCCGCTGTTGATATGCCGAAGCAGCGCAAAGGCACCGTAGAGCACGCCGACATCGCCGGAACCGGTGACCAGCAGCACCTCGCGACCCGCCACCTGCGCCCGCCGCACGGCGTAGCCTTCGGGACCGAGATCGCGTGTGTCGAGCCGCAGACCGGCAAGCACGGGGTCGTCGGCCTTCGCGACCACGACCGGAACCGACAGCGCCGGCAGATTGCGGCGAAGCTCTTCGGCAGCCAGCCGCAGCGTCTCCGATTCGCCCCTCGCTTCGACCCCGGCGCGCGGCTGGGTCGTCGCCCCCACGCCCAGCCACAAATGGTATCCGTCATTGGCAAGGGCAGGACTGGCCAGCGCCAGCGCGGCGCAGGCCCAGAGCGGGTTCTGCAGGGTGAACAGTTTCATCGATCCTCTCCCGTGACGCCGTGCATCTTGCACTGACGTTGGCCAACAGCATTGACAAGCCGTTGTTGTGCCGTGCATGTTAGCGGTATCATGGCGACAACATCAATATAAATGTTGCGCGGTTCGGGTAGGGAGAGAGCGTTGACCCAAGGTAGAGCGACGAGCGGCACATTGAGCCGCCGCGAGATGTTTTGCTGGAGCGCATCGGTTTCCCTGCTGGCGATGATGCCCCTCGCCGCGCGCGCGGCAACCCCCATCTACCGCGATGCTGCTGCCCCCATCGACCTCAGGGTCGACGACCTGCTCTCGCGGATGACTTTGGACGAAAAGGTCGCGCAGTTGATCACGCTGTCGCGCACCAAGCGCGACGTGATGGACGATGCGCTGGCGTTCGATCCGGCCAAGGCATCCGCCGCCTATCCCGACGGATTCGGCCAGGTCGCCCGCCCCTCCGACCGGGGTGGCGCGGCCACCGCCAACAACAATCCGGCGGGTCCGGCAACCGCCGCATCGACCGGTCGCTGGCGCGCGCCGGCAGACACCATTGCCTTCATCAATGCTGCGCAAAAATGGGCGCGGTCGACCAGGCTGGGCATCCCGATCCTGTTCCATGAGGAATGCCTGCACGGCTATATGGCACCGACCGCGACCAGCTTTCCGCAGGCGATCGCGCTCGCCGGAACCTTCGATCGCGGCCTGATGGAAAAGGTCAGCTCGGTCATCGGCCGCGAGGTCCGCGCGCATGGCGGAATTTTGGCATTATCGCCGGTGGTGGACATCGCCCGCGACCCGCGCTGGGGCCGGATCGAGGAAACCTTTGGCGAGGATCCGTATCTGTGCGGCGAGATGGGCATCGCCGCGGTGCTCGGGCTGCAGGGCCGCAGCAAGATTCTCGGACCCGGCAAGGTGTTCGCGACGCTCAAGCACATGACCGGGCACGGTCAGCCCGAAAGCGGCGAGAATGTCGCCCCTGCCCCGCTCGCCGAACGCGAATTGCGCGAGCGCTTCTTCCCGCCGTTTCGCAAGATCGTGAAGCAGACCGGGATCGCGGCGGTGATGCCATCGTACAACGAGATCGACGGGGTGCCGAGCCACGCCAACCGCTGGCTTTTAGGCGACGTGCTGCGCGGCGAATGGGGCTTCGACGGGCTGGTGGTCAGCGACTATGCCGCGATCGGCGAGCTTGCCTCGCTGCACCATGTCGCGCCCGACATCGCGGCGGCCGCTCGGCTGGCGCTGATCGCCGGGGTGGACAGCGATCTGCCCGACGGCGAGGCGTTCCGCACGCTGGGCGATCAGGTGCGTGTTGGCAAGGTTCCGCAGGCGCTGGTCGATCAGGCCTGCCGCCGGATGCTGACTCTCAAGTTCCGCGCCGGGCTGTTCGAGGCCGCACCGGTCGATGCCCGCGCCGCAGCGAGGCTCACCGCCAATGCCGAGGCGCTGGCGCTCGCGCGCACATCTGCCGAAAAGGCGATCACGCTGCTGACCAATGACGGCACGCTGCCGCTCAAGCCCGGCGCGCACAAGCGGGTCGCGGTGATCGGGCCGAATGCTGCGATCGCGCGACTGGGCGGCTATTCGTCACTGCCCACCAATCCGGTGTCGCTGCTCGACGGCGTCAAGGCGCGGCTCAAGGACCAGGCCGAGGTCGTGTTCGCGCAGGGCGTGTTCATCACCCAGAGCGAGGACCGCTCGGCCAACGAGATCCTCCTCGCCGACCCGGCAAAGAACCGCCAGCTGATCGCCGAAGCGGTCGAGGTCGCCAAGACATGCGACGTCATCCTGCTGGCGATCGGCGATACCGAACAGACCAGCCGCGAAGGCTTTGCCAAGAACCATCTGGGCGACCGTACCAGCCTCGATCTGGTGGGCGAGCAGAACGAGCTGTTCGAGGCAATGAAGGCGACCGGCAAGCCCGTCGTCGTGGTCGCAATCAACGGCCGTCCGCCGTCCTGGCCCACGGTCGCGGAACAGGCCAATGCGCTGCTCGAATGCTGGTACATGGGCCAACAGGGCGGTCATGCCATGGCCGCAGCCCTGTTCGGCGATGTGAACCCCGGCGGCAAGCTGCCGGTCACCGTCGCGCGGCATGTCGGCCAGGTGCCGGTGTTCTACGACGCCAAGCCGTCGGCACGCCGCGGCTACCTGTTCGATACCACCGACCCGCTGTTCCCGTTCGGGCATGGCCTCAGCTACACCCGCTTCGAGTTGAGCGCGCCGCGTCTCTCCTCCTCGCGCATCGGGCCGGGCGCCGGCGTTACCGTATCGGTCGATGTTACCAATGTCGGCGATCGCGAAGGCGACGAGGTCGTCCAGCTCTATATCCGTGATCAGGTCGCCTCGGTCACTCAGCCGATCAAGGTGCTCAAGGGCTTCCAGCGCATCACGCTCAAGCCCGGCGAGCGCAGGACCGTTGCCATTGCGCTGGAACCCGATGCCTTCGCCATCTGGAACGACGAGATGCGCGAGGTCGTCGAACCCGGTCTGTTCGACATCATGACCGGTCCCGACAGCCGCAATCTTCAAACCGTCACTCTCGAAATCGCCTGAGGATCATCATGCCAAAAATCGTCGACGCCCGCGTCATCATCACCTGCCCGGGCCGCAATTTCGTCACGCTCAAGATCATCTGCGACGATGGCACCACCGGCGTCGGCGATGCCACGCTCAACGGCCGCGAGCTTTCGGTCGCGAGCTATCTCACCGATCATGTCGTCCCCTGCCTGATCGGCCGCGATGCGCACCGCATCGAGGATATCTGGCAGTATCTCTACAAGGGGGCATACTGGCGGCGCGGGCCGGTAACGATGAGCGCGATCGCTGCGGTCGACACCGCCTTGTGGGACATCAAGGGCAAGATCGCGGGGCTTCCGGTCTACCAGCTGCTCGGCGGGGCGAGCCGCGAGAACGTCATGGTCTACGGCCATGCCAACGGCACCAGCATCGAGGATACGATCGCGGTCGCGCTCGATTACCAGCGCCAGGGCTACAAGGCGATCCGGCTTCAGTGCGGCGTTCCCGGAATGGCGTCGACCTATGGCGTCAGCAAGGACCGCTATTTCTACGAACCCGCCGATGCCGACTTGCCGACAGAGAATGTCTGGAACACCAGCAAATATCTGCGCGTGGTGCCCGAGCTGTTCAAGGCGGCGCGCGAGGCCCTGGGCTGGGACGTGCACCTGCTGCACGACATCCACCACCGCCTGACCCCGATCGAGGCGGGACGGCTGGGCAAGGATCTCGAACCCTATCGCCCGTTCTGGCTGGAAGATGCGACCCCCGCCGAGAACCAGGAAGCCTTCAGGCTGATCCGTCAGCACACCACCGCGCCGCTGGCCGTCGGCGAGATTTTCAACTCGATCCACGATTGCCGCGAGCTGATCCAGAACCAGTTGATCGACTATATCCGTGCGACCGTCGTGCACGCAGGCGGCATCACCCATCTGCGCCGCATCGCCTCGCTCGCCGATCTGTATCAGATTCGCACCGGCTGCCATGGCGCGACAGACCTCTCTCCGGTGTGCATGGCCGCCGCTTTGCACTTCGATCTTTCGGTGCCCAATTTCGGCGTGCAGGAATACATGCGCCACACGCCCGAGACCGACGCGGTCTTCCCGCACGCCTACACCTTTGCCGATGGCGCGATGCATCCCGGTGACGAGCCCGGCCTTGGCGTCGATATCGACGAGGAACTGGCCGCAGGTTACGAATACAGCCGCGCCTTCCTGCCGGTGAACCGGCTGGAAGATGGCACCATGTACAACTGGTGACACAGGTGTCGTCCAACCCCGAATCCACGCTGGCCAAGCCGCGCGGACGCATCCGCTGGGTCATCTGCGCGCTGCTGTTTGCTGCCGTGGTGCTGTCCTATGTCGACCGGCTGGTGCTGGGCGTGCTCAAGCCGCAGCTCGAGACGCTCTATGGCTGGACCAACTCGGGCTACGGCGACATCTCGGGCTATTTCCAGGTCTGCTATGGCATTGGCTTTCTGGCGTTCGGCTGGCTGATCGACAGGATCGGGCCGCGTGCAGGCTATCTGCTGGCGATGGGGCTGTGGACGGTCGGCCATTTTGCGCAGGTGCTGGTGACCAGCACCACCGGGTTCGTCATCGCGCGCATCCCGCTGGCGCTGGGCGAGGCCGGCACCTTCCCTTCGGCGCTGGCTGCGGCATCGCAGTGGTTCCCCAAGAAGGAACGCGCACTCGCGATCGGCATCTTCAACGCGGGGGCCAATGTCGGCGCGATCATCACCCCGCTGTTGGTGTCGTTCATCGTCGTCGGCCTCGCGTTCGACTGGCGCTGGGCGTTCATCGTCACCGGGCTGTTCAACCTGGTCTGGCTGTTCGTCTGGTGGCGGTTCTACCGCAACCCGGCGCAGCACCCCAAGGTCACGCCCGAAGAGCGCGCCTGGATCGAGGCGGAGCCCGCCGACGACGCCGGTCGCACGGGTTTCCTCAAAGTGCTGCGCCACCGCGAAGCCTGGGCCTATATGGCAGGCCGCTTCCTGATCGATCCGGTGTGGTGGACCTTCCTGTTCTGGCTGCCCGATTTCTTCAACAAGCAGTACGGCTATGATCTAAAGAACTTCGGCCCGCCATTGGTCGCGATCTATATCCTCGCCGATGTCGGCGCGATCGCGGGCGGATGGTACAGCTCGCATCTGCTGAAGAAAGGCATCGCCACCGGACGCGCGCGCAAGCAGGCGATGTTCGCCTGCGCCTTGTTCGCGCTGCCGGTGATGTTCGCGATCGAGGCGGACAATATCTGGATCGCGGTGGGCTGTATCGGTCTTGCCTGCGCCGCCCACCAGGGCTTCTCGACCAACCTGTTCGCGCTTCCTGGCGACCAGTTTCCCAGGTTCGCGCAAGGCACGCTGATCGGTCTGGGCGGGTTCGCCGGAGCCTGTGGCGGGTTCATCGCCTCCAAGTCGCTGGGCGTGCTGCTCGACCGGGTCGGCAGCTACGAACCGTTCTTTATCGCGTGCGGCATGGCCTATCTGGTCGCGCTGGTCGTGTTCCACCTCCTCAATCCGCGCTACGCCCCCGTGCAGGTTGCCAGCAGCCGATGACCCGCCTGCTCAGCTTGTTTCGCCAGCCCGATGGTGCGCGCGCCATGTTTCAGTCCCTTGAAAGGATGACCCCATGATCCGCAAGCTCGCGCTGTGTTCGGCAGCCTTGTCGATTGCCGCCCTGCCCCTCCCGGGCCTTGCCAATCCGCCCGAGCTGCGCCGCCAGGGCAGCGCCACCCAACTGATCGTCAACGGGCAGCCGCACCTGATCATCGGCGGCGAGCTCAGCAATTCGGCGGCATCGAGCGCGGACTATATGGCGCCGCACTGGGCGCGACTGAAGGCGATGCATGTCGATACCGTGCTGGCGCCGGTGGCATGGGAGCTGATCGAGCCGGTCGAGGGCCGCTATGACTGGTCGTCGTTCGACGCCATGCTCAAGGCTGCGCGCGCGCACGATCTCAAGCTGGTCGTCCTGTGGTTCGGCGCGTGGAAGAACAGCATGTCGACCTATGTGCCGTCGTGGGTGAAACGCGATCAGGCGCGCTTCCCCCGCGCGCAAACGCCTGGCGGGCAGGGCATCGAGATCCTCTCGACCTTCGGCGCAGAAACGCTCAAGGCCGACAGCCGCGCCTTTGCCGCGCTGATGGCGCATATCAAGGCGGTCGACGACGCGCAGAACACCGTCGTGATGACTCAGGTCGAAAACGAGATCGGCATGCTCCCGGTGGCGCGCGATTACAGCCCCGCTGCCAATGCGGCGTTTCGCGAGCCGGTTCCCGCGCAGCTCACCGACTATCTGGCGCGCAATCGCGACAGCCTGGTGCCCGAGATGAAAGCGATGTGGCTTGCGCGCGGCGCAAGGATGCAGGGCAGCTGGGAAGAGCTGTTCGGCCCGGGCGATGCCGCAGCCGAGGTGTTCACCGCCTGGCATTATGCGCGCTTTGCCGACGAACTGACCCGCGCGGGCAAGGCAGGCTATGCCATGCCGATGTACGTCAACGTCGCGCTCAACCGTCCCGGGCGGGCACCGGGCGAGTATCCCAGCGGCGGGCCCCTGCCCCATCTGATCGATGTGTGGAAGGCCGGCGCGCCGTCGATCGGTTTCCTCGCGCCGGATATCTATTTCCCCAACTTCACGCGGATCATCGCACGCTACGACCGCAGCGACAATCCGCTGTTCGTCCCAGAGGCGCACAATGCCGACAACCCCGCGGTCCCGGCCAATGCGTTCTATGCGCTCGCCGAGCACGACGCGATCGGGTTCAGCCCGTTCTCGATCGACTCGATCGACGCGGAACCGGGCGCGCTCAAACAGGCTTATGGCGTGCTGCAGCAGCTCAAGCCCTTCATCCTGCAGCATCAGGGCAGCGACCGGATCGCAGGCTTCAAGCCGCATCAGGCCTATGACGAGACGATCGACTTCGCGCCGCAGGAACGCGTGATCGGCGACTTTCGCTTCACCGTCTCGTTCACCATGGACATCCAGCGACCTGCGCTCACTCCGCAAACCGCAGGCTATGGCGGCATGATCATCCAGATTGGCCCTGAGGAATATCTGATCGCGGGGCAAGGCATCACCGTCACCTTCAAGCCGGTGGGCGGCGACCAGCCGCTGGCGGGGATCGATGTCGCGCACGAAGGCGAGTTCGACGCGGCTGGCAATTGGAAACCAGGCCGGCTGCTCAACGGCGACCAGACCCATCAGGGGCGGCATATCCGCCTGTTCCCTGGCGACTGGCAGATCCAGCGCGTGAAGCTCTACCGGTACCGCTAGGCCTGACGGGCCGCAATTCAGGGATGATGTGATGCGAACGGCAATTTCTCTTCTCGCACTGGCGCTGGCCATGACCCCTGCGGCCGCTGCTGCCAAGTCGCCCGATCCGCAAGGCGCAATCTGCCCGTGGAAGGCCGCCTGGGCCTCGTCGCAGATGCTGCCCGATGCCGCCAATGCGCTGCCCGCTGGCGCGCTCGACAACGCCACGCTGCGCCAGATCGTGCGGCCGAGCATCGCGGGGTCGCACCTGCGGGTACGGCTGTCCAATGTCTTCGGGACGACACCGCTGCGCATCGGAGCGGCGACGCTGGCACGCTCGGCGAACAACGCCAGCGCGGATATCGATGCGTCGACGCTGCGCACGCTCAGCTTTGCCGGCGCGGCGGGCGCGATCATTCCGCCGGGCGGCGAGTGGCTGAGCGATCCGGTCGCATGGTCGGGTGGAGCGTTCCAGGATCTGGTGGTCAGCGTCCATGTCCTGGCCGAACCCACCGGCCAGACCTCGCACCCCGGATCGCGCGCAACATCCTATGTCGTGCGCGGTGATGCGACGCAAGCTTCGGCGCTGGCCGGAGCCACTGCGGTCGATCACTGGTATCTGCTTTCGGGCATCGAGGTCAGCAGTTGCGAAGCGCGCGATGGCGTGGTGGTGCTGGGCGATTCGATCACCGACGGGCGCGGATCGACCACCAACGGCAACGACCGCTGGACCGATTTCCTCGCCCGGCGGCTCGATGGCCGCGCCGCGGTGATCAACCAGGGTATCGGCGGCAACCGCGTGCTGCTCGATGGGCTGGGGCCGAACGCGATGGCGCGGCTCGACCGCGACGTGCTCACGCAGCCGGGCATCCGCCACCTGATCGTGCTCGAAGGGATCAACGATATCGGCACGCTGGCGCGGCAGAAGACCGCGACCGCAGCCGATCACGCTTCGCTGGTCGCCCAGGTCACCGGGGCCTATGCCCAGATCATCGCCCGCGCGCGTGCCAGGGGGATCAAGGTGCACGGCGCCACCATCCTGCCGTTCATGGGCAACACCTTCTATGACCCCGATGCCGCAAGCGAGGCCGACAGGCAGGCGATCAATGCCTGGATCCGCGGTTCGGGCGCGTTCGACAGCGTCATCGATCTCGACGCGGTGATGCGCGATCCGGCAAGGCCGGCGCATCTCAATCCCGCCTTCGACATCGGCGACGGCCTGCACCCCAACCCGGCGGGCTTCCGCGCGATGGCCGACGCGGTCCCGCTCTCGCTTTTCGACTGACACGGCATCGTTGCAAGATCGTCCGCGACCGTCAGCCACAAGCCGCCGGGTCGCCTGCGCTTGCCTGAGCAGCTCGCGGCCATTCGCCACAAAAAAAGGACCGGTCGATCGCTCGACCGGTCCAATGGGAGGGGAAGTTCCGGTGGGGCGCGGTCAGAAGCGACCGCGGATCCCCACCAGAATGGTGCGACCCGGATTGTATTCGTTGAACGTGGCGTTGGGGAACTGGAAGAAGCTGCTCTGCGCTTCCTTGGTGATGTTGATCGCGTTGATCACCAGGGTCGGCAGATAGTCGTTGCCGAACACCTGCGCCAGATCGACATTGCCCGAGAAATCGAGCTGGCTGTAGCTGCGACCGAAGATCGCGGCCTGCGGGATGCCGTTCTGGTTGGGGTTCGAGTTCTGCGAGCCTTCGTTGTAGACGTAGGTCAGCCGCGCCGAGATGCCGTTCTTGTCGTAATAGCCGGTCGCGGTGTAGGTGGTCGGCGCGACGCCGATCGCCACCGCCGGCGCGCCGGTGCCCTCGCCCTTCTGGTCGATCAGCGTCAGGTTGCCTTGGAAGCCGAAGCCGGTCACCCCGATGTACTTGGTGATGAAGTCCAGCGGCTGGGTTATCTGGAACTCCAGACCGTTGACCTTGAGCTTGCCATCGGCATTGACCTGCTGCTGCACCACAACGCCGACATCGCGCAGCGCCTGGCCCGGCTGGGCGCGGGCGGCGAGCGCCTCGCGCTGCGCCTGGGTCAGCGAGTCCACGTTGATGCCGAACTGCTCGAAGAACGAGAAGGGCACGTTGGTGAGGCCGTTGACGGTGAAGCCGGTGATCGACTTGCGGAACGCCGCAAACGCGATCACGCCTTCCCCGCCGGTGTACAGTTCGAAGCCCAGATCGATATTGTCCGAGATGAACGGATCGAGCGCATTGTTGCCGACATTGCCGATATCGGCAGACGGCTGGATGAAGCTCGCACCGGGAAGCAGCGCATTGGGATCGGGCCGGGTCAGCGTCCGCGAAACCGAGGCACGCGCCACCGCCTTGCCGCCAAAGTCGAACGCTGCGCTCAGCGAGGGCAGGAAGTTCGAATAGCGGGTGTTGGTGGTCGGAAACAGGATGGTGTTGGGGAAGCGTCCGCCGTCTGCGACCGGCGGCGCGCCCGCGGGGTTGTTGCGCGGATCGGGGATCGAGACGCGTCCACCGACGATCTGCTCGGTGCGGACATAGCGCACCCCGCCGTTCAGCCGCAGCGTGTTGTCGCCCATCTCGAAGATGCCGTTGCCCTCGACGAACGCGCCGGTCACCTTCTCGCGGATCAGGCCGCCATTGGCGCCGCTGCTCCCCGATCCGGTCTCGGTGGCTCCGGCGAGCAGCGCATCATAATTGGTGTCGCGCCGCACCTTGTCCCAGTCGACGGTAATATAGCCATTGTCTCCGGGGAGCAGGTAGCTGGGCACCGCAGCGGTGGGGATGAGCGATCCGGCATAGCGGATCGGCACGCCGCCTGCGGTGAAGTTGGTGCCATAGCCCGGAAAGGTCGGGAAGCCCGCAGGCGTCGCGGTGCCCGGCTGGTTCAGGCCTGTACACGGCGTCGTCGCGCTGTTGGGCGCCAGCAGGGTGATGTTGGGTCCGTTGCCGCAGATCGCGTTCTGCCACAATGCGGTGTTGTCGAACGGCGTGATGCGCCGCTTGGTATCGTCGAACGCGCCGCCGACGCGGACGCTGAACCGGGTTTCGTCGCCGAACAGAAGGCTGCCGCGAACGCCCTTGGTCTCGGTCGCGCGCTCTTCGCCGTTCAGATTGACTCGGCCGCCCCCATCCCAGCCGAAATTGGCCGGGTTGTTGAGATCGATGCTCGACTGGATGGTCGGGATGCCGCCATCGTTCTGGAAGTTCACGGTCAGCCCGCTGTTGGGCGGCGTGATCACGAGGAAGGTCGGGCTTTCGCGCCGAAAGTTGCTCTTGGTGTAGTTTGCCTGCAGGTCACCCTTGATCCAGTCGTTCAGCTTGAACTCGATGCCCGGATTGATGCCGTAATAGTCCTGCGTGTCCTTGTAGGGGCGGTATTCGAGGAAGAACTGCGCGTTGGCATAAGTGCCGCCGGTCACGGTGCAGCCCGCCGCGCAATCCGCTTTGTCATAGGTGGTGTTGATCGGGATGACCGCGCCGTTGCGACCGACCCAGTTCATCGCGGTGCGGGTGAACTCGGTATCGCGCTGCGCATACATGCCATCGACATAGAAATTGAAGTTGTCGCTGGGCCGCCATTCGATCGAGACCAGGCCGTTGTAGCGCTGGCGGAAGCCGTTTTCGCTGCGCGGGCGGCCGAGGCGCGGGATAAGCCCGTTGTCGATCTGGTCGATCGTCGCGCCCGGATTGTTGCGCAGCAAAAACGCCTCGTCGATCACCGCGCCCGGGGTCAGGCCATTGCCCGCGCGCGAAGGCACGGTGGCAGGGATGGTGAAGTTGCCGCCGCCAGTCGCGTTGCGCGTTCCCGTGGTGCGCTGGGCTGCGGTCAGGTTGGGGTTGGTGAAGCCGATGGTCTCATACCCCTCGACATTGAAGTTGTTGCGCACCGCTGCGCCGCCCACGAGAATGCCGAAGTCGCCAAAGGTCGCGCTCGCCACCAGATGGCCGCGATAGCCCCATTTGTCGGCGCCGCTCACCTTCGATCCCTGCAGGCCATAGCTGATATAGGGCTTTGGGTTGTCGAACGGACGCGCCGCGCGCAGGTTGACCGTACCCGCCGCGCCGCCTTCGAGCAGGCTGGCAGTGGGCGACTTCGCGACGGTCAGCTGGGTGAACAGTTCGGTCGGGATAAGGTCCAGATCGACCTCGCGGTTGGTGCTCTGCGCATCGAAACGCACCGAGGCGATCGCCACCGGGGTGCCGTTGAGCAGCACGCGGGTGAAGTTGGTGCCAAGGCCGCGAATGGCGACCGACGAGCCTTCGCCGGTGACTTCGCGGCCGATGGTGATGCCCGGGATGCGGTTCAGCGATTCCGCGATGTTGGTGTCGGGGAACTTGCCGATGTCTTCCGCGAAGATCGAGTCGGTAAAGCCGATCGAATTGCGCTTGGCGGCGGTCTGGCTTTCGAGCGAGGCCCGGAAGCCGGTTACCACGATCTCGCCAGCAGTGTCTTCGGCAGCGGCGGGGTCGATTTCTTCTTCCGCAGTGGCGGTCGGCGGATTGGGCACGGTTTGCGCGGACGCAAGACCGGGCATCATCAATCCGGAAGCTGCTGCAGCCCCCAAAAGCGCAAGGCGCACTGAATCGATTCGAGAAACCATGTTATCCTCCCCTTGTTCGGCCCAGGCTTTTTGCCAGAGGTCCACGCTGATGGTAGCGCTATCAATTCAATGCGTAATACTCCGAGTTATTTCTGTCAAGTGGATGTTGCTGCGCGCGAGGCTTCGGCCTCCAAGCGGCTCCGGATGATGAGAAAAATCCCTGATTCCATATGGTTTTATCACGGTTGCGTTGTCAGCCCTTTCTTGCCCCTGCCGCCAGCACGACGCTCTTGTGCCGAAAAAACTGTCTGAGTATATCCGCTACCATAACAGTTTTGGGAAGCATGGCGTGATGGAGGATGCATGGCACGATTTTTCAAGGCAGGGTTGCTGCTGATGGCCATGCTGCCGCCTTCCGAAGCATGCGCCGCGACAGCTCAGCGTGCGCCTGCCGGAACTCTCGCCGACGGGACGCAGCTGGAGGCGGTGGTGCTGACGGGTGCCAACCAGGTGTCCGCGCGCATCCTGAATTTCGGTGCGACCCTGCAGGCGCTTACCGCACCCGATCGCAACGGCGTGCCTGCCGATGTGCTGCTCGGCTATGACGAAGCCGCTGATTATGCCGCCAAGGGCGGCTATTTCGGCGTCACCATCGGTCGCTATGCCAACCGCATCGCAGGCGGCAGCTTTGCGATCGACGGCAACACCTATCAGGTCGCGCGCAACAGCGACTCCAATGCGCTGCACAGCGGTCCGTTGGGGTTCGATGCCCGTGCCTGGCGGATCGTCGAGATGACGCAGGGTGCCGAAGCCTCGGTGACGCTGGCGCTGACCAGCGAGCATGGCGATCAGGGCTATCCGGGTAGGGTCGAGGCGAAGGTCACCTTTACGCTGGACGACAAGGGCGCGCTCACCATCGCGTTCGAGGCGAGCACCGACCGACCGACAGTCATCAACATGACCAACCACGCCTTTTTCAACCTTGCGGGCCAGGGATCGCCCGAGGGCGCGCTAGGCCACCTGCTGACGATCCCGGCATCGGCGATCACTCCGGTCGACGCGCAGCTCATTCCCACAGGGGTGCTGCGTCCAGTGGAGGGCACGCCGTTCGATTTCCGCACCCCGCGCCAGCCCGGATCCGGCGTGCGCGATGGCCATGACGAGCAGATCGTGTTCGGCCGCGGATACGACCACAATTTCGCGCTCGACAAGGGGCTCACCGCGCAACCCCAGCTTGCCGCGCGGCTGGAGCATCCTGCATCCGGGCGGGTGCTCGAGGTGCTGACCACCGAGCCGGGGATCCAGTTATACACCGGCAATTTCCTCGACGGCACGGTGGCGGGCAAGAACGGCCAGCTCTACCGGATGGGCGACGGAATCGCGCTGGAGCCGCAGAAATTTCCCGATGCGCCCAACAAGCCGCAGTTCGTGTCGGCGCGGGTCGATCCGGGAACGCCTTACCGCCACGTCATGGTCTACCGCCTATCGGTCGCGCGCTGACCTCGTTGCGGGATCACTCGCGCAGCGGCAGCTCCATATCGGCAAGCGCCAGGTGCAGCAGCTCGGCCATCGCGGCATGGGCGGCAACGGGGTCCTTGTCGACAATCGCCTGATGCACCCGGATGTGATCGGGCAAGGGATCGCGCGGCAGCGCGCGGTTGCGCTGCTTGTAGGTCGTGGTCCAGCTGACGGCCGCGCCCACCGAGCTTGCCAGCGCCGCCAGCGCATCGTTGCCGGCCGCGGTCAGGATCGCGCGGTGGAAACGCTGGTCGGCCGCCCTGCCTTCGGGATCAGCCAGCCCCAGCCTTGCCATCTCGTCCAGCGCCCCGGCCATGTCATCGAGATGCGCCTGGCTGCGCCGCCGCGCGGCAAAGCCCGCTGCCGCAGGCTCGATCACGCCGCGCAGTTCGAACAGGTCGAGGATGAACTCGGTGTCGGGCTCGCCCTCGAAGGTCCAGGCCAGCACATCGGGATCGAGCAAATTCCAGCGGTCGCGCGCGGTGACCCGGGTCCCGGCCTTGGGGCGGCTCTCCACCAGCCCCTTGGCGGCGAGGATACGGATCGCCTCGCGATAGGCGGTGCGCGACACGCCGAGCGCCTCGCTTGCTTCGATCTCGCCGCCGAAGACATCGCCGGGCTTGCGGATCCCGCCGACGATCTCCACGCCGATGTCATGGGCAATGGCCCCGTGAATGCGCGGCGATACGCTGTTCGCTCGTTGCATGGACCCGGTTGCCTCCCCCTGTTGGTTCTACGCGTACGTAGCCCAATGGCGACCGGTTAGAAAGATGTCCGCATCCCCCGGCCAGCATACCGGTCGGGGGATGCAGCTCGCGCCTAGCGCGGCGATCCCTCGCGCATGCCGTCGATGCGGCGGGCGACACCCCAGGGGTTGGCCTCGGCAATCGCGTCGGGCAGCAGCTCGGGCGGCAGGTTCTGGAACGCCACCGGCCGCAGGAAGCGGTGGATCGCGAGCGTGCCCACCGATGTCGTGCGGCCATCGCTGGTCGCGGGGAACGGGCCGCCATGCACCATGGCGTGGGCGACATCGACCCCGGTCGGCCAGCCATTGGCGAGCACCCGGCCGACCCGGTCCGCCAGCACCGGCAACAGGCGCCGCGCATCCGCAATGTCGGCATGGTCGAGCTGCAGCGTTGCCGTCAATTGGCCTTCCAGGCTTGCGACGACCCGCATGACGTCTTCCATATCGGCGCAGCGCACGATCACCGAGGACGATCCGAACACCTCATGCCCCAGCGCCGCATCGGCGAGGAACTGCGCCGCATTGGTCTGGAACAGCGCGGCGACGGCCTGGTTCTCGCCGGTGCAGGGCAGCCCGCGCGCCACGGTTTCGACCGCGTCATGCTGCGCAAGCAGAGCCACGCCCTGTTCGAAGCTGGCGTGGATGCCGGGGCTGAGCATAGTGGCCGGCGCGCTGCGCGCCAGCGCCTCGCCCGCCGCCGCGACAAAGCCGTCGAGCGCCTCGCCACCGACCGCAATCACCAGGCCGGGGTTGGTGCAGAACTGCCCTGCCCCCATGGTCAGCGACTGGACGAACCCCTCGGCAAGCGCGGCACCGCGTGCAGCGAGCGCGGCGGGCATCAGGATCACCGGATTGATGCTCGACATCTCGGCATAGACCGGGATCGGTTCGGCACGCTCGGCCGCGATACGCACCAGCGCCAGCCCGCCGCCGCGCGATCCGGTGAAGCCTACCGCCTTGATGCGCGGATCGCTAACCAGAGCCGCGCCCAGGGCATTGGTCTCTCCTGGCAGATAGGAAAATGTGCCCGCAGGCATGCCGCATTGCGTCACCGCGCTCTGGATCGCGCGCGCGACGAGCTCGCCGGTGCCGGGGTGCGAGGGGTGGCCCTTGACCACCACCGGGCAGCCTGCAGCAAGCGCGGACGCAGTGTCCCCGCCCGCCACCGAAAAGGCGAGCGGGAAGTTGGAGGCGCCGAACACCGCGACCGGGCCGACGGGAAGGTTCATCCGGCGCAGATCGGGGCGCGGCAGCGGAGCCCGCTCTGGCATCGCCGGGTCGATCGTCGCATCGAGCCAGTCTCCCTGCCGCACGACGCCGGCGAACAGCCGCAGCTGCCCGCTGGTGCGCCCACGCTCGCCCTCGAGGCGTGCGCGCGGGAGGCCGCTTTCCTGCATCGCGCGCACGATCAGATCATCGCCTACCGCCTCGATCGCGCTCGCGATCGCCTCGAGAAACGCCGCCCGGCTCTCGGGATCGCTTGCAGCATAACCAGGCGCAGCGGCGGCTGCCAATGCGCACGCGTCGGCGACATCCTCTGCCGACGCGCTGGAAAATCCGGGCTCGAGCGCAGCACCGGTGGCGGGGTCGCGGCTCTGGAAGCGCGAGGACGCCTGGCGCTCGGTGTCGCCGATAAGCATGGCACCGTTGATCATGTGTTTCATCTCCAGCTTGGATACTTCAGGTTTTGAGGTCGGTGCGGGGTCCAGCGGCTATTTGAGCATCGGGTTGATCGTCCTGATCGTGCCGTCCTTATTGTAGAACAACTCGGTCACCTTGACGTTGCGCAGCCGGGTGGTGCCAGACAGCTGGGTATCGGCATAGAACAGCCACCAGCGGCCATCCCACTCGACGATCGAATGGTGCGATGTCCAGCCCTCGACAGGCTCGAGGATTCGTCCCTGGTAGGTGAACGGCCCGTAAGGCGAGGTGCCGGTCGCATAGACCAGATAATGCGTGTCGCCGGTGGAATAGCTCAGATAATATTTGCCCTGATATTTGTGCATCCAGGCCGCTTCGAAAAAGCGCCGGTCGGTATCGCCGCCGAGGATCGGCTTGCCCGCTGCATCGAGGATCAGGACATCGCGCGGCTTTTCGGCGAACTCCATCATGTCATCAGCCATCGCCGCGATCTTGGGCGCAAGCGCGGGCTTGTCGGGCGCCTCCAGATCGGTCTTCGATCCGTCGGGGTCATAGCTGCCGGTGACATTGCGCTGGAGCTGGCCGCCCCAGATGCCGCCGAAGATCATATAGGATTTGCCGTCATCGTCGGTGAACACCGCAGGATCGATCGAGAAGCTGCCCTTGATCGGCTGCGGATTGGCCTTGAACGGTCCGGTGGGCGACTTCGATGTCGCAACGCCGATGCGGAATGCGCCCTGTTTGTCCTTGGCGGGGAAATAGAGGAAATAGGTGCCGTTCTTGCGCGCCGCATCGGGCGCCCACATCTGCTTGTCCGCCCAGGGCACGTCCTTGACGTCGAGTGCGACCGGATGCGTCGTCACCTTGCCGCCGATGCTGTCCATGCTGAGCACGCGGTAGTCGCGCATCTCGAAATGCGCGCCAAGATCGTCCTCGGGGGTCGGCCCGTCGATATCATGGCTGGGATAGACATAGATCTTGCCATCCCACACATGCGCCGAGGGGTCTGCGGTATAGATTTCGGTGACCAAGGGCTGCGAGAGATAACGCGAGGGATCGGCCTTGGCCCGGTCGGTCGCAGGCGCTGCCGCGTCACCCGCAGGGGCCGCCTGCTCGCCTGAGCACCCCGCCGTAGCAGCCAGCCCCACAAGTGCAGCGCCCAGCGCCAGCCCGGTCAGTCGGTTCATCGCAGTCTCTCCTCTTCCTCGTGCCTTGCCGGATCCTGGCTATGGCCCGCGCATTACGTTAGCGCTACCATTTCTGACGCAGGATGCAAGCCGTGCCGCGCACTGCTGCCGGTCATCGCACCAGAAAATCGGTCGAGCCGGTGCTCTCCCGTTCCAGCTTTGCGCGCTGCGGGCGCGACTGGCTGTTGATATGGGCGGCAATAGTGTTTACCCGGCACGACCGGCACCCTTATTGTGGAGAGTAAGCGAACACGCCGACCAGCGGCGGGCCGAACTGTTATGTGCCCGCCTGCAGATGGCAGCTCTGGCATTTGATGTTGTTGCCCGACGGCCGTCTTGCTCGGTCCGCCAGCGCTGGCCCGAGGATCGTGGCAGTCCAGGCGAGCAGGCGGCTGCAAACACCGCAACCTGGATCATGGCTTTCGCTGCTGTGCCCATCGCCGATCCCTGCCCCCCATCGCCCGGCCCGCAACCGACTCGGCGCCACCTATTGTCGCAGCGACTGTCGACTCGTCACAGCGCATCGCCAAGCGCGCACGGGGCGTTACCCGAGTTGACGTTTGCGTAATCCATTGCGCAGGCCAACAGGTAAATATCTGTCCCATTTTTGGACCCATAGTGGTGCAAAATACCCCGAAAACACCGGGAAACACTAAGCTGAACGAAGCTGGCTAACGCGATCTTAAAACATTGGGACGATCTAGGGCTCCGAGTTTGCCTCACAACTCAAACTACCTATGTCGGAGCACTTACGTTGAAAAAAGAAACGCTATCCCGGGTCGTTTTCTGCCTCGCCGGTCTCACCATGCTGCCTGCCACCGCGCACGCAGAATCCCGCTTTGTCACCGGCACGAGCAGCCCGCTCACGGCGACGGCCAACCTCGATTTCACCATCACCATTCCCAAATTTGTCTACCTTCGCGTTGGCACCGGGACGTCGATGGCCACCAGCACGACCGTGGACAATCTGGTCTACACCGTGCCTGCCGCCAATGTGGGTGATGGCACCGCGATCTCCGGCACCGGGGGCGACCTCACCGGTGGCCAGGTGACCGCTCGTGTCATGGGCAACAACGGAACGATCGCGTTCAGTTCGTCGACCCTGGGTGCGATGAGCAACGGCGCGGGCGACACGATTTCGTGGTCGCAGATGAACGTCGGCGTGACCACCAACACGTCCGCAACCGCGCTCAGCCATCCCAGCCTGGTCGATGGCAGCACGACGAGCATCAACCTGCCGACCACCAGCGGCACAAAGGTTACCAACCTCGACGCACGCTGGACCTTCACCTATCGCAACGACAATGTCGTCGCGGCGGGCACCTATGGTGGCGTCAACGCCAACAATGGTCGCGTGACCTACGGCGTTTCGATGCCGTAACAAGGCGCTTGCGGTCGCGCTGCCGCACAGCGCCCGTTTACCAGATTTCTACAGGTCTTAAGCCGTCGCAACCAGTGTTGCGGCGGCTTTTACCATTTCGCGCAACCAAAATGCTGAACCCGGCGTTGACGTAAATCGTCGATCACGACAAAGTGAATTTTCACGCAAATCGGGACAGATAGCTGACATATGCAAAAGGGCACGACAATCGCGATCAGCCTCGTGCTTGCCGCCAGTGCCCTGGCCGAATCAGCCTATGCCGCCTCGCATTTCGAAACGGGCAAGGAAGCCCCGCTGGCCGCATCGGTGCGGTTGAATTTCACGATCCTGATCCCGGAAATTCTGACCTTGCGGATCGACCCGCGTGACGCAGCGCCGGATGCACCCCAGTCGCCATGGGCAATGCGTGTTCCCGCCATCGCGGTGCGCGCCGATGGCCTGGAGCCCGATCCCGCCACGCTCCCGCGTGCAGTTGCCTCGAGCAATGCCGGAACCTTGGCGACCGGCGCCAGCGTCGCTGAATCCATGCCCATGGGCGACGCCACGCTGGCCAGTCCCCCCACGCAGGTGCCGGTAGCGCAGGCCGATGATCGGCCGCTTTCGGGCAGCACCGAGCCCACTGTATCTTTAGACACACACTCTGCCGCATTTCTGGTGGCGCTGCCCTGATTTTACTTGGGCGCACAATGTGATGTGATTATATCCCCCCAATCTGATGTTTCCCCGGGGGGGGATTATAATGAATTCAAGGCACGTTCCTGCCTTCGCGCATGCTCTGCGCGAAACGGCGCAGCATAACCCGAAACACCGTATCGGGGCCGGCCTGCTTGCGCTGTCTGCTGCGCTGGTTCCGGCGGCGCCGGCGCATGCCTATACCATAACCATTTCGTCAGGCTCGCGCGCGATCTATCTTCAGATCGGTCAGGGCGGCTATTCGGGCACGCATCTCAATGGCGGCACCCCCGGCAACAACGGCACGGTGAACACCGTTTCGGTCTCTGTCCCCGCGGGCGTCGTCGCATCGGGAACCGCGCAGCAGATGACCTCCAACAGCACGGTGGCGCAAAGCCCGATTGACGGCTTCGTCTTCTGCACCCCTCCCTCGCAGGTCTATATCGGCGCATGGTCGCGGCCCGGCGGCACGAGCTCTGGCGTCGCGACCCTCACCGTCACCACGCCTGCCAATCTCACCAGCGGTTCGGATACCATTCCCTTCAGCCAGATCAGCTGGACCATGTCGGGCATCGGCGACACCATCTTCCAGTTCCCCAATGGCAGCTTCACCGGCGGAACCCAGACATTGGCGACCTTCCCGGCGAACACCTGGAAGGAGCAATGCATGACCTTCCAGTACGCCAACTCGGTGTTGCCGGCGGCGGGAACCTATACCGGTCGCGCGGTCTACACCCTGTCGCTTCCATGATGCGCCGGTTCGCCCTTGCCCTCGCGTGCTGCCTGTGCGCAGCGCTGACCGCCCCTGCCCTTGCGCAGACGGTGCCCAACGCAGAGCCCGGCGTGCGCACCTTCCGCGTCGACGACAGCGGGACGGTGGTGCTCGATCCGTTTCTGGAAATGCAATGGCAGCCAAGCGGGCCTGCCGGCGCATCCAACATCGTGTCGGCGAGCACGCGGGTCAGCGTCCAGCTGAATCTTGCGACCTGGGTCGGCCAGTTGGGCCGCATCTACATGACCCTGCCGCGCTCCAGCGGCCCGACCGTGCGCGCCAGCTGGCGCACCGGTGGCGGCCTGCTGGCGGGATCTTTGATCTCGGGCGAGCGTGCGTTGGTCTATTCCGGCCCGATCGGTTCGCCGATCCTGCGCGATATCATCGACCTGAGGCTCGAGGTGGACAGCGCACGGCTTGCGGGCCCCGAATCCCTGTCGTTCGGCTTTGAGATAGAGTTGGCCCCATGACATCCAGCATCGTGACCGCACCTGCGCGCCGTCTTGTTTTCCTTGCTTTCGCAATCGTTTGTTGGCTGGCGCCGCTGCCTGCCCAGGCGGGGGACTTTGCGCTGTCGCTTGCCCCGCCCAGATTTGAACTGGCCGCCAATCCCGGGCAGACCGTGCGCGGCGTCGCCGAACTTGCCAACGCCGCCGACACCGCCGCCGACCTGCGGTTCGAGACCGCCGAATGGGAACTGACCCCCGATGGCGGCGTGGTGCTGGGCAATATGCTCAAGCCCAATTCCTGCCGCCCCTGGGTGTCGATCGAGCGCCGCCAGACCGTGCTGCAGGCCAAGGGCCAGCTGCGCTATCGCTTCGAGGTAACCCCGCCTGCCGATACGCCGCCGATGGAGTGTCGCTTTGCCATCGTGGTCTCGAGCAACGAACAGCGCCTGTCGCCGGCAGATGGGGTGAGCGTGCCGGTGGTCGCCCAGCTGGCGCTGATCGTCTATGTGACGGTGGGCGACATCAAGCCCAATCTGCGCATCGTGAAGGTGGACGTCGCCGACATCAACGGCACGCCCACACCGGTGCTGATGGTCGAGAACACCGGGCTTGCGCATGGCCGCCTGTCCGCGTTTCTGCGCGGCAAGGATGCCAAAGGCGTCCTGCGCGAGTTCGCCCCCGCCACGCTGCCGATCTTGCCCGGAGAAACCCGGCGGATCGCGCTCAACGTCGACAAGGGCGGCGACGCGATCGAGGCGCGCGAGCGGCCCGAACAGCCGGGACGCGAGGCCGATCCGATCGCGTTCCCCCTGTCGATCAGCGGCACGATCAACGATTCCGTGAGCTCGTTCCAGTTCGACGGTGTGTTCGAACCCTGATGCCCCACGATGCGCGGTGACCGATCGGCATATCCTGCACGCGGGCGGCTGCTGCGACCGGCGCTAACGCTGATCGCGAGCGTCGCGGCGTCGAGCCCGTCGCTGCTCGCCCAGACGGCCAAGGAAAGCGCGCCCGACGAAGGCGCCGCGGACCAAGCCTATGTCGACCGGCTGATCGATGGCGGCGCCCTGCCCGAACAGACCAAGGCGGGCGAGGACAGCAACATCAACCTCAAAGGCAACCTGCGCTCGCTGGTGGTCGAACTGGGCGGTTCGCGCATCGTGCCCAAGGCCCGGATCGAGGGGCTCGATGTCTCCGCATTCGATCAGGTGCAGGAAGAGCTCGGGCTCACGGTTTCGGGCCGCTACCAGACGATCAACTACGGCATGCTGGGCATCGACGCACAGCTGCGCACCGGCACCGCGGCGCGCGCCTTCACCGCGTCGCAGGGCAGCGGCTTCAACGGCGCACTCACCCTGTCCAGCACCGGCCTGCCGCTGGGCAATGGCTGGGTGGTCGATAGCAGCGTGGGCAATGTCGCCACGCAATCGATCGACCTGCTACGCCGCCAGCAGCGGTTCTTCATCCCGACATCCCCGCTGCTCGGCGGATCGGTGCAGTTCAACAGCTTTGCCCCGCTCTCGGTGCTCACCGCCGGGCTCGATCCGGAGCCTGTCGCCAGCTTCAATCTGGCAGTGGGTGAGCCCGGGCTGCTGGGCGGTATCCGGCTGGGCAATTTTTCCAGCCTGTCGGGACTCAGCATGACCGCAGGCGGCCAGGCCGATGTGGGTCCGGGCGTATCGCTGGGCTTTCAGGCCATCGCGGTCGATGACAGCCGCGATCCCTTTGCGATCATTCTGGCCACCGGCCCGGCGCAAGGCCAGGACCGCCTCTCGTCGCAGGGCGCGCTGGCCAGCGTCAAGGTCGAGAGGGATGGCTTCCAGCTGCAGGCCAACACCATCTGGTCGAACCTCAGCGGCAACCCGGACCCCAATTTCGTGTTCCGCGAGACCGGCAATGCGGGCGGTTTCTGGCTGGATGCAAGCCTGCGCCGGGGCCGCGCGGCGCATAGCGGCGGCTTCTATTATTTCGACCCCGCGCTGGCCTGGGGCACAGCGGCGATCGTCAACAACGCCTATGGCGCCTATTACCGCTTTTCGGTGTCGTCGCAGCGCTGGCGCTGGACGGCGAGCGTGGATGCGGTGGAATCGGTCAACGGGCAAAGCTCCAGCGGCATCCTGGCCAATGTCGATGTCCGGCGGCAGCTGACCTTCCGCATGGCAGCGGGGCTCAACACCACGCTGCGGGTCGCCAACGGCCAGACCGCCAGCCAGCTGCTGGCATTTTTCGATCTGGCCTCCGATGTCGGAACCACCCGCATCGAGGCAGGGTGGAGCCACGATCCGGCATCGGACTTCTACCGCATCGGATGGAACCAGAACTGGACGCTGCCGGCGTGGCTGCCCTCGGGCAGCAGGCTGAGCACCCAGCTGTCGTTCGATCACCGCCGGATGCTGCAGCAAGCGATCGTGCTGGGCGATCCTGCCGGGGTCGAGCGCGGCAACAGCATCGGCATCGGCATCAGCGGCGGCGCCAACCCGTTCACCGGTATCACCGTCGATGCAACGCTTGCCTATCGCAGCAACGCCAGCCGCTCGGCCCAGTCGCTGTTCGGCCCGGTCGATTCCACCGGAGGCGTGCTCGATGTGCTGGCATCGCAGCAGGACCAGGCGTTCTCGGCGACGCTGGTGGCGACCGCGCGGCTGTCGTCGAGCTGGACGCTGACCGCATCGTTCACCGATACGCGCTCCAGCCTGCTCAGTCGCAACGGGCTGATCGGCCAGGCGACCTCTCCGCTGGGCTTCACGCCCGAGGAGATCGCCCGCATCCAGCGCAGCTCGTTCCGCCTGCAGGCCGGATCGATCTCGCTGCAATATGTGTTCTCGGGCGGGCGGGCGCAGAGCGTGTTGGGGCGGCCCGAATATCCGGTGGGGGGAACAGGATCGCTGCGGGGCCGCGTGTTCCTGGATGCCAACGCCAATGGCGTGCGCGATGCCGACGAGCGCGGCGTGCCCGATATCATCGTCATTCTCGATGGCCTGCAGGCGGTGCGCACCGATGCGATGGGGCTCTACCGGTTCGATGGCGTCATCGACGGTCGTCACCAGGTAACGGTCAACGCCGATGCGCTGCCTTTGCCCTGGTCCATTGTCTCCGACCCCGCCACCAGCCGCAACGGCAACTATGCCGCAGCCATCGCCATGCGGGTGCGATCGGTGACCGAACTCGATATCCCGGCTATTCGCGAGTGAGCGGCTGACCCATTTCGAGCAGGCTGTCGTGCCGCGCGAGGCTGACCAGCCTCAGCCCATGCGCAGCGGCCTGATCGGCAGCGAGTGTCGATGCAGCAGAGATCGTCACCAGCAACGGCGCCCCGGCAATCACCGCCTTTTGTACCAGCTCGAAGCTGCACCGCGCGGTGAGCAGGATGAAATGCTCGCCGACGTTCAGCCCTTGGCGCGCCGCGGCACCGAGCAATTTGTCGAGCGCATTGTGCCGGCCGATATCCTCGCGCACCAGCAGGATGCTGCCATCGGCTGCGCACAACGCTGCGGCGTGCGCGGCGCGCGTTACCTTGCCCAGGATCTGCCAATCGCCCAGCGCACCTGCCGCGCCGAACATGGCAGCGGGTTCGACGTCCAGCGTCGCTGCAACCCGGGCCAGCGGACGCATTACCTGTTCCAGGCTTTCGATCCCGCACAGCCCGCAGCTCCCCTCGGCCAGCCGCAACCGCGCCCGCTCGATCAGCGGCGCAGCGTTGGCGACCGCGAGCTGCACGCGCAGCACCCATCCACCCGCGTCGACCGGCGCGGCAAAGGCCGAGACCATCTCGGCCGGTGATGCTATCAACTGTTCGGACAGGCAAAAGCCCATCGCATAGTCTTCCAGATCCGATGGCGTCGCCATCATCACCGCATAGCCGAGCCCATTGATCTCGATCGCGATCGGCGCTTCCTCGACCAGAGCACGCTCAATATCGCGCGGTGGCGATCCATCCGCGAAATGCTCGCGCACGCCGAACGGTCGCGCGCCTTCAACCATGCGTTGGTTCGAGGCGTGCGATCGCCGCTGCTGCGAACGGCTCGAGCGCAGCATCGCTCTGACGGCGCAGTCCATCGATCATCCGGGGGTTCCAATAGGCGCGGATATGCGCGGCCACCGCGCCGACCGGATCCTCGTCTAGCGCGAGATTGCGCGCGATCTGGTTGGCCATGTGGACCAGCTTGTCATCGGTATACGCACTCACTCGGCGGGCTCCATCGCGCTGTCTTGGCCTGCGATGCGGCGCGATTGCGTCGCCTGCGCCTCATAGGCCTCCTGCCAGTCGCTGGGTCCGTTACTAGGCGCGACCTGCACCGCCGTCACCTTGTATTCCGGGCAATTGGTCGCCCAGTCGGAAAAGTCGGTGGTGACGACATTGGCCTGCGTCGCGGGGTGGTGGAAGGTGGTGTAGACCACGCCCGGGGCGACCCGATCGGTCACCACCACCCGCAGCGTCGTTTCGCCCGAGCGGCTGGCGAGCCGGGCCCAGTCGCCGGTGCCCAGCCCGCGGTTCTCGGCGTCGACCGGGTGCATCTCGAGCACGTCCTCCCGGTGCCATACGGTGTTGGCGGTGCGCCGTGTCTGCGCGCCGACATTGTACTGGCTCAAGGTCCGCCCGGTGGTGAGCAGCAGCGGAAAGCGCGGGCCGGTGCGCTCGTCGGTGGGCACATAATCGGTGACCACGAACCGTCCCTTGCCGCGCACGAAGCCATCGACATGCATGATCGGGCTGCCATCGGGCGCGGCCTCGTTCACCGGCCATTGCAGCGATCCTTCGGTATCGAGCCGGTCGTAGTTGACGCCGGCAAAGCTGGGCGTCAGCCGCGCGATCTCGTCCATGATTTGGCTCGGATGCGTATAGTTCCAGTCCAGCCCGATCGCGCGCGCAAGTTCCTGCGTCACCTGCCAGTCCTCGAGGCCGTTCAGCGGTTCCATCACCTTGCGCACCGGCTGGATCCGGCGTTCGGCGTTGGTGAAGGTGCCGTTCTTCTCGAGGAAGGTCGATCCGGGCAGGAAAACATGCGCGTAATTGGCGGTCTCGTTGAGGAACAGGTCGTGGACGATGACACACTCCATCGCCGCAAGGCCCGCCGCGACATGATGCGTGTCCGGGTCGGACTGCAGGATGTCCTCGCCCTGGATGTAGATCGCCTTGAACGTGCCGTCGGTGGCGGCATCGAGCATGTTGGGGATGCGCAGGCCCGGCTCCGGATCGATCGCCACGCCCCATTCGGCTTCGAACAGCACGCGCGCCGCGGGGTCGGAGACGTGCCGGTAGCCTGAAAGCTCGTGCGGGAAGCTGCCCATGTCGCACGCGCCCTGCACATTGTTCTGTCCGCGCAACGGGTTCACACCCACGCCGGGCCGCCCGATATTGCCGGTCGCCATCGCGAGGTTGGCAATCGCCATTACCGTGGACGAGCCCTGCGAATGCTCGGTAACTCCCAGCCCGTAATAGATCGCGCCGTTGCCGCCAGTGGCAAAAAGCCGCGCCGCGCCGCGCACCGTCTCGGCATCGACACCGGTGACGGCCGCAAGGAATTCGGGGCTATGACGCTCCTCGGCCACGAACTCGGCCCAATGGCTGTATTCGTCCCAATCGCAGCGCTCGCGGATGAAGGCCTCATCCGCCAGTCCTTCGCTGACGATCACGTGCGCGATCGCGGTCAAAATCGCGACATTGGTTCCCGGGCGCAGCGGCAGGTGATAGTCCGCCGCGATGTGCGGCGAGCGCACCAGATCGGTGCGGCGCGGATCGATTACGATCAGCTTTGCGCCTTGGCGCAGCCTCTTCTTCATCCGGCTGGCGAACACCGGGTGGCCATCGGTCGGGTTGGCGCCGATCACCAGAATGACATCGCTGTGCTCGACACTGTCGAAATCCTGCGTGCCGGCAGAGGTTCCGAAGGTGGTCTTGAGACCATAGCCGGTGGGCGAATGGCAGACCCTAGCGCAGGTATCGACATTGTTGGTACCGAAGCCTGCGCGGATCAGCTTCTGCACCAGGAAGGTTTCCTCGTTGGTGCAGCGGCTCGAGGTGATCCCGCCCAGCGCATTGCGGCCATAGGTGTCGCGGATGCGGCCAAGTTGGGCGGCGGCATAGCCCAAAGCCTCGTCCCAGCTGACCTCGCGCCAGGGCTGGTCGATGGTCTCGCGGATCATGGGTTTCAGGATACGCTCCTGGTGCTGGGCATAGCCCCAGGCGAAGCGGCCCTTGACGCAGCTGTGACCGCGATTGGCCTTGCCATCCTTCCACGGCACCATCCGCACCAGCTGCTCGCCGCGCATCTCGGCGCGGAAGGTGCAGCCGACACCGCAATAGGCGCAGGTGGTGACGACCGACCGCTCGGGCTTGCCGATGGCCTTGACCGTCTTTTCCTGCAGGCTGGCGGTCGGGCAGGCCTGTACGCACGCCCCGCACGAGACGCATTCGGAGGACAGGAAGCTGTCCGATGCCAGCCCCGCCGAGACCTTGCTGGCAAAGCCGCGCCCGTCGATGGTCAGCGCGAGCGTGCCCTGCACCTCGTCGCAGGCGCGCACGCAGCGCGAGCAGGCGATGCACTTGGCGGGGTCGAAATCGAAATAGGGGTTGGAGGTATCGACCTCGGCTTCGAGATGGTTTGCGCCCGCATAACCATAGCGCACATCGCGCAGGCCCACGGCGGCGGCCTGGTCCTGCAGTTCGCAATCGTTGTTGGCGCTGCAGGTCAGGCAGTCGAGCGGATGATCGGAGATATACAGCTCCATCACCCCGCGCCGCAGCTTTTCGAGCCGCGGGGTCTGGGTGCGGACGGTCATGCCGTCGCTGACCGGGGTGGTGCAAGATGCGGGCGTGCCGCGCATCCCGTCGATCTCGACCAGGCACAGCCGACACGATCCGAATTGCTTGAGGTTGTCGGTCGCGCAAAGCTTTGGGATCGATCCGCCCGCCAGCGCCGCCGCGCGCATCACGGTGGTTCCCGCCGGCACGGTGACCGCGCGGCCGTCGATCAGGCAGGTAACCTCGGCGTCATTATCCACAAAAGGCGTGCCGAGATCGGTCTGGCGTTCATAGCCCATCGTCAAGCTCCTGAAAGCGGGTCATTCCGCCGCCACCTGCTGCTGAGGCTCGGCGCCGAAATCTTGCGGAAAATGCCGCAGCGCCGACAGCACCGGGTAGGGCGTGAACCCGCCCAGCGCGCACAGCGAGCCGAACTTCATCGTCTCGCACAGATCCTCGATCAGCGCGATCTCGTCCGAAACAGTGCGGGGAGCCTTGGCGGCATTGCGCATCTGCGGGAGGTGCTCGACCGGATCGGCAGCGCGGCCCGAGCGGCTGCGGATGCGGTCCATCACCTCGACCCCGCGAACAGCACCGATGCGGCACGGCGTGCACTTGCCGCAGCTCTCCGCCGCGCAGAATTGGAAGGCGAAACGCGCCTGCGCGCTCATGTCGGCGGTGTCGTCGAACACGGTGATCCCGGCATGGCCGATCAGCGCATCGGCAGCGGCGAACGTCTCGTAATCGAACGGCAGATGGAATTCCGACGGCGGATGATAAGCGCCCAGCGGCCCGCCGACTTGAACCGCCCGCACCGGACGCCCCGAAGCGGTGCCGCCGCCGATGTCCTCGACCAGTTCGCCCAAGGTGATCCCGAAGCCCACCTCGAACAGTCCGCCATGGCGGATGTTACCCGCAAGCTGGATCGGCATGGTGCCGCGCGAGCGCCCGAAGCCGATCTCGGCATAGGCGTCTGCCCCGTTTGCGAGGATGAACGGCACCGCCGCCAGCGTCAGCACGTTGTTGACCACGGTGGGCTTGCCGAACAGCCCTTCGAGCGCGGGCAAGGGCGGCTTGGCACGGACCTCGCCGCGCTTGCCCTCGAGCGAGTTGAGCAGCGAGGTTTCCTCGCCGCAGACATAAGCGCCTGCGCCGACGCGCACCTCGAGCACGAACGGAGCGATGAGGTCAGCGCTCAGCGCCACCGCCGCTTCCATCTTGGCAATGGCGTGGGGATATTCGCTGCGGATGTAGACATAGCCCCTGTGCGCGCCGACCGCGTGCGCGGCGATTGCCATGCCCTCGATCAGCATGAACGGGTCGCCCTCCATAACCATGCGATCGGCAAAGGTCGCGCTGTCGCCTTCGTCGGCGTTGCACACGATGTATTTGAGCGCGCCCGACGCGTTGGCGACGGTCTGCCACTTGATCCCGGCGGGGAAACCCGCACCGCCGCGTCCACGCAAGCCCGAGCGGGTGACCGTGTCGATTGTCGCCTCCGGCCCGATCGAGCGCGCCCGCTCCAGCCCGTGCCAGCCGCCGTGCGCGGCATAGTCCTCAAGGCTCAATGGCCGGGTCTTGCCCGCCCGCGCGAAGGTGAAACGCTGCTGCCGGGAGATGAAGGGGTGATCTTCGATTGCGCCGATCGCCTTGGGCGAGCTGCCCGCAAGCACTGCAGCCACATCGCCGGGCGCAAGCGGACCGAAGCCCATCCCGTCGATCTCGGCGAGCGGCTCGAGCCAGTGCATCCCCCAGGACGACACCCGCTCCACCGTGCAGCCAGCCTCGGCAAAGGCCTGCGCCACGGCATCCGCCCCGCACGCGATCGCCAGCGCGTCGTCGGATATCCGTACCAGCCTCATGCCATGTCCGCCATCAACTGGCCCAGCCGCGCCGCATCCAGCCGCGCGTGGAGCGTATCGCCCACCATCGCGTTGGGGCCGACGCTGCAAAGGCCAAGGCAATAGACCGTCTCCAACTTGACGCCGGGGATGTGCGGCAGATCGCGCACCAGAGCTTCGACACCGCGCGCCTGGCAGGACTCGGCCTGGCACAGTTTCACCACCTTGTGCGGTTCAGGCGCGGAGTGGAAATCATGGTAAAAGCTGACCACGCCATGCACCTCGGCGCGACTGAGGTTGAGCGCGTGCGCGATGACACGAACTGCCTCTTCGGAGACATGGCCGAATGCAGCCTGCACATCGTGCAGGATCGGCAGCAGCGGGCCCTCGCGGCCAGAGTGCGCGGCAATGATGGTATCGATCTGCGTCATGACCAGCACAGCCTGCGGGCGACTACCGACGCGGTCAAATCGATAGATCGGAAGATTGATAGATGCTCTCTATCAAATGCGTCCCGTCGCCAGATCACGCGCAGCGCCCAGCCCGGCCTGCACCACCGCGCTTAGCGGGCTGCGGTTCATCACCACCAGCCCGATCCGCCGGGCATCGCCCTCGTCCGCGATCGGCAGGAACCGCGCCCAGTCCAGCCCGTGCAGCAGGTCGCCATAGCTGTGCGGGATGATCGTGCTGAACCGGCCAGAACGCACCATGTCGAGCAGCACGACATAGCTGTCCGCGACCGCGCGCGGGGTGATCGATGTGCCCAGCGCCGCCATCCGCGCATCGAGAATCCGGCGAAACTGCATCGACTGGTGCAGCAGGCACAGCGGGGTTGCAGCAATCATCTGCCAGCTCGCCGCGGTGACCGCGGCATCGATCTGATCGGCGCGGGTGACGAAGAGATAGCGCTCGGCATCGAGCGCGATCGACAGCGTGTTGGCAGGCGGCTCGTGGTCGAGATAGGTCAGCCCCGCATCGCATTCAAACGCATGCAGCGCGCGGTCGATCTCGCGCGAGGTTGCCGACCGCACCGACAGGCTCAGCCCCGGATTGCGCCGCAGCAAAGCCTCACCGAACCGCCCGGTAAGCGATTGCGCGGCGGGGATCGCCATCAGGGTGAACTCGCCGCCCAAAGGCGCGGCACTGGCAGATAGCGTGCTGGCCATGCTGCCCACCGCGCCCAGGATCTGCTCGGCCCAGGGCAGGATCGCCTCGCCATGGCTGGTCAGCCCGGCAAAGCGCCGGTCGCGCTCGACCAGGCGATGGCCGAGGTCAGCTTCGAGCGCGGACAGTCCGGCCGACAGCGTGGGTTGCGATACGCCGCATTCCGCCGCAGCACGGGCAAAGTGCCGCTGCCGCGCGATTGCCACGAAGTAGCGCAGCTGCCTCAGATGCATTCCCCCCTCCCCCGTTCAGCCGTGGCCCTTCGATAGTCATATCCTATCAAACGGCCGACCGCCAGCATCCTGCCCCTTTGGGCAGCCGGCACGAACGAATTGACGAATTCATCGCGCCCGTCCACTTTTGCTCGCGTACAAAAGAGGAATTACGTGCATGCCTTTTGCAGTCGGGCGTCATCGCAGCAAGTATCTGGCCGTTTTTCTCGCAACGACCGCGCTGATTATTGGCGCTCCTCTGCAATCCGCGCCGATCGATGCCTCGAAGCTCGACGACGCCGCGCTCGCGGCTGCGCTCGGCGAGGCACGCGGGCGCAGCAAGCCGCTGCTGTGCGATGAGCTGTTTCCGCTCACCGCCGAAGCGCTGAAGCGCGCCGCAGCGCCTGCCACCGCCGAGACCTTCGCGGCCGGCAATGCTGCGCTTTGGTGCGCTATCGAGGAAAAGCGCTACGCCGACGCTTCCGCGGCGATCGAGCGGACCGAGGCGAAGCTGGGACGGCAGGAAGCGTTCGACCGGGTGGCGATCTCGCTCGATTCCTTCCTGTCGCGCCCCGAACGGGCGATCGCGCGGATTGATATCCTCGCCAGGACAGGTGGCGGCGAGGCGCTGACCAGCATCCCGCCCGAAGTGATCTACGATCTCAGCCGAGCGGTCACGACGGCAAAGCGACCCGATCTCAAGCTGGCGCTATGGTCGTCGATCTATTCGGCGCGCTCGTTCGGCCAGCTTGATCCCGAAGTGATCGGCGGAACCGGGATCAACCTGCTGCAGGCCAAGGCCGATTCCGGGCTGCTGTCGGACAAGGACAGCGACCTTGCCGATCTGGTGACCAATGCCGGCGCCTATGCCGCGCTGCTGTCGCAAAGGCGCTATGCCCCGCTCTGGCCGCATCTGGAAGAGCGGGCGGGCGACAATCTGGCCGAGGTGCTGAAGCTGGACGTGCAGATCAACGCCGAGCGCTTCAAGGCTGCCCCCAACGACACCGAGCGGTTCGCGGGCCTCATCTATTCGCTGCTGCAGAGCGGAAATCTCAAGCCCGCGATCGACGCCACCGAGCCGTTCCGTGAGGACGGCATGGACTATTCCGAGATCAACGAACAGATTGCCTGGGCGATCAACTCCATGGCCATCGCCCTGCGCGCCAGCGACCGTCCCGAAGAAGGTCTCAAGGCGCTCGACGCGCTGGCTTCGCTCGATCCCGAGCAGCATTCGTGGGTGGTGAACTTTGCCATCAACCATGCGGCCGCCCTCGCCGGAGAGGCGCGTCATGCCGAGGCACTCGCCTCTTATGACCGCGCGCAGCCGATTGCCGAAAAACAGGGGTCCCCCTTCGCCCGCGCCATTATCACCGGCCAGCGCGCCTGTTCGCTGCACACCCTCGGGCGAACGGACGAAGCCGCCGCGATGCTCGAGGCGCTCGAGGCGGTCCGGATGGATGCTGTCCAGCACAGCATCGGCTCAGCCATGTGCGTGGGCCGCGATGACCTGGCGATCGCCTGGGCGCTGGAGGCGCTGGCCGACGACACCCATCGGCCCGTCGCCATCGCCGCGTTGCAGCCGCGCTATATGGAGAACACGCCGCCGGCCTGGAACGACCCCGAACCAAATCTGCTGCTCGCGAAAAGCCCCGAGCTTGCCGCGGCGTTCGAAAAGGTGGCGCGGGTGGTGCCCGAGCGGTTTGCACCGCTGGGCGGCAAGCCAAGGCTGGGGCCCAAACCCGCCTCGACCCAGCCGTGACGAGCAAACCGTCCGCTACCTACAGCATTGTCAGTAGACGCAGATTTTTCAACTGATAAGGTGCGCGCCATGCTCCGTGTCTTCAAGCGTATCGCCCTCGGCCTCGTCGCCCTGATTGTTGTCGTAGCCATCGCGCTGGCGGTGTGGGAGCCTTTGGTGGCCGAGGAGGGCAAGGCGCCTCCGGTGCGCAGCTACGATGTCGAGATCGTCCGCGACGATTTTGGCGTGCCCCACATCTTCGGCAAGACCGATCCCGATGTCGCGTATGGCGTGGCCTTCGCGCATGCAGAGGATGACTTTGCAACGCTGCAGGAAGTCGCCGCGATGACGCGGATGCGCAGCGGCGCAATGACCGGAGCGGACGGCGCCAAAGTCGATTTTGCCGCGCATCTGCTCGACATCCGCGGGACAGTGGATCGCAAATATGCGCAGCTTCCCGCCGATATCCGTGCGCTGCTCGATGCCTATGCCGCCGGGCTCAACCATTATGCCGACAAGCACCCCGACGAGGTCCGGCTGACCGGGCTGTTCCCGCTCAACGGACAGGATATCGCCGCCGGGTTCGCGCTGCGCTCGCCATTCTTCTTCGGGCTCGATTCGGTGCTCGGCGCGCTGGTCGAGGGCAAGGACCTGCCGATCGAGGGCGGGCCGGAGCTGACCGGCAAGGAGGTCGCGCGCGTCACACCGATCGGCCCCGAGCCCGACATGAACGGATCAAACGCCTTTGCCGTCGCCCCTTCCCGCTCGACCGACAATGTCACCCGGCTGATCTCGAACTCGCACCAGCCCTGGCGCGGCGGCGTTGCCTGGTACGAGCTGGTGGTGCACTCCGAAGAAGGCTGGGATTTCGCCGGCGCGACCTTCCCCGGATCGCCCTATCCGTTTCTTGGCCACAACAAGACCCTGGGCTGGACCAACACGGTCAACCGCCCCGATCTGATCGATGTCTACAAGCTCGAACTCAACGACGACAAGACGCAGTACAAGCTCGACGGCAAGTGGCGCGATCTTGAAGCCCGGCAGGTGTGGCTCAAGATCAAGTTGGGGCCGTTCACCCTGCCCTATCCGCAGACAGTGTATCGCTCGGCGCACGGCCCGGTGATCCTCAACGCCAAGGGTGCGTTCGCCATCCGCTATGCCGGGATCGATGATCTCAAGATGCTGGAGCAGTATTTCCGCATCAACAAGGCGCGCAATTTCGACGAGTGGAAGGCCGCGATGGCGATTCAGGGCGTGCCTGCGACCAACTTCATCTATGCCGATGCGGCAGGCAATATCGCGATGGCGTACAATGCCCTGTTCCCCGCGCGCAAGCCCGGGGCGGACTGGCGCGGCGTGCTGCCCGGCAACCGCAGCGAGCTGATCTGGCAGGGCCATCTGCCGTGGGACAAGGTCCCGCTGCTGGTCAATCCGGCCTCGGGCTATATCATGAACGCCAACAACACGCCTTATGTAGCGGCTGGTCCCGGCGACGAGCTGGAGCCTGAAGCCTTCTCCCCGCTGATGGGGATCGAAAGCGACATGACCAATCGTGCGCGTCAGGCGATCAAGCTGTTCGAGGCGGCGGGCCAGATCGATGCAGCCACGCTGGAGCGGATCAAATACGATGTCGGCTATGACAAGTCCGATTATGCCACCGGCTGGATCGCCGCCCTGCTGGCGGTCAAACCCGAGGGTGACGAGCGGATCACGCAGGCGCAGGCGCTGCTCCGCGCGTGGGACTGGCAGATGGACGGCAAAGGCAAGGGCGACGCGCTCGCGCTGATGCTGATGCGTCCGGCAATGCGGCAGAGCTATCGCCGCCTGCCGCTGCCCGATGCGCGCGAGGAACTGACCGCGGCCATCGAGCACCTCACCAAGCATTTCGGCTCGCTCGACCCCAGGCTGGGCACAGTGCTGCGTCTGCGGCAGGGCAAGATCGATCTGCCGATGGATGGCGGATCGGACACGCTGCGCGCCGCCACGTTGTGGGACATCGACGAAAAGGACGGCAGGCTTGCCGTGCGCCATGGCGACAGCTTCATCCAGTTCGTCGAATGGACCGCAGATGGCGCGGTGTCTTCGCGCTCGATCCAGCCTTTCGGCGCCGCCACCACGCGCCCGGACAGCCCGCATTATGCCGATCAGGCCAAGCTATTCGTCGAACACAAGACCAAGCCGGTCTATTTCACCCGGCAACAATTGATGCCGCATGCCAAGCGGCGGTATCGCCCGTGATTGCCGCTTGAAACGGGGCTCGCACAGCTTATGGTTTCAATCAGCAACGCGTGGCAGGGCCGGTCCCTGACGGACCCGCCAACGCGAACGACCAAACAAGCAGATCACGCTCCCAAGAGAGGTTCCTTTCCGATGTTCAAGCCCTTTCGCTCGCTTATCGCCGTCTCCGCGCTGGCGCTGACGGTCGCCATCGCGCCCGCTTATGCCCAGCAGGCCGCGCCGGTCGCCGAACTCGTCAAGACCGTCAACATCCCCTATCAGCAGTTCAAGCTCGACAACGGCCTGACCGTGATCGTGCACGAGGACCGCAAGGCCCCGATCGTCGCGGTATCGATCTGGTACGACGTCGGCTCCAAGCACGAGCCCAAGGGCAAGACCGGCTATGCCCATCTGTTCGAGCACATCATGTTCAACGGATCGGAAAACGCCAAGGGCGACTATTTCGAGTATCTCAAGAAGCTCGGCGCGACCGATTTCAACGGCACCACCTGGTTCGATCGCACCAATTATTTCCAGACCGTCCCCAAGGCGGGCCTTGAAGGCGCGCTGTTCCTGGAAAGCGACCGCATGGGCCATCTGCTCAACGGCATCACCCAGGAGAAACTGACCAACCAGATCGGCGTGGTGCAGAACGAAAAGCGCCAGGGCGACAACCAGCCTTATGGCCTGGTCGAATACAAGCAGATCGAAATGCTGATGCCGACCGAGCATCCCTATGGCCATTCGACGATCGGATCGATGGCAGACCTGCAGGCGGCGTCACTCGATGACATGAAGAAGTGGTTCACCGACCATTACGGCCCCAACAATGCCATTCTGGTGCTGGCCGGTGACATTAATGTCGCCGAAGCGCGGCCGCTGGTCGAGAAATGGTTTGGCGATATTGCGCGTGGCCCCCAGGTGGCCAAGCTCAACCCGCCGCTTCCGACGCTCGATGCCGTCAAGGTTGCCGAGATGAAGGACAAGGTTCCGACCGCGCGGCTGTATCGCTTCTGGTCGGTGCCCGGGCTCAACGATCCCGATTTCGCCGCACTCGATGTCGCAGCGACGGTGCTTGGCGGACTTGCCAGCTCGCGGCTCGACAACATCCTGGTGCGCGAGGAGCAGACCGCGGTCGCAGTGACCGCATCGACGCTGCCGTTCGTGCACGGAAGCGTCTTCGAGGCCTATGTCGACGTCAAGCCGGGCGCCGATATCGAGGCCGTCTCGAAGCGTTTCGACGAGATCCTGGCCGATTTCATCGCCAAGGGCCCGACCGCCGACGAAGTGCAGCGGGTCGCGACGCGCGAGGCGGCTGGCCGCATCGCGGGGCTGGAACAGGTGGGCGGCTTTACCGGCAAGGCGGTAACGCTGGCCGAAGGCGCGCTGTATTCGAACGATCCGGCCTTCTACAAGACGCAGCTCGACCGGCTGGCGGCGATGACACCTGAAAAGGTGACCGCAGCGACCACCAAATGGCTCACCCGCCCGGTTGCTAAGCTGCACGTGCTGCCCGGCGAGCGCGACGCCTATGCCGATGACGCAGGCGGCAGCGCGGGCCAGGCCGAAGGCGATGGTCCCGCCATGCGTGCACCGCTGCCGCGCACTGGCGTCCTCGCGGCCCCGGCCTTCTACTCCAGCCTCGCCAGCGATGCGATGGCGGCAGGCGCTGCCAGCAAGCAGCCGCTCGCCGCGGTCGATCGCACCACCTTCCCCGAAGCGGGTGCGGTGCCCGATCTCGACTTCCCCGATGTCGAGGAAGCGACGCTTTCGAACGGCATCAAGGTTCGGTTCGCGCGCCGCAGCGCGGTCCCCGTGGTGCGCGTCGCGGTGAGCTTCGATGCCGGCTATGCCAGCGATCCCAAGGATGCGCTGGGCACCAACAGCCTGATGATCGCGCTGCTCAAAGAAGGCACCCGCACGCTCAACTCGATCCAGCTGGCCGAAGCGCAGGAGCGTCTGGGTACCAACATCAACGCGACATCGGATCTGGACCGCACCATCGTCTCGATGAGCGCAATGAAGCCCAATCTGGGCGCCTCGCTCGATCTGCTCGCCGATGTCATCCGCAACCCGGCCTTCGATGCCAAGGAGCTGGAGCGCGTGCGCGTGCAGCAGCTCACCCGCATCCAGGCCGAGTTCAGCGAACCGCAGGGCATCGCGCTGCGCAACCTGCCGCCTCTGCTCTATGGCGCAAGCCATCCTTATGGCGTGCCGCTCACCGGCACCGGCGATCCGGCAGTTGTCACCAAGCTGACCCGCGACCAGCTCGCCGCCTATCACAGCCAGTGGATGCGGCCCGAGCGCGCCTCGATTTTCGTCGTCGGCGATACCACGCTCAAGGACATGCTGCCGATGCTCGAGCAGCGCTTCGGCAAATGGCCGTCCAACCGCATGGCGCTGATGCAGAAGGATTTCAGCGCTGCCATCCCCGCTGGCCAGGGCCGCATCATCCTGATCGATCGGCCCAATTCGCCGCAGTCGCTGATCCTGGCGGGCCAGGTGCTCAACGCCAAGGGCACCGACAATCTGCTGGCGCTGGAAACCGCCAACGACATCATGGGCGGCGACTTCCTTTCACGGATCAACATGGACCTGCGCGAGACCAAGGGCTGGTCCTATGGCTCGCGCTCGCTGATCCAGCGCCCCAAGAACGACGTGCCGTTCCTCATCTTCGCGCCGGTGCAGACCAACCAGACCGGCCCCTCGGTCAGCGCGATCATCGATCAGATGAACGGCTTCATCGGCGACAAGGGCGTCACGCCCGAAGAGCTCGACCGCACGGTGAAGGGCAGCAGCCTCGAGCTTGCCGGGACCTATGAACGCTCGTCCTCGGTGCTTGCGCAGATGCAGTCGGACGCGCTGTATGGTCGCCCGACCAATTACGCCGAGAGCCTGGCGGCGCAGTATCGCTCTATGGATGCCGCCAAGCTCAATGGCGCGATGCGCGAGGCGCTGGATCCCAAGACGCTGACCTGGCTGATCGTGGGTGATGCCGCCAAGATCGAGGATCAGCTCAAGGCATTGAACATGCCGATCGAAGTTCGCCGTGCTGCCCCGGCAGCCGGAGACAAATAAGCCGTAGTTACCCTTCAACCAACCCAAGAGAGGACTGAACATGTCAGTAGCTGGACAATATGATTGCGTCACGAAATCGCCGATGGGCGACCAGAAGTCGGTTCTGACCGTCAACGTCGACGGCGACAGCTGGACCGGATCGAACGCCGGCCAGATGGGCGCGCTCGACATCACCGACGGCAAGGTCGACGGCAACACGCTGACCTGGACCATGGACATGAAGGTGCCCATGCCGATGAAGCTCGAAGGCACAGCCACCGTCGATGGCGACACCATCACCGGCCAGGTCAAGGCAGGCGCCTTCGGCACCATGGCGATGACCGGCACGCGCAAGGCATAAGCCCAAGCAAGCGAAAAGCCCTTCCCTCGCAGACGGGGGAAGGGCTTTTTGCATATACACAGGCAGCTGCTAAGGCCGCGCGCACTGGAAAACCCTGATTTCCCACCTAGATGGGGATCAGCACCATTTCACGGGGATTTTCAACATGCGCGCTTCCATCGCCCTTTCGCTCGCCGCTCTCGCCCTCACCGCCGGAACCGCAGGCCTGGTGACCGCATCCCCGGCGATCGCAGCCGACGCCGCCAAAGTCGCGATCGGCAGCAAGGCGCCCTTGTTCACCACCACGGGCGCCAAGGCCGGCAAGGCCTACAAGCTCAACCTGGCGAGCGAGCTCAAAAAGGGCCCCGTCGTCCTCTATTTCTTCCCCAAGGCGTTCACCAGCGGCTGCACTGCAGAGGCTCATGAATTCGCGACGCGGATGGACGACTTCAAGAAGGCCGGCGCGACCGTGATCGGCCTGTCTGCAGACGGCATCGACGAGCTCAAGAAATTCTCGACCGAGGCATGCCAGAGCAAGTTCGCCGTGGCGCAGGCCACACCGCAGATGATCCAGGCCTATGGCGTGGGTCTCGCCGGACGTCCCAACATGACCGGCCGTACCAGCATGGTCGTCGCCCCCAATGGCCGCGTCACCTTCGTCCACAACGACATGGACTATCGCGATCATGTCAAGCTGACGCTGGGCGCTGTGCAGTCGATGGCCAAGGCCAAAGCCAAGAAGGGCTGATGCTTTTTCCCGCGTGACCCGGTGATGGTCCCGCGCTAGCTTCCCGCCATGACCTGGCAGACCGAAATCGATGAGCTGAACCGGCGGCGCGCGCTGGCCGAGGATATGGGCGGCGCCGAGAAAGTCGCGCGCCAGCATTCGCGCGGCAAGATGGATGCGCGCGCGCGGATCGACGGGCTGCTCGACCCCGGCAGCTTCCGCGAGATCGGCAAGATCGCCGGGCGCGGCAGCTATGATGCCGATGGCGAGCTGACCGGTTTTGCCGCTTCCAACTTCATCTTCGGACGCGGCGATATCGACGGCCGCGCGGTGGTCGCCAGCGCCGATGATTTCACCGTACGCGGCGGCTCCGCCGATGCAGCGCTGCACCGCAAGTTCGTCCAGTGCGAGGCGATGGCGCATGAACTGCGCCTGCCGCTGGTGCGCATGATCGACGGAACCGGCGGTGGCGGATCGGTCAAGACGCTCGAGACCATGGGCTATACCTATGTGCCGATGGTGCCCGGCTGGGACCACATCGTCACCAATCTGGAAACCGTGCCTGTCGTCGCGCTCGCGCTGGGTCCCACCGCGGGACTGGGCGCAGCGCGAACGGTCGCCAGCCATTATTCGATCATGGTCAAGGGCCTGTCGCAGCTGTTCGCCGCGGGACCCGCGGTCGCCGCGGCGATCGGCGAGACGGTCGACAAGGAGCAGCTGGGCGGCACCGAGATCCATTGCCGCAACGGCGTGGTCGACGAGGAGGTGGAGAGCGAAGCCCAGGCCTTTGCCACAGTGCGGCGCTTTCTGTCCTACCTTCCGTCCTCGGTCGATACGCTTGCCGCGCGCGCAGCTTGCGATGACCCCGCGGACCGCCGCGAGCAAGCGCTGCTCGGCACCGTGCCGCGCAACCCGGCGCAGGTCTATGCGATGCGCCGCGTGCTGACCCAGGTTTTCGATACCGGCAGCGTGTTCGAGATGGGCAGGCGCTGGGGCCGCGCGGTAATCACCGCCTTTGCCCGGCTCGATGGCTGGCCGGTCGCGGTGCTGGCGAGCGATCCCAGCTTTTTAGGCGGTTCATGGGAGGCCAAGACCAGTGAAAAAGCTGAGCGCTTCGTCAGGCTTGCGGACCAGTTCCGGCTGCCGATCGTGCATCTGGTCGACAACCCAGGCTTCATGATCGGCGCCGATGCCGAGCGTGCGGGCACCATCCGCTATGGCGTCAACGCGATGAATGCGATCTATCGCGCGACGGTGCCGCTGGCGTCGGTGATCGTGCGCCGCGCGTATGGCATTGCAGGTTCGGCGATGTCGAACGCGGAGCGGTTCCAGTACCGCTTTGCCTGGCCCAGCGGCGACTGGGGCTCGCTGCCGATCGATGGCGGGGTGGAGGTTGCCTACAAGTCGGAACTCGAGGCGAGCGATGATCCGGCGGCGCATCTCGAGGCGATCCGCGACCGGCTCAACAAGGTGCGCAGCCCGTTCCGCAGCGCAGAGCATTTCGCGGTGGAGGACATCATCGATCCGCGCGACACCCGGCCCCTTCTCTGCGAGTTTGCGGAGCTTGCCTGGGCCAGGTTGAATGGCGCGAGGCGATGAAACGCGGCGCAAAACATCGTTAAACCCGCGTCTGCCACGTTCGGCAAGGATCGCTTAAATCCGCATCTGGCACTCTCTAGCTGAAATTTAGCCGGAAAGCGTGTCACCATGATCAACAACAGTTCAGACCCTGCCGGTTCGCCCGTGATGCGGACGGTCTATATACGGGCATCGACCCAGACCAGCGCGATCGTACCGCCCGCCACCGATTCGGCGAGCAGCACGTCTCCGGATGACGGCGTGATCAGCCTGGTGAGCCGCCCGTCGGCCTCCAGCCCCACGGGTGCGCGGCTGATGGCGATCGATGGCGGCGATCGTTCGGATGCGTCGATGGAGGTTTTCGCCTGGCAGACAGCGCAGGCGATGCTGGCCGATCCGATGCAGGCGATGCGCAGCCAGGGAGCGCCCGGCGCAGAGGGTGTCAGTGGACTGCTGGGCAACCGGTTCGGCTGACGACTGGCGCAACCACACCGGTATACATTGGCCCCGGCCGCTCCGCCCAACATGGCGCAGCGGCCGGGCCGGGCATCAGCCCACGGTCGCGCCGCTGAGCGAACCCAGAATGCCGAATACCTGCAGCAGCCAGATGATCACGCCAATCACGACCACGGCGTTCAGGATGCTTTTGATCTTGCCGTCCATCGGGATGTAATTGTTGATCAGCCACAGGCCGACGCCAACTGCTACGAGAACAAGAATAAGGCTAAGAATAGGCACGTTGACGTCTCCCTTGGTGACGAAATCTGCCGTAGTTGCGTGGGTCGATCAGATGACCTGCCCCGCCTCCGGCGCGTTTCGATTTGAACAACACCCTTACGCCGCAAACGACGAAGCGTTGCAGACGCGCGTCAAAAGAGAGCTGGCTCATTTGGTGAAGACCCCGCGCCCATTGGCGCGACCAGGTCAGCTGTTCTTGTCGGCGCGGCGTTTGCCGAAGCGCAGACCCCGTTCCAGCCGCGCGCGCAACTGGGTATAGTATGCGTCCAGGAAGGCGCGTTCGTCACCTGACGGCGCGCTCCGGCCGATCTTGGCGCAGATGGTGGCGGCCACGGTCTCCATCGCATCGTGATTGGCGGTGCGAAGGACCTGTTCGAGCATCTGAAGCTCATATTCGCCATAAACCGAAAGCTCGTCATCCCCGAAGCGATAGCGATCGGATGGCAGGCTCGGTGCGTCCGCAGCGGCAGCGCCTGGCGTCACCCCTTTGGTGACCACCGCGCCCAGCGTGGACCGCGGGGCTTCCACCACCCAGGTCCCCGCGATCAGATCGCCGCAGCGCAGCCGGTCCTTGTTGAGCAGCGGGAAGACCAGGAAGATGCCCACCCAGATGATCCCCGACCACGCGGCAAATTCGCTCAGCGTCCCCTGCACCCCGCCCGATGTCATGAACATCAGCGGCAGGAACATCTCGATATCGCGCAGCAGATTGCGCGCGATCACTGCCTCCGCCGTCAGCCGCCCGCCGTCGCGCGAGGCCACGCGGATACCGACCGCGCGCTTGCCCCAGGTCGCGGCCCGCTGGCCAAGCTCGAAGAACAGGAAATACGCGTTTCGCGCCAGAAACAGCCCGATGATGAACAGCACCACCAGGAAATTGACGAACCCATCCGAGACGGCAGGCAGTCCTGCGGACGAATAGGCCCAGGCGAGCAGCGCCAGCGTCAGCACGAAGCCCAGCACAAGACCGAAAAGCGCGGCCAGATCGATGAAAAGCGCCCCGATCCGCGCGCTGGCAGGGGCAACAGCGACCGCCAATGCGACGCCTTCGGGCGTCACCAGCGTGCGTTTCAGCTTCGGATCGGTGCCGTGGCTGCGGCCCGGCTGCGCAGCGCGCGCCATCAGCTGCGCCTCGGACGGAAAGCGAAGAAATAGGCCAGCCACAGCACCAGGATGCCATAGCCGATGGCATAACGGACTTCGGTCGCCTGGACGAGCTGGCGCGCAAAGCCTTCAAGCAGCCCGGCGCAGATCAGCATCACGATGACGCCGGTCATTACCTGCGCCGCGGTGCGCCCCGACTGGCTGAGCGCCGCCAGATGGCTGCGCTTACCGGGAAAGCCGAGCGCACGGCCGATATGCAGCCCGGCTGCGCCTGCCAGCAGGATCGCCAGCAGCTCGGTGGTACCGTGGATCGACAACCAGCCGACGAACTCCACCGTCAGCCCGCGCGAGGCGAACACCCACAGCATCGCCCCCAATGTTGCGGTGTTGTAGATCAGCAGCAGCACCGTCGGCACGCCAAAGGCAAACCCCAATGCAAAGGCGAGGATCGCAACCTGCGCGTTGTTGTTGAACAGATAGGCAGCAAAGACCGACAGCCCCTCGCCATCAGCCTTGCCGAACAGCGTCCCGAGCAGAGCCTCTCGCGAGGCGCCGGGTACGCGGACATCGCTGAACTGCGCAGGGACAAGGCGGAAATACCATTGCGTGTCGGCATCGACCAGCCAGAAGCCGACCAGCGCGCCGATCACCATCGCGGCAAGCGCGATGCCGATATCCGGCGCGATGGCGCGCACCGCGCGGCTGAGCCCGCCGCCGAAAAAGCTGCGGCACCAGCCACCGAAGGTGGTCCGCGTCCCGTAGACGGCGAAATAGGCACGCAAGGTCAGCGATTCGAGATAGGCGATCAGACCGGCGTCGAGCGAGCTTTCGCGTGCGATCGACAGGCTGGAGAGCAGGTTGCGGTAGAGCACCGGAAGCGCCATCACGTCGTCGTCCGCCAGCCGCTTGAGCCTGCCCTTTTCCATCGCGGTGATCATGCCATCGAGCCGCACCCAGTCGGCCTCGCGCTCCAGCCGGAAGCGGTCGCTGCGCAGCACCGCAGCGGCAACCGCCTGCTCGCCGCCGGGATTGGTCACCTGCCCGTTCACAGCTGTCCCCGCCGCTTTATCTTGAGATAGGCGTTCATCAGCCGCGTGCCGATCTCGTCATGCCGCCCCTCGATCACCTCGATCCCCAGATGCCTGAGGCGTGTGATCACCATCCGACGCTGCGCGAGCAACCCTGCCGCCGCGACGCTCTGCGCTACCTGCTCGCTGGTCTCGGGTGTCTGGTCGACAAGCGCAAGCAGTTCCTCGTCCTCCATCGCGACGAACAGCAGCAGGTGCCGGTCGATCAGCCGCCCCACCGATTCGAGCATCAGCTCGGCACTGGTCGGGTCGGTAAAATCGGTGAAGACGACGATCAGCGAGCGGCGCTGCAATTGCGCGGCCAGCGTCGAGAGCGCGAGCGTATAGTTGCTCTCCTCGAACCGGTAATCGATCTGCGCGGCTTCCGATTGCAGGCGAAAGAAGTTGCGGCTGCCCGAGACGAACGGCGTGGTGCGCTCTGGCCGCGCTGCGAAGGAGAACAACCGCACCTGATCGCCCGCCTTCAAGGCGACATAGCTGGTCAGCAGCGCCGCCGACACTGCGCGGTCGATCCGCGGCAGGCCGGCAACCGGCTCGCACATGTCGGAACCCGAATCGAGCGCGAAGACGATCTGGTTGTTGCGCTCGGTGTCATATTCGCGCGCCAGCAACTTCGAATGGCGCGCAGAGCTCTTCCAGTCGATCGCGCGACGGTCAAAGCCCGGCTGATATTCCACCAGCGCCTCGAACTCGCTTCCCTCGCCGCGCATCTGCCGCGCGAGGATGCCGAAGATCGCTTCCTTGAGGAACACCTGCAGCGCCGGCGCACGCACCGCAGCGATATCGGGGAGGATCGCGACGCTTTCGCCGCTCGCCTGGCTGACCTGCCGCCAGCCCAGCCCCATCGGCCCTTGCCAGCGGATCCACAGCCGCTCGATCACAAGCGAACCGCGGCGCACCGGATGCAGCGCAATGCTCCCCGACAGGGCAGCGGACGGGCCCGAGGCGGTCAGCCCGCCATCGCCGCGCCCGCTCGGCACCAGCCGTGTCTCCACCGCGATGCTGGCTTCCGCCCGGCGCACCGGCGTCCGGGCCGAAAGCTCGGCCTCCACCCCGATCACCACCGCCTGCCCCAGTTCGCTGCTCGCAGGCACCACCAGTCGGATTTCGCGCGCGCGGCCCGCGACCAGCGCATCGAGCGCGGCCAGCAGCAGCATCGCCGCCGACCACGCCGGGCCCAGCGCCCAAAGCCCCGGTGACACCGCCGCCAGCAGCACCGATATCGGCGCTCCGCCCGCGATCAGCAGCCCGGCGCGCAGACTGGGGTAGAACGCAATCAACGCGGCGCCTCGGTGCGCTCGACCAGCTCGGCGACGATCGCCTCGACCCGGCGGCCCTCGATCTCCGCGGCGGGCGACAGCAAGGTGCGGTGGCGCAGCACCGAGGCGGCAAGCTGCTTGACGTCATCGGGGATCACATAATCGCGGCCCTGCAGCGCTGCGCGCGCGCGCGATGCATTGGCGAGCATGATCGCCGCGCGAGGCGATGCACCGCTTTCGAAATCCGCAGTCTCGCGCGTCGCGCGCACCAGCCGCACGATATAGGCGACGACATCCTCGACCAGCCTCACCTCGCCCACCGCCGCGCGCGCCGCGACCAGCTCGTCGCCGCTGACCTGGGGCTGGATGGCGAACGCCGATGGCCGCTGTGCGCCGGTGCGCTTGCCGTATTCGGCGACGATCCGCGTTTCTTCCTCGGCGCTGGGATAGCCGACCAGCAGCTTGAACAGAAAGCGGTCGAGCTGCGCCTCGGGCAGCGGGTACACACCCTGCTGCTCGATCGGGTTCTGGGTCGCCACCACCATGAAATGCGGCGACAGCGCGTGGCGGGTGCCATCCAATGTGACGCTGCGCTCCTGCATCGCCTCGAGCAGAGCGGCCTGGGTCTTGGGCGGGGTGCGGTTGATTTCATCGGCGAGCAGCAGATCGGTGAAGATCGCGCCGCGAGTCAGCGTGAATTCGCTGGTCTGGAAGTTGAACAGGTTGGAGCCGATGATGTCGCCCGGCATCAGGTCCGGCGTGAACTGGATGCGCCCGAAATCGAGCGACAGGCACGCGGCAAAGCATTGCGCCATGAAGGTCTTGGCGGTGCCCGGGGGCCCTTCGAGCAGCACATGGCCCGACGAGAACAACGCGATCAGCATGTGGTCGATGGTGTCGTCCTGGCCGATGATCGCCTTGGCCATCTCCGCCCGGATGCGCCCGCCCAGCGCGTTGATATCGGCAATGTTCATCCCAAACGTTCCTTTTTCCAGGCATGAAGAGCGCGCGCCGCCGCGACGATCGAGGGGCGGTCGCGCGCGGCGCGCATGGATGCGCTCAATGTTTCGTAACTGCGGCCCTCGGCATCGGGGGATACCATCGCCAGGCGTTCATCGACCTGCTGATGCGGCATTCCCGCAGGCAGACCCAGCGAGCGCGCCGCGCGTTCCCGCATCAGATCGGCATAGGCAGGCGCGGTCAGATGATCGCGCCCCAACCGCCGCACCAGCCCGGCGCCGCCCTTGACCAGCGCGGTCTTGCCGAAACCGAAGGGCTGCGCCTCGGCCAGCGCCGGGCCGAAACGGCAGAAGGCTATCCAGCCGAACGCGATAGCAGCCAGCGCCAGGCTCACCACCGCGCCCATAAAAGGCGGGCGGAAGGCGACAGAGAGCAGGTTTTCCGATGTGCCGAGGCCATTCTGGGTAAGGTCGAACACCACGTCTCGTTCGTTCCTGGCTCCCGCCACATCCAGTATCTGCAAAGCTTGCGCCGCCGTCTCGCGGCTGGCGAGGCCCAGATTGTTCATCAGATCGGCGTCAGCAACGATCACCGTGCGGTACAACGGCCCCCCGAAGCCGGTTATGGCCTGCGGTTCGGCTACGATCTCGGGCGAACTTGGCAAGCTGCCATCATCGATCACGGCGACTTGCGCCGCACCGGTTGCGGGGTCAGCCAGCACCGTGCGCAGATCTGGCCCGCTGATCGTTACCCTTGATTTGAGCGCGGCTTTCAGCATAGCCGCCTTTTCGGCAGGCTTCTCCACGTCGATCGGTGGGAGAGAAGTGAACTCGCTGTCGAAGCCTTCCAGCCGCGTCCTCGCTTGCACGAGCTGTGACAGGACCTGCGGCGCCTGCAGTGCAACCGCGGGCGATTCCAGCCGCACCCATCCGGCCCTGAATCCCTGTTCGGGAGTCGCCTGCCATTTGGGCAGAATGATCACCGTTGGCCCTACGGTGCGGCGCTGGTTGACCAGCGCCGCCAGCTCTTCGGGGTCGGCGCTGAGCTCCGGCGTCACGATCAGCAGGCCCTGCTGCCGCAGCGCATTCGGGCTGCGGCCATAGCTGACCTTGGTACCGGTCTGTTCGAGCAACCGTCCGAGCGCCGAATAGCCGATCGCGCTCACCGAGGCGCCGTGCGCCGCACCGTTGTTGCCCGATCGCAGCGCCCCGCCCGCCCCGATGGCGTAGAGCAGCGCAAGGAACGCGGCAAAACCGATCGCCACCATCAGCAGCACGGTGCCGCGCGCGAAGGGATTGGCGCTGCCCCCGCTTGCGTTGCCAGCTGCCATCTCAGCCACCATCCAGCGCAAACGCGCGATAGGCTTCGCGCGAGCTGTCCCACGCGCTGCGGTCGAGCGGACGGCGCGCAAAGAAGCTCGCCTCGACATGCCCGGCGATCACGCCGAACGCGCTGCGTGCGCGCGCCGAGAGCGCCTCGAACGCGCCGATTTCGCGCGCGGTGGTCGATGGCCGCAGCAGTTCTGGGCGCTTGGCGGCGATGTCCTCGATCGACCGGTAGAGCAGAAGATGCGCGGCTTCGTCGAACCGGCCCTGCGCCGCGAGCGCATCGGCCTCTTCGAGCAACCGCCGCGCCACGGCCTGATCGGGTGCCCAATCGGGGACCGCGGCTGCGCGCCGCTCGCGCCAGTCGGCAATGTAAGGGGCAAGGATCACCCACAGCAAAGCCGCCACCCCGATCACCAAAGCGACCAGCAGCAGCTTGCTCAGCACCGGCCAGGCTGCAGCCAGCACGCGGACCACGGGCTCGAGCACTTCGGCCAGCCAGCGGGTCACATCGTCCCACCATTCGGGCGGCGGTTCGGGCGGTTTGGCAAAGCTGGCGGAAAACTGGATGTCGCTGGCCCCGCGCACCTGATCATAGGCCGCGTCAAAGCCTTCTCGGCGGGGTGCGGAAAGATCGGGGCCGGTCGTCACAGCCGGTTTGATCGCAGATGCCGCCCGGCGGAGCAAGGCGATTTGCAGCGCAGCGCGGTCGCTCGCCGGACGCTCGCTGTGTCCCGCAGCACTGGACGTGATGCCCCTGAGTGTTAGGCTGCGGACAAGAAGACTTTGAGGATTCGGGCGCGCGGGACCAGACAACGGGGAGAATTTCCATGGCCAGTCAACCGGCTGACTTCAGCATTTCCAACGTGTTTTCGAATACCTTCGGCGTCATCGCGCGCAATGCACCGCTGTTCCTGGGGTTGTCGCTGATCATCGTCGGCGTGCCCCAGTTGCTGATCGGTCTGGTGCTGGCGCCTGAAACCGCCGATCCGCTGGCGCTGATGAGCTCGCCGGGCGCGATCTTTTCAAGCGTGATCGGCTATATCGTGTTCCTGTTCCTCTCGATCGTGCTGCAGGCCTCGCTGATCGTCGCCTCGGCCAATGATCTGGCGGGCAAGCCGGTGAACTTCGGCGAGTGCGTCAACCGCGCGATCGCCAAGCTGTTTCCGCTGATCGGGCTGGGCATCGTCGTCGCCATCGGGGTGTCGATCGGCTTCATGTTCCTGATTATCCCCGGGATCATAATGTACCTGATGTGGATGATCGCGGTGCCGGCGATGATGGTCGAAAACCTGGGTGTGTTCGAATCCCTCAGCCGCAGCTCGGCGCTGACCAAGGGGTCGCGCTGGAAGCTGCTGGGGCTGATCATCGTGTTCATTGTGTTCAGCATGATCATCGCCATCCCGATCGGCGTGATCTCGCTGATCAGCGAAAGCCTCTCGCTGGTCAGCAGCGCGCTGCTCAGCACCGTCAGTGCCGCCGTGGGCGCAGCGGGAATCGCCGCGGTGTATATCGAGCTGCGCGGATCTAAAGAGGGCACCAGCAGTGACCAGCTCGCCAGCGTGTTCGCTTAAGTTTTTGTCTTTCACCTCGTCACCCCCGCGTTCGCGGGGGTGACGATAACGCGAAACGTCATTTCTCGCTGCGCGCCAGCAGTGCCACCAGTTCGTCTTTCCAGAACTTCGCCCAGGTGTGCGTCCCGTGGCCGCGCGTGTCGTCGGTCGCCTGGATCAGCAGATACTTGCCATCGGGCAGCCGCTTGCCGAAGCCTTCCGCCACGCCATAATCCCAGGGATTGATGAAATCGTCAGAGGAGTTGATCCAGGTGACCGGCATGGTCATCCGCTCGACCGTCGCCGAAGGGTCGTAATTGCGCGAGGATTCGATCTGGTAGATCGTGTCATTGGCATCGATGCCCTTGATCGAGGCCTCGATCCGCTGCGTGATATAGGCATCCGCAGCATCCCGGGTGGGAAACGCCTTTTGCAGATAGAGCGGCGCGAAGCCTGCGACCTGCAACAGGCTGGCGGCGACGCGCAGCCCCATCATCGGCGGGCTGGCATAATTGCCGCCGTTCCATGCCGGATCGGCCTTGATCCCCTCGATCGCGGCCTTGCGCCACATGCGGTTGTGCCCGGCGATCGGCATCGGCAGGCACGCCATCGGCATCATCGCCTGGATGAAGCCGGGATCGATCTGCCCCCAGGTGAAGCCGTGCATGCACCCCATCGAGGTGCCCATCACCAGCCGCAGCCGATCGACCTTGAGCCCTTCGACCAGCATCCGCCGCTGTGCCTTGACCATGTCGGTATAGTCATAGGCGGGGAAACCCATCTTCAGGCCATCGGACGGCTTGGACGATTTGCCATGGCCGATATTGTCGGGGAGGATGATGTAGTATTTCGTGATGTCGAGCGGCTCGCCAGGACCGAACAGCGCATTGGCAAACTGCGGCTGGAGGAACTGCAGCCCGGTGCCGCCGGTGCCGTGCAGCACCATCACCGCATTGGTCACCCGGCCCGAAGCGTCCCGCTTGGGCGTGCCCAATGTCGCATAATGCATCCGCAGCTCGGCCATCGTCTCGCCGGTGCCGAAGGTGAAATCCCTGAGGACGACATCGCCCTGTTGAAGCTTCGCGGCATAATCGACCGCCACCTGTCCGGTGGTCGGTCCGGGTTGAGCCGCCAAGGGCACTGCCATCGCCGAGATCGCCAGTGCCACCACCAAAGCCTTCATTCGCATCGCAAACCCCTGTTTTTGCTGTCAGGCCTGCAGCATTGCAGCGAGCGGGCGTGCTGGCAATCGGGATGTTATCCTGCGGCGCGAACCCGGTTGCGGCCGCCGCGCTTGGCGGCGTACATCGCGGCATCGGCCTGCGCCAGCGCCTGTTCGAGCGAGTCTCCTGCCTCCATAGGCGCGACCCCGATCGAGATCGACAGGACGACCGGCGTTCCATCTGGGGTGGCGACCTCGAGACCGGCGATGGCCAAGCGTGCCCGCTCGGCGATGACGATGCCCAGTTCCTCGGGCATTGCCGCCAGCAGGACGGCGAACTCCTCGCCCCCGACGCGGCCGAGCAGATCGTTGGGACGCAGCGCCGCCTGCAGTGTCCTCGCCACGATGCGCAGCGCATAGTCGCCTGTGGCGTGACCGTGCAGATCGTTGATTGCCTTGAAATGGTCGATATCCGCCAGCAGCACGCAGCCGGGCGCATCATCGGCATAGTCGGATGCCTGGCGATAGAATGCGGCGCGGTTGAGCGTGCCGGTGAGATGGTCGATATCGGCCTGCGCGCGCAGCACCGCTTGAGTCGCCATCAGTTGCTGGTTCAACCTGCGGTTCACCTCTGCCTGGCTGGCCAGGATATAGGTGACGGGACCGGAGATGATCGCCGGGCACACGGCGGCAAAGGCCCAGAAGGGCCAGGGGATATGTTCACCGGTCAATTTCGCCATCGCCAGCATGGACACCAAGGTGACGCCCACGCTGAACCCCATAGCGATCAGGACTTTGTGCCACTGGGTCATGTAACGCCGCGTAAAGCATAAGCGTTAACGCCGCCCAAATATCGGGCGGAAAACGCAATGCGTCAGCGGCGGGCGCCACCACGCAGGCGTTTGGAACGGTACATCTGGCTGTCCGCGCGCGCCAGAACCTTGTCGGCGCGGTCGTCGGCATGGATGAAGGCGTGGCCAAAGGTCGCCGAAAGACATGGTTTGCCGCCGGAAAAATGCGGTCGGCACGCCTCGATTCCCGCGGTCAGTTCGGCGATCTTCTGTTCGACATCATCATCGCCGATGGTGCCCAGCAGCAGCGCGAATTCATCGCCGCCGATCCGCGCGACGACATCTGTGGAGCGGACATTGGCCAGCAGAACGTCCGCGACCGTGCGCAGCGCCTCGTCGCCCCCGGCATGGCCATAGGTGTCGTTGATCGCCTTGAGGTCGTCGACATCGATGAACAAAAGGGCAGAGCGGCTGCCATAACGCTGGCAGTGCGCGATCGCCAGCGCCACCGCCTGTTCGAAGTGACGACGGTTGTACAAAGGGGTGAGCGTGTCGCGGCAGATTTCGTCCTCGAGCACGCGCACCCGCGCGCTGAGCCTGGCGTTCTGCTGCTTGAGATCGGCGCAGAGCAGCGCAAGCTGTTCATGGCTCATCGCCATGTCAGCCTGGGGTGCTAAAGCACCCTCGTCGCCCTGAACGTCGTTCATTCTCATCTGGTTTTACCTGAAAGCCCCCGGATGCGATCCTCCCGCATGACATAGCAACTATGACGCAGCGCAGCATGATGAAAATTGCGGAAACCATGTATAATCTGTGCACAAGCGGGACAGGCTGGCCCGCTAGACTGGCCCGCCCGATTTCCTTTTCATGGCGATTGCGGGTGCGGGTCTTTGGCTTTAAGACCCTGATCGAACCAGCAAACCTGCGGAGAGAAATGCGTGGCCGAGCCATCCCACAAGCCCGACCCGGTGCCGGTTGCGCCCCCGGTCGCCATTGTCATGGGCAGCCAGTCCGACTGGGAAACCATGGCAGGGGCAGCGGCGGTTCTGGACGAGCTCGGCGTGGCGCATGATTGCTGCATCGTATCGGCCCACCGTACCCCCGAAAGGCTGGTGGAATTCGCCAGAGGCGCTGTCGATTCAGGCTTCAAGGTGATCATCGCGGGCGCCGGCGGTGCGGCGCACCTGCCCGGGATGGTGGCCAGCATGACCCGGCTGCCGGTGCTGGGGGTTCCTGTCTCGAGCAAGGCCTTGAGCGGGCTCGACAGCCTGTTGTCGATCGTCCAGATGCCCGGCGGCATTCCCGTCGGCACGCTGGCGATCGGGCCTGCCGGGGCCAAGAATGCAGGGCTGCTGGCCGCATCGATCCTGGCGACGAGCGACAGTGCGCTGGCCGAGCGGCTCGATGCCTGGCGCAGCGCGCAGACCGAATCGGTGGGCGAACGCCCGGTATGAGCAGCGTCATACCTCCGGGGAGCACTATCGGCATCATGGGCGGCGGGCAGCTGGGCCGGATGCTCAGCATGGCGGCGGCGCAGCTTGGCTATCGCTGCCACATCTTCGCGCCCGAAGAGACCAGCCCGGGCGCGGAGGTTTCCGCCGCCAGCAGCTGCGCGGACTATTCCGACGATGCAGCGCTGTCGGCCTTTGCCGAGGCATCCGATGTCGTGACCTATGAGTTCGAGAATGTGCCGGTCGCGCCGCTCGCCGCGATCGCGGGCAAGGTGCCGCTGCGCCCCAGCCCCAGGGCTCTGGAAATCGCGCAGAGCCGCATCGACGAGAAGCGCTTCGTCACCGATCTGGGCGGTCGCGCCGCGCCTTACGGCTTTGCCGAGACCGCCGAGGATGTCGCCGCCGCCATGGCCATCGCCGGGACGCCCGCGATCATCAAGTCCAACCGCATGGGCTATGACGGCAAGGGCCAGGCGCGCGTCATGCCCGGCGACGATCCGGTGGCGCGCTGGCATGAGGCCGGCGGCGTCCCTGCGATCATCGAAGGGTTCGTCGAATTCGACGCCGAGTTCTCGGTCATTCTCGCGCGCGGGCTCGATGGCGATATCCGCTTCTGGGACAGCGCCGAGAACGCCCACGTCGCAGGCATCCTCGATCGATCGAGCGTCCCTGCCAGCGCCGCGATCACCGCGCAGGTGCCTGCGGCGCGCGCGCTCGCCGCCAAGGTGGCGCAAGCGCTCGACTATGTCGGCGTGCTCACGCTGGAGTTCTTCGCGACTGGCGACGGCCCGGTGTTCAACGAGATGGCACCGCGCGTCCACAACAGCGGGCACTGGACGATCGAAGGCGCCTTCACCAGCCAGTTCGAGAACCACATCCGCGCGATCTGCGGGCTGCCGCTGGGCGAAACCGCGCTCGCGTGCCACAGCGCCGAGATGCACAATCTGATCGGCGAGGACGCAAACCGCTGGCCCGAACTGCTCGCCGATCCCGCCAACCATCTCCATCTCTACGGCAAGCACCGCGCGGCACCCGGTCGCAAGATGGGGCACGTCACACGCATTTCGCTTGAGCCCGGGGCAAGGCAACCATGAACCATCCCGATATCTTTCTGGTGCTGGCGCGCGCGCGCAATGGCGTCATCGGCGCCAATGGCACATTGCCCTGGCACCTGCCGATGGACCTGCGCCACTTCAAGGCGCTGACCCAGAACAAGCCGATGATCATGGGCCGCAAGACCTTTGACAGCCTGCCCGGGCTGCTTCCCGGACGCCGCCACATCGTGCTGACCCGCAGCCGCGACTGGAGCGACGAGGGCGCAGAGGTCGTGCACAGCGTCGACCAGGCGATCGCCGCCGCCAATGCGCCGCATGTCGCGGTGATCGGCGGGGCGGAGATATTCGCGCTGTTCCTGCCGCGTGCCGACCGCGTCGAACTGACCGAAGTGCATGCAGAACCCGCGGGCGATACCGTGATGCCGCCGTTCGATCCGGGCGTGTGGCAGGAAACCGCCAGAACCGACCACGCTGTCGATCCCGACCATCGCGAGCGCCCCGCGTTCAGCTTCGTCACACTGGTCCGCAAGTGACCCACCGGTGATCCGCAAGGTCCTGTTCGGGCTGCTCCTGCTGCTGGCAGCGGGGCTGATCTACGTGGTCACCGTGCTGCCGGGCCAGTTCGAAGCGCAGACCAATGTCGTGACCGACGAGCCGTTGCCCGCGGTCCGCGCCGATGCGGCCAGGCTGCACGCAACGCTGCAGATCGCAGACCTGCACGGAGACACCCTGTTGTGGAAGCGCGACCTGCTCGACAAGGCGGCGCGCGGCCATATCGACCTGCCCCGGCTCGAGGCGGGCAATGTCGCGCTGCAGATCTTCTCGTCGGTGTCCAAGACCCCGCGCGGGCAGAATTACGACAGCAACTCCGCCGATACCGACAACATCACCCTGCTCGCCATCGCGCAATTGCAGCCGGTGCGCACCTGGTTTTCGGTGCACGAACGCTCGATGTGGCACGGCCAGAGGCTGCAAGCGGCAGCAAAGGCCTCCGATGGCCGCCTGATGCTGGTGCGCCGCGCGGCCGATATCGACCGGTTGCTGGCCGCCCGCGCTGCAGGCAAGCCGGTCACCGGCGCGCTCTATTCGGTCGAAGGGCTGCAGAACCTCGAAGGCAAGGCGGAGAATCTCGACCGCCTCTACAGCGTCGGCATGCGCATGGCGGGGCTGGTGCATTTCTTCGACAACGATCTGGGCGGATCGATGCACGGTGAGGCCAAGGGCGGGCTCACCCCGTTCGGTCGCAAGATGATCCGCGCGATGGAGGCCAAGGGCATCATCGTCGATATCGCGCATTCGAGCCACAAGTCGGTCGCCGAGATCCTCGCCATGGCGAGGCGCCCGGTCGTCTCGAGCCATGGCGGCGTGCAGGCGGTGTGCGGGGTCAACCGCAACCTTTCCGACACCGAGATCCGCGGCGTGGCTGCCACCGGCGGCATCATCGGCATCGGCTATTGGGACGGGGCCTTGTGCTCGACCGATCCGGTCAAGATCGCGCAATCGATCCGCCATGTTCGCGACCTTGTCGGCATCGAGCATGTTGCCCTCGGCAGCGACTTCGATGGCGCGGTGACCACCCGGTTCGACGCCAGCCAGATCGTCCAGGTGACGCAGGCGCTGATCGATATCGGCTTCACCGAGGCGGAGATTCGCGCCGTGATGGGCGGCAATGCACTCAGGATCATCAAACAGGGCATTGAACCCCTGCCCGGCAAGGCCCTATAGGGCAGCGCCATGATCAGGGTAGAAGGCGGCGATCGGCTGCCAGAACGCTTGCGCGGGGGCATCATCGCGCTGGGGAACTTCGACGGATTTCACGCCGGGCATCAGGCCGTGGCGGGACGCGCGATTGCATGGGCAAAGGCCGAAAGCCGCCCGGCGATCATCGCCACCTTCGATCCGCACCCCGTGCGCTATTTCAAACCCGATGTCGCACCCTTCCGCCTGACCAGCCTCGACCAGCGCCAGAAGTTGTTTGTCGAGGCCGGGGCCGACGCGATGCTGGTGTTCGCCTTCGACGAGACGCTCGCCAACACCACCGCAGGCAACTTCGTCGGCGATCTGCTGGTCACCCGCTTCGGCGCCAAGGGCGTGGTCACCGGCGAGGATTTCACCTTCGGCAAGGGCCGCGGCGGCAATATCGAGGTGCTGCGCGATCTGGGCGCATTGCTCGGAATGCGCAGCGAGGCGATCGGCCCGGTGTCCACTGAAGACGCGGTGATCTCCTCCAGCCGCATCCGCCAGTGCCTGATCGACGGCAAGCCCGACGAGGCCGAGCGGCTGATGACCCGGCCGTTCGCTGTGCAGGGCGTGGTCCAGCATGGCGACAAGAACGGGCGGCTGCTGGGCTATCCCACCGCGAACGTCGACATGGGCAGTTATCTGCGGCCCAAATACGGGGTGTATGCCGTCACCGGGCATCTCGCCGATGGCCGGGTACTCAAAGGTGCCGCGAACCTGGGCATCCGCCCGCAGTTCGATCCGCCCAAGGAATTGCTCGAGCCGCATTTCTTCGATTTCAACGAAGACCTGTATGGCCAGACGATCGAGGTCGCATTGCGCCACTTCATCCGGCCCGAAGCCAAGTTTGCCTCGATGGAGGAACTGACCGCGCAGATCGATGCGGACTGCGTGCGCGCGCGGGAATTGCTTGCCTGAAGGACGCGCGCGCCTTAAGCGCCAGCGTCTATGACTGACCAGACTGCAAGCCCCGCCGCGGACTATAAAGACACCGTCTTTCTGCCGCAGACCGACTTTCCGATGAAGGCTGGCCTCGCCCAGAAGGAACCGGCGATTTTGGCGCGCTGGCAGGAGGCGGACCTCTACCGCCAGCTGCGCGATGCCCGCAAGGGCCGCGAGAAGTTCATCCTGCACGATGGCCCGCCGTACGCGAACGGCGACATGCACATCGGCCATGCGCTCAACCATATCCTGAAAGACATGGTCTGCCGCACCCAGTCGCTGCTCGGCAAGGACGCGCCGTACGTTCCCGGCTGGGACTGCCACGGTCTGCCGATCGAGTGGAAGATCGAGGAGCAGTATCGCAAGAAGAAGCTGAACAAGGACGAGGTCGATCCCGTCGCCTTCCGCGCCGAATGCCGCGCTTATGCGCAGCATTGGGTGGACACCCAGCGCGAGCAGTTGAAGCGCCTGGGCATCAACGGCGACTGGGACAATCCGTATCTGACGATGGATTTCGCCGCCGAAGCGACCATCGTGCAGGAGCTGATGAAGTTCGCCGAAACCGGCCAGCTCTATCGCGGTGCCAAGCCGGTGATGTGGTCACCAGTCGAAAAGACCGCGCTCGCCGAGGCCGAGGTCGAATATGCCGATGTGACGAGCACGCAGATCGATGTGGCGTTCGAGATTGTTGACACCAAGGTCGATGAACTGATGGGCGTGTTTGCACTCATCTGGACGACCACTCCGTGGACGATCCCGGTTAACCAGGCGATCGCTTACAATCCGGAAGTCGAGTATTCGATCTATCGCGCGGCAAATGGGCGCCGATATCTTCTATCGTCGTTGCTTGAACATGACGTTATCGCTCGCGCTTTTCCCGATGGCGCCGATTTTGAGGCCATTGTCTCCGGATCAAGACTCGCCGAAGCAACAGCCCGCCACCCGATGCACGCACTCGGCGGGTTCTTCGCCAAGCCCCGCCCCTTCCTTCCCGGCGATTTCGTGACCACCGATGCAGGCACCGGCCTTGTCCATATGTCGCCCGACCATGGCGAGGACGATTTCGACCTGTGCAAGGCGCATGGCATCGAGCCGGTGTTCGCGGTCGAGGGCGACGGGCGCTATCGCGATGACTGGGCTTGGCTCGGCGGCGCGGATGAGCGGCGGATGTCGGTGATCAACCCCAAGTTCAATGCCCCCGATGGCCCGATCTGCGAGGACCTGCGCGCGGCGGGGGCGTTGCTGTCTGCTGGAGAATTCAAGCACAGCTATCCGCACTCGTGGCGCTCCAAGGCGCGGGTGATCTATCGCTGCACCCCGCAATGGTTCATCCCGATGGATGTGCCGCTGACCTATCTGCCTGCCAAGACCAAAGCCGAAAAGGGCTGGGAGAACGAAGGCGGCGCGATCGATCCGGCAGATGAGGGCCTGTGCGCCTCGCCGACGCTGCGCGAAACCGCGATGCAGGCGATCACCGACACCCGCTGGGTCCCCGCCAAGGGCGAGAACCGCATCCGATCGATGGTCGAAGGCCGCCCCGACTGGGTGATCAGCCGCCAGCGCGCCTGGGGCGTGCCGATCACCTTGTTCGTAAACCGCAAGACCGGCCAGTATCTGAAAGACCCTGCGGTCAACGCCCGCATCGTTGCGGCGATGCGCGAGGCGGGTGTCGATGCGTGGAACGATGCCGCCGCCCCTGCCCTGCTCGGCCCGGATTACGACATCGCCGATTACGAGCGCGTCACCGACATTCTCGACGTCTGGTTCGACAGCGGCTGCACCCACGCCTTCGTGCTGGAAAGCGGCAAATGGCCCGATCTGACCCGCCCCGAAGGCCATGTCGGCCCGTGGGCGGACCTGTATCTCGAAGGGTCGGATCAGCATCGCGGCTGGTTCCAGTCCTCGCTGATGGAAAGCTGCGGTACCCGCGGCCATGCGCCATACAAGGCGGTGCTGACCCATGGCTTCACCATGGACGCCAAGGGCATGAAGATGTCCAAGTCGTTGGGTAATACCATTGATCCGCTGACCCTGATCAAGGATTCGGGCGCGGACATCCTGCGGTTGTGGGCGCTGTCGGTCGATTTCACCGAAGACCACCGCATCGGCAAGGAAATCCTCGCCGGGGTGTCGGACCAGTACCGCAAATTGCGCAACACATTCCGCTATCTTCTCGGCGCGCTCGCCGGGTTCGATGAGGCGGAAAGGGTCGCAGTCGAGGCCATGCCCGAGCTCGAGCGCTATGTGCTGCATCTGCTGGCCGACATGGACGCGAAGCTGAAGCAGGCTGTCGAGGATTTCGACTACAACACCTACGTCCGCACGCTCGCCGATTTCGCCAACAACGACCTGTCGGCGTTCTTCTTCGATATCCGCAAGGACTGCCTGTACTGCGACATCGGCCCCGCGCACCCGCACGGCACCGACAAGCGCCGCGCCTATCGCACGGTGCTCAACGTGCTGTTCGAAGCCCTGGTCCGCTACGCCGCGCCTGTGCTGGTGTTCACCGCCGAAGAAGTGTGGACGACGCGCTATCCCGATGCGGGCAGCGTGCATCTCTTGGAATGGCCCGATTTTGGTGCGCTGCTTGAACTTCCGGCAAACAAATTGGTGGGCGATCATCAACAAACCCCCACCCTCGTTGACCCAATCCTAGCATCTGCGTGGGAGGGCGTCAGGCGCGTACGCGAAGCAGTTTCTCAAGAGATTGAGCCAATGCGCCGGGAGAAAATCATCCGCTCCAGCCTCGAAGCTGACGTTACTTGGCCAGGCAGCAGCGCAATCATGGCGCTCGATGAACTTGCCGAGGTGTGCATCGTTTCCAAATTCCACGATGGCGATGCTAAGGTCACCCGCACCGCCAACCACAAATGCGGCCGCTGCTGGCGCCATCTTCCCGAGGTGACCGAGGACGGCAATCTGTGCGATCGTTGCACGGAGATGCTGGCGTGAGCGTAACCACCTCCCCTCCCTGTCACCCTGAACTTGTTTCAGGGCCCATTTCTCCCCACGCGGCTTCGGTTGCAGTGGCAAAATGGGTGCTGAAACAAGTTCAGCATGACGAAAATGGAAGTGTGGAGTGCGCCGCATGAGCCTCACCCGCTATCGCACCGAAGGCGTCGCGCTGGCCGGTGCCATCCTCGTCATCGACCAGATCGCCAAGTTCATCGTCGCAGGGCCACTCGCGCTCAAGAGCCGGTTGCAAATCGAGATCACCTCGTTCTTCAACCTGACCTGGGCGGAAAACCGCGGCGTCTCGATGGGCTTTCTCACCGCAGAGACCGACACCGCGCGCTGGCTGTTGGTCGCGCTCACCGGGTTGATCGCCACGGTGGTGCTGCTGTGGATGTGGAAGGAACGCGCGCGCGGCGACATCCTGGCGCTGGGGATGATCCTAGGCGGGGCGCTGGGCAACATCATCGATCGCGCACGGCTGGGCTATGTCGTCGATTATGCCGACCTGCATTTCGGCGCTTTCCGGCCGTTCATGATCTTCAACATCGCCGATGCTGCGATCACCATCGGGGTGCTGTTATTGCTTGCCCGCGTTCTGATAATCGGCGACAAGTCGGCCAAATCTGAGGCCCCTACATCAGGGGTTCAGGCTGGCGGGATTAGCGATGGCGCCCCAGCCGCCAAAACGGAGAATGAGCATGTTTAATCCTAGCCGCAAACTGGCCCTGATCGCCGGGATTTCGGCCGCGGCAACGACGCTGTCGGCCTGCGGTTCGGGCGGAGGCATCTTCAACCGTGACCGTCCGGACGAGTTCGCCGTGTCGCGTCAGGCACCTCTGGTCATTCCGCCCGACTTCTCGCTGACCCCGCCCACTCCCGGCGCGGTGCGTCCGCAGTCGGTCTCGGCCAGCCAGCAGGCGCTCGATGCGCTGTTCGGTGGCCCGCAGGCGCGTACCGGAGTCGAAGGCGCAGCGCTCGATCGCGCCGGTTCGCCCGATACCGCCATCCGCTCGCAGGTGGGCGATCCCAAGACGCAGACCACCGACAAGGGCACCACCACCCGCGACATCGTCGCCGCGCCCGAAGGCGATGGTCAGGACGCCAAGGCCTCGATCCCGCAATAAGCGGACGATCCCGACAGACACAAAAAAGCCCGGCGATCCAAGGATCTGCCGGGCTTTTTTGTGCTCGCTTGCGAAGGGGGATCAGGCGCGCGCGCCATCCCCCACGATCGCCACGCCCGCGCTGTTGTGGCGCAGCGCCTTGAGCACGCAATCGACGATGCCATCGGCATCCAGCCCGGCATCGGCATACTGCTTTTCGGGCTTGTCGTGATCCTGGAAGGTATCGGGCAGTCGCAGCGTGCGCAGCTTGAGGCCGGAATCGATCAGCCCGGCATCCGATGCCATGGTCAGCACATGCGCGCCCAGACCGCCGATCGCGCCCTCTTCCACCGTCACGCACACTTCGTGCGTCGCCAGCAGCTTGCGGATCAGTTCCTCGTCGAGCGGCTTGGCAAAGCGCAGATCGGCGACCGTGGTCGACAGACCCTTGGCGTCGAGCAGGTCGGCTGCCTTCTGCGCCTCTGCCAGGCGCGTGCCCAGCGAGAGGATCGCGACCTTCTTGCCCTCGCGCACGATGCGGCCCTTGCCGATCTCGAGCCGCTCGGGCACCTGCGGCAGCGCGACGCCGGTCCCGTTGCCGCGCGGATAGCGGAACGCGATCGGACCGCTGTCGTGGCATGCGGCGGTATAGGTCATGTGGACGAGTTCGGCCTCGTCGGCCGCCGCCATCACCACCATGTTGGGCAATGTCGCGAGATAGGTGACATCGAACGAGCCGGCATGGGTCGAACCATCGGCGCCGACCAGCCCGGCGCGGTCGATCGCGAAGCGGACCGGCAGGTTCTGGATCGCGACATCGTGCACGACCTGGTCATAGGCGCGCTGCAGGAAGGTCGAATAGATCGCGCAGAACGGGCGCATGCCCTGCGCAGCGAGCCCCGCTGCAAAGGTCACCGCGTGCTGCTCGGCAATGCCGACATCGAAGCTGCGATCGGGGTGCGCCTTGGCAAACTTGTCCACCCCGGTGCCCGAGGGCATAGCAGCAGTGATCGCGCAGATGGTCGGGTCGGTATCCGCGAGCTTCGCCAGAGTTTCGCCGAACACGTTCTGATAGGCGGGCGGGCCTGCGGCTGCCTTGTCCTGCTTGCCGGTGACGACATCGAACTTGGCGACGCCATGATATTTGTCGGCGGCCGCTTCGGCCGGGCCATAGCCCTTGCCCTTCTGCGTGACGACATGGATCAGGCACGGCCCTTCGGCAGCATCGCGGACATTCTCGAGCACCGCGACCAGCTGGTCCATGTTATGACCATCGATCGGGCCGACATAATAGAAGCCCAGCTCCTCGAACAAAGTGCCGCCCATCGCCATGCCGCGAGCATATTCGTCGGTCTTGCGTGCGGCTTGGTGCAGGCTCTTGGGCAGCTTGCGCGCCAGACGCTTGAGCGCTTCGCGCACGCCGAGGAATTCGCGGCTCGAAACGATTCGCGCAAGATAGCCCGACAGCCCACCGACCGGCGGCGCGATCGACATGTCGTTGTCGTTGAGGATCACGACCAGCCGGTTGCCCGCGCGCTCGGCGTTGTTCATCGCCTCATAGGCCATGCCCGCGCTCATCGCGCCATCGCCGATCACCGCGATCGCCTTGCCCGGCGCGCCGGTCATCTGGTTCGCGGTGGCAAAGCCAAGCGCAGCCGAGATCGAGGTCGAGCTGTGCGCCGCGCCGAACGGATCATATTCGCTTTCGGAACGCTTGGTGAAGCCGGACAGCCCGCCACCGGTGCGCAGCGTGCGGATGCGGTCGCGACGCCCGGTGAGGATCTTGTGCGGATAGCACTGATGTCCGACATCCCAGATCAGCCGATCGGTGGGGGTATCGAAGACATAATGGATCGCGGTGGTTAGCTCGACCACGCCCAGGCCCGCGCCCAGATGTCCGCCGGTCACCGATACCGCAGAGATCACTTCCTGCCGCAGTTCGTCGGCCAGCTGGCGCAGTTGCGTGGGCTTTAGCTTGCGCAGATCGGCCGGTGTTTCGACGGTATCAAGCAGCGGTGTGGCGGGCAGATTGGTCATTGAGTTCCCTTTCAACCGCGAATCCTAGCCCCATTTGCGGGCTCTGTCGATTGATCGACATGGACAAGCGGCCTGAGTGTAAAGTTTTTTGGACAGTTCCGCAAATGCGGAGTTTCAGTCGCAGTCCGCGCAGCGGCCTCGCACCTCGATAACCGGGCGAATATCGACATAGCCTGCGGCTTCCGCGGTCTTGCGAACGCTGCGCGAGAGGCCATCATCGTCGATATGCGTCGCCGATCCGCACGAATCGCACACCAGAAAGATGCAGTCATGCAGGCAACCGGGGTGGGAATTGGCGATATAGGCGTTGATGCTCTCTACCCGCCGCGCCAGGTTGGTGCGCACGAACAGGTCGAGAATGCGATAGACGCTGTTGGGCGCGACGCGCTTGCCGCGCGCCTTGCTGACAGCATCGGCGATATCATAGGCTGAGGCAGGCTTTTCGATATCGGCCAGGGCCGTGAAGATCGACTCGCGCATGTCGGTCCACTGCTCGCCCGCTGCTTCCAGCGATACGCGCGCAGCATGGGCAAGGTCTGCCCCCTCATGCTCCTTGTGCCTGTGGCCGTGGTCTTTGACGATGGACATCCGCCATATCTACGCGCGGCACCTGCCGGTTGCAATGGCAACCATGCCGCGCTGCGGTCAGCCGCGTACCGGTTTTGCCGAATAGAGTGCAGGAAAGACACGCTTGAGATTGGCGACCTTCACCGCATCCCAGCGCAGGATGTAGGGGTGGTCCGGGTTCTTGAACATGAAGTCCTGGTGATAGGTTTCGGCGGGGTAGAACGCCTTGTAGGGCTCGACCGCGGTGACGATGCGCTTCTTCCAGGCGCCCGATTTCTCGAGCTCGGCAATATAGGCACGCGCGACCTGCGCCTGGCCCTTGTCCACCGGGACCAGAGCGGTTCGATAATGGCGGCCAGTATCGGGCCCCTGGCGATTGAGCAGCGTCGGGTCGGCGATCACCGAGAAATAGACCTGCAGCAGCTGGCCATAGCTGACCTGCGCTGGGTCGTAGACCACGCGCACCGATTCAGCATGCCGTGTCGCGCCGCTTGAAACCTCGTCATAGCTTGCATTGGCCTTGCCATCGCCATGATAGCCCGACACCGCGCTCTTGACGCCCTTGACGTGACTGAACACGCCTTCGACGCCCCAGAAGCAGCCTCCCGCAAAGATCGCGACGCGCTGCTTGCCCGGTTCCACCGCTTTCAGCTTGGGCGCCGGAATGATCTTGGCCTCTTCGGCGGCAAAGGCTGTGGTCCCGCCATCGACGGTGATCATAGCAACGCCGATCAGACCGATCGCGGCAAGGGCGGAAAGAGTGCGGGTGCGAAGGGTCATCAGCTGTCGGGGTTCTCCAGAGCCGCTTCCTGCCCGACGGGCGCAGCAGGGGGGCTGGCGTCGGCATCACGGGGTTGCAGGGCAAACAGGGCGACCGCGCCCAGCGCGAATCCACCCATGAAATTGCGGAACAGGTCCGATGTCAGAATGTTGCTCATCTCGATCTCGTCTTCTTGTATCCGCACAACGATGTTCGTCACCAGGACGTGCGGGGTTACAATCTTGGCAGCGACATAAGCCGCGCCGGGTGCGAATCAAGCAATGTGCCGGGATGGCTTTGCTTGGCCCTCCCCAAGCTCGCCTGTTTCGCCTGTATCCGCTGTGAACCACCGCACAGGCGAGCGTTCAGGTAATTCTGCAGACCATCGGCCCCGTTCGATCAACCGATCAGCCGCGCCCGCATCAGCCCGCGCAGCGAGTTGCCCAGCCAGAAGCCCTGGCCAAGATCCGCCTCGGTCAGCACGGCTTCTATCGCCCTGCCCTGATCCAGCAGTTCGCGCCGCAAGACGCCGGGAAGCAGGCCCTTGGTGAGCGGCGGGGTGAGCAGCATGCCATCGCGTTCGACGAACAGGCTGGTGAAGCTTCCTTCGGTCAGCGCGCCATCGGCATCGGTGAACAGCACTTCGTCCGCGCCGCATTGCGCCTTCGCATCGATACGGGGCTGGTCGTAACAGGCGCGGTCGGTGGTCTTGTGCGCCAGCCGGATATCCCCTGCCGCCAGCGTCATCGGACGGATGACCACGCCCAGCGGCTCGGCCATCGGCATGGGCGCGGGCCGCATCTCTATCGCGGTATCGCCGCCAGCCGCCAGCAGCAAGCGGATGCGCGTGGGCGCATCGAGATAGAAGCACGCATGGTTGAGCGCGTTGCGCACCGCATGCCGATCGAACGAAAAGCCCAGCGCAGCAGCGCTCGCCTTCATCCGCTCCAGATGCAGTTCCAGCCGGATGATTCCCTGCGCCGGATCAAAACCCATGGTCTCGATGAGATCAAAATTCTTCGTCGCCGCCTTCAAGAACGCCCCCTTGACCAGACACTCGCGCCATTCGTCCTGGCTCTCGGAATCCGCGACCACGCCCGATCCCAGACCTAGCGAGACCTTTTGCGCATCGCCTGCCAGATGCAAGGTGCGAATTGCGACATTGAACGCGGCGTCGCCCGGCGCATCGCCCGCATGCGGGTCGATCCGGCCGATCGAACCGCAATAGATGCCGCGCGGGCCCGCCTCGATCTGGTGCAGAATTTCCATCGCGCGGATCTTGGGCGCCCCGGTGATCGACCCGCAAGGGTAGATGGCGCGCAGCACGTCGAGCGCATCGAGCCCCGGCGCCAGCCTTGCGCGGACGGTCGAGGTCATCTGGTGGACGGTGGGATAGCTTTCGATGCGGAACAGATCGGTCACCGCGACGCTGCCGGGATCGGCAACGCGCGACAGATCGTTGCGCAGCAGATCGACGATCATCAGGTTTTCGGCGCGGTCCTTTTCGGATGCCTCCAGCGCCCGCGCGGCCTCGGCATCGCGCGCGGGATCGTGCTGGCGCGGTGCGGTGCCCTTCATCGGACGCGCGGTGACCTCGCCTTCGCGCAGCGAGAAGAACAGTTCGGGAGAAAGGCTGAGCAGCCAGTCCTCGCCATCGAACACCACCCCGCCATAGCCCGCCGCCGAGCCCGCGCGCAGCGCTCGATACAGCGCCAGCGGGTGCCCCGACATCGCGGCCTCGTTCTGGAAGGTGAGATTTGCCTGGTAGATGTCGCCGCTGGCGATGCCTTCGTGAACCCGGGCAAAGCGCGCGGCATAATCGTCCGCAGCCATCGCGGGACGGGCGGGCGCGAGATAGGCCTCGCCTGCCCCGCCCTGCTGTGCCAGCCAGGCCGGCACCTGATCGGGCGGCATGACGTCATGACGCTCGAACAACCCGAACCACGCCAGGGTCATAGGCGGCAGCGTATCCAGCAGTGGGCGCAGCCGCGGCTCGAGCGCAAGCCCAGCCTCATAGGCAAGATAGCCCGCCGCATGCAGCCCCTCGCGCCCTGCGGCCTTGAGTTCCTCGAGCAACCGGTCGAGCTCGGCGGCGGTCCGCGCGCGCAGGCAGCGGACGGGATTGCTGTAAAGCCGGGCGGCGCTGGCGTGTCCGGTGCGCGCGTCGTCGAGCAGGACGAACGGGGCGGCAGAGGGAGCGGGAGAACGGGCGGCGGGGCGGTTCATCCGGGGGCTTCTAGGGCGTGCTGCCGGGGCTGCCTAGGGCTAACGCACAGCAGGCTCCGTCACCGCACCGATTGCCAAGCGCGCTGCTGCCGAATAGAGCAGCGCTCAACCAGAACAGGAGGGATCGCAGATGCGCAGAGCAAGATGGTGGACGGCCGTATCCGGCCTGTGCGCCGCTTTGTGCATGGCTGCCACCGGACCGATCGAGGCGCGTGAAACCGACGCGGCAGAGCCACCGGTCCCGCCGCCTGCCGCCATGCTCGCCGATGGCGTGCCGCCGATCCCGATGTCGCTGGTGGCCGACACCCGGCCGTATCTGGAATATCGAACCGCGAGCTTTGCCGGGTGGAACCCGCAGGACCGATCGATGCTGATCACCACCCGGTTCGGGAACGTCGCGCAATTGCACCGGGTCGCGGCGCCGGGAAGTGCGCGGCGGCAGATCAGCTTCGAGGAAGAGCCGATCTTCGGCGGGACATGGTCGCCCGACGGATCGATGCTGCTGGTTGAAAAGGACGCCGGCGGCAACGAGGTCTCGCAGATCTATGCGCTGGATTCGGGGCGGATGACGCTGCTCACCGACGGCAAGAGCCGCCACGCGCTGGGGCCATGGTCGGATGACGGCAGGCTGGTGGCCTTTGGCAGCAACATGCGCACCGGGGTATTCAACGATATCTATGTCATGGACCCGCGCGACCCCAAGTCGGCACAATTGGTGCTGTCGAGCGACAGCGGCGGCTGGGCGGCGATCGATTTTGCGCCCAATGGCCGCGATCTGCTGGTGTTCAACTATGTGTCGGTCACCGACAGTCAGTTGCACCTGATCAACGTCGAAACCGGCACCTTCCGCCAGGTGTCGCGCGATGCGACGCCGGTGGCCTATGGCAATCTCAAATTCGCGCCCGACGGGCGGCTGTGGGTTTCGAGCGACAAGGATTCGGACGTGCAGCGCATCGGCCTGCTCGATATGGAGACCGGCCTGTTCACCCCGATGATCGATGGCAGCCGCTGGGACATCAGCAATTTCGATATCGCATATGATGGCAAGACCATTGCATATGTGGTTAACGAAGCAGGGTTTTCTCGGCTGCACCTCTACGACATCGCAAGCGGTGAAAAGCGGCTGGTGACCGGCCTGCCGCCGGGCGAAATCGGCACGGGGATGAAGTTTGCGCCCTGGGGTACCTTGGGCTTCACCGTCTTTTCCAACCAGTCGCCCGGGGATGCCTATAGCCTAGATCCGGTGACGCTGCAGATCACCCGGTGGACTGAAAGCGAGACCGGCGGGCTGGATCCCGCAAAGAACGTCATGCCGGAGCTGGTCGAGATCAAGAGCTTCGATGGCGAACCGGTGTCCGGGCTGCTCTACCGCCCCGACCCCCAGCGCCACCCCGGCAAGCGCCCGCTGATCATGTCGATCCATGGCGGCCCGGAGGGTCAGGCGACGGCAGGCTTTCTGGGTCGTACCAACTATCTGGTCAATGAGCTTGGAATTGCTCTGTTTTATCCCAACGTCCGGGGATCGACCGGGTTTGGCAAGCGCTTTGTCAGCCTCGACAACGGCCCCTATCTGCGCGAGGATTCGGTCAAGGACATCGGCGCGTTCCTGGACCGACTGGCGAAGCATCCAATGCTCGATCAGCGCCGCTTCGGCGTCACCGGCGGCAGCTATGGCGGCTATATGTGCTATGCCAGCGCCATTCGCTATGGCCGCAGGTTCAACGCTGCAAACTGTATCGTGGCAATCTCGAATTTCGTCACATTCCTTGAAAATACAGAGGAATACCGGCGTGACCTGAGACGATTCGAATATGGCGACGAGCGCGTCCCAGCCTTGCGTGCCAAGCTGGAGGAGATCAGCCCGCTCACCCGCGTCGACGAACTGAAAATCCCGCTGCTGGTGGTGACCGGCGCCAACGATCCGCGCGTTCCGGCGAGCGAGGCGGACCAGATCATCGAGGCGGTCCGCTCGCGCGGCGGCAGCGCCTGGCATCTGCTGGCGCGCAACGAGGGCCATGGTTTCCGCCGCAAGGAAAACGCCGATTACATGTTCTGGACCACACTCGCCTTCTGGCAACGCCATCTGCTGGGCGCTAAGGGCCGGGCGACGGACTGATCCAACGGTTCGCGCAGGAGAATAGCATGGTCGCGTCAGTCTTCGATCTGTTCAAGATCGGCATCGGTCCGTCGAGTTCGCACACCATGGGACCGATGGTCGCGGCCAACCGGTTCGTCGAGCGCCTGAGCGACCGCGGCGTGCTGGAGCGCGTCACCCGGGTCGAGACACGGCTGTACGGGTCGCTCGCGCTCACCGGGAAGGGCCATGCCAGCGACCGCGCGATCCTGCTGGGGCTTGCCGGGGAAGAGCCGGTGAGCTGCGATCCCGATGCCGCCGACCGGCTGATTGCCGAGATCCGGGCGTCGGGAGAGATATTGCTCGGCAAGCGGCACGCCATCAGCTTCGACGAGGCGGCAGACCTGTTGTTCCTGCAGCGCGAGCGGCTCGATTATCATTCCAATGCGATGACCTTTGCCGCGTTCGATTCGAGCGGCTCTCAGCTCGATCAGCGCGCATATTTCTCAGTGGGCGGCGGCGCTGTGGTCGACGAGGACGAGACCGGTGGCAATGCCCCGGGCGCAGGAGGGCTGTGGGATCCGCCTCATGTTTTCTGCTCGGGCGCCCAGCTGCTGGCGATTGCCGCCGAGACCGGGCTTTCGATCGCCGAAATCACCCGCGCCAACGAGCTGGCGGCGCGCGATGCCGGGGCACTTTCGGCAGGGCTGGAAGAGATCGCCACCGCCATGTCCGCGTGCATCGACCGGGGCATCCGCACCGGCGGCGAGCTTCCCGGCGGCCTCAGGGTCAAGCGCCGCGCGCCCTTGATCATGGCGCATCTGATGGCGCGGCAGGAGCGGATGCTCTCCGATCCGCTGACCGTGATCGACTGGGTCAATTTGTGGGCGCTGGCGGTGAACGAGGAGAACGCGGCCGGCGGCAAGGTCGTCACCGCTCCGACCAATGGCGCAGCGGGGATCGTGCCCTCGGTGCTGCGCTTCTACGATCGCTTCGCTCCGGGTGCCGATCAGGCCGGGGTCGAGCGCTTCCTGCTCACCGCCGCCGCGATCGGGTCGCTGTTCAAGGAAAACGCGTCGATTTCGGGCGCCGAAGTCGGCTGCCAGGGCGAGGTCGGGGTCGCCTGCTCGATGGCGGCCGCCGGGCTGGTTGCCGCCTGGGGCGGGACGCCGATGCAGGTCGAGAACGCCGCCGAGATCGGCATGGAGCACAATCTTGGCCTGACCTGCGATCCGGTCGCGGGGCTGGTGCAGGTGCCGTGCATCGAACGCAACGCGGTCGGCGCGGTCAAGGCGATCGAGGCAGCGCGGCTGGCGATGATGGGCGACGGCACCCATCGCGTCAGCCTGGACGAAGTGATCGAGACGATGCGCCGCACCGGGCTCGACATGAACGAGCGCTACAAGGAAACCTCGCAGGGCGGGCTTGCGGTCAACGTGGTGGAGTGCTGAGCCGCGCGGCGCGCTTGGCCTCCATCGCCTGCGCGCGCTGCGCCACTGCTCGGTCCCACCAGGGATGGCCGCGATGGTCCGCAGCGACAGTGCGCACCGCTTCGTCTCCCAGATAAAGCGCCAACCCGCCGGTCTCGGCCAGCAACCTGCGATCCACCTTGAGCCAGCGCGGGCGACAGCTGCGCGGCAGCCAGCGGCCCGCGATCACGATATCCGCGCGGCGACAGGCCGCTGCCAGCGCCCGCTCGGGCACCCGCTCGCGGTTGCGCCCGACCAGGACCGCGTAGCGTCGCTGCCCTGAGCTCAGAGCAAAGCTGCAGAACTCTGCGGAGCACGCAGCCTGCGGCCAGTCCTGCATCGCGGTCGCCTGCCCCTCAAACGCCGCGCTTTCGCTCAGCGACTGCAGCGCATAGTCGCCGATGCGCGCGCGCAGCACCACCATCTGCCTGCGCTCCCCGGCCACCGCGAGATGCTGCCCGTCGCCGGTGATCAGCAGATCGGGCACCGGTTGCAGCGCGACCAGAACGCTGGCGACCGCGATCGGCGCCAGCCCCAGCCAGCGCGCACGGCTGCGCCACAGGAGCATCCACAACCCGCCGGTGACGAACAGCGCAAACCCCCAGCCGGGCATTTTGGGAAACAAGGTTACCGCCCCGGGAGCATCGGACACTGCATGCGCGAGCGCCAGCAGGGCCTCGAGCGCCACGCCGCACAGCCACCAGACTGGTGCTCCCCAGCCCCCAAGATCGAGCACCAGCGCCAGTGCCTCGAGTGGCATGATGACGAACGTCGTCAGCGGAATCGCCACCATGTTGGCAAGCGCCCCATAAAGCCCGGCCTTGCTGAAGTGGTGCAGCGCGATCGGCATCAGCGTGAACTCGATGAGGAGCCCGGTGAGGAACAGCATCGCCAGAAACCGCGCCACTCGCCCCGGCCAGGAATAATCGGCTGCGGCCCAGGCGCGCATCCTGGGATGATCGTGCAGCGCGACGATCGCGGTCACCGCGGCAAAGCTCAGCTGGAAGCTCGGCCCCATCAGCGCTTCGGGCCAGACCAGCAGCACCAGCATCGCGCCAGCTGCGATCAGCCGCGGTGAGACCGGATCGCGCCCCAGCGCGAGCGCAACCAGAACCAGCAGCGCCGCGACGCACGAGCGGATCGTGGGAACTTCTGCGCCGGTGAGCAACGTGTAGCCGATCCCCGCCAGCGCGCCCGCCCCCGCCGCCACCAAAGGCAACCGCCAGGCCCGCGCCAGCGGCGGCGACAGCGCCAGCACCTTCAGCGTCACCAGCCAGACCGCACCGATCAGCGCAGTGACATGCAGCCCGCTGATCGAGAGCAGATGCGCAAGACCGCTACGCCGCATCGCCTCGGCATCCTCTTCGGCGATCGCGCCGCGATCCCCGGTCGCCAGCGTCGCGGCAATGCCCCCTGCCCCGCCTCCGACCTGCGCCTGGATATGTGCCGAGAGCCGCGCGCGGAGCGAATCCAGCCCGCTGCTCCCGGTCGCCGGTTGCACGATGCGTGGGCGATCGAGCATGCTGCCGGTGGCGCCCAATTGCTCGAACCATGCGCGCTGCGCGAAACTGTAGCCTCCAGGCAGCGAGGCCTGCGCAGGCGGCATCAGCCGGGCACGGGCGCTGATGATCGCTCCGGTGCGCACCTGCGGATCGTCCTTCGTTAGATCGAGGTTCACCCGCACCGTGTGTGGCAGACCAAGCGCGGGCGCGGTTCGCAGCACCAGCCGCACCTGCCCGCGCGCGGGCTGCATCTCGCGTTCGATCACCCGCCCGGTGAGCACACCGAACCACGGCGCAGGGAGTGGATCGGCGGCGACTCGCTCGGCGCGCCAGGCCATGTGCGCGGTGCCGGCAGCGATCATCAGCGCAGCGACAAACACGCAGCGCGCCCCCAGCTCCATCGCAGTCCAGCCGCCCCGCTGCCCCAGCACCGCGAGCGCCACCGCCAGTCCCATCGCGACCAGCGCCGCATGCCACGCGCCGCCCGGCAGCAGGAACCATGCGGCAATGCCGCCGCCAAAGGCCACCACGATCCAGGGCGGCAGCTGATCGCGCTCTGCCAGGACAAAGCGCTCCGCCGCCGTGCCGAGAGCGACAGGCGGTGAAAAACGGGACAAACTGGCCATTTGTCGCTGCCAGAAAGCCGTGCTAGAGGCGGTCGAAATTGCCATGTCGGGCGAGTTTGAAAGGAAAGCGTAAGTGAGTGCAAGCGGCGAAAATCAGCCTGTTCCGGCAGCCATGGCCGACCGACAGGTCGTCACCCGTTTTGCGCCTTCGCCGACCGGTTTCCTCCACATCGGCGGCGCGCGCACCGCGATGTTCAACTGGCTGTTCGCGCGGCATCACGGCGGCAAGGCGCTGCTGCGGATCGAGGACACCGACAAGGCGCGCTCCACCCCCGAAGCGATCGAGGCAATCTTTGCAGGGCTCGACTGGCTGGGCCTCGACTGGGACGACACCCCGGTGTTCCAGAGCGAACGCGCAGGCCGCCATGCCGAGGTCGCGCATCAGCTGCTGGCTGCGGGCAATGCGTACAAGTGCTTCGCCACCGCAGAAGAGCTGGAAGCGATGCGCGCCGAGCAGCGCGAAAAGAAGCTGCCGATGCGCTATGACGGCCGCTGGCGGAACCGCGACGCATCCGAAGCGCCCGAAGGCGCGCCCTATGTCGTCCGGCTGAAGGCACCGCAGAGCGGCAAGCTGACCATCGCCGACGAGGTGCAGGGATCGGTCACCGTCGATGCGCGCGAGCTCGACGACTATGTCCTGCTGCGTTCGGATGGCACGCCGACCTATATGCTCGCGGTCGTGGTCGACGATCACGACATGGGCGTTACCCACATCATCCGCGGCGACGATCACCTCAACAATGCCTTCCGCCAGCTCGTGCTGATCCAGGCCATGGGTTGGCCCGAGCCCATCTATGCGCATATCCCGCTGATCCACGGCAACGACGGTGCCAAGCTGTCAAAGCGGCATGGCGCGCTGGGTGTCGAGAATTACCGCGACGACATGGGCATCGTCTCGGATGCGATGTTCAACTATCTGCTGCGACTGGGCTGGGGCTATGGCGACCGCGAGAAGATCTCGCGCGCCGAGGCGGTGGAGCTGTTCAGCCTCGCCAATGTCGGCAAGTCGCCCTCGCGCTTCGATGCCAAGAAGCTCGTCAATCTGAACGGCCAGTATCTGCGCGAGATGGACGACGCCGCGCTCGCCGCCCTGGTCGCGCCGCGGGTTGCCGCATTGATGCCGGACGTGGATGCCGCCGCCAGCACCGAACTGCTTGCCCGCGCGATGCCGGTGATGAAGCTGCGCGCACGCGACCTCAACGAGCTTGCCGATGGCGCTCAGTTTCTCTTCAAGACGCGACCCTTAGGCATGGACGAGAAAGCAAAATCTTTGCTAGAAGGCGATGGGATCGCGATTTTGCAGACAGTATCGCCAGTTCTGGCCGAGACAGCGCCTTGGACTGCCGCCGCTCTGGAGGACAAGGTTACGCAATTCGCCGAGGCTCAGGGGCACGGCCTCGGTACTTACGCCCAGCCGCTGCGCGCCGCCCTGACCGGGCAGGCGCGCTCTCCGGGCATTTTCGATGTGCTCGAACTCCTGGGACGCGAGGAATCGCTCGCCCGGATCAACGACGTCACGCGCGTGGCCGCCTGAGGGGCCTCACGCACACCACTAGCTTGCCAAAGAACCGCTTTGAGGAGAACGAACCGTGTCAGACAGCGCATCATTGAAGATCGGCGACAAGGACAGCAGCTATGCCATCCGGTCGGGAACGATCGGCCCGGATGTCATCGATATCCGCAAGCTTTATGCCGAGACGGGTTGCTTCACCTATGACCCGGGCTTCACCTCTACCGCCAGCTGCGACAGCGCGCTGACCTATATCGATGGCGATGAAGGCGTGCTGCTGCACCGCGGCTATCCGATCGGCGAACTCGCCGAGGATTCGAGCTTCATGGAAGTGTCGTACCTGATGTTGAACGGCGAACTGCCCAGCAAGGAGGAACTCGACACCTTCACCTACACCATCTCGCGCCACACCATGCTGCACGAGCAGCTGATGCAGTTCTATCGCGGCTTCCGTCGCGATGCGCACCCGATGGCGATCATGTGCGGTGTCGTCGGCGCGCTGTCGGCGTTCTACCATGACTCGACCGACATCGCCGATCCCGAGCATCGCCGCATTTCCAGCCACCGGCTGATCGCCAAGATGCCGACGATCGCGGCTGCCGCGTACAAATATTCGGTCGGCCAGCCCTTCGTCTATCCCGACAACTCGCTGTCCTACACCGGCAACTTCCTCAAGATGACCTTCGGCGTTCCGGCCGAGCCTTACGAGGTGAATCCGGTGGTTGAGCGCGCGCTCGACCGCATCTTCATCCTCCACGCCGATCATGAACAGAACGCATCGACCTCGACCGTTCGCCTGGCAGGGTCGTCGGGCGCCAATCCGTTCGCGTGCATCGCTGCGGGCATCGCCTGCCTGTGGGGCCCGGCGCATGGCGGCGCCAACGAGGCGGCGCTCAACATGCTGCGCGAGATCGGCACGCCCGACAAGATCCCGCACTATATTGCGCGCGCCAAGGACAAGAACGATCCGTTCCGCCTGATGGGCTTCGGCCACCGCGTCTACAAGAACTACGATCCGCGCGCGACGGTGATGCAGAAGACCGTGCGCGAAGTGTTCGAGGCACTCAAGGTCAGCGATCCGGTGTTCGAGGTCGCGCTGCAGCTCGAGGAAATGGCGCTGAACGACCCCTATTTCATCGAGAAGAAGCTGTTCCCGAACGTCGATTTCTATTCGGGCGTGATCCTCTCGGCGATCGGCTTCCCGACCACGATGTTCACCGCATTGTTCGCGCTCGCACGCACCGTCGGCTGGGTCGCGCAGTGGAACGAGATGATCTCCGATCCCGGCCAGAAGATCGGTCGCCCGCGCCAGCTCTACACCGGCCCGACGCAGCGTCCCTATGTTCCGGTCGGCAAGCGCTGAGTCTTTGGCGCAAGGCCGACACGAGCCTGACACGCAAAACGCCCTCCCGGTCGGACCGGGAGGGCGTTTTGCTGTGTGGGCAAGGAATGTTCAGACTGCGCCAGCGGCGACGACCAGGCCAGCCATCAACAGCATCAGCACCAGCAGCGCGATCACGAACAGGCTGGCAAACAGCGTCAGAGTCCCCCCGGTTCGATCGAACCGGTAGACCAGCACCAGCAATGCAAGGATGCCGGCGATCAGGACGAAGGCCCCGACGCCGGGCATGGCGTCAGACGCGCATCGGCATCAGGACGTACAGCGCGTTCGATTTGTCGTTTTCGCGGATCAGCGTCGGCGCGCTGCTGTCGGCCAGATGCAATTCGATGACATCGCCATCGAGTTCACCCAGGATATCGAGCAGATAGCGCGCGTTGAAGCCGATCTCGAACCCGTCGCTCGAATATTCGCCCTCGACCTCTTCCGCTGCAGTGCCGTTTTCCGGACTGGTGACCGACAGCGTGATCTTGTCCTTTTCCAGCGCCATCTTGACCGCGCGGGTCTTTTCGGTGGCGATGGTCGCGACGCGATCGACGCCCTGGGCGAATGCCTTGGGGTCGATCTTGAGCAGTTTGTCGTTCGCGGTCGGGATGACGCGGCTATAGTCCGGGAAGGTCCCGTCGATCAGCTTGGAGGTCAGGATCGCGCTGCCCAAGGTGAAGCGGATCTTGCTGGCGGACAGATCGATCTGCACCTTGGCATCGCCGCGCTCATCGAGCAGCTTGCGCAGTTCGCCGATGCATTTGCGCGGAACGATGACGTCGGGCATCCCCTCAGCGCCATCGGGACGGTCGAGCGTGACCCGCGCCAGCCGGTGGCCATCGGTCGCCGCGGCCTTCAACACCGGGCGATCATCGTCAGCGACATGGAGGAAGATGCCGTTGAGATAATAGCGCGTCTCTTCGGTCGAGATCGCGAAGCGGGTCTTGTCGATGATCTGCACCAACTCTGCCGCAGCCAGCTCGAAGCTGGTCGGCAGGTCGCCCTCGGCGATCACCGGGAAGTCGTCGCGCGGCAGCGTGGGCAGCGTGAAGCGGCTGCGCCCCGCGCGAACCAGCATCTTGCCGTCGGCGGCATCGAGCATCACCTGGCTGCCATCGGGCAGCTTGCGGGCGATCTCGAACAGGGTGTGCGCCGAAACAGTGATCGATCCGGGAGTTTCCACCGAATAGGCGCTCATCGTTTCGACGATCTGCAGATCGAGGTCGGTCGCCATGAAGCGCAGTGCGCCATCGGCCGAGGCCTCGATCAGCACGTTCGACAGAATGGGGATCGTGTTGCGCCGTTCCACCACCGACTGAACATGGCTGAGGCTCTTGAGGAGCGTCGCGCGTTCGATTGTCGCTTTCATGAAAACCCCCCGAGGCCGGGCGGCCTCAAATCCAAAAGACATGCCCTGCCATAATGGCAGAATCCGGACCAACTTCATTAACAATATTGGCTTTTCCCGCAAGCCGATAGCCGCGGAATTCCGTTTAAACTGTGGAAAATGGGCGCCCGGGCTTGCACGCGCCTCCACTATTGCCGAAACGGGACCGATATGACGCAAAATTCCCGTTTTTCCTGCCCTCCCATGGCTGGGCGCCTGTTCATCGCGCGGCACGGCGAAACCGTGTTCAACGCCGCCAAAAGGCTGCAGGGCGACCATCTCCACACACCGCTGACCCGTGCAGGCTTTGCCCAGGCCGATGGCATGGGCGCGGCGCTGGCCCGGGTGCTGGGCCCCCGCCCTGCCCTGTCGCTCCACGCATCGGACACCGGCCGCGCGCTGCAGACACTGGCGGTGATCACCGAGCATCTCGGGCTCGACTGGCACGATGCGGCGCATGACCCCCGGCTGGTCGAGATCGGCATGGGCTGCTGGGGCGGGCGCTATTATGCCGATGTCATCGCCGAGGTCGGCCCGGTGATCGAAGCACCCGAAATGCTGCTGAGATGCGCGCCCGATGGCGAGAGTTATCCTCAGATCGCCGATCGCGTCATCGACTGGCTGGCGGAGCATGCCGCCGACCCCGGCGACCGGCTGGTGATCATGCACGGCATTTCGAGCCGGGTGCTGCGCGGCGTGCTGCTCGGCCTGCCGCCACACCCGGTGTTCGGCGCCCCGGTCGCCCCCGGGCTGCCGCAGGGATCGGTGGTGATGATCGCCTATGGCCGCGAGGAGATCGTCGTCACCGGCACCGGCGGAGGCCATGCGTGAGACGGGGGCTGGCGGCGCTTGCGGCAACGGTTGCCTTGTTCGCCGCCGCTCCGCTCCAGGCGCGCGACAGCCTGGGCGTGTTCGACAGCTGGGGCGCGTTTCGCGACCCGCAGGTGCCGCGCTGCTATGCCATATCCCAGCCTGAGACCGTGCGCGGCACCCGCCAGTATCGCCCGTTCGCCAGCATCGGCTATTGGCCCAGGCGCGGAGTGCGAGGCCAGTTTCACCTGAGGCTGAGCCGCCCGATGGCGAGGCGAAGTCCGGTGACGCTGACCATCGGCATGCGCAGGTTCACGCTCACCGGCGGCGGCGGCGATGCCTGGGCCAGCGACAAGGCGATGGACGCCAGCATCATTGCGGCGATGCGCTCGGCGCGCGAGATGACCGCCAGCGCCGATGGCGCGGACGGCAGAACCATCCGCGATGTCTATCTGCTCAAGGGCGCCGCCACCGCGCTCGACGCTGCCGCCTTGGGCTGTGCCCGGGACCGTTAATCAGCGCCGCTGGTCTGGTCAAAGCCGCTTCAGGAACCGGTCCACGCTCTCGTGGCGCTCCAGCCGCGCCTCCTCCAGCGCTTCGCCCTCGCTTTCCAGTGCCGCCCGGATGCGTTCGATCTGCACATCGGTGAGGTGCTCGATCCCGATGAACGCGTTGCGCGCCTCCTGCTGGGTGCGGATCAGCTCGTCGAGCTTGGCCTGCATCGCGGCAGCATCGCGGTTCTGGCTGTTCTGGATGACGAACACCATGAGGAAGGTGATGATCGTGGTGCCGGTGTTGATCACCAGCTGCCAGGTATCTGAATAGCCGAACAGCGGCCCGGTCACCCCCCAGGCAAGGATGATGGTGACCGCCGCGACAAAGGCGAAAGGCCGCCCCACGGTCCGCGATACCTGGGTCGCAATCAGGGTGAAGAACCGGTCCATGAGCACTCCTGCAGGCTGGCGGGGAACGCCGCGGTGCGCGGAGGTAGCATTTGGCGGCCCGATTGACTATGTGGCGCGCATGACAACCGACACTTCCCCTGAAGCTTCCGCCGCGACCTCGATGGACATGGCCATACCCGGCCATATCAATCCCGTTCCCGTGCCGCGCCCGATCACGCCGCGCGCCGATGGCCGTTCCGACCTGATGGGCCTGATGCGCGAGGACATCGCCGCCTTGCTCGAGACCGCCGGGCTCGACCGCAAACAGGCCAAACTGCGCTCCAAGCAGCTGTTCCACTGGATCTATCACCGCGGCGTCACCGATTTCGACAGCATGACCGACATCGCCAAGCAGATGCGGCCCTGGCTGGAGGAGCGTTTCGTCATCGGTCGTCCGCAGATCGTCGAGGCGCAGGTCTCGAGCGACGGCACCCGCAAATGGCTGCTGCGCACCGATGATGCGCAGGAATACGAGATGGTCTTCATCCCAGACGCGGACCGGGGCACCTTGTGCATCTCGAGCCAGGTCGGCTGCACGCTCAACTGCCGCTTCTGCTACACCGGCACTATGCGGCTGGTGCGGAACCTGACTCCGGGCGAGATCGTCGGCCAGGTCATGCTCGCGCGCGATGCGCTCGGCGAATGGCCGAAGGGCGCGATGGACCAGCTCGACGACGAGGAGGACGCCGCGTCCTATACCGCCGATGGCCGGCTGCTGACCAACATCGTGCTGATGGGCATGGGCGAGCCGCTCTACAATTTCGACAACGTACGCGATGCGATGAAGGTCGTGATGCACGGCGATGGCCTGGCGCTCTCCAAGCGCCGGATCACGCTGTCGACCAGCGGCGTGGTGCCCTTGATGGCGCGCTGTGGCGAGGAAATCGGGGTGAACCTTGCGGTCTCGCTGCATGCGGTAACCAAGGAGGTGCGCGACGAGATCGTGCCGATCAACCGCAAGTTCGGGCTGGAAGAGCTGCTGCAGGCCTGCGCCGACTATCCCGGCGCCAGCAACGCGCGGCGCATCACCTTCGAATATGTGATGCTCAAGGACAAGAACGACACCGACGAGGATGCGCGCGAGCTGGTCCGGCTGATCAAGGGTTATGGCCTGCCCGCCAAGGTCAACCTGATCCCGTTCAATCCCTGGCCCGGCGCAATCTACGAGTGTTCGGACCCCGAGCGGATCAAGCGCTTTTCCGACATCGTATTCGAAGGCGGCATCAGCGCCCCGGTGCGCACCCCGCGCGGCCGCGACATCATGGCCGCGTGCGGCCAGCTGAAGTCTGCATCCGAGAAGAAGAGCCGCGCCGAGCTGGATCGTCTCGCGGAGGAAAAGCAGGCGGCTTTGGGGTGACCACTTTTCTCCCCTCCCGCTTGCGGGAGGGGGAGACATTGCCCTACCCCGCCGCGACCTCACCGGATTTGAGCGCCGGCTTCTGGTCCAGCTCGCCCTCGTCCATGATCCGGCGGCGCATTTCGTCGCGCTTTTCGTGGATCGAGGCGATGACATGGCCCATCGCTATCCCCAGATCGACCAGCAGAGCCTCGGACAGCTGCAGCGAGCTTTCCAGTGCTTCGGGCACCGCGAGCGTGGCTCCGGCGCGGTAGAGTTCGGCGGCGTGTTCGGTATCGCGCGCGCGGGCGATGATCGTGAGGTCGGGAACCCAGCCGTGCACGCGGCGCACGATCTGCACCGCCAGCACCGGATCGTCCATCGTCAGGATCAGCGCGCGGGCATGGCCCAGCCGCAGCCGGTCGAGCAGTTCGGGCCGAGCGACATCGCCGAACACGATCGGGACGCCGGAGCGCCGCGCGTCCATGACCACATCGACATTGGATTCCACCGCGACATAGGGCTGCTTGTGTTGCTTGAGCATGTCCGCGATGATCTCGCCGACACGGCCATAGCCGAAGATCACGGTGCGGTCGTTGGCGATATCCGACTGGTCGATCGGCGCGGCGTCGCTTGCGCGCATCTCGAGGTGCCGGGCCATGGTGTGGCCGAGCTTGGCGAGCAACGGGGTGATGGTGAGCCCGATCGCGGTGACGATCTGCCAGAACTGCGCGGTCGATGCCTGGATCAGCTGCGCCTGCACCGCGGCCGCGAGCACGATCAGCGTGGTCTCGGACGGGCTGGCCATCAGCACGCCGGCCTCCGCCGCCGTCCCGCGCCGCGCGCCAGCGACGCGCAGCAGCAACCCGGTCACCACCGCCTTGACCACCAGCACGCCGACCACCGCGATCGCGAGTTCCTGCCAATAAGCGGCGATCACGCGAAGATCGATCGACATGCCCACGGTGATCAGGAACACGCCCAGCGCCAGGCCCTTGAACGGTTCGATCAGGATTTCGACCTCGCCGCGATATTCGGTCTCGGCGATGATCAACCCCGCGAGCAGCGCGCCCACGATCGGCGACAGCCCGACCGACGCGGTCGCAAGGCTGGCGGTGATCACCACCAGCAGGCTGGCGGCAAGAAACAGCTCGGGGCTCTTGGTGCGCGCGGCCTGCGCGAACATGCGCGGCAGCACCAGCCGGCCCAGCACCAGCATGGCGACCACCGTGGCCACGCCCAGCAGCAGCGTCATGCCGAGGCTGGTGGCCCCCACCGCCCCCGCCATCGGTGCAAGCGCGCCGAGCAGGAAAATGATCGGGACGATCGCGACATCCTCGAACAGAAGCATCGCCAGCGCCGCGCGGCCCACCGGCGAGGTGGTGCCCGACATCGGCAGCACCAGCGCGGTGGACGACAACGCCAGCGCCAGCCCGAGGCCGATCGCGCCGCTCCAGTTCTGCCCGGCAAGGTTGAGCGCCGCCCCGATGATCAGTGCAGAGAGCAAAAGCTCGGCGGCACCGACCCCGAACACCAATTTGCGCAGGCTCCACAGCCGCTTGAACGACAGCTCCAGCCCGATGGTGAACAGCAGCAGGATAATGCCGAACTCGGCATAGGGCCCGATCGATTCCGCATCAGTGATGGTGATGTGGTACAGCCAGGGGTATTCATCCACCAGCGAGCCCAGTCCCGACGGCCCGACCAGGATGCCAATCAGCAGAAACCCGATGATCGGCGTGATCCGGAAGCGGGCGAAGGCCGGGATGACGATCCCTGCCGCGCCCAGAATGACCAGGGCGTCGCTGAAAACCGGATTGTCGAGCGGATTGTGCATGGATCAGGTAATGACCGATGCCGCTGCGGCTGTCAGCCTTTAATCGCGCCGTGGCAGAGCTTTATCCGCCGCCGCCGCCCTGCGGCCCGGCAGGTGCCGCCTGCCGTGCGCGCTCGCGCTTGGCAGCGGCCGTGCCGCGCCCTACTGCCCGGTCCCATTCGATATGGTACAGATCGTAGCGGCGGTCGCCCAGGTTGCGGACCGTGCCCTCGCTGCGCGCCCAGCTGAGATCATCGAGGTTCACATCGCTGATTGTCAGCGTCTCGACGTTCTCGCTGGCTTCCGCCGCGATGCCATCGCGTGCAAACGGCAGATCGCACGGCGTCAGGATGCAGCTTTGCGAATACTGGATATCCATGTTCTCGACATCGGGCAGGTTGCCGACATTGCCCGACATCACGACATAACACTGGTTCTCGATCGCGCGCGCCTGGCAGCAATAGCGCACGCGCATGTACGCCTCGCGGCTGTCGGTGCAGAACGGCACGAAGATGATCCGCGCGCCCTCGTCCGCCAGACGCCGCGCCAGCTCGGGGAATTCGCTGTCGTAGCAGATCAGCACGCCGATCGGACCGCAATCGGTCTGGATTGCATCGATGCTGTCGCCGCCCTTGATCTTCCACCAGTAGCGCTCGTTGGGCGTGGGGTGGATCTTTTCCTGCGCGTGGATCGATCCATCGCGCAGCGCCACCAGCGCGATGTTCTGGATGTCGCCATCGTCGGCGCGGGTGGGGTGCGATCCGCCGATGATGTTGATGTTGTATTCCATCGCCATCCGGGTGAGTTCGTCACGGATGCGCGGGGTAAACTCGCTGAGCGCCTCGATCGCCTCCTGCGGCCCCATCTTCTTCTTTGCAAAGGAGAGCAGCGACATCGTGAACATCTCGGGGAACAGCACGAAATCGGCCTTGTAGTCGGCTGCCACATCGACGAAATATTCGACGTTGCGCACGAACTCCTCGAAATTCGCGACCGCACGCGCCTGGAACTGCACCGTAGCGAGGCGGACGCTCTCGACACCGCGCGGAACGCGGTGGGTTGGCGGCTCGTCGGGGTTTACATAGGGATTGCGCCACACCATCTGCACCGCATGGCCGCGCGATTGCTTGTCCTCGGGCAGATAGCGGGTGAGGATGCCGACCGGCGCGAAGCCGTTGGCGATCTGGAAGCCGATCACCGGATCGCGCAGCTTTCCGTCGATCACCTTGGCGAGGTAATCTTCCGGACTGTCCGCCTTCTTGGTGCGCTTGGCCTTGTCATATCCCGGGATCCGCCCGGCAAAGACGATGCCGTTGAGATCGAGCAGTTCAGCGAGCGCGCGCCGCGCCTCGTACAGACGCTTCCCGATGCGCACGCCGCGCTGCGCCGGATCGACGCACATCTCATAGCCGTACAGCCATTCGCCGGTGGGCACATGGCGCGTGCCGAAGCCGTTTCCGCTGATCTCTTCCCAGTCGTGCGGGGCGAAGGCCATCGCCTCGGTGACCCGAGACGAGGCGCAATAACCGACGATCTCGCCGTCCAGAATGGCGACGAACTGGCCTTGGGGAAAGTTGTTGATCTGCCCACGCAGCTCACCGAATTTGTACGGCGGCAGGCTGGGATAGGCACGCTCGACGAGTTGCGATATTCCGGGAATATCACCCCGCCGGGCCTGCCGTACCTCCAACCGTGCCTTGCTGCTGCGCTGTGCCATCAACGCCTTACGCCCAGGTACCCATTTCCGTTTCGAGGTTCTGGCGAATCGCTTCGAAGAACTGTTCGGTGGTCATCCATGCCTGATCGGGGCCGATGAGGATCGCCAGATCCTTGGTCATCGCGCCGCTTTCGACCGTTTCCACGCAGACCCGCTCGAGCGTTTCGGCAAAGCGCACCACTTCTGGCGTTTCATCGAAGCGGCCGCGATAGATAAGGCCGCGGGTCCAAGCGAAGATCGACGCGATCGGGTTGGTCGAGGTCGCCTTGCCCTGCTGGTGCATGCGATAGTGGCGGGTGACCGTGCCGTGTGCGGCTTCGGCTTCCACCGTCTTGCCATCCGGGGTCATCAGCACCGAGGTCATCAGACCCAGCGAACCAAAGCCCTGCGCGACGGTGTCAGACTGCACGTCGCCGTCATAGTTCTTGCACGCCCAAACGAACTTGCCCGACCATTTCAGCGCCGATGCGACCATATCGTCGATCAGGCGATGCTGATAGGTGATGCCGGCTGCGTCGAACTTGTCCTTGAACTCGGCCTGGAAGACCTCTTCGAAGATGTCCTTGAAGCGGCCGTCATAGGCCTTGAGGATGGTGTTCTTGGTCGACAGATACGTCGGCCATCCGCGATCGAGACCATAGTTCATCGAGGCGCGGGCGAAATCGGCGATGGAATCGTCGAGATTGTACATCGCCATCGCGACGCCCGAGGACGGGAACTGGAACACTTCCTCGTCGATCTTGGTGCCGTCCTCGCCTTCGAACACCAGGCGCAGCTTGCCCGGGCCGGGTACGCGGAAATCGGTTGCCTTGTACTGGTCGCCAAAGGCGTGACGGCCGACCACGATCGGGTCGGTCCAGCCGGGAACCAGACGCGGAATGTTCGAGATCACGATCGGTTCGCGGAACACCACGCCGCCCAGGATGTTGCGGATCGTACCGTTGGGCGACTTCCACATCTTCTTGAGATTGAACTCCTCGACGCGCTGTTCGTCGGGGGTGATCGTCGCGCACTTGACGCCAACGCCATGCTCGCGGATCGCGTTGGAGGCATCGACGGTGATCTTGTCGTTGGTCTCGTCACGCTTCTCGACCGAAAGATCGTAATATTTCAGATCGATATCGAGATAGGGCAGGATCAGGCGTTCGCGGATCCACTCCCAGATGATGCGGGTCATTTCGTCGCCGTCGATCTCGACGACGGGCTTGGCTACTTTTATCTTGGCCATGCGGGATTTGCGCCTTCTTGCTAGGGAGGAATCGTAGAATGGGACGCTCTTAGCAAAGTCCGCCCATGTTTCAACCGTGCAGCACCCGGTCCCGGCGCCTAGGCGTGCGGGCGCCGATAAGCGCGTGATAATGCTGCGTTGCAACACGGTTCGCCGCGCAAGGCGGGGTTTGGGCGTTGTCACACCCGCCTGCAGCCCCTAAGAGGTCCGGCATGTCGCAAGAATTACTGGATAACCGGGGCAAGGGCCTGGCGAGCTGGAGCATGCCGCCGGTACACCCGGAGGGACGCAAGTTCGCGGTCGCCGCCGCTGCCATGACGCTGATCTTCGCGTTGCTGGCATGGGAAACACTGGCCTGGCCGATGGCCGGGATAACCTTGTGGATCCTCGCCTTTTTCCGCGATCCGGCGAGGGTCACTCCGCTCGACGAGCGGCTGGTGGTGGCGCCTGCCGACGGATTGTGCACGATGATCGAGCTGGTGCCGCCGCCGGTGGAGCTGGCCGGACCCGAAGGCCTGGGAACCGATCCGCTGTACCGGGTTTCCATCTTCATGAGCGTGTTCGACGTCCACATCAACCGCGCCCCGATTGGCGGCACGATCCGCCGGATCGTCTATATATCGGGCAAGTTCCTCAACGCCGATCTCGACAAGGCGAGCGACGAGAACGAGCGCCAGCACATCATGATCGAGCGCAGCGATGGCGCGCGCATCGGGTTCACGCAGATAGCGGGCCTAGTCGCGCGGCGGATCGTGCCGTTCATCAAGGAAGGCGATTTTGTCGCCGTCGGCCAGCGCGTCGGGCTGATCCGTTTCGGCAGCCGCGTGGATGTCTATCTGCCGCTGGGCACCGCGCCTGGCGTCGTGAAGGGACAGCGCATCGTTGCCGGCGAGACCATTCTGGCGGTAATCGACGAGACCCCGGTGCGCGAAGGAATTTCGCACTGATGCCCGGCACCGCCGCCCTCCCCGCCTGCCCTGCGCCGACCAAGGATATTCTGGCATGACCGATCCCGATCCTCTGGAACGCCGCGGTCGGCGCGGCCCGATCCGCTATCTTGCCGGCAGGCGGCTGCGGTTGCGCGAGGGGCTGACGCTGCGCGCGATGGTGCCCAATGCGATCACCGCCACCGCCTTGTGCTGCGGCCTGACCGGCGTCCGCTTTGCCATGGATGGCGTATGGCCGCTGGCAGCAGGCGCTATCGTGCTTGCAGGCGTGCTGGACGGGATCGACGGCCGCGTGGCCCGCATGCTCAAGGCACAGAGCCGCTTTGGTGCGGAGCTGGACTCGCTCGCCGATTCCATCGCCTTCGGTGTCTCGCCCGCGCTTTTGATGTTTCTGTGGTCACTCAACGAACTGCCGCGCTTCGGCTGGCTGATCGCGCTCGCGCTGGCGGTGTGCTGCGCGCTGCGTCTTGCCCGCTTCAATGCCCAGATCGATCTGGAAGACCAGCCGCACAAGTCCGCTGGCTACATGACCGGTGTCCCTGCACCCGCTGGCGCCGGGCTGGCCATGCTGCCGCTGTATCTGTGGATGGAAACCGGGATCGAGGAACTTCGCCACTATACGGTGGTGGCCCCGTGGATCCTGCTGATTGCGTTCCTGATGATATCGAACGTCGCGACCTTCAGCTGGTCATCGCTGCGGCTGCGCAAGAACATCAGGCTTGAGGCTCTGGCGCTGTTCGCGCTCACCGCAGCATCCCTACTGACCATGCCGTGGATCACGCTCACCGCCATCTGCGTGGTGTATCTGACCCTGATCCCTTTCGGCATCCGGTCCTATTCCAAGGTCAGGCGGCAGCGCGCCAGCCAGCAGGGCTGACCTGAGCGACCATTGCCGCCTTGCGCGGCAGGGCAACGACCGTGCGCGGAGCAAAGTCGGGGGCGGGTGCGGGGTTGAACCGAACCGCCGGACGCATTCCGCCCGTCACGACGCGATCATCTCCCATAGCGCGATACTGCGCAAACAGCGCGTCGATCCGGTCGACCGAGCCCGTGAGCGATCGGTTGATCGTGAACACGGCAAATGCCGCTGCGCAGGTGAAAAACAGGGCGGTGATGACAGCAACCATGGCAAGTTTTCCTCGGCCTCACCCGCTTGCGGTCCAGACCGGATGCGGGAACATGTGGATAACGTTGTGGACAAGCCCAGGTTCCCAAAACCCCGGTCGGGCGGCGGGTTAACCCTGTTTGTTTGCACTTTGTTCCATCTACGTTCCGTTCCGTCAAGCGGAAAAATGTGATCGCACGCCATAAAATGCTGGATTTCGCCCCGATGAGAGCTTAAGGGCGCGCTCGTCTGTGGCGCAGTGCCGCAGTCAATCCACATGGAAGACATACATACCGGTGCCCCGGCGGCCCTTTGAGGGCATGTCCAGCAGGTTCCCGTCTTCCAGAGGCACAACCGGAAAGGAATTAGCTTATGGCGGCACCTGTCGTCACGATGCAGCAGCTTATCGAAGCTGGAGCACACTTCGGTCACCAGACCCACCGCTGGAACCCGCGCATGAAGCCGTACATCTTCGGCGCGCGCAACGGCATCCACATCCTCGACCTGTCGCAGACCGTGCCGCTGTTCGCGCGCGCTCTCGAGTTCGTGTCGGCCACCGTCCAGGCTGGCGGCAAGGTTCTGTTCGTTGGCACCAAGCGCCAGGCACAGTCGCCGATCGCCGATGCAGCCCGCGCCAGCGGCCAGCATTTCGTCAACCACCGCTGGCTGGGCGGCATGCTCACCAACTGGAAGACCATCTCGGGTTCGATCAAGCGGCTCAAGACGCTCGAAGAGCAGCTCGCCGGTGACACCTCGGGCTTCACCAAGAAGGAAGTCCTGCAGCTGACCCGCGAACGCGACAAGCTGGAACTGTCGCTCGGCGGCATCCGCGACATGGGCGGCATTCCAGACGTGATGTTCGTGATCGACGCCAACAAGGAAGATCTCGCCATCAAGGAAGCCAACGTTCTTGGCATCCCGGTGATCGCGATCCTCGATTCGAACGTCGACCCGCAGGGCATCGCCTTCCCCGTCCCCGCCAATGACGATGCAGCGCGCGCCGTGCGCCTGTATTGCGATGCCATCGCCGCTGCAGCCACCAAGGGCCGCACCAGTGCCGTGGTCGAATCGGGCCAGGACGTTGGCGCGATGGCCGAACCGCCGGCAGAAGCAGCGCTTGAAGAAGCGCCTGCCGAGCCCGAAGTTTCGGCTGCCGAATTCACCGGTGCTGAATCGACCCCGGAAGAAACCGGCGACGCAGCTCCGGCTGCCTGATCGGACGGCTTGATGTGATCGGGCGAGCCATCGTTCACCCGCTTACTTCGCAAAACTGACACATGCAGGGGCTACGGGCCGGGCACTGGCCCGCACCTGTGGCCCCTGCAACCACATTTCAAGACAAGGAACATGAACATGGCTGTTATAACCGCTGCTAATGTTAAGGAACTGCGTGAGCGCACCGGCGCCGGCATGATGGACGCCAAGAAGGCGCTGACCGAAGCCGATGGCGACATCGAAGCCGCCGTCGACGCACTTCGCGCCAAGGGCCTCGCCACCGCGCAGAAGAAGTCGAGCCGCACCGCCGCCGAAGGTCTGGTCGGCATCCAGGTCGAAGGCCTCAAGGGCGTCGCCGTGGAAGTGAACAGCGAAACCGATTTCGTCGCCAAGAACGAACAGTTCCAGGATTTCGTCCGCAAGGTGACGTCGGTCGCCATGACCACCGGTGACGATGTCGACACGCTCAAGGCCGCTCCCTATCCGGATGGCGAAACCGTCGGTGAAAAGCTGACCAACTCGATCGCAACCATCGGCGAAAACCAGTCGATCCGTCGCATCAAGACCGTCTCGGTCACGCAGGGTGCCGTCGTGTCGTACATGCACAACGCCGTTGCGCCGAACCTCGGCAAGATCGGCGTGCTGGTCGCGCTCGAAGGCGATGTGTCGGCTGACATTCTGGAGCCGCTGGGCAAGCAGATCGGCATGCACATTGCCGCTGCCTTCCCGCTGGCACTGAATGCCGACGGCCTCGACGCCGAGATGATCGCGCGCGAACGCAAGATCGCCGAGGAAAAGGCTGCCGAAAGCGGCAAGCCCGCCGAAGTGCAGGCCAAGATGGTCGATGGCGCGATCGCCAAGTTCGGCAAGGAAAACGCGCTGCTCAGCCAGCTGTTCGTGATCGACAACAAGACCCCGATCGCCGACGTGGTGGCCAAGGCCGCCAAGGACGCGGGCGGCAAGATCACGCTGAAGGACTATGTCCGCTTCCAGCTCGGCGAAGGCATCGAGAAGGAAGAAACCGACTTTGCTGCAGAAGTGGCAGCAGCCGCCGGTCTGTAAGAGACCCGGCGCCAACGCCCATGAAAACGGCGGGCAGCCTCGCGCTGTCCGCCGTTTGCGTCTCGATCTGCCGCCTGTCACCAACCACGCCAGAGCTGGCTGCCAAACGTGCTTGGCAGTCGCGCAACCACTGACTATGGTGCGCGCCACGCGTCGCCCCCGTGCGCCCGATTAGCCTTCATCACCGGAAAAACCATGACCATCCCCTCCTATCGCCGCATCCTCTTGAAGCTGTCGGGGGAAGCCTTGATGGGCGATGGCCAGTACGGCATCGATCCGGCGACGGTGACCCGCATGGCGGGCGAAGTGAAGGCGGCAAAGGATACCGGCCTCGAGATCTGCCTGGTCATCGGCGGCGGCAATATCTTCCGCGGCATGGCCGGCGCTGCCAAGGGCATGGACCGGGCGCAGGCCGATTATATGGGCATGCTTGCCACCGTGATGAACGCGCTGGCCATGCAGAGCGCGCTCGAACAGCTCGGCGTCCCCACCCGCGTGCAATCCGCGATCGAGATGGACAAGGTGTGCGAGCCGGTGATCCGCCGCCGGGCACAGCGGCACCTCGAAAAGGGCCGCGTGGTGATCTTCGCAGCCGGCGTCGGCGCACCCTACTTCACCACCGATTCCGGCGCGGCCCTGCGCGCTGCCGAAATGAAGTGCGATGCGCTGCTCAAGGGCACCAGCGTCGATGGCGTCTACAACGCCGATCCCAAGCTGGATCCGAACGCGGTGCGTTACGATACATTGAGTTATGACCGGGTGTTGCAAGACAATCTGAAGGTCATGGACGCCAGCGCCGTGGCGCTGTGCCGCGACAATTCCATCCCCATCGTCGTGTTCTCGATCCGCGAACAGGGCAACCTTGCCCGCGTTCTCAGCGGCCAGGGCACGGCAACCACCGTACATCAGAAGGACTGAACCTGTGGCACAGTTTGACAAGAAAGACCTTGAGCGCCGGATGAACGGCGCGGTGGAATCGCTGAAGGGCGATCTGTCCGGCCTGCGCACCGGCCGCGCCAATGTGGCGCTGCTCGATCCCGTGACGGTCGAGGTCTATGGTTCGCACATGCCGCTGACCCAGATCGCCACCGTCTCGGCGCCCGAACCGCGCATGCTCTCGGTGCAGGTGTGGGACAAGTCGAACGTCGGCCCCGCAGACAAGGCGATCCGCTCGGCGGGCCTCGGCCTCAACCCGATCATGGACGGCCAGACGCTGCGCCTGCCCATCCCCGACCTTACCGAGGATCGCCGCAAGGAACTCGCCAAGCTCGCTGGTCAATATGCCGAAAAGGCCCGCATCGCGATCCGCAATGTCCGCCGCGACGGCATGGATTCGCTCAAGACCGACGAGAAGAAGGGCGTGATCAGCGAGGACGAGCGCAAGCGCTTCGAAACCGAAGTGCAGAAGCTGACCGATGAGATCATCGCCCAGGCCGACGCTGCCGCCACCCAGAAGGAAAAGGAAATTCTGGGTCAGTGATCTTCCGCTCCGGCCCCAAACATTCCAAGGCTGTTCAGGCCAAGGCCGTGCAGGAGGCAGCGTCTCATCTGCATGCAGATGGGGCGCCCGGGCATGGCGTGCGCCATGCCGCGATCATCATGGATGGCAACGGCCGCTGGGCCGCAAAGCGCGGGGTTCCGCGCTTCATCGGTCACAAGCAGGGCGTCGAGGCGGTCCGCACCACGGTGCGCGCGGCACGCGACATGGGGTTGGAGGCGCTGACGCTGTATGCGTTCTCGTCCGAAAACTGGAAGCGGCCCGAAGATGAGGTGGCCGACCTGATGGGTCTGCTGCGCCATTTCATCCGCGCCGATGTCGACGAGTTCATCGCCAATAACGTCCGGCTCAAGATCATCGGCAATTACAAGGCGCTGGCCCCCGATCTGGTCGAGATGATCGACGATGTCGTCGACCGCACCGCCGCCAACACCGGCACGACGCTGGCCATAGCGCTCAATTATGGCGCGAAGGACGAGATGCTGCGCGCGGTGCAGGCGCTGGCCCGGGCCGCCGCCAATGGCGAGATCGACCCCGCAGCGATCCAGACCGCGCATATCGAAGCCGCGCTCGACACGTCCGACCTGCCCCCGCTCGATCTGCTGATCCGCACCTCGGGCGAACAGCGGCTGAGCAATTTCCTGCTGTGGCAGGCAGCTTATGCCGAGCTGTATTTCACCGACATGCTCTGGCCAGATTTCGATGGCGCGGCCTTGAAGGCGGCGCTGGATTCGTTCGCCGCGCGCGAAAGGCGATTTGGTGGCCGCTGACCCCGTCCGCCGCTCGCTGTTCGGCAATGATCTGGCAGTCCGCACCCTGTCCGGCGTGGTGCTGGTGGCGATTGCCGGCGTGGCCTTGTGGCTGGGCGGTGTCGCTTTCTGGCTGCTGCTGATGGCGGGCGCGCTCACCATGCAGCACGAATGGGCAGGACTGGTCGGGCGGCTGGAGCGCAGGCGGCTGTCCATGCTCGCGCTGATGGCCTCGCTGTCGATGCTGTCTCCCTTCGCCGATGGCCCGGGCTTCCTGTCGTTCGGATTCATCATCGGCGGCGCCTTCTTCATCGCCACGATCGATCGCAGCTTCAAATTGGCCTGGGGGGTGTTCTATTGCGCGCTTCCGGTGATGGCGTTGCTGTACCTGCGCCAGCAGGACAACGGACTGCTGCTCGCCTTCTGGACGATGGCGACGGTGTGGGCGACCGATGTCGGCGCCTATTTTGCCGGGCGCGGGATCGGCGGGCCCAAGATCGCGCCGTCGATCAGCCCCAGCAAGACCTGGGCGGGGCTTGCCGGCGGCATGGTCGCAGCCCTCGGTTTCGCGCTGTTCATGCACACCCAGTTTGCCTTGCCCTATGTGCTGGTGCTGGCAAGCGCGCCGCTCGCGATCATCGCGCAAATGGGTGATTTTCTGGAGAGCTGGATGAAGCGGCAGGCGGGTGTCAAGGATTCGGGGACGCTGATCCCCGGCCATGGCGGCATCCTCGACCGCGTCGACGGCCTGGTCCCGGTGGCGCCGGTCGTCGCACTGCTGGTTGCAGGCAATGCGTTTTGGGCGCTAGGATAGTCTTTCATATGTCGCGACCCAACATGCTCTCCTCCGGCAGGACTGTGCCGCCGCCGTCTGCGTTTCCGCGCAGCATCAGCATCTTTGGTGCCACCGGATCGGTGGGCACGTCGACGCTCGATCTCGTCCGGTTGAACCCCGCCGCCTATCGCGTGGTGGCATTGACCGCGAACAGCGATGCGCAGGGCCTTGCGCGGCTGGCGCGCGAATTTTCCGCCGAGGTCGCGGTCATCGGCGACCCGGCGCAGCACGATGCGCTGGCCGATGCGCTCGAGGGATCGGGGACCCAGGCCTGGTCGGGGCCGCAGGCGTTGCTCGATGCGGCGGATATCGATGCCGACTGGACGATGGCCTCGATCGTCGGCTGTGCAGGGCTTGCCCCGATCATGCGCAGCCTGTTGCGGGGCCGCTCGGTCGCGCTCGCCAACAAGGAGGCGCTGGTTTCTTCTGGCGCGCTGATGATCGAAGCCGCGCGCTCCAGCGGGGCCACGCTGCTCCCCGTCGACTCCGAACACAACGCGATTTTTCAGTGCCTTGCGGGCGGGAATATCGACGAGGTCGAAAGCATCACGCTGACCGCCAGCGGCGGACCGTTCCGCACCTGGACATCCGAGCAGATGCGCGTTGCGCGGCCCGATCAGGCTGTCGCGCACCCCAACTGGTCGATGGGCGCCAAGATTTCGGTCGACAGCGCCACGATGTTCAACAAGGGCCTCGAGCTGATCGAGGCGCACCATCTGTTTCCCGTCGGGCTCGATGCGATCCGCATCCTCGTCCACCCGCAATCGGTGATCCACTCGATGGTCGAATATCGCGACCGCTCGACGCTGGCGCAGCTGGGATCGCCCGACATGAAGATCCCCATCGCCAGCGCGCTCGCCTGGCCGCAGCGGATCGCCACGCAGTGCGCGCCGCTGGATCTGGCCACCATCGGCCAGCTGACCTTCGAGCCGCTCGACGATGAACGCTTCCCCGGCCCCGGCATCTGCCGCGCGGCGATTGCCGCAGGCGGCGGCGCACCGGCCATACTCAACGCCGCCAACGAAATCGCCGTCGCCGCCTTCCTCGCCGGACGCATCGGCTTTCTCGATATCGCCGCAATTGTATCGCAGGTGCTGGCGGGTTATACCCCGCCTGCGCCGCAATGCCTGCAGGATGTGCTGGCCATCGACAGTGAAGCGCGGACCATCGCGGCTGCAGCGATCAAGACCTAAGGACTTACATTGAGCGAAAACCCCGGATTCCTGCTGACCGTCCTCGCCTTTCTGCTGGTGCTCGGGCCACTCGTCTTCGTGCACGAGATGGGCCATTATCTGGTCGGCCGCTGGTTCGGGGTGAAGGCGGAGTCGTTCTCGATCGGCTTTGGCCGCGAGATCGCCGGCTGGACCGACAAGCGCGGCACCCGCTGGAAGCTGGGGATGCTGCCGCTGGGCGGCTATGTCCAGTTTGCAGGCGACATGGATCCTTCCAGCCGCGCCAATCCCGATTGGGTCGCGCTCCCGGCAGAAGAGCGCAACCGCACCTTCCAGTCCAAGACATTGTGGCAGCGTGCACTGATCGTGTTTGCAGGCCCCGCGATCAACTTCCTGTTCGCCATCCTGATTCTCGCCGGATTCGCTTTTGCCTATGGCAAGAGCGTGACCCCGCCGGTGGTCGCCGCTTTGGTCCCCTCGTCCGCCGCTGCCGAGGCCGGTCTGCTGCCAGGCGACAAGATCGTCTCGATCGACGGCGAAGCGGTCGAATGGTTCGACGAGGTCGGGCGCAAGATTGCCCATCGTCCCGGTGAGCGGATCACCATGCGCGCCGAGCGCGATGGCGCGATACGCGAATTCAGCTTCCCGATCGGCGTGGAGATCCAGAAGGATCGCTTCGACAACGAATACCGCATCGGACGGCTGGGCATCATGTCGGCCAAGCCCGTGGTTCGCCCCGTGTCGCTGCTGGAGGCGCCGGTGGTTGCCGTCCAGCGCACCGGCGACATCGTGCAGCTGATGGTCGCGACCCTGGGCCAGGTCATCACGGGACGCCGATCGGTCGCCGAGTTGGGCGGGCCACTCAAGATCGCGCAGGTTTCCGGCGAACAGCTCTCGGCGGGATTGGATGACTTCATCTTCTTCATCGCGCTGATTTCAATTAACTTGGGGTTCATCAACCTGCTGCCAATCCCGATGCTCGATGGCGGACATCTGCTTTTCTATGCAGTTGAGGCGATCCGGCGTAAGCCGGCGAACCCCAAGGTCATGGAATGGGCATTCCGATCGGGTCTGGCAGCAGTGCTGGCGCTGATGGTGTTCGTTACCGTGAACGATCTGGCTTCCTTCGGCCTGTTGGGCTGAAAGACTGGTTGATTGATTGCGGCGGATGATGCAGGGGTTTGCGCACCGGGGCGGGTTATCGGACGGCATCACCAGGGACCGTCTGATGTGTTTTATGGCTTAGGGTGGGTCTTTTTCCGTGAAATCTGAACAGAAAATCGCCATTGGCGTGCGAGCCCTGGGCCTGTTGCTGGGGTCTACGATACTTGCGGGGACACCGACTGCGGCGTTTGCCCAGACCACCGGACCGGTTGCGCCGCCTGCGGCTGCACCTGCTGCGGTTCCCGCACCCGTGCTGCCCCAAGGTCAGCAGATCCGGTCGATCACCGTCAATGGCTCGCAGCGGATCGAGGCGGATACCGTCCGCTCGTATATCCAGCTGCGCGTGGGCGACATCTACACCCAGGTTGCGGCCGACCAAGCGCTGCGCGACCTGTTCGAGACCGAGCTGTTTGCCGATGTCTCTATCCGCAACAACGATGGTGCGGTGGTGATCGACGTCAAGGAAAACCCGGTGATCAACCGCGTGATCCTGGAAGGCAACAAGCGGATCAAGGACGACAAGATCCTTCCCGAAATCCGGCTGTCTCCGCGCCAGATCTTCACCCGCACCAAGGTGCGCGCCGATGTCGCGCGCATCATCGAGCTGTACAAGCGCCAGGGCCGCTTTGCCGCGACCGTCGAGCCGAAGATGGTCCAGCAGGACCAGAACCGCGTCGATGTGGTGTTCGAGATCACCGAAGGGCCCAAGTCCAAGGTCCGCCAGATCAACATTCTGGGCAACGAGAAGTTTTCCGATGGCCAGCTGCGCGGTGAAATGGTCACCAAACAGTCGCGCTTCTATCGCTTCTTCAGCTCGGGCGATGCCTATGACCCCGACAAGATGGCGTTCGACCAGCAGAAGCTGCGTCAGTTCTATCTGACCCAGGGCTATGCCGACTTCCGTGTCATTTCCGCCGTTGCCGAACTGACGCCCGACAAGCGCGACTTCATCATCACCTATGTGGTCGAGGAAGGCGAGCGCTACAAGTTCGGCGACGTGGCCGTCGAAAGCCAGATCCGCGACTTCTCCGAAGAAGGCCTCAAGGCCCAGCTGTCGATGAAGACCGGCGACTGGTACAATGCCAAGCTGGTAGAGGACACGGTCGAGCAACTCAGCGAGACCGCAGGCCTGTTCGGCTATGCGTTTGCCGATGTGCGCCCCAACTTCAACCGCGACCGTGAAACGCTCACCATGGGCATCACCTTCGAGCTGGCGGAATCGGCGCGCGTCTATGTCGAGCGGATCGATATCAACGGCAACACGCTGACCCAGGACAAGATCATCCGGCGCGAGTTCCGTCTCAACGAAGGCGATGCTTTCAACAGCTTCCTGGTCAAGCGCTCGGAAAACCGCATCAATTCGCTGGGCTATTTCCAGGAAAAGTTCGAGATCGAACAGAAGCAGGGCAGCGCCCCTGACCGCATCATCCTGGAAGCGAACGTCGAGGAAAAGGCGACCGGCGAGCTTCAGCTGTCCGCCGGTTTCTCGTCGATCGAGAACTTCATCCTGCAGGCATCGATCCGCCAGCGCAACTTCCGCGGCAAGGGCCAGACGGTCGGCGCCAGCGTCAACTATTCGCGCTTCTCGCAGGGTATCAACCTCAGCTTCACCGAACCTTATGTATTCGACAAGAACATCTCGTTCGGTGCGGACATTTTCCGCCGCGATCTCAACAGCTTCAACTTCGTCGGCAACTCGCGCAACACCACCTTCGAGCAGCTGACCACCGGCGCCTCGTTCCGGCTGGGCGTGCCGCTGACCGAATATGTGTCGGCGCTGCTGCGGTACTCGCTGACCGTCGATGACGTGACGCTCGATCGCGACCAGTTCTTCTCCGATCTCAACGGCGACGGCACGCTCGAGTGCGACCCCGTTCGCGCAGGCTTCTTCCTGTGCGACAACCTCGGCAAGCGCACGACCTCGCTGATCGGCTACTCGCTGATCTATGACGATCGCGACAACCGCATCCGCCCGACGCGTGGCCAGAACATCACGCTGTCGCAGGACTTTGCCGGACTTGGCGGCGCGGTGAGCTATCTGCGCACCCGTCTCAACGCCTCCAAGCACTGGCGGATCGGCCGCAGCGGCTTCATCTTCACTGTCGCGGCAGAAGGCGGCCATATCATGGCCTTCGAAAACCGCGGGACCCCGGCACAGGGTATCGACGATATCCGCCTGACCGACCGCTTCTTCCTGGGTCAGCCGCAGATTCGCGGCTTCGACATCCGCGGTGTGGGTCCGCGCGTCATCCGTTCGGGTTTCAATCCGGAAATCGTCAACGGCCAGATCGTCAACACGATCGTGACCGAACGGCGTAACCGGGTCGACGACGCGCTGGGTGGACGGTCTTACTATCTGGCGCGCGCAGAGCTTGACATTCCGCTGGGCAGCGGCGCGCGCGAGCTTGGCCTGCGGCCTTCGGTGTTCGTGGATGCCGGTGCGGTATTCGGTGTGGTCCAGCCTTTGCTGCAGACCCCGCAGAACCGCGACCCGGTCACCGGCGCGCTTCAGTATCTTACGCTCGATGCCAACGGCGCGATTGCCGTGACCACCGATGCGGTGAACGCCGCAGGCCAGCCCAACACGCCCAGCCTTGCCTTTACCGAAAGGTTCTTCGGCGATTCGCCCAAGCCGCGCGTTTCCGTGGGCTTTGGCGTCAACTGGAACTCGCCATTCGGCCCGTTCCGCATCGATATTGCCCGTGCCCTGCTCAAGGAGCCGGGCGACGACACCCGTCTGTTCACATTCAACGTAGGGACTCAGTTCTGATGAAAACTCTTCTGAAATGCACCGCCGCAGCTCTGATGGCATTCGGCACCGTCGCTTCGGGCGTCATCGCGCCTGCCATGGCCCAGACCGTGCAGGGCATCGGCATTGCCGATCAGCGCCGCGCCGTCGTGGAATCGGCTGCGTTCGTGAACGCCAATGCTGCACGCCCGACCACCTACAAGGCGCAGTATGACGCGGCCCAGGCCAAGTCGAACCAGATCCGCCAGCAGCTCGAGCCGCTGGTGACCAAGTTCAATGCAGACGTTCAGGCGCCCAATGCCCAGGCCAATCAGGCAGCCCTGCAGCAGCAGCTCGGCCAGATCCAGGGTCTTCGCGAACAGGGTTCGCAGGAAGTCCAGGAAATCCTTCAGCCCGTCGCGCTGTCGGAAGCCTATGTTCTCGAGCAGATCAGCGACAAGTTCGACGCGGCCGTTCGTGCAGCGATGACCAAGCGCAAGATCAGCGTTGTCTTCGAAGTCGGATCGACCCTCGCCCACAACGACGCCTATGACCTGACCAAGGACATCACTGCCGAACTGAACGCTGCGATCCCCAGCGCGCAGCTGGTTCCCCCGCAGGGCTGGCTGCCCCGCGCGCAGCGTGAACAGCAGGCCCGTCAGGCCGCTGCCAGCGGCGCCGCTGCAGCACCTGCAGCGCCTGCCGCGCAGCAGCCCGAAGGCCGGTAATTTCCGGAGCATCGCGGCATGACCGACGGCGAGCAGCCCTATGACATCCTGAAGGTGCTGGCGGCGCTTCCGCACCGCTATCCCATGCTGCTCGTTGATCGCGTGGCCCGGCTGGACAAGGACCAGTCGATCCACGCGATCAAGGCCGTCAGCATGAACGAGCCCTTCTTCCAGGGGCACTTCCCTGGCCGTCCGATCATGCCCGGCGTGTTGATCATCGAGGCGCTGGCGCAGGCTGCTGGCATTCTCGCGGTCGAATCGATGGGCCTGGCCGGCTCGGGCAAGCTCGTCTATTTCATGGCGATCGACGGCGCGAAGTTCCGGGTTCCGGTGGAGCCCGGCGTGCTGCTCGATCTCCACGCCGAGTTCGAACAGAAGCGCGCCAAGGTGTGCAAGTTCAAGGCGCGCGCGGAAATGAACGGCAAGCTCGCCTGCGAGGTCAGCTTCACCGCCATGATCGCCGATCCGCCCGCCTGATCGGCCAGCAACGCCAAAACCCTTGCTTTCAGGCGCGCAGCCCGTTATGCGCGCCGCTTCCCATTCATCCTGCAGGCTGGTCGGAACCAGCCGTTTGACGAGGACCAAACTTATGAAGACCGATATCCATCCCGACTATCACATGATCAACGTCAAGATGACCGACGGCACCGTCTACCAGACCCGCTCGACCTGGGGCAAGGAAGGCGACACGCTGCAGCTGGATATCGATCCGACCTCGCACCCGGCATGGACCGGCGGCAACCAGCGCATGCTGGACGCAGGCGGCCAGGTTGCACGCTTCAACAAGCGTTTCGGCGGACTTTCGCTCAAGAAGGGCTGATCGCTCCGATCCACTTCGGAATTATGAAGAGGGCTGCGAACCGGTTGGTTTCGCAGCCCTTTTTCTATGCGGATAATGCTGAAGCCGGTCCCCTGCGAAGGCAGGGGCCCATCTCCTGTGCTGACGAAATCATTACACGCCTGTTTCAAGACGCGCACCGCCCTAGGAAGACACGGGGCCCGCGGTGCGAGTCATCATAGGTTTGGAGATGGGCCCCTGCCTTCGCAGGGGACCATCACACTTGCTGACCGTCAGGCTGCCGGCGCGTTCACCGAAGCGATCACCGCGCGCACCGCATCCAGCGCGGCTTGCGCCTGCGATCCATCGGGTCCGCCGCCCTGCGCCATGTCGGGTCGGCCGCCGCCGCCCTTGCCGCCCAACACCTCGACACCGGCGCGGACAAGATCGACCGCACTGAACGAGCCGACCAGATCGTCGGTGACCGCGGCGGCAAAGGCCGCGCGGCCATCGTTGACCGCGACCATCGCGGCGATACCCGAACCCAGCGAGGTCTTCGCCTGATCGAGCAGCCCGCGCAGCTCCTTGGGGTCGAGCCCCTCGATGACCTGCGCGATGAAGCTCACGCCGCCGATGCTCTCCACCGCAGGCCCGGCCTTGCCCGAACCGCCGCCCAGCGCCAGCGCCTTGCGCGCTTCGGCGAGCTCGCGCTCGAGCGTGCGGCGTTCGTCGACCAGCGCCGCGATACGCGCCTCGACCTCGTCCGGTGCCGTCTTCACCAGCGCAGCGATCGCCTTGAGCCGTTCGTCACGTCCGACCAGCCATTGCCGCGCGCCCTCGCCCGTCAGTGCCTCGATCCGGCGCACGCCGCTCGAGACCGCGCTTTCCGAAACGATGCGGAAAATGCCGATGTCACCCAGCGCACGGACATGCGTTCCGCCGCACAGTTCGACCGAATAATGCTTGTCGGTGGCGCGGCCCATCGAGAGCACGCGGACCTCGTCGCCGTATTTCTCACCGAACAGCGCCAGAGCGCCCGCCTTGACCGCGTCGTCGGGGGTCATCAACCGGGTGGTGACAGCCTCGTTGGCGCGGATCTCGGCGTTGACCTCGGCCTCGACCGCGGCGATCTCCGCATCAGTGAGCGCCTTGGTGTGCGAAAAGTCGAAGCGCAGCCGATCGGGACCGACCATCGATCCCTTCTGGGTGACGTGCCCGCCCAGATGGTTGCGCAGCGCCGCGTGGAGCAGGTGCGTCGCGCTGTGGTTGGCGCGCAGCGCATCGCGGCGTTCGACATCGACCGCCAGATGCACGGTATCGCCGACGGCAATGCTGCCCGCCTCGACCCGCGCCTGATGCGCGTGCAGACGGCCGAGCGGCTTGGAGGTGTCATCAACCACGGCCTTGAGCCCGCCAAGCGAAGTGATCCGCCCGGCATCGCCCATCTGGCCGCCGCTTTCGCCATAGAACGGCGTCTGGTTGACCAAGATGGTTACGGTGTCGCCTTCGCTGGCCGAAGCGATCTCGGCACCATCGCGCAGCAGTGCGACGACCTGCGCCTCGCCTTCGGTGGCGGTGTAGCCGGTGAACTCGGTGCCGCCCTCGCGTTCGGCGATGTCGTACCAGATATCCGCCGAAGCCGCTTCGCCCGAACCCTTCCATGCGGCGCGCGCGGCAGCCTTTTGCGCGGCCATCGCGGTGTCGAACCCGGCGCGATCGACGCCCAGCCCTCTGGACCGCAGCGCGTCTTCGGTGAGGTCATAGGGAAAGCCGAAGGTGTCGTAGAGCTTGAACGCGGTTTCACCCGCCAGCACCGCGCCCTCGCCAAGGTCGGCGGTGGCCTCGTCGAGCAGCTTCAAGCCCTTGTCGAGTGTCTGGCGGAACCGGGTTTCCTCACGCTCGAGCGTTTCCTCGATCAGCGGCTGCGCACGGCCGAGCTCGGGGAACGCCTGCCCCATTTCGGCGACCAGGGTCGGCACCAGACGGTGCATCAGCGGATCGGCGGCGCCCAGAATATGCGCATGACGCATCGCGCGGCGCATGATCCGGCGCAGCACATAGCCGCGGCCTTCGTTGGCGGGAAGCACGCCATCGGCGATCAGGAACGAGGTCGCGCGCAGATGGTCGGCGATCACGCGGTGGCTGGCCTGGTTCTCGCCTGTGGTATGGGTGCCGGTGGCCTGGCCCGATGCCGCGATCAGCGCCTTGAACAGGTCGATGTCGTAATTGTCATGCACGCCCTGCATCACCGCGGCGAGCCGCTCGATGCCCATGCCGGTGTCGATCGACGGGCGCGGCAGGTTGGTGCGGCTGCCATCGGCGTGCTGTTCATACTGCATGAACACCAGGTTCCAGATCTCGATGAACCGGTCGCCGTCCTCGTCGGGCGAGCCCGGAGGGCCGCCGAAGATGTGATCGCCATGATCGTAGAAGATTTCGCTGCACGGACCGCACGGCCCGGTATCGCCCATCGACCAGAAATTGTCCGACGTCGCGATGCGGATGATCCGGTCTTCAGGGAGCCCTGCGATCTTGCGCCACAGGTCGAACGCCTCGTCGTCGGTGTGATAGACGGTGACGGTGAGCTTGTCGGCGGCGAGACCCCAGGTCTTGTTGACCAGGGTCCAGGCGTGGTGGATCGCCTCTTCCTTGAAATAGTCGCCGAACGAGAAATTGCCCAGCATTTCGAAGAAGGTGTGATGCCGCGCGGTGTAGCCGACATTGTCGAGATCGTTGTGCTTGCCGCCAGCGCGGACGCATTTCTGAGACGAGGTCGCGCGCGGGTTGGCGCGCTGTTCAAGTCCGGTGAAGACGTTCTTGAACGGCACCATCCCGGCGTTGACGAACATCAACGTCGGGTCGTTGTGCGGAACCAGCGGTGCCGAAGGCACGATATCGTGGCCATTGCCCCCGAAATAGTCGAGGAATGAACGCCTTATGTCGTTTGTCGATGTCATGGCTTGCGACATAAGACGAGTTGCAGCGAGATTGAAGCGTTATGTGCGCAAAAATGAAAGGGCGGCGCGGCCTGTGTGCCGCACCGCCCTTGCCTGTGCTTCTTCCGTTTCATGACCGTCGTCCGCCGGCGGCCCGTCTGAGCGCCGACAGCGCTTCGACAGCCAGCCGCAGCGGCTCACATATCGTCGCCTTCGCCATCTTCGGCATCGGGACCGGTCATCATTTCCTCGGCAACCTTGTCCTTGTGGCCGCGGATCAGCGCCTCGATCTTCTCGGTCATTTCGGGGTGTTCCTTGAGGAACGTCTTGGAGTTTTCACGCCCCTGCCCGATGCGCACCGAATCATGGCTGAACCAGCTGCCCGACTTCTCGACGATCCCGGCCTTGACGCCCAGATCGAGGATTTCGCCGATTTTGGAGATGCCCTCGCCGTACATGATGTCGAACTCGACCTGCTTGAACGGCGGCGCGACCTTGTTCTTGACCACCTTCACGCGGGTGGTGTTGCCGACGATATCGTCGCGGTCCTTGATCTGGCCGGTGCGGCGGATGTCGAGACGCACCGAGGCGTAGAACTTGAGCGCGTTGCCGCCGGTGGTGGTTTCCGGGTTGCCGTACATCACGCCGATCTTCATGCGCAGCTGGTTGATGAAGATCACCATGCAGCGCGAGCGGCTGATCGATCCGGTCAGCTTGCGCAGCGACTGGCTCATCAGACGCGCCTGCAGGCCGACATGGCTGTCACCCATCTCGCCCTCGATTTCCGCACGCGGCACCAGCGCCGCGACCGAATCGACCACCAGCACATCGATCGCGTTCGAACGCACCAGCGTGTCGACGATCTCGAGCGCCTGCTCGCCGGTATCGGGCTGCGAAACGATCAGCTCGTCGATGTTGACGCCAAGCTTCTTGGCATAGACGGGGTCAAGCGCGTGCTCGGCATCGACGAACGCGGCCGTGCCGCCGGTGCGCTGCGCTTCTGCGATCACGTGCAGCGCCAGCGTGGTTTTCCCCGAGCTTTCCGGCCCGTAAATCTCGATCACGCGGCCACGCGGCAGTCCGCCAACGCCCAGCGCGATATCCAGGCCCAGAGATCCGGTCGAAATCGCCTCGACCTGCATCGCCTCCTTGGAGCCCAGCCGCATCGCCGATCCCTTGCCGAAGGCCCGGTCGATCTGTGCCAGCGCTGCATCGAGCGCCTTTTGCCTGTCCATGGATTTCGCCTCTTTTTCGGTCTGGATGAGTTTCAGTTGCCCGGCCATTGCCACGCCTCCCTTGCCTAGTTGCTCCCGCCATCGGGTGCAACGACTCAGTGATGTATATGATTTGTTCTCATGGAACAAGTAGGGAACATCATCAGAAAAGCAAGAGCGGAACGAATTTATCCAAGCCTTTCGAGCGCCGCTTCGAGCGAGGCAGTGGTATAAGGCTTGGCGAGCGTCGGCGCGCCGGCATGCAACGGCGGGATGATATCGCCGCCGCCGGTGGCGAAGATATAGGGGATGCCGGCCGCTTCCAGCGCATCGGCCAGCGGCCAGCACTTGTCCTGCGCCAGATTGACGTCGAGGATCGCGGCGTCGAAACCGCCGCTGGCGATGGCATCGAGCCCATCGGACAGGCTGGCGACGATATGCGCCACCTTGTGTCCCAGAAGGTCGAGAAAGTCCTCGAGCAGCATGGCGATCATCGCCTCGTCTTCGGCGATCAGGAATGTCCGGGGTTCAGGCACGGGTGGGGGCGTTCTTTCAGTCTGTCGGTGTGGCCGCGGCCGCGAGCGCGCCGTGGACGGCATCGACGATTTGCGCAACCGAAAACGGTTTGGGAAGGAAATGGACCTGGTCGATCGAGATGCTCTGGCGCAGCGTCTCCTCGGCATAGCCCGACATGAACAGGATCGGCAGGCCGGGCATGCGCTTGCGCATCTCCATCGCCATGCCCGGGCCATCGAGATTGGGCATCACGACATCGCTGACCACCAGATCGAACGGGCCGCTGTCGGCGAGCCGCTCGAGCCCGTCTTCGCCATCGGTGGCGGTGACGACGGTGAAACCCTGGCGGGTCAGCGCACGCTCCGCGACGGCACGGACCATGTCCTCGTCCTCGACCAGTAGCAGCCGGGCATTACCCCACTGGCCCGCGCTGACCTTGACCGGCTTGCGGCTGCGCTGCTCGACCGCGCCACCGCGATAGACCGGGAAGTAGATCGAGAAGGTCGTCCCCTTGCCCGTTTCCGAATCGACGAAGATGTAGCCGCCAGACTGCTTGACGATGCCGTAGACGGTGGACAGCCCAAGGCCTGTGCCCTTGCCGACATCCTTGGTGGTGAAGAACGGCTCGAAGATCCGCGCCTGGACATCGGGCGGTATCCCCACCCCGCTGTCCTCGACCAGAATCGCGCTGTAATCGTCGGCGGGCAGGATATCGCTCGCCATCGCGCGCACTTCGGCAGCGGTGATCTTGCGCGTGCGGATGGTGAGCGTGCCGCCCGGCGGGCGCTTGGCCAGCATCGCATCGCGCGCATTGACCGCAAGGTTGACGATGACCTGCTCGAGCTGCCCCGGATCGGCGCGCACCGGGCCCAGATTGCGGTCGTGCTGCACCTCCAGCACGATCTTCTCGCCGATCAGCCGCTTCAAGAGCTCCGAGGTGTCCGAGACGATATCGGGCAGCTGCAGCACCTGCGGACGCAAGGTCTGCTGGCGCGAGAAGGCGAGCAGATGCCGGGTCAGCGAGGCGGCGCGGTTGGAGTTGCTGCGGATCTGCTGGATGTCGTCATAGTCGCTGTCGCCAGGGCTGTGCCGCATCAGCATCAGGTCGCAATGGCCGATGATCGCGGTCAGCACATTGTTGAAATCATGCGCGACGCCGCCTGCAAGCTGGCCGATCGCCTGCATCTTGCTGGCCTGCGCGACCTGGCGCTTGAGGCGGCTTTCCTCGGAGTTGTCCTTGATCGACAGCAGCACCGCGGCATCGCCCATACCGCGCAGCCCTGCCAGCGACAGCGTCACCGGCTCGTCGGGCTGGTGCCGCAGCCGCAGCGCGACATCGGCGGACATCGCCTGACCGCTGGCATGCCGGCGCACCGCATCGGCCAGCGCGCCCTTGTCCTCGCGCACCACCAGATCGCCCGGATAAGGCGGCAGCGTGCCTTCGGTAATCCCGGCGGCGCGGATAAAGGCATCGTTGGCGAACAGGAAGCGCCCGTCGCGATCGGTCATCGCCAAACCCACCGGCAGCAGCCCGAGCAGGTTCTGGACATAGCCAAGCGCGGTGCCCTTATCCATGCCGCTGGCGTCTTCATCGATCAGCACGACCAGCGCGGGCGCCTTCTCGCGCTCTTCCGGATCGGTGGTATGCAGCGGATCGACCAGCGGGAGATGGAACAGCCTGAGCGGCACGCCCTTGCGCCCTTCGCGTTCGAAATAGATGCGGTTGCGCTCGTCCGCACGCAGGAAGCTCGCAAGATCACGCCCCACGACATTGCCCGCCTCGACGCCCGCGGCACGGGCGGCAAAGGCGCTGTTGGCAGCGCGGATGCGGCCTTCCGGGCTGATTGCGGCGGCCATGAAACCGCCCTCGCCCAGCGCCCGGCCAGGACGACCCGCCAGCATCTGATCGGCCTCGATCGCGAGATCGAACTTCTGCACCGGCTCGAACCGCCACAGCAGATAATCCTGCCCGCGCCCCACCCGCTGAACCGCGGCATCGATCCGGGTACCCGCGGCCACCAGCCCTGCAGCGCCGCCATGGCCATCGCGCCAGGCGGCACGCCCGGCCTCGGCCAGCAGATCGCCCCCCTGCCCCGCCAGCGGTAGCTTGGGCGGAACCACCTCGGCGCCGAACAGGTCGACAAAGCGCTGGTTGGCGCAGATCATCCGCCCGGCCTCGTCGGTGATCGCAATCGCGATGAGGGGGTGATCGGTTGCGGCATGGGTGACCGACCAGTCGGGCAATGCGGCCTGCACCTGCACCCGCGCGGGAAACTGGCGGCGATACACCATGATCAGCGCAGCGAGCCCGACCAGGCCCGCGGCAAACAGCATGAGCGGCACCCAGTCGCCCAGCGCCAGCCAGATCAAACCGCCGCTCAGCACCAGCGCGCCGACAATGATCAGCGCGGTGATGCGGGCATCGGGTGCATCGGGATCAGGCAGTGCGGGCAACCATTCCGGCCAGTCAAGGTCGGGTCGGGCACGGGTGGTGGTCAAGGTCGTCGGGTCCCCCTGCGCGGCCGTAGGGCCCCGCCTGCAAGACGATGACGCTAGCGCAAGTTTCGCAGCGTTACAAATTGCAGATGCGGCTCAGGTGCAGGATGTTGCGATCAGGAGTGCCGCACCCGCGTCAGCCTGCGGCGCCTTTTGCCGGCGATCCACACCCGCCAGCCGATGGCGCTGGCAAGATAGCCGACCGCCGCAAGCACAACCGCCAGCACGACCAGTCCGAAGGCGGTGATCGAGGCAGCGCCCGTCAGCCATTCCATCCAGGTTTCGACATGCGGCTGGTTGAGCGCGGTGGCGACCGGCTGGCCGTAGGTGGTGGCATCGATCCGCAGGATGAAGCTGCCGATATGATAGCTTGCCAGCCAGAACAGCGGTGTGGTGAAGGGATTGGTGATGAAGGTGGTCAGCGCGGCCACCGGCACATTGGCGCGCACCGGCAGCGCCAGCAGCGCGGCAGCGAAGATCTGGCCCAGCGGGATGATCACGCCGACCAGAACGCCAAGGGCGACGCCCCGCGGCACCGACCGCCGCGTGAAGCGCCACAGCTCGGAGCGCAGCACGCGCGCGGCAAAGGGCTTGATGAAGCGGTTCTGCTCCATGCTCTCGCGCGTCGGCAGATTGCGTCCTACCCAGCGGCTGAACCGGCCTTCAGTCAACTCCAAACCCTTGTGCCCTTATCGATCGCTACGCCAGCGTCGATGCCCCATGTGGGAACACCGCCGCAAAAGGCCATAGCCCATGATGGATTAAAACGACGTTTACCCAATTCCGGCCCGAATCGGGCAGCAACACCCTTGCAGCACAGCCCATAGCGAATCTGCGTGATCTGGCGCACGTCATGTCACGAACCGACGGCTTTTTTCGATGATCGGAGCCTGACGCGAGCATTGCACTCCGCCTGCGACTTGAAGGCAGCTGCTAGCCCTTGTCGCGCATGATGCGGCCCTGGTCGCGTTTCCATTCGCGCTCCTTGGTCGCTGCGCGCTTGTCGGGGGCCTTCTTGCCCTTGGCGAGCGCAAGTTCGACCTTGGCGCGGCCGCGGCCGTTGAAGAACACCGACAGCGGCACCAGGGTCATCCCCTGACGGTTGACGGCGCCGTGCAGCTTGCTGATCTCGCGCGAATGCAGCAACAACTTCCGCGGGCGCTTGGGTTCGTGGTTCTCGCGGTTGCCGTGGCTGTATTCGGGGATGTTCGAGTTGATCAGCCAGATCTGCTCGTCCTTCACCTCGGCATAGCTTTCGGCGATCGAGCCCTGGCCCGAGCGCAGCGCCTTGACCTCGGTTCCGGTCAGCGCGATGCCTGCCTCGTACACCGTATCGATGGCGTAATCGTAGCGCGCGCGCCGGTTTTCGGCGACGATCTTCTGCTTGTCAAAGGCTTCCGGTTTGGGCCGCGCCATCAAATAAGTCCGGCGTGAACCAGGGCGGCATCGACCGCCTTGCGGCTCTTCTTGTCAGGCGGAGTCATCGGCAACCGCAGCTCGGGCAGGAAATCGGGCCGCACGCGGTTGATGGCATATTTGACCGGGCCGGGCGAGGCATCCGAGAACATCGCAGAATGCAGCGGATACAGCCGGTCGTTGAGCGCCAGCGCCGCCTTGTAATCACCCTTGGCGAGCGCCGCCTGGAACTGCGCGCACAGCGCCGGGGCGACGTTTGCGGTGACCGAGATGCAGCCCACCCCGCCCATCGCGCGGTGGCCCAGCGCAAGCTCGTCATTGCCAGACATCTGGCAGAACTTCTTTCCGCACTGCGCGCGCTGGGCGCTCACGCGCTCAAGATCACCGGTGGCATCCTTGACCCCGATGACGGTGGGGAAGCGCGAGAGCTTTGCCATCGTCTCGACCTTGATGTCGGTGACGGTGCGCGCGGGCACATTGTAGAGCATGATCGGAAGGTCGCACGCTTCGGTCAGCGCCTTGAAATGCGCGCGCACCCCATCCTGGCCAGGGCGGTTGTAATAAGGCGGAACGACCAGCGCCGCGCTCGCGCCTGCGGCCTTGGCGTTGAGCATGTGGCCGATGGCAACCTTGGTGTCATTCGATCCGCAGCCAGCGATCACCGGAACGCGCCCGGCGGCCTGCTCGACGCACACGCGCACGATGTAATCATGCTCCTCGATCGACATCGTCGCGGCCTCGCCGGTGGTGCCGCACGGGACCAGACCGGAACTGCCGTTTTCGATCTGCCAGTCGATCAGGGCACGAAATGCGGGCTCGTCAAACGATCCGTCGCGGAACGGGGTCGCAAGGGCCGGAATTGAGCCGGAAAACATCGGGTAGCTCCTTTACCTCGCCCGCAAATCGGGCAAGAAGATTTCGAGACGCACATAGCTGTGTGTTCAGCGCCTGATAAGGATCGAAAGCGCATGATGTCCAGCATGGTTTCACGAATTGCAATTGCGCGCAGCACTGCCGCACTCGTCGCCCTGCCCTTGCTGGGTGTCCCTGCCGCTTGCCTGGCAAGCGATCAATCGTCCGATTATGCGGCCAGCAGCGCGCCGATGAGCCGATCCGGCGACGGCAGCGACTGGGACCGCGCGCGCGCGCAGCTGCTGCAGTCGATGCCAGCAGACATGTCGGCCACCATCGCCAACTGGCGTTCGCTGACGACCAGCCCCAACAACTACACCTTTTCCACCTTCGCAAGCTTCCTGATTTCGAACCCCGGCTGGCCCGATGAAGACAAACTGCGCCGCAGCGCCGAGCAGGCGCTGGGCATCAGCCCTGCCGCGCCGCAGGAGGTCGTCGCCTATTTCACCCGCTTCGCGCCGCTGACCAATGTCGGCCGCGCGCGCTATGCCGTGGCGCTCGATGCGGTCGGCCAGCGTGAGACTGCGCGCGCCGAGTCCGCCAGGGCCTGGCGCGCCGGCACCATGATGCCCGAAGACAAGATCAGGCTGTTCAGCCTGTTCGGCACGAGCTTTTCGCTCGCCGATCATGACGCGCGGATGGACGCGCTGCTCTGGGCCAGGGCAACGCCCGATGCAGAGGAGCAGTTCGGCTTCGTCTCGCCTGAGCGGCGGGCAATCTTTGCTGCACGGCTTGCCATGCTCAAGAACCTGCCCGATGCCGACAGCCTGGCCGGATCGCTGGGAGCAGAGGCGATGCGCGACGCAGGCTATGTCGCCCAGCGCGCCAAAAGGCTGAACGACAGCGGCAACTGGGGCATGGCGCGCACGATGCTCGCCACCCGCCCGCCGCTGCAATATCGTCCGGTGAACCCCGAGGCCTGGTACGAGACGCTGCTGGCGCAGGCGCGCGCGGCGAACAATGACGGCCAGTACAGCACCGCCTTCGACATCGCCTCCAGGGTCGACGATGCGTTTCCCGATGGCCATGACATCTCGGACGAGAGCCTGGGCGTGCGCGATGATTACACCAGCCTGACCTGGCTCGCCGGAACCGTGGCGCTGCAGAATCTCGGCCGTCCGCGCGATGCCATCGGCATGTTCGCGCGCTATGGCGGCGGCGCACGCACCCCGCAGACCCGCTCCAAGGGCTATTACTGGGCCGGACGCGCTGCGGCCGTTGCCGGAGACACGACGCAGGCGACCCGCTATTTCGAGATGGCCGCTGCCTATCCCGATCATTATTACGGTCAGCTCGCCACCGAGCGGCTGGGCCGCGAGATCGCCCCGTTCGCGCAGGCACCGCGCGTGCAGGTGAGCGCGGTCGAGCGGGGACGCTTCAACGCCAGCTCGCTGGTGCAGGCGACGCAGGTCATCGCGCGCAGCGGCGACTGGCCGACCCAGCGGCGCTTTTTCGGCGCTGTCGCCGCTTCCGCCAAAACACCCGAAGAGCATGTGATGGCTGCAGAGCTCGCGCGCCAGATCGGGCGCCGCGACCTTGCAGTGATCGTCGGCCAGGCGGCACGCACCAAGGGCGTGGACGACCTTCAGTCGCTCGCCTTCCCGCAGATGCCGGTCCCTCCCGGCTTCCAGAACAACTGGACGATGATCCACGCGATCACCCGGCAGGAAAGCCAGTATGCGCAGAACGCGGTCAGCCATGCCGGCGCGCGCGGGCTGATGCAGTTGATGCCCGGCACCGCGCGCGAGCAGGCGGGCAAGATGGGGCTCAGCTATTCGATCGGCGCGCTGACCGACGACACGCAGTACAACATCCAATTGGGCGCGGGCTATTTCGCGCGGATGATGGACTATTTCGGCGGCAGCTATCCGCTTGCGGTGGCGGCCTATAACGCAGGCCCCGGCAATGTGAACAAATGGCTCCGAGCCAATGGCGATCCGCGCATGGGCGGAATCGACATCGTCGAATGGGTCGAGAAGATCCCGATCTTCGAGACCAAGAACTATGTCCAGCGCGTGCTCGAGAACGCCGTGGTCTATGACGTGATGCACCCCGAGCGTTCGACGATGCGGGGCAACAACAAGCTGACGCGCTATCTGGGCAAGAACAGCCCTGGTTGATCGACCCATAGTCCGTCACCCCCGCGAAGGCGGGGGTCCCGCTTTTGCGCATCGTCCGAGCAGAAGCGGGATTCCCGCGTTCGCGGGAATGACGACTGATCCCGTCGCCTTGTCGGCCCTGCCTTGCTAAAGCCCGCTCATGGACCGCCCCAACCACATCACCCCTGCAGGCTATGCCGCACTCAAGGCGCGCTATGACCATCTGCTCGGTGTCGAACGCCCGGCGATCGTCGAGATCGTCAGCTGGGCTGCGGGCAATGGCGATCGCAGCGAGAACGGCGATTATCTGTATGGCCGCAAGCGGATGCGCGAGATCGATCGCGAACTGAACCGGCTCGCGCGCAAGATGAAGGCCGCCAAGGTCATCGACCCCAAGGAGCAGCAGGACACCGGCCGCGTGTGGTTCGGCGCCGAGGTCGAGATCGCCGATGAGGATGATGCCCGCCGCACGCTGACCCTAGTAGGCGATGACGAGCAGGACGCGGGCGCTGGCCGGATCGGCTGGAATTCGCCGCTGGCGCGCGCGCTGCGCGGCGCTGCGGTGGGTGACCTGCGTACGGTGACTCTGCCGGGTGGCACCAAGGAGTGGGAAGTGATGGCCATTGCCTATCCCGGCTGAGCGCCTGTCCAGCCTGAGCGGCAGTAGCCGTCTTTCATCCTCAACAAAAGTTTAACACTAAAACTGTCGCATCTGTCCTATGGGTGACACGTAAAGCCAAGTAACATGGCCATGCGTGAACCAAGGCCGTGGTCGATGCCGTCGCGCCTGCGAATATCAAAAAATCATCCGTGATGAACGCTCACCCAAAAGGTGATCGTATCCGTGTGTCCTGTTCATCCTTTGCCACCGATTGGCAGAGCGATGACGCTTGCCTGAAGGAAATGACCATGAACCCCGTTCTGTATTGGAATGCTATACTTCTGGAATGCTCGCGGCGTGATTTCACGCGCGGTTTCAACAACGCCCAGCAACCCGGCCCCATCCGCACCTCGCGCGCGATGGCGATCGTTCATCTTGCCATCCATGATGCGGTGGCCTTCGCCAGCGGCAATCCGGGCGCGGCGTGGCTCAGCAAGAAAGGCATCGCGCACGGCGTCGGCCCCGCCCCGGCCGGAAGCGTGACCGACATCATCGCCGGCGCGGCGGTGGTGACGCTCAAGGCGATGTACCCGCGCTACGGCATCTATATCGACGATTCGACCGGCGCAGTGAACGCGGGCCGCTTTGCCTATGGCCAGCAGGTCGGCCAGGCGATCCTAGACGCGCGCGCCGCCGATGGATCGAACATCGACATCGCGACCAGCCAGCCCGCCAACCCGGTCTACGGCCAGCATCGCGCCGACCCGTTCCAGCCCGGGCAGAACCGGCTGGGGCCGGTGTGGGGCAATGTCACCCGCTTCACCGGCGCCGCCAACCAGCCACTCGCCCCGTTTCCCGGAAGCGGGCTTGCCGACTATCTCGCCAATCCCGACTACCGGGACGATTTCGACGAGGTGCGCGATTACGGGGCGAAACTGCGCGGCGAGCGCAGCGCCGAACAGGAGCGCATCGGGGTTTATTGGGGCTATGACGGCGCGATGAACCTTGGCGTGCCGCCGCGGCTGTACAACCAGGTCGCCCGCCGCGTCATCGAGCCGCTCGCGCTCAATATCCCGCGCGCTGCCGAGCTGTTCGCGCAGCTCAATGTCGCGATGGCGGATTCGGGCATCGACGCGTGGCACTGGAAGTATTTCTACGACCTCTGGCGCCCGGTGGTCGGGCTGCGCGAGGAAGACGCGACGCGCGGCGGCGATCCGTTCTGGACACCTTTGGGCGCACCGCAGACCAATACCGCCGGCCCGATGACGCGAACCCCCAACTTTCCCGCTTATCCCTCGGGCCACGCCACCTTTGGCGCGGCATTGTTCCAGACACTGAGGCTGGCGCTCAACACCGCGCCGGGCCCGATCACGCTCAAGGACGTGCTCGACGTCGAAACGCACGACAGCGCCCCGATCGCCAAGGAGAGCTTCAGCTTTGTCTCGGACGAGCTCGACGGCATCGCCAGCGATCCCGATGGCTCGACCCGCACCCGGGTGGACAAGGCCTTCGACAATTTCGCCGAGGCGGTATGGGAAAATTCGGTGAGCCGGATCTATCTGGGCGTGCACTGGCGCTTCGACGGCATCCCGCGGCGCGATGGTGAGAACATCGGCGGGGTACCGCTGGGCCTCGCGATCGGCAGCGAGGCGCATGATTTCTTCAACACCAACCCGTCGCTGGGCGGGGTGGTCATGCCGAGCTGACAGCGTTCAATGCGAAGGATTGCGCCGCCTGCAGGGGTGGCGCAATCCCGAGCGTCAGTTGCCGCGGATCAGCAGGTTGCGGATTTCGGTCATGTCTTCCATCGCGAAACGGATGCCCTCACGGCCCAGCCCCGAATCCTTGACCCCGCCATAGGGCATGTTGTCGATGCGGAAGCTGGGGACATCGTTGATCACGACGCCGCCGACATCGAGATGATCCCAGCAATCGAACATCTTGAACAGGTCGCGGGTGAAGACGCCTGCCTGCAGTCCGAACTTGCTGTTGTTGACCTCGGCCATCGCTGCGCCAAAGTCGGTGAAGCTCGAGAGCACAGCGACCGGGCCGAACGCCTCTTCGGTGACGATCTTGGCTTCGTGCGGCACGTTCTCGAGCAGGGTCGCCTCGAGCATCGCGCCATCGCGCTTGCCGCCGCACAACAACGTGCCGCCCAGCGACACAGCCTCCTGCACCCAGCCGTCGAGGCGGGTCGCCTCCTTCACATGGATCATCGGGCCGATGAAGGTGTCGCGGTCCTTGGGATCGCCCGCGATCAGCGTCTTGGCCTTGGCGACCAGCATGTCGCGGAATTTGTCGTAGACATCGGCGTGGATCAGGATGCGCTGCACCCCGATGCAGCTTTGGCCGGACTGATAGAACGCGCCGAAGATCACGCGCTGCATCGCGTCGTCGAGATTTGCGTCGGAATCGATGATCACCGCAGCGTTGCCGCCGAGTTCGAGCACGACCTTTTTCTTGCCGCAGCGCGCCTTCAGGTCCCAGCCCACATCGGGCGATCCGGTGAACGAGAGCAGCTTCAAGCGGTCATCGGTGGTGAACAGGTCCGCGCCATCGCGGCTCGCGGGCAGAATCGAGAACGCGCCCTTGGGCAGGTTGGTCTCGGCCAGCACCTCGCCCATGATGATCGCGCCCAGCGGCGTGCGGCTCGCGGGCTTCATCACGAACGGACAGCCCACCGCGATGGCAGGCGCAATCTTGTGCGCGGCGAGATTGAGCGGGAAGTTGAAAGGCGAGATGAACGAACACGGGCCGATCGGCACGCGCTTCCACATGCCGCGATAGCCCTTGGCGCGCGGGCTGATGTCCATCGTCTGGACCTCGCCGGTCATTCGCACCGATTCTTCGGCCGCGATGCGGAAGGTGTCGATCAGGCGGCTGACCTCGCCTTCGCTGTCCTTGATCGGCTTGCCCGCTTCGACGCACAGGGCATAGGCGAGTTCTTCAGAACGCTCCTTGAACCGCGTGACGCAGTGGTTGAGCACCTCCTGCCGCTCATAGCTCGGCATCCGCGCCATCGGCTCTGCCGCCTCGACCGCGCCTGCGATTCCTGCATCGATCGTCGCGGCATCGGCCTGCGCGACGCGGAACGCGACCTCACCGGTGAACTTGTCGGTCACCTCCAGATCGGTGTTCGGCTGCTGCGCCTCGTTGTTGAGATAGAGCGGGTAGACGGATTTGAGGGTGGTCATAAACAACTCCATCCCCTCCCCTTTAGGGGAGGGGCCAGGGGTGGGGCCGGAACTAGGAGCGGAGCTTCATTCCCCACCCCAACCCCTTCCCTCAAGGGGAGGGGCTTTCGGCAGCTTAAAGCTCTTTCGCCATCTTCTTGATGTCGATGTTCAAGATCTGGTCGTTCTCCGAATAATCAACCGGGCAATCGATGAGATGCACCCCTGGCGTGTCGCGCGTATGCGCGAGCAGTTCCTTCAGATGCTCGGCGCTTTCGACACGATAGCCATTGGCGCCATAAGCCTCGGCGTATTTCACGAAATCGGGGTTGCCATAGGTCAGGCCCCAGTCCTGGAAGCCCATGTTCGCCTGCTTCCAGCGGATCATGCCATAGCTGTTGTCGTTGAGGATCAGCACCGTCATGTTGAGCTTCAACCGGACCGCGGTTTCCATCTCCTGGCTGTTCATCATGAACCCGCCATCGCCGCAGATCGCCAGCACCTTGCGGTCGGGATAGACCATCGCCGACATCATCGCCGAGGGCAGGCCTGCACCCATGGTGGCGAGCGCATTGTCGAGCAGCACGGTGTTGGGCCGGTACGCGTCATAACCGCGGGCGAACCAGATCTTGTACACGCCGTTGTCGAGGCAGATGATGCCGTCGTCGGGCATCGCGTTGCGGATTTCCTGCACCAGATAGGGCGGGAAGATCGGGAAGCGCGCATCGCCCGACAGCGACTTGGTGTGCTCGACCTCGGCCTTGCGGAACGCCAGCATGTGGTCGAACTTCCACCCGCCATTGGGGACGATATCTTCCTTCATCTGCCAGATCGCATTGGCGATATCGCCGATCACCTCGATCTCGGGGAAATAGACCGGATCGACCTCGGCGGTCTTGGACGAGATGTGGATCACCGGCGTACCGCCGGGATGCATGAAGAACGGCGGCTTTTCGATCACGTCATGGCCGATGTTGACGATCAGGTCGGCAGCTTCCACCGCGCGGTGGACGAAGTCGCCCGCAGACAGTGCGGCGCAGCCGACGAACTTGGGATGCCGCTCGTCGATCACGCCCTTGCCCAGCTGTGTGGTGAGGAACGGGATGCCGGTCTTCTCGATGAACTGCAGCAGCATGCGGCTGGTCATCGTGCGGTTGGCCCCTGCCCCGATCACCAGGATCGGCGACTTGGCCTGCTCGAGCGCGGTGACCGCGGCGCGGATCGACTTCTTGTCGGCATTGGGTCGCCGGGTCTGGCTGGGCTTCAGCGGCACCGAATCGGTCTTTTCCTCGGCAATGTCCTCGGGGAACTCGATGTGCGTGGCGCCGGGTTTTTCCTCCTCGGCCAGGCGGAAGGCCTCGCGGATGCGGCTGGGGATGTTGTCGGCGCTGGCCAGCTGATGGGTGAACTTGGTGATCGGCTTCATCATGCCGACGACATCGAGGATCTGGAACCGGCCCTGCTTGGACTTCTTGATCGGCTTCTGCCCCGTCACCATCAGGATCGGCATGCCGCCCAACTGGGCATAGGCTGCCGCGGTGACGAAGTTGGTCGCACCGGGGCCCAGGGTGGCCATGCACACGCCGGTCTTGCCGGTGTGGCGTCCATAGGTCGCCGCCATGAAGCCGGCACCCTGCTCGTGGCGCGTGAGGATGAGCTTGATCTTGGTCGACCGGCTGAGCGAATCGAGCATGTCGAGATTTTCCTCGCCGGGAACGCCGAAGATGTACTCGACGCCCTCTTCCTCCAGGCACTGGATGAACAGATCGGATGCTTTGGTCATGAATTAACTCCCCCGGAAACCGAAAATGGCTTGTCGTTGCAATCGTGCGACCGAAAGGATGACCGGGCGGTGCGTTATGCTTGGGCTACCCGGGCGGAATGTGCGATGCGGAAAAACCATGGGCTCCGCCGCCCACGCCCCGTGTGACGCAAGGCATAACCCCAAATATTTGCCGAGTCACCCGCCAAAAGTGCTGTCCCGGTCCGGGGCGCGGAACACCTGCTGGTATCGCCTGCACGGCGGCCGGGCGCTGGGTATCCAACACCCTGTCAATGTAGGAATTGGACCAGTATCCTGGAGTATTAACCGATCATAACTTGGCGCTTGCGGGGCTGGCGATACAGTATCGGCTGCCCTGCCGACGTCATGTTTGCTGTCAAAAGGTCAATGCCCATGGACCGCTCCCCCGTCTTTTCTGCGATCAAGGCCCTGCGCTCCGGCCAGTCCTTCACCCAGGCCGATGTGACTGCAATCGATAGTCTGCTCGATACGCTGGGGATTGCCCGATCGACCGGCACCGCTGCCACCACGACCAAGATCGGACTGACCGAAGCGGACTTTCAGCAGGTCGCCGCAGCGCTGGGCTGCACCGTCGCGCAGATCCGCGCGGTGTGGGAGGTCGAAAGCGGCGGCGGCTGGTTCAAAGACGTCCGCGCCGACATTCTGGCGCTCGACGGGCCCGGCGGCTTTCTCGACGGGCCGCATCTGCCCAAGATCCTGTTCGAGGCGCACATCTTCGACCGCTACACCGAAGGCAAGTACCGCGCGAGCCACCCCAACCTGTCAAGCGCACGCTGGAACCGGAAGCTCTATATCGGCGGCCAGGGCGAATATATCCGGTTGTGGAAAGCGATGGCGCTGGATCGCAAGGCGGCGTTGTTATCCGCATCGGTCGGCGGCGCGCAGATCATGGGGTTCAACCACCAGGCCGCGGGCTTCCCCACGGTCGAGGCGTTCTGGGACGCGATGAAGCAGTCCGAAGCCGCGCATCTCAAGGCCTTTGCCGCGTTCATCACCTCGAAAAAGCTGGTGAACGCGCTCAGAGCGATCAGCAATGTCGCGGCGGCGTGCATGGCCTTTGCCAAGGGATACAACGGCGCGGGCTTTGCCGCGAACAACTATCATGTGAAGATCGCCGCCGCGCATGCCAAATACAGCTGACGGCGATCTCGATCAGTATCCCAGCGCGAGGTCGACCTCGTTGACCAGCGCCTCGCCGCGCACATAGCGGCCCAGATTGTCCGCAAACAGGGCCGCAGCCCGCTGGAACATCCGGTTCTGCGCGCGGCCCGACAGGTGCATCGAGATCTGCACATTGGGGAGAGTCCACAGCTCATGATCGGCCGGCAAAGGCTCGGGCGTGGTGACGTCGAGAAACGCGCCCGCGATGCTCTTGCCCTTGAGCGCGGCGATCAGCGCGTCCTGATCGACGCATTCGCCGCGCGCGATGTTGACCAGGATCGCCTCGGGCTTCATCGCGGCGAGCTCGTCGGCACCGATCAGCGCATCGGTTTCGCGCGTGGCGGGCGTCGCGATGACCACCCAGTCATACTCGCCGATCCGCCCGCGCCATTCGTCAGCCCCCAAGATCCCGGCACCAGGACGCGCGGTGCGGGCAACCCCGGTTACCTCCACCCCGAACCCCTTCAGCCGCTCGCCGATCGCCGAGCCGATCGCGCCATAGCCGATGACCAATGCGCGGGTTTCGTACAGCTCGATCGTCCCGGGCGAGGTCCACAGCCACTCGCGCCTGTCCGCGGCGCGCACGACGTCGGCATAGCCCTTGGCCATGCTGAGCATGCCCAGCACCGCATATTCGGCGACCGCGATGGTGTTGATGCCGACGCCGTTGGTGACGCGGGTTCCGCGCGCGGTCAGCTCCTCGACCGGGAAATGGTCGAGCCCGGCATAGAGGGTGGAAACCCATTTCAACCGGGTACCCGCCAGCACCACATCGCGCATTGCCTGCTTGTCGTGCATGTCGATCCAAGCAATGTCGGCATCGGCCACCTCGCGCACCGCCTCTTCGGCGGACATGATCCAGGCGACATCCACGCCAGCGGGGATCGAGGATTCGAGCAACGGGCGCACGAGTGCGGAGATCACGGCCTTGGTCATGCTTTTTCCTCTTCCACACACCCTGTCGCGTCTGTTGTCGTTTTCCGGCGAAAGCCGGAACCCACAGCGGCTACAGCATAATCCGACTCCTCGGCTCCGGCTTTCGCCGGAGAACGAACCCTATCCGTCTGTCGCGAGCGAAGTCGAGGGACGTATGCGCAACCGGTAGCGCGAACGTCCCTCGACTTCGCTCGGGAACTCGGAAACGGGGTAGCCCCCCCCTTTTCCCATCCGCTGCGGGGTAGGGGCATTTCTCAGACTTCGATTCGCCAATCCCATTTGAGGGGATCACCGTCCATAACTTCAACACCCACCCCTAGAAGAACAGACTTCAATTTATCGGCAAGCTCATAATCACCCATCTCTTTAATAAAGCGACGAGCATTAATAAGGGATTGGACTTCAGAATCCTTGATGATAACATTGGCGCGCCCAGTCTTGGACCGCAGAACTCTTAGCCTTCGTCGGGTTAACCTAAGCAGATCTAGCCCTAATACAGAATCAAATAACGCAACTCCGCGAATCTTATCACGTTTGGTAAGTCGGCGATCTTTTATTAAATGCTCTAGTGTAGATAAAGCAGCAGGTGTACCGAGATCATTAGAAATTTGGTGGTCAAATTTCTGAATGTATTCTCCTAAAAATTGAGTCGCACCACGACGCAATTGAAAAACAAAAGACGAATTGAAACCGCCGTATTTGTCAGTATTTGCGCGCATAGTCATAAGTATTTCAGTGTCGGCATTGATCTTTCGAACAGATAATACGATCCTCTGCAGTCTCTTGGAGGCAGCCAGTAGATTGTCCCAGCTGAACTCGAGCTCGCTGCGATAGTGCGCCTGCAGGCACATCAGCCGATAGGCGAGCGGGTGGAACCCCTTGTCGATGAGCAGCTGCAGCCGGAGGAACTCACCGCTCGATTTCGACATCTTGCCGGTGCGGTCGATCAGGAAGTTGTTGTGCATCCAGATCTTGGCGCCCGAGTTTCGCGGATCATCCAGACCATTCGTGCAGCAGAATGCCTGATTCTGGGCGATTTCATTGGGATGATGAATCTCGCGGTGGTCGATGCCGCCCGTATGGATGTCGAAGGGGAAGCCGAGCAGCTTTTCTCCCATCACCGAGCACTCCAGGTGCCAGCCTGGCGCGCCCCGACCCCAGGGCGAATCCCATTCCATCTGCCTTGTCTCTCCGGGCGGAGTCTTGCGCCAGATCGCGAAGTCGGCGGCGTTGCGCTTGCCTTCCACGCTCTCGATCCGGCCCTCTCCGTCCTCGGTCACCGCGCGCGCCAGGCGGCCGTAATCGGCCACGGTCGACACATCGAAATAGAGCCCGCTGTCCAGCTCATAGCAGTGCTTGTCGGCAATCGACTTGCCCCACTCGATCATCGCCCCGACATATTCGGTCGCGCGCGGGTGCTGCTTGGGCTGGACGTTCAGGCGGGCCAGATCGCGCTCGAAATCCTCCTGATAGAAGCGCGCGATATCCCACGCAGACTTGCCCTCGCGCGCTGCCATGCGCTCCATCTTGTCCTCGCCCTCGTCGGCGTCGGACGTCAGGTGGCCAACATCGGTGATGTTGATGACGTGGGTGAGCTTGTAGCCCTTCCACTGCAACGTGCGTCCCAGCGTATCGGCAAACACATAGGCACGCATGTTGCCGATATGCTGGAAGTTGTAGACCGTCGGCCCGCAGCTGTAGACGCGAGCCTCGCCGGCATGAACGGGCGTGAACGGCTCGACCGCGCGCGTCAGGCTGTTGAACAGCATCAGCGGTGCGGCTTGGGGATCGGGTGCAGGCTGGGTCATGATGCGGCAACCCTTGCCTGCAAACCGCGCAGGCCGTCAAGCACCATGGCGCAGACACAAAAACCCCGCCCGCGCCGGTCGCAGCGGCACGGGCGGGGGATAAAATCGCGGTTGGTTCAGCGATCGCCTGCGGGGCTGACCTGCTGCTCGACGGCGGCCATCGTCTCGACCAGCAGACCGAGCTGGTTCTCGCAGCCATTCTCGATCAGCGTGCCGGCCAGTTCGTCGACCTCTGCCGGAACGCTGGGCAGCACCACCAGGTCGATCTTCCTGGCCGCGCCATCGGGTCCGGTCAGCGTGTAGCTGCTGCCGCTGACCACCGGAACTTCGGCAAAGGGCCAGACGCGGTTGCCCGATCCCTTCTTCCACAGCAGATCGGCCTTGGCGCCCGTGGCGCTGGACAGCTTGAGGTTCACGTCATCGGCGACGCTGGCGCGCCAGAACAGCAGGCGGTTGGGCTCGGCCACGCAGAACTTGCCCGACTGGCTGGCATCGATGAACCAGAGGTTGGGGCTGCGGGGCACCGAAGGCTTGGCCTCGGACGGCGCACCGCGCACGGCTCCCGTCCGGGTCCGGCTGGCACCGCCGCTGGTCGACAGCAGGCTCGCGATCTGGGTGCTCTGCGTCTGGTCGCGCTTGACCGCGCCATCGAGCGTGAAGGTACCGGGGCCCGAAAGGACGCGCGTTCCGGCCTTGTCGAGCACGGTCACGCGGTCACTGGCCTTCAGCACCACCTTGGTGTTTGCGGGCAGCTTCTTGCCGGCCGGATATTGCGCAGCGGAAGGCCCTGCCGATCGCACCACCATGGACTGGGCCATCGCGGTACCGCTGACGGCAACCCCCAGGCCTAAAACTGCACCCAACGCAAGCGCCCGGTGAAGTACGGACTTCCTATCAACCGAGAACATAGCTTTCTCCTTTTTGTGTCTGACCAAGTCGCTTGAACAGATTCGCGATGGCCTCTTCCTGCCCCATTTCCTGCAGCTGTGATGTGAGTTGAACCACAGCGTCCGAATCTCCCGCCTCGTGCGCAGTCACGAGTTGGGCGATCTGGGTACGTTCACCTGCCGGCATGTCCGGCGCGGGTTCGAAAATATCCACGGGCTTGGCGCGCCCTCTTAGCACGATCCGGCCCATCGGACGATACCAGTCGAGCCCCGAGCGCTCCGCCGCCTCGCGGCTGACCAGCACGCGGGTGTCGAGGTTCTTGTTCGCCGCCTCGAGCCGCGCGGCGGTGTTCATGCTGTCACCGAACGCGGTGTACTGGATGCGCCCCTCGCCGCCGAAGTTGCCGACGATCGCCTCACCGAAATGCACGCCGACGCGGGTGCGGCCGATCGGCGGGACGCCCTCGGGCGCGCTTCGGCGGAACTCCTCGCCCGCCTCGTACATCGCCCAGGCCGCTCGCACCGCGCGCTCACCGTCGTCGGGAAAGCTGATCGGCGCGCCCCAGAAGGCGACCACCGCATCGCCCACGAACTTGTCGAGCGTGCCGCCATATTGCAGCACCACGTCGGCGAGCTTGTCGAGATAGTTGTTGAGCAGGAACGCCACCATCTCCGGCTCGATCGCGTGGGTGAGCTTGGTAAAGCCCTCCAGATCGGTGAATACGCAGAAGATCTCCCGCTTCTCGCCATGCAGCGCGAGCTTGTCGGGGTCCTTGAGGATTTCCGCCGCGACCGAGCGGGGCAGATACTTGCCCAGCGCGTTCTGCGCGAACGCGCGCTGCTTGGACCCGACCACGCGTGCGGCGGCGCCCACCGAGGTATAGGCGAGCAGCCATCCGGTCGCCCAGCCGAAGCTTGGCAGGTCCAATGTATCGAACCCCTGATATTGCAGGATGAACGGCACCGTGATGAAGAACAGGATCTGCGATCCCAGCAGCAGCCCCATGATCCAGGCACGCGCCTGGCTGATCGCGGTGGCGCAGCCGGCCAGCACCACGACCAAAGCGATCACCCAGAGCGACCAGCCGGGGAATGAGAAAGGCTGATCGTTGTCGAGCAGCTGCGACATCATGTGCGCATGGACTTCGAGCCCGATCATCTGCGAATCGCCGGTGACGACATCGCCGATGCGGGTGAGCGGGGTATCGAACTTGTCGAAATCGACGAAATCCCCGCCGATCAGCACATGCTTGCCCTTGACCTCGCTGGCGACGAACTCGGCGCTTTCAGGGTCGGCAAACAGGTCGATAGGCAGCTTGTTGATCACCGGGCGGTCCGACGACAGCGGCAGGCGGAAGCGGATCGCACCGCGATAATCGGCGAACGCTGCGTTGGGCGGGGTCATCGCGCGCACCATGATCGGCGGCAGGTTCTTCGGCTGGTCGGGCCAGCGCCGCGCGACGCCATCCGGATCGGTCAACAGCCGGATGCTGGTGGGCACCGTCTTGTCGGTGGTGATGTCCTTGAGGAACTGCTCGAGAAACTCCTGCTGGCGGAACTGGATCGCCTCGGTGTTGGTCTCGTTGGAGGCATAAGCGACGTGCGTCGGCGTCTGCATCGACCGGAACGCGGTCTTGAGCGCCTCGTCATCATCCTGCGGCTGATCGAACAGGATATCGATGCCGATCGATTTTGCCCCCATCCTGTCGATATTGGTCAGCGCATTGGCAAGGATGGTGCGGTCGACCGGAGATCGCTGGCCGGTGTCGATCAGCGTGTCGTCCGTATAGACCACCATCAGGATGCGCGGGTCCTGATCGACCTTCTTGGCGAAATTGGCCGCGCGCATATCATACATCGCGTTTTCGGCATCGCCGAGCAGCGGCATCGCGGGGCTGTACCGCGCCACCGCGAGCGCGAACACCAGAAAGCCCAGGGTCGCGAGCATGCGCACGAGCCCCAGCTGGCGAATGAGCCGGTTGGCTGAACGGCCAACCTCATCGCGGCTGCTGGGGGCCGAAGCGGTGTCTGGTTTCAGCGCCATGATCTCAGCTGCCGCCCCCCGGCGCGTTCATGCCTGTGCTTGCCCTGGCGTTCGAGCATGCTGCTGCCAGGCCGGATGCCGCACCACACGCAGGCACCGTGGCTGCCGCGTCCGCTTGTGTGTCACCTGTCTGGCCGTCGCACATTGTCACACCCCATTTGCCTCGATCCTCAAGGATGCGGCGGCAAATCCTGATTTCGGCGCGACCCGGTCTGGATTCGTTTGGGGATGCTATAATCCCCCCGATGCGGCGTGACCAGTTGCCGCATCGGAATGATGGCAGATTATACAGTGCCCGATGAACCCTGGCTGTCGCTGCCCCCTCCCAGCTTTAGAAGCCGCGAAAGTCTATGGCCTCGGACAGGTCGACGCGCGGAACCGCAAAATTGTTGATCGGTGCATCGGGGTCGCGATAGCCCACCGCCATTCCCGTGAAGAAGATGAACTCGTCGCCGATGCCCAGCAGCTCGCGCATGTAGCTGCCGTACATCGCCCAGATTTCCTGCGGGCAGCTGTCGAGCCCCGCCTCGCGCAGCAGCAGCATCACCGTCTGCAGCCACATACCCATGTCCGACCATTGCGGCGGGCCCATATAGGTGCGGCAATAGGTGAAGATCTGCACCGGGGCACCGAAGCTGTCCCAGTTCTTGGCCATCTGCGCGATACGACCTGCGCCATCCTCGCGCGCGAGCCCCAGCGCGTCGAACATCCGCTTGCCGACCAGCCGCCGCTGCTCCTCGTAGCGACCCTCGAGGCCCTTGGGGTAGATGTCGTACTCCATCCCCGCACCCATCGGCTCGCTCGCGGCCTTGGCCTTGATCTTGGCGGTGAGATCGGCAAGCGGCTCACCGGTCAGCACGATGGCATGCCATGGCTGGGTATTGCCCCCCGAGGGCGCGCGCTGCGCCTTGGTCAGGATATCCTGCAGCAGGTCGAGCGGAACCGCATCGGGCCGGAACTGGCGCACGGACCGACGGGTGGCAACGGCTTCGGATACGTTCAAGGCAGGTCTCCGGATCAGGGTTCGCGATTTAATCGCTTGGTTAAGCTGGGCGCCGACCTTTGGCAAGTCTGGCCTAGCGCCGCGCCAGCCCGCCTCACTCGTCGTCGAACAGCCCAGCCAGTTGCTCGACCATCGTGCCGCCCAGTTGCTCGGCGTCCATGATCGTCACCGCGCGCTTGTAATAACGCGTGACGTCGTGGCCGATGCCGATGGCGATCAGCTGCACCGGCGACATCTTCTCGATCCAGTCGATCACCTTGCGCAGATGCTGTTCGAGATAGGCGCCGTGGTTCACCGACAGCGTCGAATCATCGACCGGCGCGCCATCCGAGATCACCATCAGGACGCGGCGTTCCTCGCGGCGGGCGAGCAGGCGGTTGTGCGCCCAGAGCAGCGCCTCGCCGTCGATATTCTCCTTGAGCAGCCCTTCGCGCATCATCAGCCCCAGGTTCTTGCGCGCACGCCGCCAGGGCTCGTCGGCCTTCTTGTAGACGATGTGGCGAAGGTCGTTGAGGCGTCCGGGAAGCTGCGGGCGGCCCTGCGCCAGCCAGTCCTCGCGGCACTGGCCCCCCTTCCAGGCCTTGGTGGTGAAGCCCAGGATCTCGGTCTTGACCCCGCAGCGTTCGAGCGTGCGCGCCATGATGTCCGCGCTGATCGCCGCGATGCTGATCGGGCGGCCGCGCATCGATCCGGAATTGTCGATCAGCAGCGTCACCACCGTATCGCGGAAGTCGGTTTCCCGCTCGATCTTGTACGACAGCGAATGCCCCGGCGCGACGACGATCCGGGCCAGCCGCGCGGCATCGAGCATGCCTTCTTCCTGGTCGAAATCCCAGCTGCGGCTCTGCTGCGCCATCAACCGGCGCTGCAAACGGTTGGCGAGCTTGGTCACCGCGCCCTGCAGATGCGCGAGTTGCTGGTCGAGATAGGCGCGCAGCCGCAGCAGTTCGTCCTCGTCGCACAGGTCGGTGGCCTCGACCACCTCGTCAAAGCGGGTGGACCAGGCCTTGTATTCGAAATCGGAAGGAAGATCGGTCCAGGGGCGGTTGGGCCGCGTCGGCATCATGCCATCATCGCCCATCTCGCCGGGGTCGCCGTCGTCGCCCTGCTCCATCTCGCCTTCGGTTTCGGACTGGTCGCCGTCCTCGTTCTCGCCGGTCTGCTCCTCGCCGCGCGCCTCGGTCTGGCCCTGATCGGACCCTTCCTGCTCGCCGTCCTGGTCCTCGGGTTCGCCCTCTTCGGACGAATCGTCATCGTCGCCGTCGTCCTGGCTGTCCTCCTCGTCCATCTGGCCCTCGGTGAGGTCGAGATGTTCGAGCAGCCGGGTGGCAAGCGCAGCAAACGCCGCCTGATCGTCGAGCGACAGCGCGAGATTGTCGATGTCCTCGCCACCCTTGCTCTCGATCCAGTCGCGCACCAGATCGACCCCGGCAACCGTCCCTGCGGGCATCGGCTTGCCGGTCAGCCGTTCGCGCACGATCAGACCCAGAGCGGTCGATAGCGGCACCTCGTCGACCTTGGTCGCGCGCGCTATCGGGTCCGAGCGCATCCGCATGTCGAGCGCGGCATCGAGATTGGCCCCCAGCCCGGTCATCGACCGGCTTCCCAGTGCCTCGATCCGCACCTGCTCGACTGCATCGAACGCAGCGCGCGCCACCGTCTCCTTGGGCGCATTGGCGTTGTGCTGGGCGGGGTTGTGATGCTTCAGCCGCAGCGCGTAGAGGTCTGCAAAACCGCGCGCCTCGGCGACCTGATCGGCGGGCAGCTTGCGCCCCGGCATCGGCACGCGCAGCTTGTTGCCCGAATGCGACGGCGGGTCGGCGGTGAACGCGACCTCCACTTCCGGTTGATGCGCGATGGCGCGCGCGGTTCCGGCGAGAACGTTCTTCAGGTCATCAAGGGGCGTGCGGTTGGTCATGCGCTATCGCTGAACACCCGGGCCTGCGATGTCAAGCAGCCTGCCGATACGAGCCAGCTATTGCCCGGGCGGCGCGGGAGGCTCGGGCCTGCGCCGCTCGACCTGCGCGCCGTTGCCATCGACGGTGACCGCAACCGGCGCGCCGCCGACATCGCCCGAAATCGTCAGGCCATCGGGGGTGACGCGCACATTCGCGCCGCCGACCTGCGCTTCGATCTCGCCTTCAATGATCGGATCGATCGCGGGCTCGGGGTCGACCTCCTCGGGCGGTGCCACCGGTGCGGCACGGCGCGGCGGAACGGCGCCGCGCACCGCCTCGCCCATGAACTGGCGCCAGATCCGCGCGGGCAGACCGCCGCCGCGGATTCCGCTCATCGGGCTGTTGTCGTCGTTGCCGATCCACACGCCCACCACCAGATCGCCGGCATAGCCGACGAACAGCGCATCGCGATTGTCCTGGCTGGTTCCGGTCTTGCCGAAATTGGGGATGTTGAGACTGGCCGCACGGCCGGTCCCGCGATTGACAGCGGCGCGCAGCATGTCCTGCATCTGCTCGTGCACCCTTGAAGAATAGCTGTCCGGGCCATCGACCAGCCATTCGAACCAGCCCTGTTCCTCGCGCTTGAAGGCGTGCGGTTCGACCGGCCAGCTGTTGCCCGCAACCCCGGCAAAGGCCGCGGTCATCTCGATCAGGCTGGCGCTGGCGCTGCCCAGCGCCAGGCTGGGATCGCCTTCGGTGAACGGCCCCTTGAGCCCCAGCTTGGTCGCCTGTTCGATCACCTTTTCGCTGCCCACTTGCTGGAACAATCGGACCGCTGCGACATTGCTCGAGTGGACGAACGCCTCTTCCAGGCTGATCACGCCGCGATAGCGGTCGCCGGCGTTGCGCGGGCGATAGGTGCCGGTGGTGATCGGGCTGTCATCGACCACCGAGCTCGGCTCCATCCCCGCTTCGAGCGCGGCGAGCCAGACGAACAGCTTGAAGGTCGATCCCGGCTGGCGGCGCGCCTGGGTGGCACGGTTGAAGGGCGACTGCGCATGGCTCTTGCCGCCGACCATGGCGACGACCTCGCCATTGGGGCGCATGGCCACCAGCGCCACCTGCGCCTTGCCCAGCCCCGCCCGCGCGACGATCCGTTCGGCCGCACGCTGCAGCCGCGAATCCAGCGTCGTGGTGAGCTCGAGCCTGGCATGCGACATCTCGGTCAGCGCGCGCGCCTGCGGCATCGCCCAATCGGCAAAATAGGTGCCGTTGGCGAGCTTGGGCCGTTCGTGCACATCCAACCGCGGCTGGGGCAGCGCATCGGCCTGTTCCCGTGTCATGAACCCTGCGTTGACCATCGCGGTGCGCACCATGTCGGCGCGTCGGCTGGCCCCCTTCCAGTTGCGCGTCGGCGCAAAGCGCGACGGCGCCTGAACCAGCCCGGCGAGCAGGATCGCCTGTTCGGGCTTTAACCGCTCTGGCTGGCGATCGAAATAGTGTAGCGAGGCCGCGCGCAGGCCATACACGTTGTCACCGAAATAGGCGTTGGAGAGGTATCGCCCCAGAATCTCGTCCTTGGTCAGCCACGCTTCCAGCCAGAACGCGATCAGCATCTCGCGCAGCTTGCGGGTCAGGCTGCGTTCCGGGGTGAGGAAGCTGATCTTGGCGAGCTGCTGGGTGATCGTGCTGCCGCCCTGGGTACCGCTCGATCCCGAGACGTTGGCCCACAGCGCCCGCGCAAGACCGCGCGGATCGATCCCCCAATGGCTGTAGAACCGGCGGTCCTCGATCGCGAGAAACGCCTGCACGACATGCTCCGGCAGCCGCTCGACCACGACAGGCTCTTCGACCACCGCCCCGCTGCGCGCGATCGGCGTGCCGTCGGCTGCCAGCAGCGTGATCTCCGGCGGCGCGATCGGCTGAAGCGATTTGGACAAAGGCGCGGTGATCGCCAGCCAGGCGAGCAAGATCAGGAACAGGACAAAGCCTGCCGCGAGGATGCGCTTGGCCCACCACCAGCGGTTGCGCGGCGGCTTGATGGGCTCTGGCGCTACCGCGCTTACGTCCGCAGGATCAAGCCACGGATTGCGCGCCTCGCCCAGCCCGGGCACGCCCACGCCAGCATCCGCACCCCCAAAGCGCCCTGATCCGAATCGCATATTCTTGAACACAGCGGTGTATTATATCAATATTACACTAGTGGCCAGCGTGAGTGTCACTGGCTCAGCGCAGCAAGACATTGGCGAGCCAGTCTCGGCACATCACCCTTGGCTGCAGCATACAGGATTTCATGATCCACCATATCGTATTCGTGCCGCAGCCGGTTTCCCAAGCCACGCAACGCATGGAATGGAACTTCAGGGGCGATCGTGGCCATGCGCTCTTCCCCGATCCTGATCACGGCTTCGGTGATCCTCTGCAAGCAACGTTCGATGGCATCGACAGTTATCCGGCTCGCGGCAAACTGCTGAAGCGTCATGCCGCCGAGATAGTCGGCGATATATCCCGCGTTGTCGATGATATCCAGCAGGCGATCCTGCTCACGCCTAGAAGACACTGACCCGATCCCGATCGATCGCGATCTGCATTCGCGGCTTGCGGGCAGGCTCTGCAACCAGATCGACCTTCGTCAGCAAGATCTCCTCAAGCAGATAAGCAACCCTGGCATAATCGAACATGCCTACGTTTGCCTGCGGAGCAAACCTCGCCGCCAGATCGATGTCGGACTGTGGGCCCTCTTCGCCCCGCGCGGTCGACCCGAACAATGACAATCGCTCGACGCCAAGCTCGCGAAGCTCAGCCTCATGTGCCTTCAGTCTCGCAATCGCCGTCGCTTTGTCCATCGCAACCTCGCAAATTCACCCCTTACCGATGATGCTCTCGGGCAGATCCTCACCGAACACGCGCTGGTAATATTCCGCGACCAGCATCCGCTCGGCCTCGTCGCACTTGTTGAGGAACGACAGGCGGAAAGCGAAACCGATGTTGTGGAAGATCGCGGCGTTCTGTGCCCAGCTGATCACGGTGCGCGGGCTCATCACGGTCGAGATATCGCCGTTGATGAAACCCTGGCGGGTGAGATCAGCGACCTTGACCATGTTCCTGACCACCTTGGGATCGGTCTCGCCGACCTTGGCGAGAACGACCTTGGCCTCGGTCTCGGCGGGCAGATAGTTGAGTGTGCACACGATGTTCCAGCGGTCCATCTGGCCCTGGTTGATCTGCTGCGTGCCGTGATACAGCCCGCTGGTATCGCCCAGGCCCACGGTGTTGGCGGTGGCGAACAGGCGGAAATAGGGGTTGGGGCGGATCACGCGGTTCTGGTCGAGCAGGGTCAGCTTGCCCTCGGTCTCGAGCACGCGCTGGATCACGAACATCACGTCGGGGCGGCCCGCATCATATTCGTCGAACACCAGTGCGGTCGGGGTCTGCAGCGCCCAGGGGAGCAGGCCTTCGCGAAATTCGGTGACCTGCATGCCGTCGCGCAGCACGATGGCATCGCGGCCCACCAGATCGATACGGCTGATATGCGCATCGAGGTTGATGCGGATGCACGGCCAGTTGAGGCGCGCGGCGATCTGTTCGATGTGCGTCGACTTGCCCGTGCCGTGATAGCCCTGCACCATCACGCGGCGGTTGTGGGCAAAGCCTGCCAGCACCGCCAGCGTGGTTTCCGGGTCGAACACATAGGACGGATCGAGATCGGGAACGCGCTCGTCGGCCTCGCTGAACGCGGGCACTTCCATGTCGATGTCGACGCCGAACACGTCGCGCGCCTTCACCATCCGGTCGGGCGCATCGAGCAGGGTGCCGTCACGGCTGTCAGGCTGGGTATTGGAAATGTCTGTCATGTGGGTGTCCGCTGTTAATCGGTCGCTTAAGGGCGCTGCAATGCCCGATGGCACGATCAGGTGAAAGCAGCAAGTTTGCGCAAGTGCGTATAGGCGGCGATGACCTCCTGCAAGGCTTTCTCGTGGGTGCGGTCGCCGCCGTTACGGTCCGGGTGATAGGCGCGCACCAGCTTCGAATAGGCCTGGCGAATCGTCGTCCGGTTGGCGTCCGCGCTCAGCCCCAGGGTCTTGAGCGCGCTGCGGTCTGCGACGCTCAGGCCGCGCTGGGCTGCAGCGCGATCACTGGCCTGGGCCGCCGCCCGATCCTTGATGTTCTGGCGGAAGCGCGCGCCAATGGCGTCGAGCGGATCGGAAAAGTCGCCCCAGCGCGGCGCCTGGCCTGCGCCTGCGGCAAAGGCGCGCGTTTCGCGGTCCCAGCCTGAGGTCGGCCGCTGCGCCTCATAGATTTCCTCGGCGCTCATCCCCGAGAAGAAGTTGTAGCGCTCGTTAAACTCGCGGATGTGTTCGAGGCAGAACCAGCGGTAGCGGCCCGGGCCGTCGAAGCGCGATCCATGCGCGCGGTTTTCATCCGGCGGCGCGCGGAATTCGCCATCTTCGGGGCAGTCGGCCCAGTCGCAGCGGTGTCCGGTGCCTTCGATCCGGCCATGGAACCGCGCACGACGCCGCGCGCTGCCTTCCTTTTCCGATCCGTCCCGTTCCGCCAAAACCCCGACCATCCCTTGCCATTACGCGCCTCGCATTGCAGCGAAGAGCGGCTTATATAGGGTGGCATGGACATGAAAACCAAGGGGCCAATGGCCAGCGAAATCGAAAGCCGGCTGACCGCGTCGCTGTCGCCGATCCAGCTCGACGTGATCAACGACAGCGCCAAGCACAGCGGCCATATGGGCGATGACGGCAGCGGCGAATCGCACTTCACGGTGGTGATCGAAAGCGCTGCCTTTGCCGGAAAATCTCGGCTCGAGCGCCAGCGGATGGTCAACGCCGCGCTCGGCGACCTGCCGGGGCAGAAGGTGCACGCAATGGCGATCAAGGCGCGCGCGCCGGGGGAATAACGCTGGGCCGGACAACCGCCACGTTCAGTTCCACCCTTGCCGCGGATCGCGAAAGCGTCTGGCTGTCGGCGACATCGCTCGCGGGATTGCGGCGCGAGATGATGCCGCTGCTCACGATGACCGCGCCGTCCGGCATCGAACGGCTGACCGATGTTCCGATGACGCCCGGCAGGCCGCTGTTTCACAGCCGGCTGTTGCTCGGCGGCGTGATCCCAGCCGGGACCAGCGCGCTCACGCTGGAATCGCTCGATCCCGGATCGGGGTTCGTCGAATGCTCGCCGATGACCGGAATGGCGCACTGGCGGCACGAGCGGCGCATCGTCGCGCACGGCACGGGGTGCAGGGTGACCGATACGCTGACGTTCGAACCGCGCCTCCTGCCCCGGTTGACGACCGGGCTGATCCGCAAATTCTTCCACCATCGACATCGCCGCCTCAGGCGCATGTTCGGAGACTGCCAATGACCAGCCCCATTTCGCTCACCCTGCTGCCCGTGACGCACGATCTGGGCGGGTTCAGCGTGCGCCGGGTGCTGCCGCAAAAGGCGCCCGCGATGGTCGGCCCGTTCATCTTCGTCGACGAGTTCGGCCCGGCGCAGCTCGATATCGGGCGCGACCTCGGCGTACGCCCGCATCCGCATATCGGGCTGGCGACGGTGACCTATCTGTTCACCGGCGCGATCGATCATCGCGATTCGCTGGGCACCTTCCAGACCATCCACCCCGGCGAGGTCAATCTGATAACCGCCGGGCGCGGCATCGTCCATTCCGAGCGCAGCCCGGCTGACGAGATGGCCGGCGGCGCGAAGCTGTTCGGCATGCAGACCTGGCTGGCGCTGCCCGACGGCCAGGAAGACGCAGACCCCGCGTTCGAGAACATTGGCTGCGCGGACCTGCCGACGATTGACGGCGGTGGCGCCTCGGCCAAGGTGATCATGGGCTCGCTCTGGGGAGAGACCGCGCCCACGACCTGCCACAGCCCGACGATCTATGCCGACATGGTGCTCCGGCCGGGCGGATCGATCCCGATCGACAGCGAGGCGGACGAGCGCGCGGTGATGCTGGTCGAGGGCGATGCGGCGCTCGCCGGGCTGCCGCTCGAGCCGTATCTGCTCTACCTGATCGCGCCCGGCGCGAAGCCGAAGCTGGACAGCATCGGCGGCGGCCGTGCGATGCTGCTGGGCGGAGCGGCATTCGGGTCGGAGCGGCACATCTGGTGGAACTTTGTCGGCTCTTCGAACGAACGCATCCGCGCTGCGGCCGAGCGGTGGAATGCAGGTGCGTTTCCCAAGGTGCCCGGTGACGAACTCGAGTTCATCCCGATCCCGGAGGTTCCGTTGACCCGGGGGCGGACGTGAAAGCGGGCGCATGATGGACCTCCCCCTCACCCGCATCGCGTTGCCCACCGGGGTCGAGCTCGACGTGGCGATCACCGGGCCAGCGGACGCCCCGCCGCTGATCCTGCTGCACGGCTTTCCCGAATCGCACCGCACCTGGCGCTACGTGATGGCGCATTTTGCCGACCGCTACCGGCTGATCGCCCCCGACCAGCGCGGCTTTGCCGGGTCGTCCAAGCCTGAAGGCGTCGAGAATTATCAGCCCAAGCACATGGTCGCGGACCTGCTGGCGCTGGCCGATCATCTGGGGATCGAGACCTTCACTTTGGTCGGTCACGACTGGGGCGGTGCGATCGCGTGGATGGCGGCGCTCAATCACCCCGACCGGGTGACGCGGCTGATCATGGCCAACGCCGCGCACCCCTTCACCTATCAGAAGGCGCTGTTCGACGACCCCGACCAGCGCGCCTCGGCGCAATACATCACCGAAATGCGCCGCCCGGATTTCGAGCACATCGTCGCGCAGATGGGCTGGGACGCGTATTTCGACTCGCGCTTTGCCGAGCCCAGCGCTCTCGTCCACATCACGCCTGAGGAACGCGCGATCTACCTCGCGCAATGGCAGACGCCGGGTGCGTTCACCGCGATGGTCAACTGGTACCGCGCCAGCCCGCTGATCGTCCCGCCGCTGGAGGGGGAAGTCGAGCGCCCCGCGTACCTCGACCGCCCCTTCCCGCCCGTCACCCAGTCGACGTTGCTCTATTGGGCAATGGACGACTACGCGCTGCGCCCCTCTCTGCTCGACGGGATCGAAACGCTGGTGCCAGATCTCACGCTAGTGAAGGCCCCCGGCGGGCATTTCGTGCCGTGGGAACAGCCGGACGCGCTGATCACGGCGATGGAAGCGTTTCTGGCTGAGCGTTGAGCCCGCGCCACCCTCACCCCCACCACAACCGCTCTCCGGCGAAAGCCGGAGCCCAGGAGTCAGGGCAAGCCACGGCTGCTCCTTGCAGCATCCATCTTCGCGCCTTCGCGTGAAACAAAAGAGGGTTCACGCGAAGACGCGAAGCCGCGAAGGGGTTGTCAAACGCCGCAAGGCTCTTCCCAATCCCACTTCCGTCATCCTGAACTCGTTTCAGGACCCATCGTGCCCCAAAGAGCCGAAGCCGCTTGGGGAGAAATGGGCCCTGAAACAAGTTCAGGGTGACGATGTGTGTTTGCGTTTAGGGTGGCACGGGGCCTTCGCCAGGCTCAGCCTGAGCGGATGTGGGCATCGGTGCAGCCACGCCGATCAACCCGTCTTCGAGGAAACACGCCCCGGCGGCCCGCCCGCGCTTCCGTCATCCCGGGCTTGACCCGGGACCCAGGGCGTCAATCAGAGCGGCGCACAGAAACGCACTAGGCCCCGGATCAAGTCCGGGGTGACGATGAAGCGCGAGTCCGGTACCCAGGCACCGCTCGCCGCTCGTTGAGGCGTCCGTTTGCATCCTAAAACGGTCGGGCAGCTATCGCCAAAATTCCACTAAAGGCGGAAATTCTTTTGTCGACCCCGTTGCGGTCATTCTCTGAAATCGCATATGGGCGGAAGCCTGAGGAGCTTACATTGCAAATACGTCAAGGAACCATTGCCGATCTAGACGATCTCGTGCTCTTGTTCGACCGCTACCGGACTTTCTACGGACAACAGCCCGATGAAGACTTGGCCCGGTCTTTCCTCCTAGACCGGCTCCGGCACCTCCAGTC